>JAESGD010000023.1_pt1 | contig 344474 bp, 334 predicted proteins | sample 9269581 | NCBI WGS metagenome assembly JAESGD01 (sample SAMN14515903, study PRJNA621661) | algae metagenome | isolation source: Cyanomargarita calcarea GSE-NOS-MK-12-04C and co-occurring heterotrophs from... | place: USA: Grand Staircase Escalante National Monument, Utah | collected 2007-12-30
GACACCGCGCACGCCGTGCCATCCGCCACGCCGGCGCACACCTGCTGTTCTTGCCGCCCTACAGCCCGGACCTGAACCCGATCGAGCAGCTCTTCGCGAAGCTAGAGCGTTTTATCCCTGGCTGGAATCAGGGGTCTTCCGAAATGGGGTGGTGGTGTGATTCATAGGTATCCGGAGAGACACCGGAGGCGAGGATGGGTTGGCGGCGGGGGCAGGCCTATTCGCAGGACCTGCGGGACCGGGTGTTGTCAGCGCAGGGCACCGCGGAGGCAGTGGGAGAAAGGCTGAATGTCAGCCCGTCCCATGTGATCAAGGTGCGCGCGAGGCGGGACCGGCTGGGGGAGCAGAGTGCTCGGCCGCAGAAGTGTCACGTACCGGTGAAACTGGCTGGGCATGACGAGGCGCTGAGCGCACGGATGCGCCAGGTGCCCGATGCGACGCTGGTCGAAATGGTGGAATGGGCGGGTACGACACTGGCTGTGAGGGTCAGTGTGCGCACGATGTGGAAGCGGCTGCGGATGCTGGGGCTGACGCTCAAAAAAAGACGCTCATCGCCACAGAAAGGGAGCGGCCGGATGTTGCCCAGGCGCGCCGCGACTGGGACGAGCTGAAGCCCACACTCGACCCTGCGCGCCTGGTCTTTCTCGATGAAACCTGGACCAAGACGAACATGACGCGCCTGTACGGCCGGGCACCGCGCGGTGAAAGGCTGTTGGGCCGGGTGCCGTGGGGGCATTGGAAGACCACGACGTTCCTGGCCGGACTGCGCCATGACCGCATCGTGGCACCGCTGGTACTCGATGGGCCGATCAACGGGGCCGCCTTCCGCGCCTATGTCGAGCAGTTCCTCGCACCGACGCTCAGTGCGGGGGATATCGTGGTTGCCGACAATCTGGGCAGCCACAAGGTCGCGGGGGTTCGCGAGGCGATCGAGGCGCGTGGTGCGACCTTCGTCCATCTGCCGGCGTATTCACCCGACGAGAACCCCATCGAGCAGTTCTTCGCCAAGCTCAAATCCGGCCTGCGCAAGATCGCTCCACGGACACGCGAGGCGCTCTGGCAGGCCATCGCCGATATCATCGACCGCTGCCCTCCTGCCGAATGCCGGAACTATCTCGCCGATCGCAACTACGGACAGTCAGAGTAAAAACGCTCTAAAGCACCTCATGCGCGCGGCAGAGCAGCGAACTGTCGAGACAACCTGGCGCAAGCTCGGCGCCATCCTCGATCTCGTGAGCCCAGCAGAATGCGCCAACTACCTCGCAAACTCAGGCTACGCTTCCGTGTAAACACAGCATGCTCTAGAGCGCGCTTGAACGCAGCTCGTGCTGTAAAAAAATTGAATGGAAAGCAAAATGTTCATTCACACCGAAGCAGTATGAGCGGACTTTGCTGCAAAAATCGTTGATTATAGAGCAATAAATTCGTCCATATGATTCCATCTGAACGCATATTGCTGTAGAATTCATTGATTTTTGAGCAAGAACTACGTTCGTATGATCCCTTCTGAACGCATATTGCTCTAACGATCAGCGCGGGCGGCCACGCATCGCCCGGATCCGGTCGCGCTCACGCCCGACGCGCAAGGGGGCCATGCGATCCCGGAGGCTTATCGAGGCCGGGTGCGCGCGCCCTCAGGGATAGAAAATGCCACCGCCCTCGGAGGGCAGGAACGTCTCCGGCGCGATCGGCGGCAGGATCAGCACCGGGGCGTCGGCGGCGTCCAGCGGCAGCAGCGCGCCGCCCTGCGCCTGCAACAACAGCCGATCCTGCGCCACGTCGAAATCGAGAAGGACAGAGACGGCACCGCCCTGCACCAGGATGAAGCTGTCGGCGCCGGCGCCGCCGATCAGCGTATCGGCGCCGCCGCCGCCCACCAGGGTATCCGCGCCCGCACCGCCGAACAGCAGGTTCGGCCCGACATTGCCGGTGATGCGGTTGTCCTGTTCATTGCCGATGCCGCCGCCCCCTTGGCCCAGCAGCACCAGCGCCTCCACCCAGGCCGGCAGCACGACGAAGCCGGAGGAGATCGTGGCCTGCACCGTATCCCTCCCCCCGCCCGGCAGTTCCAGCACCTGATCCAGGGGGTGGTCGATGAAGACCATGTCGTCGCCCTCATCGCCGATCAGCAGGCTGCCGCGGCCATCCGACGCGGCGTCGAGCGTGTCATTGCCTGGGCCGCCGCGCAGCAGGGGCAGGGCTGCTCCTTCGCCCCCCCCGGTGCCAACCCGCAGCACATCATCGCCCGCGCCCCCGAGCAGCGTATCGGCGCCGGACTGGCCGAGCATCGAATCCCCCCCCTCCCCGCCATCCAGCAGGTCGGGGCCTTCGCCGCCCAGCAACGTGTCGGGGCCGGGGCCGCCGAACAGGCTGTCATGGCCGGGGCCGCCTTCCAGCCAATCCGCGGCGTCGCCGCCGAAGGCGCGGTCATCCTCGGCGCCGCCCCACAGCGTATCGGCACCAGCGCCGCCACCCAGGAGGTCGTTGCCCGCGCCGCCCTCCAGCAGGTCGCCGCCCGCCTCGCCGAGCAGCAGATCCTCGCCGGCCAGGCCGAGCAGGGTGTTGCCGCCTTCATTGCCGACCAGTGTCTCCGGCCCGGCGCTGCCGGTCAGCGCCAGGTCGCCGCTGCCGGCGCGCAGCAGCAGGCGCTCGATATGCAGGGGGATGGTCAGCGCCCAGCCGATCACCAGCGTGTCGAGGCCGCCATCCGCATCCTCCCGCCATGCCGCATCGGGTGCGGCCAGGATGTAGGTGTCGTCGCCGAGACCGCCCGCCAGCGTGTCGCCGCCGCCCCCGCCATCCAGCGTATCGGCGCCATCGCCACCCGCCAGCGTATCGGCGCCATCGCCGCCCGCCAGCGAATCGGTGCCCGCATCGCCGTCCAGCAAATCGTCGCCCTGGCTGCCATCCAGCATGTCGGCATCGTCGCCGCCGCGCAGCGTGTCATGGCCGGTGCCCGCGCGCAGCGTGTCGGGGCCGGCGCCGCCTTCCAGCGCGTCATTGCCGTTGGCGCCGACCAGGCTGTCGGCGTCCTCCCCGCCCTGGAGCCAATCATCGCCTGCGATGCCGTTCAGCGTGTCCCGCCCGGCGCCGCCACGGAGGGAATCGGCACCCGCCCCGCCGTCCAGGCTGTCATCGCCGGTGCCGCCATCGAGTTCATCATCGCCCTCGCCGCCCAGCAGCGTGTCGGCGCCGACATGGCCGAACAGCGCATCCGTGCCGGCGCTGCCCTCCAGCCGGTCGGCGGCGAAGGTGCCGTCCTGGATCGGGCGGGGGTAGGCGGGGCCAGGCGCCAGCACGGTGACGGAAAGCAGCATGGCGGACCAGTTCCGCCCGTCCGATACCTCGATCGCCACCTCGATCGTGGTGCCGGCCTCGGCCAGCAGATCGACGCCGGGGCGCAGCCGCAGCATGCCGTCCACGATGTCGAACCGCGCGGCATCCGGCCAGGCGACGCTGTATTCCAGGCCGCCATCGGTGTCGGCGTCGTCGGCGTCCAGCAGGCCGATTTCGGCGCCGATGTCATGCGCCAGCACGCTGCCGCCGGTGCGGAAGCGCAGCCTTTCGGGGGGCGTGTCGTCCACGCCTTGCAGCGTGACGGTCCAGGTCTGGGCGGCGGTGCGCCAGCCGCCGCCATTGCGGGCCTGGAGGCCGAAGGTGAAGGTGGCGCCATGGCCCAGCGCCTCCGCATCCATGACGGCAGCCGGGCGGACCTCCACCACGCCGCTGCGCGGGACGGTGGTTGCCGTGAAGCGCACGGCATCGGTGCCGGTCAGCACCACCTCGATCGTGTTGGCGGGCACGCGGAGGATGGCGACCCAATCCTCCGGCCGGTCATTCTCGAGGATCGTCGCCGGCACGGTGCCGGTGACGCTGATGGACATGCGGGCCGCCCTCTTGGCTGGTCGGGCGGTCCTAGGCTTGGTGCGGTGAAGGCGGCGTTAAGCGCGGGATTTCAGGCCGGCTCGCCATCCTTCGGCTGTACGCCCATGGCGCGCAGCAGGGTTGCGATGTCATGCGCGGCCGCTGCCACGGCCTCGGCATCCGTGCCCTTCGCCACCAGCGCCACGCCGCCGCCGCCCATGCGGTAATAGGGGTAGCTGCCGATATCCAGCATCGGCCAGCGCGTCTGGATCGCCTCCAGCCCCGCCGCGATCCGGCCCTCCATCACCCCATCCGCATGCACGGTGCGCGACGTCACCGGCGGGCCGCCGGCGAGCCTCGGGGCGAGGGCCTCGAACATCGCCTGCATGATGCGCGGCACGCCGGCCATGACATGCACGTTGCCCATGCTGTAGCCCGGCGCAATGGAGATGGCGTTCTCGACCAGCGTGGCGCCGCGCGGCATGGTCGCCATGCGCTGGCGGGCGGCGTTGAACTCGCCGGGCTTGTAATGCGCCTCCAGCCGCGCCCAGGCTTCCGGGTGCGGCTCCCACGGGACGCCGAAGGCGGCGGCGATGCATTCGCTGGTGATGTCGTCATGCGTGGGGCCGATGCCGCCCGTGGTGAACACATGGTCGAACTTTTCCCGCACGTCGTTCACGGTCTCGACGATGGTGTCGCGCGCATCGGGGATCACCCGGACCTCCCGCAGGGGGATCCCGATCTCGCCGAGGCGGGTCGCCAGGAATTTGATGTTGGCGTCCTGGGTGCGGCCCGACAGGACTTCGTTGCCGATCACGAGCAGGCAGGCGGTGGGGTTCATGCGGGGGGCGTCCACAGTTCGATCCCAAGCTGGCGCGCGAGCCCGGCCATAGGACCATCAAAGGTTGCGACTGGAACCGCCCGATCGCGCGCGATCATGAGGAACAGGCAGTCATAGGCACCGTGCCGGTAGCGCGACGCCATGGCGGTCGCCGCACCGAGCATGGCAGCGTGCGGGACAAGATCGAACGCGATCCTGTCGAGCTCCACCAAGGCGCGTTGCGTCGTGCCGAGCGTGATGTCGCCACGCCGCTCCTTCCGCAGAAGCGCCGAGGCGACTTCCAGCGGAAAGATATCCGGCACGATGAAGGTGGCGCCGCTCGCCAGCAGGCCGATCGCCGCGTCCGAGCCTTCCTCGCGTGCAAAGCATGTCACGGCAGCGGAGGTATCGAGGACGAACCTCACTCGATATCCATCTCGCGCAGGCCATCGCGGCGCGCGCGGATGAAGGCCGTGCTGTCGGAGGTCGACACCGGCTGTTCGGCGAGCCGCGCCCGCAGCCTTGCGACAATCTCCTCCCGGGTTTCCTGGGCTTCGCGCGTCATGAGGTCGCGCACGAAGCCCTCAAGCGAAGTGCCGCGCGCGGCTGCCTTGCGCTTGAGCGAATCGACCACCGAATCCTCGACGTGGCGCACCAGCACCTGTGCCATCGGCTCCTCCTGCTATCGTTGGATGATAGCGGCGGATACGCAAGCTGGCTACAGAAAATCCCGCAGCAGCGCCACCAGCGGCTTGTCCGCCGGCGGCATGGCGTAGTCGCCGAGTTTCCCCGGCTTCACCCAGGCCAGCGCCTGGCCTTCCACCGGCGTCACGCGCCCTTCCCACCGCCGGCACAGATACAGCGGCATCAACAGATGAAATCCCTCATAGCCATGGCTCGCGAAGGCGAAGGGGGCGAGGCAGTTCTCGGCCACGTCGATGCCGAGTTCCTCCTTCAATTCGCGGATGAGTGCCACTTCCGGCGTCTCCCCCGCATGCACCTTGCCGCCCGGGAACTCCCACAGGCCGGCCATCGCCTTGCCCTCCGGCCGGCGCGCCAGCAGCACCCGCCCATCCGGATCGATCAGGCCGCAGGCAGCCACCAGCACGATCTTTTTTGAGCTATCCTCGGCCAGCGCCAGGGCTGGCTTCGCGGCGTCTTCCGGCGCCAATGCCACATCGTCGCGCGTCATCTCGAACCACACCACCGGCATGGCCCCCCCGCGCGAGACGCTGTCGCGCATGCCGCGCCCGGTTTCCCGGAAGCCGATCCGGCGCAGAACGGCCTGGCTGCGTGCATTCTCCTCGAGCGCCGAAGCGACCAGCCGGTCCACATCGAGGTTCGCCAACCCCCAGCGCGCCAGGCGCGACGCGGCCTCCGGCCCGACGCCATGGCCCCAGTAGCGCCGGCCTAGCCAGTAGCCGAGTTCGGCGCAGCGAGCCTCGGCATCCAGCCGCAGCCCGGCGCAGCCCACCAGCACCTCCCGCCCCGCCTCATCGCCGACGATCGCGATGTGATAGGCGGTGCCGGCCGCGATCTGCGCCGCCGTGCTCGCGATCCACTCATCCGCCAGGTCGCGCGGATAGGGGAAGGGCACAGAGGCGAGGGATTTCGCGACCTCCCAGTCATTCACCAGGCGGTGGAGTTCGGCTGCGTCCTCGGCTTGCAGCGGCCGCAGCCGCAGCCGTTCGGTTGTGAGCGGCGCGAAGGCGCCCGGATTCATGGGCGTGGGTTCACGAGCGATAGCTGCCGTTGATGTCGATATACCCGTGCGTCAGGTCGCAGGTCCACGCCCTAGCCTTGCCGCGGCCAAGGCCGAGATCGACCGCGATCGCAATCTCGCGCCCCTTCATATGCGCGACCACGGGTGTCTCGTCATAGTCGGGCACCACGCCGCCTTCCCGCGCCATCCAGGTGCCGCCGACGGCGACCGAGAGCTTGTCGCGATCCGCCGGCTCGCCGGCCTTGCCGACGGCCATGACGATGCGGCCCCAATTCGCGTCCTCACCGGCGATCGCGGTTTTCACCAGTGGCGAATTGGCGATGCTCATCGCGATGCGGTGCGCCGACTTGCCGGAAACCGCGCCCGTGACGTCGATCTGGATCAGCTTCTGCGCGCCCTCGCCGTCCCGCGCCACCATCAGGGCGAGGTCCATCAGGACCTCATGCACGGCCCGGGCGAAATCGCGCAGCATCGGCCCGCCCTCGGCCGGCACGCGCTTGTGCTTCGTGGCCCCCGTCGCGAACAGCAGGACCGTGTCGCTGGTGGAGGTGTCGCTGTCCACCGTCACGCAATTCAGGCTGCGGTCCACGCCCTTCTTGAGAATGGCTTGCAGCGCCGCCGCCGGCACCTTCGCGTCGGTGGCCAGGAAGCACAGCATCGTGGCCATATCCGGCGCGATCATGCCGCTGCCCTTGGCGATGCCGTTCACCGTCACCGTCGCATCGCCGATCCTGGCCGTGCGCGTCGCACCCTTCGGGAAGGTGTCGGTGGTCATGATGGCGCGCGACGCCGCCGCCCAGCCATCCTCCCGCAGCTTGCCGAACAGCGGCGGCAGCGCGGCCGTCAGCTTCGCGGTCGGCAGGCGTTCGCCGATGACGCCGGTGGAGGCCAGGAACACCTCCCGCGGCTTGCACCCGGCCAGCTCCGCCATCGCCGTGGCGGTGGCGGCGCAGGTTTCCCGCCCCGCCTTGCCCGTGAAGACGTTGGAATTGCCGGCGGTGACGACCAGGGCGCGGGCGCGGCCGCCCTTCAGCGCATCCCGGCACCAATCGATCGGCGCGCCAGGGCATTTGTTCCGCGTGAACACGCCGGCCACGGTGCTGCCGGGCGGCAGCAGCATCATCGTCACGTCTTCCCGCGCCACGTAGCGGATGCCGGCCTGCGCCGAGCCGAGCGTCAGCCCCGCGATCGGCGGCATCCCGGGCAGCGGCAGCGCGAGCGGGGAGGGGGGGAGGTCCTTGCCGGCCATGATGGGCGCTCCGATCAGCGACGCGGCTGGGCCGGGGGGGCGGCACCGTCCAGCACGGACGGCGCCGCGGCCGGGCTGCCATCCATGTTGAAGCGCTCGATCCGCGCGGCGGTGCGGATGCGCTCCACCTCGGCATTCACCGCTTCCTCGAAGATGGTCTGGCGCAGCGCCTCCCGCTGTTCCTCGAAGGGGGGCACGGGTGCCGCGCGGCGTTCCTCGACGCGGATGATGTGCCAGCCGAACTGGGTCTGCACCGGTGCGGCGCTGATCTGGCCCGGGGCCAGGGCGAAGGCGGCCTCGGCGAATTCGGGGATCATGTCGGCGCGCTTGAAGAAGCCAAGGTCGCCGCCTTCGCGGGAGCCGGGGCCGGTGGAGCGGCGGCGCGCCACTTCGGCGAAGTCGGCGCCGGGGCGGCGGGCTTCGGCCAGTGCGGCGCGGGCCTCGGCCTCGGTCGGCACCAGGATGTGGCGGGCGCGCACCTCCTCCTCGGCCGGGCGGGCGGCGGCGTCGCGTGTGTAGCGGGCGCGCAGCGCCGCATCGGTCAGGTGCGGGGCGATGGCGCGGGTGATCAGCACCTGCTGCAGCGTGTCCTCCTCCGCGCGCTGCACGCGGGAGACGACCTCGGGGTCGGTGCCGAGGCCGGCGGTGCGGGCCGCCACCACGATGGCCCGCTGGGTGATCATCTGGTCCAGCAGCAGCGGCAGCAGCGTGGCCGGCGGCATGCCCCGCAATTCGGCCGGCAGGCGGCCAAGCTCCGCCTCCAGATCCACGCGGCGGATTTCGGTGCCGTCCACCCGTGCCAGCACCGGGTTCGGGTCGGTGGCCCCGGGCGCCTGGGCGGCCAGGGGCGTGGCGCCGAGCACAAGGGCTGCAAGGATCAAGGCCGGACGGCGCATCGGGGGGGTCTCCTCAAGGGCCGGAAGATGGCTGAAGCCTTTGTGCCGGACAAGGCAGGCAGCCGCGGCCGGGCGAGCCCGGGGCCGCATCGCGTTGACCCGGGGGGGTGGGCCGCCTATCTCTCCGCTGCCGCGCCGCGCCCCCCACCTCTCGCAAGGGGCCTTCCTCGCCTGGGCGACCGCCTTCGTGATCGCCCGCGGGGCGCGGCAGGAGAAGACCGACCCCCATGTTCCAACGGCTCGTCCGCGCCTTCCTCGGCACTTCCAACGACCGCGCCCTGAAGCGCTACCAGGCGCGCGTGCCCGCGATCAACGCCCTGGAAGCGAGGCTCGGCGCCCTGTCGGATGAGGCGCTGCGCGGCCAGACCGCGATGTTCCGGGAACAGCTCGCCGCCGGCCGCACGCTGGACGATATCCTGCCCGAAGCCTTCGCGACCGTGCGCGAAGCCGCGAAGCGCGTGCTGGGCCTGCGCCATTTCGACGTGCAGATGATCGGCGGCATGGTCCTGCATGAGGGACGCATCGCCGAGATGAAGACCGGCGAGGGCAAGACGCTGGTCGCAACCCTGCCCGTCTACCTGAACGCCCTGCCCGCGAAGGGCGTGCATGTGGTGACGGTGAACGACTACCTGGCCCGCCGCGACAGCGAGTGGATGGGGCGCATCTACGGCTTCCTCGGCCTCACCACCGGCGTGATCGTGCACGGCCTGACGGATGAGGAACGCCGCGCCGCCTATGCCGCCGACGTGACCTACGGCACCAACAACGAGTTCGGCTTCGACTATCTGCGCGACAACATGAAGTATTCTCTGACCGAGATGGTGCAGCGCGACTTCGCCTACGCCATCGTGGACGAGGTCGACAGCATCCTGGTCGATGAGGCGCGCACGCCGCTGATCATCAGCGGCCCGTCCGATGACAGCAGCGAGCTGTACAACTCCGTCAACGCGGTGATGAAGGACCTCGTTCGCGACACGTCCCTGTTCGAGAAGGACGAGAAGTTCAAGACCGTGCATCTGACGGATGCCGGGACGGAAGCGCTGGAGAATGCGCTGCGCGAGGCCGGGTTGCTGACGGAAGGCGCGCTGTACGACATCGCCAATGTCACGCTGGTGCACCACGCCAACCAGTCGCTGCGCGCGCATGTGCTGTTCACGCGCGACGTGGACTACATCGTGAAGGCCATCACGGAATACGGCCGCACCACCGACAAGGTGGTGATCATCGACGAATTCACCGGCCGCATGATGGAAGGCCGCCGCTATTCCGAAGGGCTGCACCAGGCGCTGGAAGCCAAGGAAGGCGTGCCCGTCCAGCCGGAGAACCAGACGCTGGCCTCCATCACCTTCCAGAACTATTTTCGTTTGTATCCCAAGCTGTCCGGCATGACGGGCACGGCCTCCACCGAGGCTGACGAATTCGCGGAAATCTACAAGCTCGAAGTCGTGGAAATCCCGACCAACGTGCCGGTGGCGCGCATCGATTCCGACGACGAGGTCTACAAATCGGCGGCCGAGAAGTATGAGGCGGTCGCCGTGCTCATCGATGAGGCACGCAAGCGCGGGCAGCCGATCCTGGTCGGCACGACCAGCATCGAGAAGTCGGAGGTCATCTCAGGCCTGCTCAAGAAGAAGGGCGTGCCGCACCAGGTGCTGAATGCGCGCTTCCACGAACAGGAAGCCGGCATCGTGGCGCAGGCGGGGCGCCCCGGTTCCGTCACCATCGCGACGAACATGGCCGGGCGCGGCACCGACATCCAGCTCGGCGGCAATGCCGACATGCTGGCGCGCGCCGAGGTGGGCAATGCCGACAGCCCGGAATACGACGCCGCACTCGCGCGCCACAAGGCGGAGGTGGAGGCGATCCGCCCCGCCGTGAAGGCTGCCGGCGGGCTGCTGGTGATCGGCACGGAACGCCATGAAAGCCGCCGCATCGACAACCAGCTTCGCGGCCGCTCCGGCCGCCAGGGCGACCCGGGCGCGTCGCGCTTCTTCCTGAGCCTGGAAGACGACCTCATGCGCATCTTCGGCTCCGACCGCATGGGCGGGATGCTCCAGAAGCTTGGCCTGAAGGAAGGCGAGGCGATCATCCACCCTTGGATCAACAAGGCTCTGGAGAAGGCCCAGAAGAAGGTCGAGGCACGCAACTTCGACACGCGGAAGAACCTGCTGAAATACGATGACGTCATGAACAACCAGCGGCGCGAGGTCTATGCGCAGCGCCGCGCCTTCATGACCGCCGCCGATGTCGCCGAGACGGTGGCCGAGATGCGGCGCGAGACGATCGGATCGCTGGTCGATCGCGCCATTCCGGAGAACGCCTATCCCGAGCAATGGGATCTGGCGCTGCTCGATGGCCGCGTGCGCGACGTGCTCGGCCTCGACCTGCCTGTGGCCGATTGGGCGCGCGAGGAAGGCATCGACGAGACGCAGGTGCGGGAGCGCCTGGAGCGCGCCGCCGACGAACACTACGCCGCGCGCGTCGCCAATATCGGCCCCGACCTGATGCGCATGGTCGAGAAATCGCTGCTGCTGCAGATCTTCGACGCGGTGTGGAAGGAACATTTGCTGGCGCTGGATCATCTGCGCCAGGGCATCGGGCTGCGCGCCTATGGCCAGCGCGACCCGCTGAACGAGTACAAAAGCGAGGCGTTCAACCTGTTCAACGCCATGCTGGTCGACCTGCGGGAACGCGTGACCAGCGTGCTGATGCGCATCGACCTGCGCGCCGACCAGCCGCCGCCGATGCCCGAGCCCGTGAGCGTGTTCGACATGCGCCACCCGGACCCGAACGGTGCGCCGGAACTGGAATACGCCGATGCCGGCCCCGCACCCGCCTATGGCACCGCCGCGCAGGGCGCGCGCGCGCCCCTGGTCGCGGCAGCCGTGGACCCGGCGGACCCGACCACCTGGGCCAGTACGCCGCGCAACGCGCCCTGCCCTTGTGGGTCGGGCAAGAAGTACAAGCACTGCCACGGCAAGGCCTGACCGGAACGTGAGGTCGGGCCGCTTGCATGGCGGCGGCGGCGTCGCAACATCCTCGTTATGATCGACGCCAAATCGCTGCTTGAACGGTTTCTTGGTCCCGATGCGGGGGCCGGGCGCGCGCCGTCGCCCTGGGGCGGGCAATCGCCCCTGCAGCCACAGGCGGGCAGCGGCGGCGGCATCGCCGACATGGCGCGGCAGGCACTCCGGCGTGGGACCAGCGGCGGCATGGGTGGGTTTGCCGGCGGGGCCGCGGCGGGCGGGCTGCTCGGCCTGCTGCTCGGCGGCAAGAAATCGGGCGGACTGCTGAGCCATGGCGGCGCGGCCATGCTCGGCGCGCTGGCGCATCGGGCCTGGCAGAACCACCAGGCCGGCCAGGCGCCTGCCACCGCGCCGCCCGCGACCGCGCCGCCCGCCACGCCGCAGGATGCCGCCGCGGTCGATCAGCGCTTCCTGCCCGGCGCCGCACCGGCCGCGGGCGGTGAGCCCTTCGAGCTCGCGCTGGTCCGCGCCATGATCGGTGCTGCCCGCGCCGATGGCCATATCGACGCGGAGGAGCGTGGGCGCATCTTCGACCAGGTCGAGAAGGCCGGCCTCGACCCCGAGGCGAAGGCCTTCGTCTTCGACACGCTGGATGCGCCGATCGGCGTGACCGAGGTGGCCGCCGCCGCGCGGACGCCGGAACAGGCGTCGGAACTGTACCTGGTCTCGCGCATGGCGATGAACCCGGACCACCCGGCGGAGCGCGCCTACCTCCAGGCACTGGCGCACCGCCTGCGCCTGCCGCCCGGGCTGGTCGCGCATCTCGACCGGCAGATCGACACGGCAGCGGCGTGAATTCGCGGCAATCCCGGCAAATGGGCCGATTACCCGCCACGAAGCGGTGGAATTCATGTCGGCTGTGCGTAAGATGCGTTGCCTGTGGTGGTCCCGGCGCGCCGTACCGCGCTGAGGGGAGTTGAGATGCTGGATTGCCTGGCCGAGCCCGATACGGAGAGTTTGCCGCTATACGCGGTGACGCCGGCCGGGCTCGACGGCGTCCTGGCCACCCTTCCGGACGCGCAGGCTGCCTTCCTCCGCGCGGGCGGCTTCACGGCCAAGGCCCAGGATCTGCGGCTGCTGCCTGGCGGGTCCGGCATCGCCGGCGCGGTGCTCGGGCTCGGCGCGGATGCGACCGAGGCGGCCGCCCCCTGGGCCTTCGGCAGCGCCGCGCATGGCTTGCCGGAAGGCACGGCCTGGCGGATCGAGGGCGCGCCCGACCCGGCCATGGCGACGCTCGGCTGGTGTCTCGGCGCCTATCGCTTCCGCCGGTTCAAGCACGCCGCGGCACGCCTGCCCGCCCGCCTCGTACCACCAGCCGGTTGTGGGAATGCCGTGGCCGAGGCCGCTGCGTTCTGGCGCGGCCGCGACCTGGTGAACCGGCCCGCCAACGACCTCGGCCCGGCCGAGCTCGCCGCCGCAGTCGCCGATCTCGCCGCGACGCATGGCGCGCGCTTCGAAGTGGTGGAGGGGGCCGCCCTGGCCGAGGGCTTTCCCGCCGTGCACGCCGTGGGCCAGGGCGCCAGCCCGGGCCGGGCGCCGCGCGTGGCGATCCTGCGGTGGGACGGCGCGGCCGATGGGCCGCTGGTGGCGCTGTGCGGCAAGGGCGTGTGCTTCGACACGGGCGGGCTCGACCTCAAGCCCGCCGGCGCCATGCTGCGCATGAAGAAGGACATGGGCGGCGCCGCGGCGATGATCGCGGCGGCGGAGATGATCATGGCGGCCGGCCTCAAGCTGCGGCTGCTGCTGGTGATCGGCGCGGTGGAGAACGCCGTCTCCGCCGAGTCGTTCCGGCCGCTCGACGTGATCCGCACGCGGCGCGGCCTGTCGGTCGAGATCGGCAACACGGATGCGGAAGGCAGGCTGGTTCTGGCCGACCTGCTTTTCTTCGTCAGCGAGGCGCAACCGGCCCTGGTGCTGGACTGTTCAACCCTCACCGGGGCGGCGCGGGTCGCCCTGGGTCCTGATCTGCCAGCCTTGTTTTCCAACGATGATGCCGCCGCTGACGCAATCTCGACCGCCGGCGCGGCCGTGTTTGATGAAATGTGGCGATTGCCCCTGACAAAAAGCTACACGTCCTGGCTAGACAGTAACGTTGCGGACATCAACAACGTCAGCTCCAAGCCCATGGCGGGCGCGATCGTGGCGGCTTTGTTTCTTCAGCATTTCGTGCCAGCCGGCCTTCGCTGGTGCCACATCGACCTCTACGCGTGGAACGATTCCAGCCGGCCTGGGCGGCCGGAGGGCGGTGAAGTCCAGGCGGCGCGCGGCATCCTTCGCGGCCTGGAGGGCATCTTCCCCGGTTCGGCGCCCGGTTCGGCCCCTGGTCCGGCCCCTGGTCCGGTGCCAGCAACACGGTGAACGACAAGACATGACACGCATATCGAGCCGCAAGCAGCAGCCCGTGGACGCGCCCGGCAAGGCCGCGGCACCGACGGCCCGCGCGACCCGCAGCAAGGCGAAGGCGTCCCCCGGGGGGGAGAAATCGGCGCCGAAGCAAGCTTCACCTCCAGGACGGAGAAAATCCGCCCAAGCAACCGAAGGACCAACCATGCAGCACAGCACCGATCAGCTCATCGGCATCCTCCGGGACACCGTCGTTGCGCTGGTGCGCCGCGACGGCCCCGACCTGTCGGCGCGCCAGCTCGGCGTGTTCCTGACCGTCTACCTCAATGAGGGCCCGCATACGGTCCGCGGCCTGGCGGCAGAGCTGCACGTCTCGAAGCCGGCGATCACCCGCGCGCTCGATCGCCTGGGTGAGCTGGACCTGGCGCGCCGCAAGGTGGACCCGATGGACCGCCGCAGTGTGCTCGTGCAGCGCACGCTGAAGGGGGCCGCCTTCCTGCGCGACACCCGCAGCATCATGGCCTCGGCCGAGCAGCAGATGGTCGCCGCCGCGGCCTGAACGGCCGCGGCTTTTCCACCCGAACGGCCCTCAGCTCTCGGGGCGAAGGCCAAGGCGGCGGATCAGCCCGCCCCAGCGCGCGATCTCCGCGCGCTGCAAGGCCGCGAATTCGGCGGGGGACGAGCCGACCGGCTCGAACCCCGCGCGTTCCAGCATCTGCCGCTGCTCCGGATTGGCCAGGGCCGTCCGCGCCTCGGCCGCCAGGCGCGCCACGCGGTCCGGCGGCATGCCGGCCGGGCCGAACATGCCGATCCAGGCAATCGCCGGTTCGCTGTTCACACCGGCCTCGCGCATCGTCGGCACGTCCGGCAGTTGCGGAATGCGGCTGGCGGCCGTGACAGCCAGTGCGCGCACGCTGCCATCCCGCACCTGGCCGAGAACACCGCCGGCCGCCGCGAAGAACGCCTGGATGCGGCCTGCGATCAGGTCCAGCACGGCCTGCGCCACGGCGCGATAGGGCACGTGCACCGCCCCGAACCCCGCAGTCGCCGCCATGTCTTCCATAACCAGGTGCGACAGCGTCCCGGGGCCGGTGGAGCCGTAGTTGATCTTGCCCGGATTGGCCTTCGCATAGGCGACGAACTCCGCCGCTGTCCGCGCCGGGACGGAGGGATGCACCACCAGCACGAAGGGCAGCCGCGCCAGCAGCGAGATGGGCGTCAGGTCGGTCGCGGGGTCATAGCTGAGCGCGGGGTTCAGCACCTTCGCCGTGCTACCCGGCCCGCCGATGGTCACACCCACCGTATGCCCGTCCGTCGCGCGGACGATCGCCTCCGTCCCGATATTGCCGCCGCCGCCGGCGCGATTGTCCACCACCACCGGCTGGCCGAGCGCCGTCGCCAGATGGCCGGACACCACGCGCGCCGCGATGTCGGGCGTCGAGCCGCCGGGGAAGGACACGATCATCCGCAGCGGGCGGTCCGGCCACGCGGCCTGGGCGCGGAGTTCGGTGGCGGGCAGCGCCAGGGCGCCGGCAGCGGTGGCCAACAGCCCGCGACGGGTCTGCGACATGGTTCGGTTCCTCCCGGAGTGTGCGTTTCCGCCAGCATAGTGCCGTGCAAAGCGCGCCTCGGCTACCGGCCCTCCCTCTATCGGGCCGCGAAGTGCGTCTCGTTGTGGATGAAGCCGTGGGCCGGAAAGGCGGTGATGCCGAGCTGGTCGATGCGCGGATACCACACCCGCACCAGCGTCCAGTCGTTGCCTGCCGAGACATCGACCACGCGCTGGTCCACCGCGATGCGCCCCCGCGCGCTGCCGGACGCCCAGTTGGCGTGGTCCACCAGCACCTCCCGGCTGCTCAGCACGCGCGTCACCACCGAGACATGGCCGGACCGCAGCCGCGACGACCGCGCGATCACCAGCACGCTGCCAGGCCGCGGGGCCTGGCCGCGCGCATACCGCCCCGCCGCCGCATCCCACCAGGTCCAGGCATCGCCCGAGATCTGGATGCCGCTGCGGGCGCGGGCATAGGGGACGCAGGAAATGGGCTCGGCCACCCAGGGCCGCGGCGGCAGGCTGGCCGAAAGGTCGGGCGGCGGGGTGCGGCTGCCCGCACAGGCACCGAGCGCCAGCATCAGCAATATGGCAGGAAGGGCGCGCATCGCGTTGAATTGCTTAGGGCACGACCCGGCACCAAGGCAAGGCGAAACCTTGCCCTCAATAGGGCGTCTTGTCCGGCTTGGCCGCCCATTCGGCAAATACCTCCAGCGCCTCGGCGGCCAGCAGGCGCCGCATCGGCAGCGAGCGGGCCTCGATCGGCTGGGGGATCTCCCGGTAGAGAAACTCATCGTCGAACCCGATCGCAGCGGCCTCATGCCGGTCATTCGCATAGACAACCGCATCGACGCGGGCCCAATACAGCGCGGCCAGGCACATCGGACAGGGTTCGCAGCTGGTGAACACCGTGGCTCCCCGCAGGTCGAACCGGCCGAGCGCGGCGCAGGCGCGGCGGATCGCGACGATCTCGGCATGGGCGGTCGGGTCGTTGCTGGAGGTGACGGCGTTCGATCCCTCCGCCACCACCCGGCCATCCATCACCACAACGGCGCCGAAGGGGCCGCCGGCCGCGCCTTCCATCCCCGCGCGGCTCACCGCGATGGCGCGGCGCATGAAGTGTTCGTCGTCCATCATGCTGTTTGCGCCCTCGCCCTTGGGGCTCTCGACGTGACGCCCCCTGCCCGCCATCTTCCAGGCAACGGAGGGTTCCGCATGCGTCCCGCACTGTCCATCCTCGATCAATCGACCATCGCCGAAGGCCGCGGCGCCGATGCCGCCATCCGGGAGAGCATGGCCCTCGCGCAGCTCGCCGATGGCCTGGGCTACGCCCGCTATTGGCTGGCCGAGCACCACAACAGCGCCAGCCACGCCGGCAGCGCGCCCGAAATCCTGATGGCCGCCATCGCCGCGACCACCCAGCGCATCCGCATCGGCAGCGCCGGCGTGATGCTGCCACACTACGCGGCGCTGAAGGTGGCCGAGCAGTTCCGCGTGCTGGAGGCAATCGCACCGGGCCGCATCGACCTCGGCGTCGGCCGGGCGCCGGGCAGCGATGGCCGCACGGCCTTCGCGCTCAACCCCAACGCCGATCAGGCGGCCGACAATTTCCCGAACCAGGTGCAGGACCTGATGGGCTGGCTCGGCGACGGAATGCCGGAGGGGCACCCCTTCCGCGCCGTCGCCGCCAACCCGGCGGTACCGACCCGGCCGGAGGTGTGGATCCTCGGCAGTTCGGATTACGGCGCGCAACTCGCCGCCTATTTCGGCCTGCCCTATTGCTATGCGCATTTCATCACAGATGGCCGCGGCGCCGAGCAGGCGCTGGCGCTGTACCGGGACACCTTCCGGCCGCATCCCGGCAAGCCCGAGCGGCTCGCCGCGCCGCATGCCGCCATCGCCGTCTATGCGCTGACGGCGGCGACCGAGGCCGAGGCGCATCGCCACTACGCGCCGCGCGCCCTGTGGAAGCTTTTTCGGGATCAGGGCGTCTACCCGCCGCTGCCGAGCGCGGAGGAAGCCGCGGCCTACCCCTACACGCCGGACATGCTGGCCCGGATCGAGCGCGGCCGGGCGCGCGCGCTGGTGGGCACGCCGGAAAGCGTGGCGGCACGCATCACGGCCCTGGCCGGCGATCTCGACGTGCAGGAGGTGGCGGTGCTGACGCCCTGCCATGACGCCGAGGCGCGGCGGGATTCCTATCGGTTCCTGGCGGCCGCGATGGCGATGCCGGCGCAATCCCTGGCGGCCTAGGTGACGTACCCATAAAGCTTGCGGCGCGCGCGGCAGATTGATTCAAGGCCCTATTCATCAGGGAACCTTGGGGATGGCACGGTTCGATCTGACGGACGGAGCATAGTCGATCATCGTCCCGCTTCTGCCCAACAAGCCGCGCGGCGTGCCGCGTACGGATGATCGCCGGGTACTCAATGGCATCTTCTATATTCTGCGGACCGGCTCGCCGTGGCGCGACCTGCCTGAGCGCTACGGGCCGTACACGACGGTCTACAATCGCTTCAATCGCTGGGCCAAAGCGGGCGTCTGGCTGCGAATCTTCGAGGCTCTGGCGGCGGGATCGCCGCAGTCGCTGCATCTGATCGACAGCTCGATCATTCGCGCGCACCAGCATGCGGCGGGCGGTAAAAAGGGGGGCCGGATCACGCCATCGGTCGCTATCGTGGAGGACTGACCACTAGGATCAATGCGGTGGTGGATGGCGCAGGCCTGCCCATTGCGCTGTCGGTCGCGCCTGACTTGGCGTCTGACACGGCTGCCGTGCCTGAGGTGATCGCCCATCTGACCCCGGGCAGAGACCTGGTCGCTGACCAGGGCTACGACGCCATCGCCGTCATTGATCTCGTCGCTGCTCGCGGCGGACGCGCCCACATCCCAACCCAGCGCGACCGCAAGGTGCAGAGGTCAGTCGCCAAGGAGCTGTATCGAGAACGCAACCTGGTCGAGCGCTTCATCAACCGCATGAAGCACTTCCGCCGCATCGCCACCCGCTTCGACAAGCTCACGCGCAACTCCCTCGCTGCCCTGCACCGCGCCGCAGCGCGGCTGTGGGTTTGGGCTCATGAGTCCACGATCAGAGGCGCGACAGTTCCACCAGGCCCAGCAGCAGCCACAGCGCCAGCGCCAGCACGCCGACACGCTCGGCGTGCCAGATCAGCCGCCGGCGGAGTGCGGCGGCCAGCAGGCGCCGCGCATCAGGCTTCGGCAGGCTGCGGGCGAAGTCGGGGCGCCAGCCGGTCAGGATCGTCCAGGTCTCGCTGTCGCGCAGATCGGTGCTGCTGGCGCGCCACGCCGCGAACACCAGGACCACCGCGCAGATGGCGACAAGGTCGCCCGCGGAGCGCAACGCGATGGCGAGGTCGTAGGACAGCGCCAGCATCACCGTCCCGATCGCGAGGCCCGCGAAGCCGAGCGCGCGGCGGATGCAATGGTCTGCGGCGGCCTCGATCGCGTCCATCTGTCCCTCCGTCCCACGGCGAGGATGGCGTTTGCAGGGCATCCTGCCAAGGACTGCGGGACGCAGTGCCTGGAGTGCGCTGCGGCCTCATGAACGCAGAGCGTGCTCCAGAAATCAATGCCGCTGGAGCACGCTGTGTTCGCTTGAACGCAGCGTGCTCCCGAGAAATCATTGATGCTCTCGAGAAATCATTGATGCTCTCGAGAAATCATTGATGCTCTCGAGAAATCATTGATTCTCTCGAGAAATCATTGATTCTAGGGCAAAAATGCGGCCAGATGTTTCCATTTGGACCAAATTTGCTTTAGCGCTGGTCCTCCGCACGCCAAGTCTGCAATTTCCGGTAAATCGTGGAGGGATTGACCGCGAGAAGCGCGGCGGCGCGCGGCACGTCCTGGCCGGTATGGTCCAGCGCCGCCAGGATTGCCCGTTTCTCGACCACGGCCAGGGGTTCCACCGAAGGGCGCTCCGGCACGGGCGGCGATGCGTCCTGAATGGGGGGCGGCGGTAGCGCCACGGGCTCTGGCCGTGGCTCTGGCTCTGGCCCTGGCTCTGGCCCTGGCTCCGGTGCCATGGCGGCGGGCGCCGCGATCGGTTCCGGCGCGGCGGCAGGCGCCTGGGGCAGGCCGGCGCGCGGGAAGCGCAGCAGCATCGGCGGCAGCATTGCGCGCTCCACACGCGCGCCGTCATGCAGCACCACGATGTTGCGCACCACATTCTGCAACTGGCGGACATTGCCGGGCCAGGCATAGGCGGCCAGCGCCGCCTCGGCCTCCGCGCTGAAGCCGCGGAATCCCTTGCCCTCCTCCCGCGCGAAGCTCGCCAGGAAGTGGCGCGCGATCAGCAGCACATCGGCGCCGCGGTCGCGCAGCGGCGGCATCTCCACCGGCACGACATACAGGCGATAGTACAGATCCTCGCGGAAGCGCCCGGCCTCCACCTCCGCCCAGGGGTCGCGATTGGTGGCGGAGACGATGCGCACATCCACGCGCTCGGCGCGGCTGGCGCCGACCGGCTGCAGGGTGCCGGTCTGCACGAAGCGCAACAGCTTCACTTGCATCTCCAGCGGCAATTCGCCGATCTCATCGAGAAACAGCGTGCCGCCATCCGCCATCCGGGCGGCGCCCTGGCGGCTTTCGGTGGCGCCGGTGAAGGCCCCCTTCACATGGCCGAAGATTTCGGATTCCACGAGGTCACGCGGGATGGCGCCGCAGTTCAGCGCGACGAAGGGTTTCGGGCGGCGGGGGCTGGCCTTGTGCACCGCCTCCGCCGCCAGCTCCTTGCCGGTGCCGGACTCGCCCGTGATGAACACATTGGCGCGGCTGGCGGCGACACTTTCGATGGTGCGGTAGACCGCCTGCATGGCCGGGCTGCCGCCGATGAAGCCCTGGAACCGGTCGCGCGCAAGCCGGGCCTTCACCTCCCGCAATTCCGTCGCCAGCGCGCGCTTCTCCAGCGCGTTCTGGAGGGTGACGGTCAGGCGCGCCTTGGCGAAGGGCTTCACGATGAAATCCACCGCGCCCTGCCGCATTGCCTCCACCGCGTGGTTCACGCTGCCATGCGCGGTGACGACGATGATCGCCGTCTCGACGCCCTCGGCGCGCAGCCGGCGCATTGCCTCGAAGCCCGAGAAATCCGGCAGTTCGATATCCATCAGGATCGCGTCCGGCCGCCAGGACAGCGCGAGCTCAAGCGCGGCATGGCCGGTTTCCGCGATGCGGATGTCATGGCCGAGGTCGCGCAGCAGCGCGCGGGCAAGTTCCGCCTGGCTCGGGGTATCCTCGACGATCAGGATGCGCGCGGGGTTGGCCATGCCGCGCCCTGGGGCTTCCGCGCGATCAGCCGGGCGGATCGTCGGCCAGCGCGGCGAGTTCCGCCAGCGCTGCCTCGGCTTCCTGGCGGATGGCGGTGGCAACCAGGCGGGGGTCCGCCTGGTTGCGATGGTCCATGCCCAGCCGCGCCACCTTCTCCAGCCGGCTGGCGCCGACCGCGGCGGCGGCACCGGCCAGGCTGTGGGCGGCACGGCGGTAATCGTCCAGGATGCGCGCCGCGACCGCCTGCTCAAGCTCCCGCGCGAGGCGCGACAAATCCTGCTCGAAGGTGCGGATGATCCGCACGAAATCGTCCCGCGGCAGGTCGCGTGCCAATTGGCCGGCGATGTCGGGGTCGATCGCGTTCACGCGCCACCTCTCGCATTGCCAGATGAGATGGTCAATTCGCCGCGCCTCCGCGGTGCGCTGGGGCGCCTGGGGGCTCATCGCGCACGCGCCGCCGGGGTCAGGCCGAGCAGGTCGAAGGCGGCGTCGCGCACCGCGTCGCGGCGGGGCGACTGGGCGAAGCTCGACAGGCGCAGCATCGCCGCCTGGACGCGCCGCCCGGCCAGCGCCGCGCCATCCGCCTCGGTCGCAAGCTGCGTCGCGCGGCACAGGCGCGGGGCCTCCGCGTCCAGCGCGGCGGCGGCGGGGGCGTAGGCGGCGGCGACCTGCCGGCGGGCCAGGCGGCGGGCCAGCCCCTCGGCGCTTTCTGGGGTGATGGCGCGCACCAGCCGGTCGGTCAGCGGGCGCGGGATGCAAGCCACCGGCGCGCAGGCCGCCAGGTGCAGCCAGAGGTCCCAATCCTCCGCCCGGCGGAGCTGTTCGTTGAAGCCGCCGACGCTGCGCAGCAGGGCAGTGCTGGCCATGACGGTGGAGGTCGCGACCAGCGGTTCGGCGTACAGCATGGCCTGTGCATCCGCGCCGAGAACGAAGGCCTCGCGCCGCATCACGTGGCGGGCGGCGAAGCTGTCGCAGCGGGCAAAACCGCCGACCAGCTCCGTGCCATCCTCGGCGAAGCGGCGATGATCGGTGAAGGAGAAGCCGAGGTCCGGGTTCAGCCGGTGCAGCTCCAGCTGCCGATCCAGCTTGCCGCGACGGAAGCGGTCATCGGCGTCAAGGAAGGCCACCAGCGGGGCGCGCGCCACCGCGAGCGCGGCGTTGCGCGCCGCCGCCGGCCCCTGGCCCGGCGTGGCGAGCGGGCGGATGCGCCGGTCCTGCGCCGCGATGCTGCGGAGGTAGCTGCCCGTTCCGTCCCGAGAACCGTCCCCGGGGCCATCATCCACCACGATGATCTCGAGGTCGGCGAGCATCGGGATCGAGGCGATGGCGCCCGGCAGCCAGCGCAGCGCATTGCGGGCCGGGATGATGACGGAAAGGCGGATCGGGCTGGTCATGGTGGCCTCGCTGGCTGCAAGGGGCTGCCCGGTCGGGCTGCCCTTGGGCCAGCGGTTGCAGCAGCCATGCCGGCAAAGCGCGTTGCAGAATGCAAGAAGGCCCGTGAGCCCTAACGGCCAAGGCCGTCGAAGAATTCCTTCACCTTCGCGAAAAAGCCTTCGGATTCAGGGCTGCTGCGGCCGGTCTTCTCGCATTCGCGCTCGAACTCCGCGAGCAGGTCCTGCTGCTTCTTGTTCAGATTCTGCGGGGTTTCCACCGCCACCTGCACATACATGTCGCCCCGCGCCGCGCTGCGCAGGACGGAAAACCCCTTGCCGCGCAGGCGGAACTGGTCACCCGCCTGGGTGCCGGGGGGGATCGTCACCTTGTTGCGCGTGCCGTCGATGGTCGGCACCTCCACCGCCGCACCCAGTGCCGCCTGGGTCATGCGCAGCGGCACGCGCACGAAAATGTTGGCGCCGTCGCGCTGGAAGATGGCGTGCTGCTTCACCGCCACGTCCACGTACAGGTCGCCGGAGGGCGCGCCGCGCATCCCCGCCTCCCCCTCACCGGACAGGCGGATGCGCGTGCCGTCCTCCACCCCCGCCGGGATGGTGACGGCGAGCGTGCGGTCGCGCTGGGTGCGGCCGCTGCCGGCGCAGACCTTGCAGGGGTTCTTGATGACGCGCCCGGTGCCGGAGCATGTCGGGCAGGTGCGCTCGATCAGGAAGAAGCCCTGCTGCGCCCGCACCTTGCCCGAGCCCGCACAAGTGCCGCAGGTGGCGGCGGCCTGCGCGGCGGGGCCTTCCGCGCCGGTGCCCTTGCAGGCCTCGCAGGCGATCGAGGAGGCGACGCGGATGGTTTTCTTGGCCCCCGCGAAGGCTTCCTCCAGCGTCACATCCACCTGCGCGCGGATGTCATTGCCGCGGCCCGCTGGCGCACGCCCGCGGGCACCACCGCGCAGGCCGCCGAACATCTCCTCGAAAATGTCCTCGAAGGCGCCGCCGAAGGGGTTGCCCTGCTGGCCGCCCCCGCCGCCGCCGAATCCGCCGCCGCCCTGTTCGAAGGCGGCGTGGCCGAAGCGGTCATAGGCGGCGCGCTTCTCGGAATCCTTCAGGACGTCATAGGCCTCGTTCAGCTCCTTGAACTTGCCCTCGGCCGACTTGTCGCCCTGGTTGCGGTCCGGGTGGAACTGCATCGCGAGCTTGCGGTAGGCCTTCTTCAGGTCCTCCTCGCCGGCGTCGCGGGCCACGCCCAGAACCTCATAGTAATCGCGCTTGGCCATCGCTGCTTCTTACCTCAACGGGAACAGGCCCGGCTTCCGCGAGGAAGCCAGGCCCATGCCGACGCGACCTTGGCTCAGGACGGCTTCTTCTTGGTCGGATCGACTTCCTCGAAGTCGGCGTCCACCACCTTGTCGTCGGGCCCACCCGGGCCAGCGCCGGGGTTCGCGCCCGCCTGCTGCTCGGCCGCCGCCTGCGCCTTGTACAGCGACTCGCCCATCTTCATGGCGAGCTGCGACAGGCTCTCCGACGCCTTCTGGATGGCGTCGAGGTCCTGGCCCTCCATCGCGGTGCGGGCGACCACGATCGCCGCCTCGATCTCCGCGCGGTCGCCGGCCGGCACTTTGTCGCCATTGTCGCGCAGCGTCTTCTCGGTGGAGTGCACCAGCGCATCGAGGCTGTTGCGCGCTTCCACGGCCGCGCGGCGAGCCTTGTCGGCTTCCGCATTGGCTTCCGCATCGCGCACCATGCGCTCGATATCCGCATCCGACAGGCCGGACTTGGCCTGGATGCGCACCTGCTGTTCCTTGCCCGTCGCCTTGTCTTTGGCACTGACGGAGACGATGCCGTTCGCGTCGATGTCGAAGGTCACCTCGATCTGCGGCACGCCGCGCGGCGCGGGCGGAATCCCCTGCAGGTCGAACTGGCCGAGCAGCTTGTTGTCCGCCGCCATCTCGCGCTCGCCCTGGAACACCTTGATGGTCACGGCGCTCTGGCTGTCGTCCGCCGTCGAGAACACCTGCGACTTCTTGGTGGGGATCGTGGTGTTGCGGTCGATCAGGCGGGTGAAGACGCCGCCCAGCGTCTCGATGCCGAGGGACAGCGGTGTCACGTCCAGCAGCAGCACGTCCTTCACGTCGCCCTTCAGCACGCCGCCCTGGATGGCCGCACCGATGGCGACGACCTCATCAGGGTTGACGTTCCGCGCGGGCTCCTTCCCGAAGAACTGTTTTACGAGTTCGATGACCTTCGGCATGCGGGTCATGCCGCCGACCAGGATCACCTCATCCACTTCGTTGGGCGCGAGGCCGGCATCCCTCAGCGCCTGCTTGCAGGGCTCCAGCGTCTTCTGGACCAGGTCATCGACCAGCGCCTCGAGCTTCGCCCGCGTGAGCTGCATCACGAGGTGCTTCGGGCCGGACGCATCGGCGGTGATGAAGGGCAGGTTGATCTCGGTCTGCTTCGAGGACGAAAGCTCGATCTTCGCCTTCTCGGCGGCTTCCTTCAGCCGCTGGAGCGCGAGCTTGTCGCCGCGCAAATCGATGCCCTGTTCCTTGCGGAATTCCTCGGCGAGGTAGTCGATGATGCGGGCGTCGAAATCCTCGCCACCCAGGAAGGTGTCGCCGTTCGTCGACTTCACCTCGAACACGCCGTCGCCGATTTCCAGCACGGAGACGTCGAAGGTGCCGCCGCCGAGGTCGTACACCGCGATGGTGCCGCCCTTCTTCTGGTCCATGCCATAGGCGAGGGCGGCCGCCGTCGGCTCATTGATGATGCGCAGCACTTCGAGGCCGGCGATCGCGCCGGCTTCCTTGGTGGCCTGGCGCTGGGCGTCATTGAAGTAAGCGGGGACGGTGATGACAGCCTGCGTCACCTTCTCGCCGAGATAGGCCTCGGCGGTTTCCTTCATCTTGGTGAGGATGTTGGCGCTGATCTGCTGCGGCGCGTAGGCCTTGCCGTCCACTTCCACCCAGGCATCGCCATTCGGCGCGCGCGTGATGGTGTAGGGCACCAGGCCCTTGTCCTTCGAGACCATCGGGTCATCGAAGCGGCGGCCGATCAGGCGCTTCACCGCATAAAGGGTGTTGGCCGGGTTGGTCACGGCCTGACGCTTGGCGGATTGGCCGACCAGGCGTTCGCCGTTCTTGGCGAAGGCGACCATGGAGGGGGTGGTGCGGGCGCCCTCGGCGTTTTCCAGGACCTTCACGGAGTCCTTGGCGCCCGAGGGGCCTTCCATGATGGCAACACAGGAATTGGTGGTGCCGAGGTCGATACCGATGACCTTGCTCATGCGCGGTGCTCTCCTGTGGCGGACGGGGGCGGCCCGGGAAGGCGCCGCGCCCGCCCCCGGTGTTGGGGCGGTGGTGATGGGGTGGACATAGCCGAACGGGCCATGCCTGCTGCCAGCATGTATTGAGCGGAACGCGAGCGAACAAGACCCGCGCCCCTTGATTGTGCCGTCATGCCGTGAGCCTCCAGTGCCGGCGATTGCCCTGTTGAAGGCGCATCAGCGCCCGCAGCGGCTGGATCAGAGAGTGCCCGAGGCCGTAGCGAATCGCGGAATTCAGCAAATTGGCCATGCGGGTGACGGATTCGGACAAAGTCGGGTTCGGGATGTATTCCGGCGCCGCCGGCAGGGCGGAGGCCATGCCGAGGCTGCGGGCGAGCATCAGGCTGGCGGTGGCCATGAGCCGCGAAGCCCGCCGGAACGCCCGAGCGACGCGCCATTCCAGGGAAGCCAGGGTTTCGGTGGCGAGAGGGTGGCGGGAGACGGCGACCAGCAGCCGGTCCAGCACGCCGGTCTTGGCGGCGCGGCGGAGCGCCCGATGGGCGGAATCCGCGCGGCCGAGATGCGGGGGCAGGTGGTGCCAGGGGAGCTTCGAGCAGGCGACCCAGAAGATGGCGTCCCAGGTGGCGCGGAGGTTCTTCGGCGGACGCCCGCGGAGCGAGCCGGGGCGAAGCAGGGGGGCGAGGGCGGCCCATTCGGGGTCGGTGAGGGGCTGCCAGGGGGTGGGCTTGGTGGGGCGGAGGGCGGGCATGGCGGGCCTCGGCGGCGGGAGGGGTGCCGAGGATAGAGGACTATGTTCCTAGGAAGCGAGTCTTCTTTCTGGCCACCGCGCGCTGCAATCCGATCCGGGCTGTGCGTCGCGCGCCTTGTGGTTTCGACGGCGGAGCGGCGGTTTAGTCATTGTGACGCAGCGCCTGAGAAATCCTGCGCCTTGGCGCGCCGGCAAGCCGATCCGGCTTGCGGTGGAAACCTGCGAGAGTGAACCGGCAACCCGGCCACGATAGCCTGAAACGGCCGCCCCTGACTGGACGAGGCGGTGGGCGCCATTGTGGCAACGGCGAGACCTAATCTCACCGCGCGTGGCGCAGCAAGGTTTGGAAGCAAAACGGCAACGACGGAGTTCCGGTTCGGGACAGCGATCGCTGCATCATGCAAGACAATGGCCCGGCGTCCCGTTGCGGCATCGTGGCTGAGAGCGTTCTTCGAGGCTTGACGCACAATTAACCAGGGCGTAACGAATATTCCTGGGCGAGGGCACCTGTTCGCGATTCCCAGGAACGGCTTGCAACCTCGGATCGAAGATGAGGTTGGGCCCGGGTAAATGACCACGCCAACTGCGGATGATTCTGCGTTCTACGTGGCGCGGCTGCTTGGTCAGGACGCGCTGGCAGCCCTGTTGGGCAAGCCTGCCGATCAGGCAGCGGCGCGGGCGCTGCTGGAGCCGGTGACATCCGAACTGAGCCGGCTCGTGCCCGAGCAGCAGGCTCGGGTGCGCCGCCGGCTGGACGGTTTGCTGCCCGAGGCGCTGACGATCCTTGCCGGCTGGAACGACACCATCCAGGACGAGATGGAGACGTTGGCGGCGCGCGCGGAGGCCCAGACTGCCCGTGCCCAGACTATTTCGTGGGGTGCGGATGTCCTGATGGCTTCGCTTGGGATCGGGGCCGCGCTGAGCCTCTACCTGCTGGCGAGCAAGCTGTCTGGCGAAGCGCATCGGACGCCGGCCGGGGTGGACTGGCGCATCGCCCTACAGGAGAGCCCGCCGGTTAAGCCGGAGGAGCTGGTGCGCGAAGCCGTGGGCTTTGCCCGCGCCGCGGCGGGACGCAATGCCGATGAACCGCCCGATACCGACGACAAGCCGCCCGCAGCGCCGCTTCACTCCCGCGAGACGCAAGCTGAACCCAAGGCTGGAGAGGCAGCCCGAGGAACAGCACCCTCTGCCAAGCTGGAGCGATCCCTGGCGACCCCGCCACAAAGGAGCAACCTGCTCGATTCGCTTGCGGGCAAGGAGTTCCTCACCCTCGAACAGGCGAACGAACTCAAGCAATTGCTGCGCAACAATCTGTTCAAGACGGAGCTGATGAAGATTCGTTTTTGGCAGCAGCATCCGCGTGGCGGCTGGAAGAACTGGCCAAAGCAGAAGGGCATGCAGAGGGTGGGCTTCGGCGCGGGCCTGCTGGCGACAGATCGAGAAGACGCGGCGCGATACAGGTTAGGCCTGCGCCTGCAACTGCCATTTCCGGTGATGCCACGTTTCCTCGCTGAGATCAGCGCAGACTTGAAGAAGTCGGTTTTCGGGGAATGGCTTAGCTTCCGCTTGACCGGGCCTGTTCAGGCCTTGTCGCCCTCGTCGCGGGGGGCGGCGGGGGGGTGGCGCGGACCGAGCCAAGCGCTGCGGATCGGCTCTTCGATCCAAGCGCATCCGGGCGGTCGCATTGGCGCAGTCGGCCTGCTGTTGGAAGGGGATCCCGGCGCGTATTTCGCGGTGACCGCCGGGCATGTGTTCACAGACCGGCAAGGCAGATTGATGCCCAACGCCCAGGCGGTTTCTCCAGCGGCGATACCGGGCGGCACGAGCGTACCCGTAGGCTTGGTCGCACAGGCTTCCGTATTTCCTGACGTGTCAGGCGCAATGGGGCCGGGCGAACCCGACTACGCCCTCGTTCGACTTGCCGACGTGGGGTCGATTCCGGGCCCGGGCGAACGCCGCTGGATGGGAAGACCCCAGGCTGTGCAGGCTGCGCAGGCGTTCCATAGGGCGCCTCTCCGGCAGGGGCAGCGCCTTTTCAAGGCCGCGGCACGTTCTGCGGCCAGTCTTGGGATGATCGAGACGGTCGAGACCGAGATCGACGTGCATGACGAGGTCTCGGGGGCTATTCTTGATGGGCGCGGCTTGGTGGAAATGCGGCTAGATAGAACGAACGCCGGAACATTGATCATGCCGGGCGATTCGGGCACCTTGTCATGCGTAGTTGACGAAAGCTTTACCCCTCTGGGTATAGTCGTCGCAGGCAGCGCCCAGGCGCTGCTCGAGGGCCATCTTCGCAGCGCAGCCTCCGTCGCCTATATCCTGCCGTTCTCAGCCATGCCGGGTATCACCGCGATGAAGGTTCTTTGAAATGGCTGCCCTTCCCACCGCCCGACGTGTCCTCAGATATGCACGAGAGAAGGGCGAGGCGCTGTTCGGCATGCGACCGACAGCGGTGGGCATTGTGCCCGGCCAGGGTGACGATGATTTCACCCTCAAGGTCACGCTGCCATCGGAGCCGTCTGCCGACCATTTGCCGCTGTATCTCCATGGCGTGCCGGTTCGCTATGCTATCGGACGATCCGTGCTGGCCAACTCTTCGCCGGCTTGGCTGCTCGCGACCCGCGCGGCAGTTGCGCAATCCCGTGGACGTAAGGGCGGCACTAAAGACTGATCCGGCCCGTGCCCGGAGTTCTGCCCCCGCCGCGCATTTCGGAGGGTCAGGGGCGCTACGCCGGGTGGCCGGTATCGCGGGTATCGGCTTCGGTTTTCCTCGCAGCCTGTCGAGGGCCCCGAAAGCAGGCGGGGCCGAAAGGACGCCGGTAACCGGCTCGCCGAGATCACGGCGATAGCGTTCCCGGCGATGAACCCCAAGGGCGGATGGCTTGCGGCGCCCCCCCTAGCCCTGGTCTGACACGCGTGGACCACTCACAGGCGGCAAACGGGACGGGCAATACTCCCGGTCGATGATCCGGTTTGGGCCAAATCCCGATCGTTGTCCCCCCACCACGCTTCCCTCTATACGTCGCCATCCGATGATCCAGACCCTCCCCCTGCACCCCGACCGCGACCTGCTGGCCGGGGAGCTGCATGCGCGGCCGCCGCAGCCGCTCGGAACCCCCGTCACGCTCAGCCGCCTGGCGCAGCTCACCGATGCCAGCCAGGACAAGGCGGGGGGCATCGCGCATGTGGCGCAGCTCTGCCGCCGCTATGGCGTGACGCCGCCGGCCCCGGGCGCCGACTACTTTCTCGCGGATTTCGGGCGCTTCACCCTGCGCTACGAACGCCACACCGAATTCGATGGCTGGACCTTCTTCCGCGCTGGCTTCCCCGGCCCCGACCCGTTCGAGGAAACCGCGATCGAGGCCGTGCCGACCGATTGGCTGGCGGCCCTCCCCGGCCGCACGCTCGTCGCCTGCCACATCGCGGTGCTGCGCACGGAAGGGGAGGATGAACCGCCGCCCCCCGGCTGCTTCGTGCCGGACAACCTCGCGGGGTCCTCGCTGACCGGCGGCGTCGCCACGGCCTGGACGGATTTTCGGCTCGGCGCGGATGGCTTCACCCGCGTGCTGCTGCAGGACCACGGCATGACGGCGGCGCTGGCCGGGCGCCTCGCCCAGGCGCTGTGGGAGGTCGAGACCTATCGCATGCTCGCCCTTCTGGCCCTGCCGCAGGCGCGGGCGTGCTCGGCCGAGTTGGGGCGGGCCTCGGCGGGCCTCGCGGCGCTGGCGGCCAAGCTGCCGGGGCTGGTGGAGTTGGAGGAGGAGCGGGGGGCGCTCGAGGAACTGACGATCCTCGCGACAACGATCGAGCGCCTGGCGGCCGAAACCGCGGACCGGTTCAGCGCGTCCCGCGCCTATCACGCGCTGGTGGGCAAGCGGTTGCAGGCGCTGCGGGAAACACGCCTCCAGGGCCTGCCGACGCTGGCCGAGTATCTGGAACGGCGCCTCGACCCCGCGATCGCCACGGTGGAGGCCACGGGCACGCGCATCGCCAGCATGTCGGTGCGCTGCGGGCGGGCGGTGGACCTGCTGCGGGCGCGCGTGGCCGTCGCGCAAGAATCGCAGACCCAGAAGCTGCTGGTGGCGATGGCCGATACCGGCCGCGCGCAATTGCGGCTCCAGGAAACGGTGGAGGGGCTGAGTGTGGCCGGCATCAGCTACTACCTGTTGTCGCTGCTGGGCTACGCCTTGAAGCCCGTGGAATTCGGCGTGCTGCGCGGCGATTTGATCGTGGCGGCGCTGGTGCCGGTGGTGGCCGCGCTGGTCTGGGTGCGCATGCGGCGGCGGCGGATCAAGCCGGTGTTGATTTAAGCCAACTCGGGCCAGACGAAGCGCTGGCGTTCCAGGTAGTCGATGCGGGCGGCGAGGTCGGTGGCGTCGCACAGCATCAGCGACACGAAGCCGACGCCGACCTGGCGCGGCGGGTCGCCCAGGGCTTGAGAGGGGGGCGTTTCGGCGGCGGGGGCTTCCAGCACCAGGTCCAGCGCATCGCCCGCGGCCACCGTATCCAGCGCGGCGGTGGCCTGCGCGTCGGGCGCGATCTCCAGCGTGCGGGCGGGTTCGTCGTTGAGGCGGAGCCAGACTCGCAGGCCGGCGGGCGGGGCGCGCAGCGTCACCAGCAGGCGGAGTTGCGTGCCGGCGGCCGCCGCGTGGTGCAGGCGAAGGCGGGCGCGGCCGGGCTTCGTCCAGCAGCCGAAGGGCTCGGGCGGGTGCCAGAGCGGCCCGTCGCGCAGCGCCTCGGCCAAGGCCAGCGCCGGTGAGGGGCGCGTCGCGCGCGGCACGCCGGCATGCAGCACCAGGCCGAGCGGCACGGGCGGTGGCGGCATGGGCGTGTCCTCCGCGGTGATGAGGTGGCCCAGCAACTGGTCCGCCACATCCTGCCAGCGCCGCAGCTTGGCACCCCGGACGGCGGCCTCGGCGCGGGCCAGGGCGCCGGGTTCGAACAGCAGCGGCTCGACCAGGGCGCGGAAGCCGGGCTCGCTGCCGGGGGCGAAGTGCAGGGCGTGGCCGAGGCCGGCCTGGCGCAGCGCGGGCAGGCCAGGGGCGACCACCACCTTGCCGAGGCCGATCGCCTCCGTCACCGGCAGGCCCCAGCCTTCGTGGTGGGAATTGTACAGGGTGAACAGCGCGCCCTGGTACAGCCGGACCAGCGCCTCATCCGCCACGTCGTGCAGCACCTCGACCGCCTGGGTCAGCACGGGGGAGGCGCGGAGCAGGGCGAAGACCTCCTCCGCCCGAAAACCGGGGCGGCCGACGAGGACGAGTTTCGGGAGTTTCGCGCCATGCGCGCGGTGCAGCGCGAGCCAGGCATGCAGCAGGAACAGATGGTCCTTGCGGGATTCCAGCGTCGAGACGCACAGCACGTAGCGCCGCCCGGCCAGCGCGGCGACGCCCGCATGCGGGGTGGCGGCGGCGGGGGCGCGGGGCGGGGTGGCGTCGAAGGGCAGGGGCGCGATGGGCGGCGCCGGCAGGCCGGGCAGCATCGCGGTGCGCAGCGCCTCCGCTTCCTCCCGCGTCGCCACGGAGGAAGCCAACAGCAGATCGGCCGAAAGCGCGACCCGGGCGAACCAGGCGGCGTAGCGGGCGGCGAGGCCCGCCTCGGCATGTTCCGGCACCACCAGCGGGCCGCAATCATGCACCAGGGCCGCGTAGCGCAGCCGGCCGCGGGCGCGGGCGCGACGCAGCGCCAATTCGTAGTCCGGCTGGTCCCAGGACGTGCCGATGTTCACCAGCCAGGCGCCTTCGGGGAAGGGCAAGGCGCTGCCCGTCGCGATGCTGCCCTGCGCGGCGGAGACGGCCTCGCGCCAGGCAGGGTCCTCGGTGTCGGCGCCGCTGGCGGAGAGTGCGACCAGCCGCTGGAACACCGGGCGGGGCAGCAGGCGCCAGGTGCCTGACGGCGCGTGAAAGCCGGCCAGCAGCACCTGGCCCGCCGGCGCGCCGGGGCGGAGTGCGGCCGCCACGATCTCGATCTGCACGCGCTGGATGCCGGATGGCGCGCGGTTCGCCCCGAACCAGGACAGCAAATCCGACAGGTCGAACACCACGATCAGCTCGCCCTGCAGGGAAAGCGGCGCCTCCGCCGGCGCGGCCAACGCGCCCTGGCCGGCGAGGCCCGCCAATTCGCGCCACGCCGCGTCCTGCGTCGGCGCAAGGTCGAGCGCCCGGGCATAGGCGGCCTGCGCGCCGGCGATGTCGCCGAGGCGCTTGCGGGCATGGCCGATCTGCAGCTGGAGGTCGGCATCCAGCGGCCGCGCATATTCGGCGCGGGCATAGGCGGCCAGCGCCCCGTGCAGGTCGCCGGCTTCCTTCAGGCAATGGCCGTGCTGGATGGCGACGGCGCCATCATGCGGATGCAGCGCGAGCCAGCGCCCATAGGCGGCGGCGGCGGCCGGCCAGTCCCGCGCGTCGCGCAGGCGATCGGCCTCCGCCAGCCAGGCGGTGACGTTGGGCCCGGGATCCGCCGCCATGCCTCTCCCTTCCGCGCGTCAGGCGCGGCCGTAGGTGTCCTCAAGGCGCACGATATCGTCCTCGCCCAGATAGGGGCCGGACTGCACCTCGATCAGGGTCAGCGGGATCATGCCCGGGTTTTCGAGGCGGTGCACGCAGCCGAGCGGCAGGTAGACGCTTTCATTCTCCCGCAGCAGCAGGCGTTCGCCGTCGCGCTCCACCACCGCCGTGCCAGCCACCACCACCCAATGCTCCGCGCGGTGGTAGTGCTTCTGGAGGCTGAGCTTGCGGCCCGGCCGCACGGTGATGCGCTTTACCTGGAAGCGGCTGCCATGCGCCACACCCTCATACGCACCCCAGGGGCGGTAGACGCGGCGATGCTCGGTCGCTTCCTTGTGGCCCTGCGCCTTGAGCTGCTCGACGATCTTCTTCACGTCCTGCGCGCGGTCGCGCGGCACGGCCAGCACGGCGTCATCCGTCACCACCAGCACGACGTCGGTCAGGCCCACCACGGCGGTCAGGATGCTTTCGCTGCGAACATAGCAGCCGCGGCTGTCGAGCAAGGAAACCGGCCCCTGCGTGGCGTTACCGTTGGCATCCTTGGCCGAAACCTCCCACAGCGACGCCCAGGAGCCGACATCGGACCAGCCCGGATCGCAGGGCACCACGGCGGCGTGGGCGGTGCGTTCCATGACAGCGTGATCGATCGAGATCGAGGGCGCGGCCAGGAAGGCCGGGCCGAGGCGCACGAAATCAAGGTCGGTGGTGTCCTCCGCCACCGCGGCGCGGGCGGCGGCCAGCACCTCCGGCGCATGGGCGGCGAGTTCCGCGAGCAGCGTCGCGGCGCTGGCCACGAACATGCCGGAATTCCAGAGGTAGCGGCCGCATTCGACGAAGCGCTGCGCGGTCGGCGAATCCGGCTTTTCCACGAAGCGCGTGACGATCTGCGCGCCCGTGATGCCCGGCACCGCGGCGCCGGCCTCGATATAGCCATAGCCGGTTTCGGGCGTGGTCGGGCGGATGCCGAAGGTGGCGATCTGGCCGGCGCGGGCGGCGGCGGCGGCGGGGCCGAGGGCCGCGTGCAGCGCCGGCACATCGCCGATCACCGCATCGGCGGCCATGATCCACAGCACGGCATCGGGCTCGGTTTCGCCCACCAGCACCGCGGCGGCGGCGATGGCGGCGGCGCTGTTGCGCGGCGCCGGTTCCAGCACGATGCGCGGATTGGCGACGCTGGCTTCGCGGAGCTGTTCCGCCACCAGGAAGCGATGCGCCTCACCGGAGATCACGATGGGCGCGCCGAACCCGGCGCCGGCGGCGCGGGCGGCGGTTTCCTGCAGCATGGTGAGGCGCGAGACCAGCGGCCAGAACTGCTTCGGATAGGCTTCGCGCGACAGCGGCCAGAGGCGCGATCCCGTGCCGCCGCAGAGGATGACAGGAATGATCGGGGTCGGGGCGGCAGTCATCGGCGGGGGCACTCTCCGGGTCCGGCCCGTCATGTCGCAGCGGTGCGGAAAAAGAAAGGCAGGGGGGTGGCTGGATTGGGGATCCAGCGGGGTGCGGAATGAAGCCCTCTCCCCCCTGCGGGTGGAGAGGGCCTTTCCGCACCCTACCCCGGCGCACGCCCCGCGATCGCGTGCGTCACGCGCGCCGCCGCGTCCCGCACCAGCGCCCCCAAACGATCCAGGCTTTCGGCCGTGATCCGCACCGTGGGGCCGGAGACGGACAGGCCGGCGATCGCCTCCCCGGCCTCGTTGAAGATGGCGGCGCCGACGCAGCGCATGCCGAGGTTGCGTTCCTCATCGTCCAGCGCATAGCCGCGCGCCCGCACCTCCGCGAGGTCGGCCAGCAACGCGGGCAGCGTCGTCAGCGTGCGGTCGGTGAAGCGGGGCAGGCCGGTGCGCTTGAGGCTGGCCGCCACCTGCGCCGAAGCCCGGTGCGCCAGGATCGCCTTGCCGATGCCGGACGCATGGAACAGCGCGCGCGTGCCGGGGCGGAAGAAGGCGCGGATCGCCTCATGCGTTTCCACCTGGGAGACGAAGACCACGCCGTCTTCCTCGGCCACGGCCAGATTCGCCGTCTCCCCGGTATCGGCCATCAGCGCCTGCATGGCGGGCAAGGCGCGGTCCATCAGCTTGCGGCGGCGGAGGAAGGCGGTGCCGATCCGGAAGGTCTCGACGCCGATCGACCAGCGCTGGGAGCTTTCCTCGAACTCCACCAGGCCGCGGCGGGACAGGGTGACAAGCATGCGGTGCGCCGTGGACAGCGGGATGCCGGCGCGGGCGGCGGCGGTGGTCAGGGTCATGCCATCGCCCTCGGCCAGGGCGGCCAGCACGGCCATGCCACGGTCCAGCGCGTGCAGCGGCGCCTGGTCGGCGGCTTCGCCACGGTCCGGCACCGGGTTGCGTGGGCGGCCACGGCGGCGAATCAGGGTCTCGGACATCGACAATCTCCCGGAATCTTTTTCCGTCCGCGAGCCGCCCGGGTCAACGGAAAAGGCCAATCTGGCCCGGTTTCAGCATCTTGGCATTTTCCAGCCCGACCATGGAAATACATCCCGGAAAAATTGCAACTTTCGTGCGCAGGGCGCATGCCCGCGCGGTCCAAGGAACGGGAGTGACGGTGATGCCGAAAATGCGCGCGGTCGATGCGGCGGTGCTGGTTCTGGCGCGGGAGGGCGTGGATTGCGCCTTCGGCGTGCCGGGCGCGGCGATCAACCCCTTCTATTCGGCGATGCGCGCGCATGGCGGCGTGCGGCACATCCTGGCCCGCCATGTCGAGGGTGCCTCCCACATGGCGGATGGCTACACCCGCGCCCGCGCCGGCAATATCGGGGTCTGCATCGGCACCTCCGGCCCGGCCGGCACCGACATGATCACCGGCCTGTATACGGCGCAGGCGGACAGCCTGCCGATCCTGTGCATCACCGGCCAGGCGCCGCGCGCGAAACTCCACAAGGAGGATTTCCAGGCGGTCGATATCGAGAGCATCGCCAAGCCCGTGACGAAATGGGCGGTGACGGTGCGGGAACCCGCGCTGGTGCCGCAGGTGTTCCAGCACGCCTTCCATGTGATGCGCAGCGGCCGCCCGGGCCCGGTGCTGATCGACCTGCCGGTCGATGTGCAGCTTGGCGAGATCGAGTTCGACATCGATACCTATGAGCCGCTGGTGCCCTACAAGCCGGCCGCGACGCGCAAGCAGGTGGAACGTGCCATCGCGATGCTGCAGGCCGCCGAGCGCCCGCTGATCGTGGCCGGCGGCGGCGTGATCAATGCCGATGCCTGCGAGCTTCTTGTGAAATTCGCCGAGATCACGGGCGTGCCGGTGATCCCGACGCTGATGGGCTGGGGCTGCATCCCCGACGACCACCCGCTGATGGCCGGCATGGTCGGGCTGCAAACGAGCCACCGCTACGGCAATGCCACCTTCCTGCAATCCGACTTCGTGCTGGGCATCGGCAATCGCTGGGCGAACCGCCACACCGGCAGCATCGAGAAATACACGGCCGGCCGCCGCTTCGTGCATGTGGATATCGAGCCCACGCAGATCGGCCGCGTCTTCGGCCCCGACCTCGGCATCGTGTCCGACGCGCGCGCCGCGCTGGAGGTGTTCGTGGCGGTGGCGGAGGAGATGCGGGCGGCGGGTACGCTGCGCGATCGCGGCGACTGGGCCGGCGCCTGCCTGCATCGCAAGCGCACCATGCTGCGCCGGACGCATTTCGACGAGGTGCCGCTGAAGCCGCAGCGCGTGTTCGAGGAGATGCTCGACCATGCCGGGCGCGACACCTGCTACGTCACCACCATCGGCAATTCGCAGATCATGGGCGCGCAGATGCTGCGCGTCTACCAGCCGCGCAACTGGATCAATTGCGGCCAGGCCGGGCCGCTCGGCTGGACGCTGCCGGCGGCACTCGGCGTGCGCGCGGCCGATCCCACACGGCGGATCGTGGCGCTGTCGGGCGACTACGACTTCCAGTTCCTGATCGAGGAACTGGCGGTGGGCGCGCAGCACAAGCTGCCCTACCTGCATGTGGTGGTGAACAATTCCTATCTCGGCCTGATCCGCCAGTCGCAGCGCGGCTTCCAGATGGATTTCGAAGTGTCGCTCGCCTTCGAGAACATCAACACGGCGGACGACCCCGATGCGGTGCCGGGCTATGGCGTGGACCATGTGGCGGTGGCCGAGGGGCTGGGCTGCAAGGCGATCCGCGTGAAGTCGCCCAATGAATTCAAGGACGCCTTCGCCCGCGCCGAGGCGCTGATGGATGAGCACCAGGTGCCGGTGGTGCTGGAATGCATCCTGGAGCGCACGACGAACATCGCCATGGGGACGGAGATCGATGCGGTGAACGAATTCGAGGAGGTGGTGTGCCTCGACCCCTCCCTCAGCCGGGAAAATGGCTGGACGCCGACCGGGGCGCGGTCGCTCAGCGATGAGCTGAGCCCGGCGAAGTAGGGGGAAAACCCTCTCCCCCCAGGGGTGGAGAGGGCTTTCGGTTACGCCCTGCCCGCCGCCTTGTCGGCCTCGTAGCGGGCCTTGGTCTCGGCATTCGCCGGATACAGGCCCGGCAGCGCCAGGCCCTTGCCGACTTCCTGCATGATCCAGGATTCGAGGCGTTCCTGCTCCACCGCCATCGCGGTCACGGCGTCCACCAGCGCGGCCGGGATCACCACGGCACCATCCTGGTCGGCCACCACGATATCGCCCGGCACGATTGTGACGCCGCCGCAGCCAATGGTTTCCTGCCAGCCGACGAAGTTGAGTGCGGAGACGGAGGCGGGTGCCACGTAGCCCTGGCAAAAGACCGGCAGGCCGGTGCCGATGACGCCGGCGCCGTCGCGGACCATGCCGTCCGTCACCAGGCCCGCCACGCCGCGCACCGCCATGCGCGCGCACAGGATATCGCCGAAGATGCCGGCCTGGGTGTTGCCCATGGCGTCGGCCACGGCCACGCAGCCGGCTGTCATCGCCTCGATCGCGGCGCGGGTGGAGGTGGGGCTGGACCAGCTTTCGACGGTGGCCAGATCCTCGCGCGTCGGGGTGAAGCGCAGCGTGAAGGCGGGGCCGACGATGCGCCTGGTGGGGCCGGGCACCAGCGGGCGGGACCCCGCGATGTAGCAGAAGCGCACGCCCTTCTTGAGCAGCACGGTGGTGAGCGTGGCGGTGGTGACGCCCAGCAGGGCGTTGCGGATGTCATCGTTCATGGGGGGGGTCATGGCGCTTCCTGTCGCGATCGCGTTTCGGTTGAAGCGCAGCGTGGCGGGCGCGTCCAGGGGCCGCCATTCGGCCCGCAGCCTTGCTTTCCGGCAGGGATGCCATGCGCGCGGCACAGGTCGGGCGGGGCGGCTCAGTCCGGCGGCGCCGCCAGTTCCTCGAGGATCGGGCAATCCGGGCGCCCATCGCCGGCGCAATGCGCGGCCAGGTGCTTCAGGCTGTCGGCCATGGCCTGCATGGCGGCCGCCTTCGCCTCCAGCGCCGCCACATGCGCCAGCGCCAGGCGCTTCACCTCGGCGCTTTCGCGGCCGCGGTCCCGCCACAGGCCGAGCAGGCGGCGCACATCCTCCAACGGGAACGCCAGGTCCCGCGCATGGCGGATGAAGCGCAGCACGGCGACATCGGCCGGGGTGTAGCTGCGATAGCCATTCGCGCGCCGTTCGGCGGCGAGCAGGCCGATCGCCTCATAGTGCCGGATCATCTTGGCCGAGACGCCGGAGCGCGACGCGGCCTCCCCGATGTTCAGGCCCTGGGGGGCGTTGGGGCGGCGGGCGGGCGCCACCGGCTCAGCAGCAGCGCGTTCGCCACCACGGACACGGAGGACATGGCCATCGCCGCCCCGGCCAGCGGCGGAGACAGCAGGCCCGCCGCCGCCAGCGGCAGGCCGATCAGGTTGAACAGGAAAGCCCATGCCAGATTTTCCTTCAGTTTCGCGCGTGTGCGGCGGGTGATGTCGAGGGCGGCCGGGACCAGGCCAGGGTCGCCGCGCATCAGCGTGATGCCGGCGGCGGCGATCGCCACATCGGTGCCGGTGCCGATCGCGATGCCGAGATCGGCGGCGGCGAGCGCCGGTGCGTCGTTGATGCCGTCCCCCACCATGGCGACGCGGAACCCCTTCGCCCGCCAGGCGGCGATGGCCTCCGCCTTGCCGGCGGGCAGCATGCCCGCGGCGATGTGGTCGATGCCGAGGCTGCGCGCCGCCTGCGCGGCAGCGGCGGCGGAATCGCCGGACAGCATGGCGACCGCGATGCCCTGGCGGTGCAGGGCCGCGATGGCGGGGGCGGCGCCGGGTTTCAGCGCATCATCGAAGGCGAGCAGCGCCAAGGCCCGGTCTTCCGCCATCAGCCAGGCGAGGGTGCGGCCGGCCTCATCCTCGGCGCGGGCCAGTATGGCCAGCGGCCCTTCGGCAAGGCCGCGTTCCGCCAGCAGGCGCGCACTGCCGAGCCAGCGGCGCTGCCCGGCCACGCTGCCCTGCACGCCGCGGCCCGGCAGGGCGCGGAAATCCTGCACGTGCGGCACCGCGCCGGCATGGGCGGCCAGCACCGCGCGGGCCAGCGGGTGTTCGCTGCCGGATTGCAGTGCGGCGGCCTCGGCCAGGGCGGCCTGTTCCGCGATGCCGGGTGCGGCATGCAGCGCGGCCAGGCGCGGCCTGCCCTCCGTCAGGGTGCCGGTCTTGTCGAAGGCGACCAGGGTGATGGCGCCGGCGCGCTCGATCACCGCGGCGTCGCGGATCAGGATGCCGGCGCGTGCGGCGGCGCCGGTGCCGGCCATGATGGCGGCGGGGGTCGCGAGGCCAAGCGCGCAGGGGCAGGCGATGACCAGCACGGCGACCGCATGCAGCAGCGCATCCTCGAACCCGGCGCCGAGCGCCAGCCAGGTGCCGAGCGTGGCCAGCGCCAGCACGACCACCACCGGCACGAACACCGAAGCCACGCGGTCCACCAGCTTCTGCACCGGCGCGCGGCTGGCCTGGGCGGCCGAGACCATCGCCGCGATTCGCGCCAGCATGGTGTCGGCGCCGATCGCCGTGGCGCGCAGCACCACCCTGCCGTCCAGCACGACGGTGCCGGTGGCGGCGCGCGCGCCGGGGCCCTTCTCGACCGGCCGGCTTTCGCCGGTCAGCGCGCTTTCGTCGAAGCCGGCGGCCCCGTCCTCCAGCACGCCATCGACCGGCACGGCCTCTCCGGGGCGGAGCACCACGCGGTCGCCCAGGCGCAGCAGGGCCACGGGCACGGCGTGCTCGACCCCCGCCGCGTCGATCCGGCGGGCGGTGGTGGGGCGCAGCGCCAGCAGGGCGCGGATGGCCGCACCGGTGCCGCGCCTGGCGCGGGCTTCCAGGTGCTTGCCGAGCATCACGAAGAAAATGACGACGACCGCGGCTTCGAAATACAGCGTGTGCCCTTGGGCATGGGCGTGGCCACCGCCATGCCGCGCCAGCAGCCAGGCGGACATCAGGAAGGCCGCGAGCGTGCCGATCGAGACCAGCAGGTCCATGTTGCCGGTGCCGGCCCGCAGCGCGCGCCAGCCGGCCCGGTGGAAACGCAGTCCGAAGCCGAACAGCATCGGCAGGGCGAGGGCCAACTGCACCCAGCCATCCGGCATCCAGTCGGCACCCAGCGCCATCCCGGCCATGCCCGCCAGGAAAGGCGCGGTGAGCACGGCGGCGGCAGCGAGCTCGATCCGTTCGCGGCGCAGCCGTGCCGCATCCGCCATGGCTTCGGCGGCAGCGTCATCGGGCATTTCGGCCAGGCTGTAGCCGGCGCGGTCCAGGGCGGCGGCCAGGGCGGCGGGGGAGACCTCCCCCAGCGCGGTGAGGCGCGCGCTGTCGCTGGCCAGGTTGACGCGGGCTTCGGTCACGCCCGGCACGGCGGCCAGCGCGCGTTCCACCCGTGTGGCGCAACTGGCGCAGGTCATGCCGGCGATGCCGATCTCCTGCACGTGTTCGGGCACGGCGAAGCCGGCGCGGGCGACCGCGGCGGCGAGGTCGGCGGCGGTCGCGCTGCCGGTGATGCTGGCCTGTTCGCTGGCCAGGTTCACGCTGGCGTCCTCCACGCCCGCCACGCCGCGCAGCGCACGCTCCACCCGGCCCGCGCAGCTTGCGCAGGTCATGCCGGCGATCGGCAGGTGGAGCCTCTCGCCGGCCTTGCGTGCCGGGTCGGTGGCGGCCTCGGACATGGGGGGCGCTGGTTTCATAAGCGACAGATGGGGCTTCCCATCATGAGAAGGTCAAGGCCTGCCATGAGGGGAGTGTGCCGCGCGCGGCGCGACCCTGCCTGGATGTGGCGCGGGTTTCGGGCCCGAATCCTGCCCCTGTAGGAGCCGGCTCTGTCAGAGATTGACGCGGGCCTGGCGCCCGCCGACATGGCTGCCATGCGCAAGCCCCTGCCCTTCCTCGCCCTCCTGCTGACGACCAGCGCCCTTGCGCAGGCCCCGCCGGCGGAGGAGCCGTTCCGCATCGTCAACCGCACCGGAGAGGCCGCGACGGCGCTGCATGCCGTGCGCAGCGGCCGGCCGGGTTGGGGCAGCAACCTGCTCAACCGCGGCCCGCTGCCGAGCAATTCCAGCTTCGCCCTGCGGCTGAACCCCGATGCCGGCTGCCGCTTCGACCTGCGGCTGGTGCTGGGCGACGGGCGGGAAGCGGTGCTGCGCGGGCATGATGCCTGCGCCGAGCGGCGCGTGGAACTCTCCACCGCCGTGACGCCCACGCCCGCCGTGGCGCAGGCGCGGCCGAACCAGCAGGCGCGGCGCGTTTCCTCCGGCACCGGCTTCGTGGTGGCGCCGGACCGCGTGCTGACCAACCAGCATGTGGTGGCCGGCTGCGACCGCATCCTGGCGCGCACGCCGGATGGGCGCTGGCTGGCGGCGACGCCGCCGGCGCGCGTCGATGCCGCGATCGACCTGGCGGTGCTGACCATCCCCGGCAATCCGGGCCCGGTGCTGCCCTTCCGTGCGGCCCCCGCGGTGCGGCGGGGCGAAAGCGTGGTGGCCTACGGGTTTCCGCTGGCCGGGCTGCTCTCCGCCGATCCGAAACTGACGCGGGGCGAGATCAATGCGCTGGGGGGCGTGCGCAACGACCAGAACAATTTCCAGATCAGCGCCGAGGTGCAGCCCGGCAATTCCGGCGGGCCGCTGCTGGACATGCAGGGTGCGGTGGTCGGCGTGGTGGTGGCCAAGCTCGACAGCCGCCGGGTGCAGAATGTGGACAATGTGAATTTCGCGGTGAAGGGCGAAGTGGCGCAGGCCTTCCTGCGCCGGGCGGAGGTGCCGTTCCGCACGGCCGAAAGCCGCGGGCAGGATCGGAGTGCGGCGGATGTGGGCGATGTGGCGCATCGCTCGACGGTGTTGCTGCGGTGTGAGGGTTAGGCAGCCACCAAGGCCGGCCGGGCGCGCAGGCCGCGCAGCACCATCACCAGCCAGATGCCGATGGTGGCCACCCCCAGCACGCCGGCGATGGGCCGGGCGAAGAAGGGCAGGATCATCCCATCCGCCTTGATCATCGACTGCACGAAGGTCTGCTCCAGCAATTCGCCGAGCACCAGGCCCAGGATCAGCGGCGCCACCGGAATGCCGTGCTGTTCCAGGAACCAGCCGAACAGCCCCATCGCCAGCATCAGCGCGACACCATACAGGCTGTTGGTCATGGCGAAGCTGCCGACGATGCAGAACAGCAGGATCACCGGCAGCAGCAGGTTGCGCGGTGCGCGCAGCATCTGCCTGGCACCCTTGATGGCGGCCCAGCCGAGCGGGACCATCAGCAGGTTGGCCAGGATGAAGATGATGAACACCGCATAGATGAATTGCGGGTTCTCGGTGAACACGGTGGGGCCTGGATTCATCCCCTTCATGTAGAGCACGCCGATGACGATGGCCGTGATGCTGTCGCCCGGGATGCCGAAGACCAGCGCGGGAATCCAGGCGCCGCCGAGGGCGGAATTGTTGGCGCTGGTCGCATCCACCACGCCCTCGACATGGCCGGTGCCGAATTTTTCCGGTGTCTTCGAGAAGCGCTTGGAGACCGCGTAGCTGATCCAGGCGGCGATGTCGGCGCCCGCACCGGGCAGCGCGCCGATCGCCGTGCCGATGGCGCTGCCGCGCAGGAAGTTGAACCAGTACTTTCGGAACACCGCGCCGATTCCGGTGAAGATGGCGCCCACCTGCTGCACCACCACATGCCCGCCATCGCGCAGCGTGACGGCGCCGCGCAGCAGCTCACTGATCGCGAACATGCCGATCATGGTGGGCACGAAGTTGATGCCCGACATGAGGTCCACATCGTCGAAGGTGAAGCGCGGAAAACCCGCCGCCGGGTCGATGCCGACGGTGGCCAGCAGCAGCCCAAGGAACAGCGAGAGGAACCCCTTCACGGGATCCGCGTTCGACAGAAACACCGCGCAGGTCAGGCCAAGGCAGGCCAGCCAGAAATACTCGTAGGACGAAAAATTCAGCGCCACTTCCGCCAGCGCCGGTGCGGCGATGATCAGCACGGCGACGCCGATCAGCCCGCCGGCCGCCGAGAACACCAAATTCACGCCCATGTTGAGATTGAGCTGACCCTTCTGGGTCATCGCGTAGCTCTCATCCGCATAGGCCGCGGAAGCGGGCGTGCCGGGCATGCGCAGCATGGCGGCGGGGATGTCGCCGGCGAAGATCGCCATGGTGGTGGCGGCGACGATGGCGCCGAGTGCGGGCACCGGCGACATGAAGAAGGTGATCGGCACCAGCAGCGCCGTCGCCATGGTGGCGGTCAGGCCCGGCATGGCGCCCACGAACATGCCGAAGGCGGAGGCCAGCAGGATGGTGGTCAGCACGCCGGGGTCGAAGACCAGCGCCGCCGCCTGCAGGAGGGCGTCCATCAGAGCACGCTGTCCAGCACGCCGCGCGGCAGCGGCACGCGCATCATGGACGCGAAAAACCAATGCACCGCGAGCGTGACGCCCGCCGCGACCGGCAGCGCGACGACGGGCCGCGTGCGGAACCACAGGAACAGCGCCAGCAGCAGGATGAAGGCCGTCGGGATGAAGCCGAGCGGCGTCGAGACGAGCAGGTAGAACACCGCCGCCGCCGGCAGCGCGGCGAAGGACATCAGGCGGGCCGGTTCGCGCGCCCAATCCTCGATGGCGATCCAGGGTGCGCGCGCGCGCAGCCCGCGCGCGACCAGCACGACGCCGCAGAAGGCGATGCCGGCGGCCAGGATGCGGGGGAACAGCTTCGGCCCGTAATCCTGGCCGGGGAAGGCCGGGAAATAGGTCGTCTGCCACCACACCCAGGAAGCGAAGCCCAGCAGCAGGGCGCCGAGCAGCGTGTCGTTCAGCCGCATCGGCCGCGCCCTGCTGCGTGCGATCAGCCGCGCGCCAGGCCCGCGCCGCGCATTGCCTCGCCCATGGCGCGGTCGCCCTCGGCCATGAAGCTCGCGAAGCCGGCGGGGTCGGCATAGACGGTGCCGAAGCCGCGGGCAGCCATGAAGTCCTGGAATTCCCGCCCGTCGAAGATGCGCTTCAGCGCGGGCACGATGGCGGCCACCGCATCCGGCGCCATGCCGCGCGGCCCGGCGATGCCGCGCCAGGCGCCGACCGAGTAGGTGATGCCGAGCGTCTCGTTCAGCGTCGGCACGGTGGCGAACATCGGGTTGCGGGCAGGGGCCATGATCGCCAGGGCCTTGGCGCGGCCGGCATCGATCATGGCGCGCGCTTCCGGCACGCTGCATGTCACGATATCGACGCCGCCCGAGGCCAGTTCCTGCATGGCGGGGGCTGCGCCGTTGGAGGGCACCCAGCGCACATGGTCGCCGCGCAGCCCCATCGCCTGCAGCCAGCCAACGAGTGCGAGGTGCCAGATGCCGCCCTGGCCGGTGCCGCTGGCCTTGAAGGTCCCGGCGGGGCGCGCCTTGATGGCGTCCGCCAGCGCCTTGATGTCCGCATAGGGGCTGTTCTGCGCCACCTGCACACCCGGCGGATCGCTGTTCATCAGGCCGAGCGGCGTGTAGCTGCCGGGGTTGAGCTGCGTCAGCCCCTGCCAATGCATCATGGTGATTTCCACCGTGATCATGCCGATCGTGTAGCCGTCCGGCGCGGCTGTCGCGATGGCGGAATGGCCGACCACGCCGGACCCGCCGGTGCGGTTCACGACATTCACCGGCTGGCCGAGATCGCGTTCCATGATGGAGCCGACGATGCGCGCCGTGGCATCCGTGCCGCCGCCGGCACCCCAGGGGACGACAAGCTGGATGGGCCGGTTCGGGAAGCGCGCCTGCGCGCGGGCCGGGGAGAGCAGGGCGGGCGCGGCAAGCGCGGCACCGGACGCGGCCAGCAGGCCACGGCGCGTGAGACGGATCATGGACATTCGTTCCTCATCGTTCCGATGGCTTCAGCCACCTTGTATGACAACCCTAGGACGGGTTCGGGGCAGGCAGCAAGGGGATATGCGGACCGCTGGGCCTTCCCGCTGGGCCTTCCCGCTGGGCCTTCCCGCTGGGCCTTCCCGCCGGCCCGCTGCCCACGCAGGATGCTCACCGCACGAAAGGGAGGTGAAGGATGCGCCCCGAAAACATGCTGGTGATCCTGGCGGATGAGCATGCGCCGAAGGCCATGGGCTGCGCGGGGCACCCCTTCGTGCGCACGCCGAATTTGGACCGCCTGGCCGCGCGCGGCACGCGGTTTTCGGCGGCCTATACGCCATCGCCGATCTGCGTGCCGGCGCGCGCCGCACTCGCCACCGGCATGGCCCTGCATGCGATGCGCCGCCACCACGACAACGCCGATGCCTATGACGGCACGATCCGGTCCTGGCACCACGCCGCGCGCGATGCGGGGCATGAGGTGGTGTCGATCGGCAAGCTGCATTTCCGGGGCCTGCCGGGGGACGACCATGGGTTCTCCCGGGAAATCATCCCGATGCATGTGGTCGATGGGAAGGGCGATCTGCTCGCGCTGATCCGCGACGAGACGGCGGAGCCGCGCAAGGGTGCGCGCAAGATGGCAGCGGGCGCCGGGCCGGGCGAGAGCGACTATACGCGCTACGACCGCGACATCACCGCCGCCGCGCAGATCTTTCTTCGCACGCAGGCCAAGGGGGAGAAGCCCTGGTGCCTGTTCGTCTCGCTGGTCACGCCGCATTTCCCGCTGACCGCGCCGCCCGAGCATTTCTACCGGTATCCGCCGGAGGTTGTCGGCGTGCCGAAGCTGTATGCGCAGCAGGATCGCCCGACGCATCCCGCCATCACCGATTACGCGACGACGATTCCCTATGATGCCGGCGTGCCGGACCTTGCCACCGCGCAGCGCATGATGGCGGGCTATTACGGCCTGGTGTCCTTCATGGATGAGCAGGTGGGGAAGATTCTCGATTGCCTCGCGGATTGCGGGCTCGCGGAGGGGACGCGCGTGCTCTACGCATCCGACCATGGCGACAATGTCGGCGCGCGCGGGCTTTGGGGCAAAAGCGTGATGTATGAGGAAAGCGTGGGCGTGCCGATGATCCTGGCCGGTGCCGGCATGGCTGCGGGGCGCGTGGTGGGCACACCCGTCTGCCTCACGGATGTGGCGGCGACGGTGCTGGATGCTCTCTGTGTCGCGGAAGCGCCGCCCCCGGGCTCCACCTCGCTGTTCGCGATCGCGGCGGGGGCGGAGGCGGATCGCACCGTGCTGTCGGAATATCACGCGAGCGGCTCGCGCGAGGCCGCCTTCATGCTGCGCGACGGCCCGTTCAAATACGTGCGCTATGCGAGCTACCCACCGCAATTGTTCGACCTCGGCGCCGATCCGGAGGAGCTGCTTGACCTGGCGACCGACCCCGCGAATGCGCTGCTGATCGGGCGGATGGAAATCCTGCTGCGCGAGAGGCTCGGCGACGACCCGGCGGAGATCGACCGCCGCGTGAAGGCGCACCAGGCTTCGATCCTGGCGGCGCATGGCGGCGCGGCGGTTGTGCGCGGGCGCGGCGACCTGCCCTATTCGCCGCCGCCGGGCGTCACGCCTGCGTGGTCATAGATCGCCCAGCAGGCGCGGCAGGAACAGCGCGAGTTCGGGGATGAACGTCACCAGCAGCATCGCCCCCGTCATCGCGAGCACGAACCATACCACCCAGGGAAGGGTGGATTCCATCGAGCAGCCCGCGACCTTGCAGGTGACCATCAGATTCACCGCCATGGGCGGCGTGAAGGCGCCGATGGCGACGTTCATCGTCAGGATGATGCCGAACCAGGTCAGGTCCCAGCCGAAGCTGCGCGCGATCGGCAGCAGCACCGGCAGGAACACCAGGAAGATCGAGATGGCGTCGATCAGCATGCCCGCCACCAGCACCAGCGCGGTGATCAGCAGCAGCATCACGACCTCATTGCCGGTGATGCCGATCAGCGTGCGGGCGAGCGCATCGAAGGCGCCGACCGTGCTGCCGGCATGCGCGAAGATGCTGGCGAGTGCGATGATCATCAGCACGACGGCGCTGATCTCCGCGCTGTCGCGCAGCACTTCGTAGATCTGCCGGAAGGTCATGACGCGATAGATGAACACGCCGACGAACAAGCCGTAGAACACGGCGACGACGGCGGCTTCCGTCGGCGTGAAGGCGCCGGAGCGCAGGCCGCCCAGGATCACGATGGGCGCAAGCAGGCCCCAGATGGCATCCACGAAGCTGCGCAGCAGCGGCGGGCGGTCTTCCTCCAGCACCGGCAGGCCGAAGCCGTGATGGCGCGCGAGCCACACCGCCGGGATCAGCAGTGCGAGGCCCGCCAGCAGGCCCGGCACGATGCCGCCCACGAACAGCGCGGGCACCGACACGCCCGGCACCAGCACGGCATAGACGATGAAGGGGATGGAGGGCGGGATCAGCACCGCGGTGGAACCGGCCGCGGCGATCAGGCTGGCGCAATAGGGCCGTGGATAGCCCTGTTTCAGCATGCCCGGCAGCATCACCGCGGCGACGGCGGCGGCGTCCGCCGCACCCGATCCGCTGATGCCGCCCAGCACCAGGCAGACCAGCACGGCGACGATGCCGAGCGCGCCGGTGCGCTGCCCCACCAGTGCCGAGGCGAAGGTCACCAGCCGCGCCGCGACACCTGCGCGTTCGAACACCATGCCGGCGAGCACGAACATCGGCAAAGCGAGCAGCGGATATTTCGCGATGCCGGTCCAGATGTTGGTGGGCAGGGCCATGACGCCGAGCCCCTCGATCGCGATGACCAGGAACCCTGCCATGCCGAGCGAGACGCCGATCGGCACGCCCGCGAACAGCGCGGCGAAGAAGACCCCGAGCAGGATCAGCGAACCTTCGAGCGCCATCTCAGCGCGCCCGCAGCACGCGCACCGCGCGGCCCAGGATGCGCAGGCAGATCACCACCGACAGCAGCGGCATCCACACCGTGTAGTGCCAGGACGGCACGCCAAGGCCGGGCGACATCACCTCGAACCGGTATTCGTCCCAGGTGTACCGGGCGCCGAGCCAGAAGATGGCGGCGAAGATGAACAGGCAGCAGGCCAGCACGCCGATCTCGATGCGCCGCGCGGTGGCGCGCGCCAGGCGTTCGGTGAAGAAGGTCATGCGGATGTGGCGGTCACTGCCGAAGGCGGCGGCCGCACCGAGGAAGGCCATCACCACCATCAGCGCCACCGAATATTCCTCGGTGAAGGCGAAGGAGACGTTGGTGAAGTAGCGCACCAGCACGTTCGCGAAGGTGATCAGCGCGAGCACGCCCATGATGGCGGCGCCGACCGCGCCCTCGATGCTCACGGGGATGCGCGGCGGCGCCTCGCCGAGCTTGAGGCCCGGCGCCTGGATGTCGGCGTGGTCTGTCATGCGTGAAGAGCCCCCGATTCAGGCCTCCGGATGCTCGCCCGGCAAGCCGGGCTGCGCCCTTCGGCCATCGGGGGCCGGGCTCCTTCTCAGCTGGTGGCGCTACGGATCGCCGCTTCCGCACGGCGGGCGAGGTCGGCACCCACGGTCTGCGCCCATTTGTCGAAGACCGGGCGCGTGGCGCGGGCGAACACCGCCTTCTCCTGCGCGCTCAGCGTGGTGACGGTGACGTTGCGACGCGCCAGCTCATCCAGCGAGGAACGGTCGCCATCGGCGCCGAGGCCCTTCCGGCCGGCCACGATCTGCTCCTGCGCCGCTTCCCGCGCGCAGGCGATCACCAGGTCGCGGTCGGCGGCCGAGAAGCTGTCCATCACCGGCTTCGACAGCAGGAAGATGCCGGCATCCGCCACGTAGTTCCAGATCGACAGGTGGCGCTGCGCCAGCGTGTCCATGCGGAAGGCGAGGAACAGGTTGATGGGGTTTTCCTGCCCATCCACCGCGCCGGTGGACAGCGCCGGCTGGAGATCGGCGAAGGACATCTGCACGGGGTTGGCGCCGAGGGCCGTGAAGATCTCGGAGAAGATGGCGCCGGCGGCGAAGCGGATCTTCATGCCGCGGAGGTCTTCGGGCGCGCGCACCGCGCGGCGGCTGTTCGACAACTCCCGGAACCCGTTCTCGCCCCAGGCGACGGGCACCACGTCGCGCGTGGCCAGCACGCGGAACAATTCCTCGCCGATCGGGCCGCGGATGATCGCATCGAAGCCGCGGCTGTCCTGCAGCAGGAAGGGCAGCGAAAACAGGTTCATTTCGCGGATCTGCGGCGAGATGTTGATGGTGCTGAACACCGCCATGTCGATCACGCCCTGGCGCATCGCCACCAGTTCGCGGGTCTGGTCGCCGCCGACGAGCTGGCTGCCCGGATAGACGCGCACATTGATGCGCCCCTGGCTGCGCTGCGTGACGAGCTCGGCCCATTTGAAGGCGCCATCCGCCAGCGGGATCGGCCGGTTGCCGACGACCGAGAGCTTGTATTCGCTTTTGTACTGGGTCTGCGCGCGCGCGACATGCGGCGCGGCAAGCAGGGCGGCGCCGGCGAGCAGGCCGGTGCGGCGGGTGATGAGGCGGGTCATCCTGTTGTTCCTCTCCCAAGGCAGGCCGGCCCTTGCCGGGCGGTCCTTCGTGTCGCGGAGCATGGCGGCGGCGGGGCGTTCCCCGCAAGAGGGGGCCTCAGGAAAGGGAGGCCTGGCCCGCCATGAAGGACGCGAATTCGGCGGCGCAGAGGTCGAGGGCCGCGGTATCCGGCTCGGCATCCGGGGCGACGCGCAGCGCGGCATAGGCGCGGCGGACCAGCTGCGGCACATCGGCCCGGCGGAGCAGGTCATCGGTCGAGACGGCGTGGTGGCGGAGGCTGCCGCTGAGGAAATCATCGATCGCCGTCGCGTCCGGCGTGGCGCCGGCTGGCAGCAGCGTGGCCATGAAGGGGCCTGACAGCGCCGCGCGCCAATCGCCGAGCAGCGCGTCGAAGGCCATGATCCGGCGCGTCAGGTGGCGCGTCTGGCGCTCCGCCGCCAGCATGTGGCCGGCCCAGAGCAGCAGCGCCTGCGCCTGCGCCATGCCGTTGCGGGCGGCGAGGCTGGCCGCGACTTCGAGCGGGTTGCGCAAGGCCAGCGCGACCCGCGGCTGCACCCCGGCCTCGGCCAGGACCGGCAGCCAGAAGGGCAGCAGCCGCGCCAGCCGCGGCTCCTTCAGCACGAAGGGCGCGTCGCCGGGGAATTCGGCGGCGAGCACGGCCGCGGCCTCGGCGCGCCAGACCGCGCGCTCGGCCTCCGGCATCGTGTCGAGCGGCACGGGGCGCGTGTCCCGCCAGGTGCGGGCCAGGTGCGCCAGCAGGCGGTCGTTGAACATCTGCACGTCGCGCGGCTCCCAGAAGCCACGCGGATTGTCCGCCGCCACGGTGATCTCGGTGGTGGGGGAAGCCAGGCCATGCAGCATCAACACCCGCGCGAGCGCCGATGTGCCGGAGCGGTGCATGCCGAGCACGAGAAGGGCGTGGCGCGGTGGGGGCTGCATGGCGCGCAGCCTGCCGGCCGCCGGCCGTGGCGGCAAGCCTGCCAGGACGGAGGTGAGGCTTGCTGTCCGAAAGCCGTAAGGGAGGCAATTCACCTATTTTGCAATTGATGCAGGCAAAAAAACTGATGTAGCCTCGGCGCCGGAAAGATGACCGATCGATGACCCATATCCGCCCCCGCCCGCCCCTCGACACCATGCTGGCCGGTATCGCCGCGGCCGCCCGGCTGGACGGCGCCGAACGTCCGGCGGCGGTCGCGGCGGCCATCGCGGCCTTCGCGGGCGACCCGGCGCTGCTCGCGGGGCGCGACTGCCCCTGCGGCCCGGATCGTTATGTGCGGCATTTGCTGCATGCGGCTGAGCGTTACGCGGTGGTGGCGCTGGTCTGGCGGCCCGGGCAGATGTCGCCGGTGCATGCGCATCGCACCTGGTGCGCGCTGGCGGTGCATCAGGGCGTGCTGACCGAGACCTTCTTCGACGCGGCCGACCCCACCCTGCCGCGCGCCGCCCGCCTGCTGGCGCCGGGTGCGGCGAGCCACGGCGTGGCGGACCCTGCCTTGATCCATCGCATCGCGAATCTTTCGGGGCGCACGGCGATTTCGCTGCATTGCTACGGCGTGGCCTTCGAGCGCTTCGGGCAGGATGTGAACGAGGTTCACGCGGCCTGAACATTGGGCCGCGGCGCGCGATGCGGTAGCCTGCCGGCCGTGACCCGCGCCGCGCCAAGATTGCTCCTCGGCCTCGGCTTCGGCCTGGTCGCCGCCCTCGCCTGGGGGGCGCAGGCGGTGGTGGTGCGCATCGGCACCACAAGCGGCTTCTCCACCCTCGACCTCATCGTGTTGCGCTTCGGCGCGGCGGCGCTGGTGCTGGCGCCCTTCGCGTGGCGCGAAAGGCGGGCGATCCTGGCGCTCGGCCCCTGGCGTGTGCTCGGGCTGGTGGCGATGGGGGGTGCCGGCAATGCGGCGCTGTTCAACTGGGCGCTCACCATGGCGCCGGCCAGCCATGGCGGCACCGTGGCCCCCATCACCGCCGCCATCATGGGTGCCGTGCTGGCCGTGCCGCTGCTGGGCGAGGTCCCGACGCGCGGGCGCATCGTCGCCCTGGCGGTGATCGGCGCGGGCGTGCTGCTGATCGGCTGGGACGGCATCGGCGGCGCGCATCCGGGCGCCTGGCGGGGCGATCTGGTTCTGCTGCTGGCGGGCAGTTGCTGGGCGGCCTTCACGCTGCTGCTGCGCCGCTGGCGGGTGCCGGCGCTGGCCGGCAATGCGGCGATCTGCGTGGTGAGTGCGGCGCTGCTGCTGCCGCCCTGGCTGCTGATGGGCATGGGCAGCGTGCCGGACCAGCCCTGGACCGCCAGCCTGTTGCAGGCGGTGGCGCAGGGTGTGGTCAGCAGCGCCATCGCCACCACCCTGTATGCGCGCGCCGGGGAGTTGATGGGTGCGACGCGCACCGCCTGCCTGGTCGCGATCGTGCCGGTGGCGGCGCTGCTGCTCTCGGCGCTGGTGCTGGCCGAACCGCTGGGTGCGGCCAAGCTGGCCGGCACGGCGCTGGCGGTGGGCGGCATGGTGGGCGCGGTTCTGTTCACCGGCAGGCGCCCCGGTTGACGGCGTCGCGCCTCCGGCGCGTGGGGTGTTCGCACCTCCGGCGCGTGGGGTGTTCGCGCCTCCGGCGCGTGGGGTGTTCGCACCTCCGGCGCGTGGGGTGTTCGCGCCTCCGGCGCGTGGGGTGTTCGCGCCTCCGGCGCGTGGGGTGTTCGCACCTCCGGCGCGTGGGGTGTTCGCGCCTCCGGCGCGTGGGGTGTTCGCACCTCCGGCGCGTGGGGTGTTCGCACCTCCGGCGCGTGGGGTGTTCGCACCTCCGGCGCGTGGGTTGACGCTTGCGCGATCGCTGCCGAAGGTCACGCGCCTTTCGGAGCGCTGCGCATGCAATTGATGGCTTTCTCGAGCGATGGCGCCCCCGGCTGGGGCGTGGTGGAGGGCGAGCAGGTCGCGGTGCTGTCGGGGCTGCTGCCCTACGCCGACCTCGGCGCGCTGCTGGAAGCGGATGGGCTGGATGCCGCCCGTGCCGCGCTGCCCGGCGCGCCGCGCGTGCCGCTTGCCGGCGTGGTGCCGGCCGCGCCCTTGCCGCGCGCGAGAATTTTCTGCATCGGGCTGAACTACCCGAAGCCGCATCCGCTGGGCGGGCAGGTGGAGAGCCCGCCGCATATCAGCTTCTTCCTAAAGCAGCATGAGGCGCTGGTGCCGCATGGGGCGGCGCTGCGGCACCCCGAAATCTCCCAGAAGTTCGACTATGAATGCGAGCTGGCGGTGGTGATCGGCCGGCCGGGGCATCGCATTCCGCGCGACCGGGCGCTGGATCATGTGGCGGGCTACACCGTGCTGAACGACGGCTCCGTACGCGACTGGCAGGCGCACAGTGTCACGGCGGGCAAGAATTTCTGGGCGTCCGGCAGTTGGGGGCCGGTGCTGACGACCGCCGATGTGGTGGGGGACCCCGCCGCGCTTCGCCTGCAATCCTGGCTGAACGGCAAGCTGGTGCAGGACAGCCTGGTGGGGGCGATGTTCTTCGACGTGCCGGCGATCATCGCCTATCTCTCCAGCATCACGCCGCTGCGCCCGGGCGATGTCATCGCGACCGGATCGCCCGAGGGCACCGGCGCCACGCAATCCCCGCCGCGCTTCCTGCATCGCGGCGACCGCCTGGCCTTCGCGGTGGAGCGTGTCGGGCGGCTCGAGAACCACGTGGCCTGACCGGTCAGCGCACCGGCCCCACATCCTCCAGCCGATCGACGCGGTGCAGGTCGGGGAAGATGCGCAGCCACAGCGCGGTGACGGCCACCGTCGCGATGCCGCCCAGCACCACCGCCGCCACCGGGCCGAGGGCCGCCGCCGCCATGCCGGCGCGGAATTCGCCAAGCTGGTTGGAGGCGCCGATGAACAGCGCATTCACGGCCGCCACGCGCCCGCGCATCTCATCCGGCGTGCCGAGCTGCACGAGGGATTGGCGCACCACCACGCTGACCACATCCGCCGCCCCCATCAGCAGCAGCGCCCCCAGCGACAACGGCAGCCAGGAACTCGCGCCGAAAATCACGGAGGACACGCCGAACAGCGCCACCCCCGCCATCATCTTCACCCCCGCATGCCCGCCGACCGAGCGTTGCGCCAGCACCACCGACATGGCCAGCGCGCCCACCGCGGGTGCCGCGCGCAGCAGGCCGAGGCCGAGCGGCCCGACCTCCAGGATGTCCTTGGCGTAGATCGGCATCAGCGCGTTCACGCCGCCGGCCAGCACCGCCACCATGTCGAGCGACATGGCCCCCAGCAGCACCGGCCGCCGCCGGATGAAGCCGATGCCGGCCATGACGGAGGCCAGCGTCGCCCGCCCCGGTGGCGCGATGCGCGGCGGCGTGGCGAGGCGCAGCACGAGCAGCGCGGCCGCCAGCAGCATCGCGATGGCGCTGCCATGGGCCACCGCCGCGCCGCCGACGCCGTAAAGCACGCCGCCCAGCGCAGGCCCGCAGATGAACGCCACCTGCCCCGCGGAGGAAGACAGCGCGGTCGCACGCGGGATGATGCCGGGCGGCACGACGGAGGGCAGCAGCGCCTGCTGCGCCGGCAATTCGAAGGCGCGCGCGGCGCCGAGCAGCGCCACCAAAACCAAAATCACGTCGCGCGACAGCCATCCGCCGGCGCTGCCGAGCAGCAGGCCGAGTGCCGCCACGGCCGCCATGCCCCGGCTCACCGCCAGCACCGCCTGGCGGGCGAACCGGTCGGCCACCTGGCCGGCCGGCAGGGTCAGCAGCAGCACCGGCAGGAACTGCGCGAGGCCCAGCAGGCCGAGGTCCAGCGCCCGGCCCGTCAGGTCGTAAAGCTGCCAGCCCACCGCCACCACCAGCACCTGCATGGCGGCGGCGGAGAGGATGCGGCTGCCGAGATAGACCTGGAAGGGCGGGTGCCGCAGCGGCGAGGGGGCGCTCATGCGCGCACCGATCCATGTTTTCGGGGTGCCCGTCCATCTCCCGCTGCGCTGTATCGCGGGGCAGGATGGGCGGATGAGTGGGCCGCGAAAAGCGCAGGAAAAGCCCTCTCCCCCACTTGTTGGGGGGTTGGACGCATGCGTCCAACGGTGGGTGAGGGGGCCCGCAGCTGCTGGTCTTTTCGCACGCCCCCCTCACCCCAACCCTGTCCCCCCTCCGGGTGGCGAGGGCTTTGTTGCGCAGCTTGGTAACGGAGGAACCCCGCATGGCCGACACCCGCGCCCAGGTTTTCGTCACCGCCGCCGTGCTCGCCGCGGAACTCCGCGGCGATGACCCGCCCGCGCTGCTCTGCGTGCGCAGCGCGCCGGTGCCGCCCGGCACGCCGCGCATCGAAGGGGCCGTCGATGTGGATCTGGCGACGCAGCTCGCCGGCCCCGGCGGCGGCACGCAGGGCAGCCGGCCGCTGCCCGATATCGGCAGCTTGCAGGCCGATGCGCGAAGCTGGGGCCTGCGGCAGGGCCAGCGCGTGGTCGTGTATGACGAGGACCGGCTGCTGGTCGCGGCGCGCGGCTGGTGGGTGCTGCGCTGGGCAGGCATTGCCTCCGTCCGGCTGCTCGATGGCGGGCTGCCGGCCTGGCGCGCGGCGGGCCTTTCCCTGGTGACGGAGGCGCCGCGCCCGGCGCCCGGCGATGTCGTGCTGACACCCGGCCACATGCCCGAACTCGACGCCGATGCGGCGCTGGCGATGGCGCGCGCTTCGGTGCTGCTCGATAGCCGGGTGCGCGTGAACTACATCGCAAAAGGCCACATCCCCGGCGCCGTCAGCGCGCCGGCCGCCGACAACCTCAATGAGGACGGCACCTTCGCGGCGGGCGCGACGCTGGCGCAGCTGTATGCGGCACTCGGCGTCGATGGCGCGCGGCCGGTGGGCGTTTCCTGCGGGGCGGGCGTTTCGGCGGCGCATGATGTGGCGGCTTTGGCCTGCATCGGCATCAGCGCTGCCCTGTATGTGGGCTCCTGGTCCGCCTGGAGCGCCGATCCTGCCCGTCCCGTGGTCACGGGCGGCCGGCCGGGGTGAAAAGGACGGTTGCGTGACGGTGCCGTCCCGCCACACTCTTCGCCGCCGTCCAGGGGGAGTGTTCCGATGCTGCGTCGCCGCCTTTTGCCGCTGCTTGCGGCGCCCTTCATCCTGCCCCGCGCCGCCCATGCGCAGGGCGTGTTCGGCGGCCGGCCGATCCGCATCATCGTGCCCTTCCCGGCCGGCGGCGCCAGCGATGCGATGACCCGCGCCTATGCCGAATTGCTGGAGAAGCACATCGGCAACCGCGTGGTGGTGGACAACCGCGCCGGCGCGGGCGGCAATATCGGCGTGGAGGCCGCGGCGCGCGCCCCGGCCGATGGCACGACGCTGGTGACCAGCGGCCCCAACATCATCAACACGCGCTACCTGATCCGCGACACGCCGTTCCAGTGGGCGCGCGACCTCGACACTTTCGGGCTGATGTTCGCCTCGCCCAATGTGCTGGTGGTGCATCCCTCGCTGCCCGTCCGCACCGTGCCCGAATTCATCGCCCATGCGCGCGCCAATCCGGGCAAGCTGAACTATGCCTCGGCGGGTGCGGGTGGTTCCATCCATCTGTCGGCCGAGATGTTCCAGAAGATGACCGGCGCGCAGATGGTGCATGTGCCCTATCGCGGCGATGCGCTGGCGCGGACGGACCTGACCAGCGGCGCGGTGCAGGTGATGTTCAACTCCATCGCCACCTCCGTGCAGCCGGTGCTGGCGGGCACCTGGCGCGGCCTGGCGGTCACGGGCCTGAAGCGCGCCGCGGCGCTGCCCGATCTGCCCACACTCGATGAAGCCGGCCTGCCCGGCTACGAGGTGACAAGCTGGATGGGGCTGTTCGGGCCGAAGGGCATCCCCGCGCCGGTGAAGGCCGAGCTCAACCGCGGCTTCGCGGCGGCCTTCGCGGACCCCGCCATGCAGGCGGCGGCGACGCGGCTCGGCCAGGACATGACACCCTCCACCCCCGAGGCGCACCTGGCCTTCATGCAGCGGCAGGAAACCGTGTGGAAGCCGATCCTGGAGGGCATCGGCTTCTCCTCATGATCGAGATCTGGTCGGCGCGGACCACCAATGGGCTCCGCGCGTCCATCATGCTGGAAGAACTCGGCCTGACCTATCGCGCGCATCTGGTGGATTTCGACGACAAGGCATCGCTGCCCGCCGAGGTGTTGGCCATCAACCCCGCCGGCGCCATCCCGGTGATGCGCGACCATGAGACGGGGGTGGGCATGTCGCAGAGCTTCGCGATCATGCTGTACCTGTGCGAGAAGGCCGGGCGCTTCCTGCCGATCGCGGCCGCGGCGCGTGCGAGCACGCTGCAATGGCTGTCCTTCGTGATGACGGATGTGATCGCGGCGACGCATCCGATCTTCGTGCTGACCGCGGAGGTCAAGGACACGCCGCCGCATATCCTAGCGCATTACGAGGCGCGGCTGATGCGCTTCTTCGGCGTGGCGGATTCGCGGCTGGCAGCATCGCCCTATCTGGCGGGCGATGCGGTGACAGTGGCCGATTTCGCACTGTATCCGACCGCCGCCTTCCGCATGAAGCTGCTGGATCGGCATGGCGGCGTGCCTGACCTGCGTGCGTGGATGGCGCGGATGGCGGAGCGGCCGGGTGTTGCGCGCGGCATGCTGGTGCCGGCGGGGTAGCTACCTCCCCGCCTTCCAGGCCTCATACGCCGCGCGCGTCTCGGCATTGGGCGGATAGGTGCCGGTGAGCTTGGCGCCGGCCTTGATGCGCGCGACGATCCAGCCCTCCATCTGTTCGCGGGCGAAGGCGGTGGCGGCCACCGCCTCGGCATGCGCCGCCGGCACCAGCACCACGCCATTGCCGTCGCCCGCCAGCACATCGCCGGGATAGACGCCGACACCATCGCAGCCCACGGGCGCGTTCAGCTCCACGAAATGCAGGAACAGGGATGCGCTGGTGGCGGCGTTGCCGCGCGCGAAGACCGGCAGCGGGATGCCGGCGATGGCTTCCCGGTCGGCCACGCAGCCATCGATGACGATGGCGGCGGCACCCGCCACCTGCGCATAGGTCGCCATGATGTCGCCGAAGACGCTGGCGCGCATGTCCCCGCCCGCATCGATCACCAGCACGTCGCCGGGTTGCAGCGCTTCGAACGCGGCGTTCTGGAGGTCCGGCAATTCGCCGGCGGCGACGCGCGCGCGCAGATCCTCGCGGGTTGGAATCGCGCGCAGCGTGACCGCGCGGCCGACGAAGCGGCGCACCGGGCCGACCGGCGCCAGATGCCGCATATGGTTGCTGCCCAATCCCGACTTCGCCATCACCGCATTGATGGTCGGCACGGCGCAGGCGCCGAGCCGGGCGGCGATGGTGTCGGTCGGCATGCGCGTGCTCCTGTTGCGCCGCCAGCCTAGTGCCTAGACTGAGTCGCTGAGAAGGAGCCGCCATGACCATGTTGCGCATCGCCGCCCAGCGCGCGCTGTTCACGCCGCCGCGACAGGTGACGGACGACACCAGCGTGCTGACGCTGCGCAACCTGGTGCTGGAGCCGCTGCTGCGGTGGGAGGATGGCGTCATCCGCCCCGGCCTGTTCTCGGCGTTGCGCCACGAAGCCGGCGGAAGGCGTTGGATCTTCACGATCCGCGAAGGCGCCGTCTTCCACGACGGCAAGACTTTCGTGGCAGCGGATGTGCTGGACTTCATCGAGGGCGTGCTCGCCAGCCGCGACATGTTCGGCATGAAGTGGAGCTACAGCCGCTACCTGGAACATGCGCAGATCACGGCGCTGGATGCGCGGACGGTGGTGGTGGAGAACCCCACATCCTTCGCCGACATCCAGGACATCTTTTCCGAATTCTATCCCTGCCGCGGCGATGCCGCCGGCAATCCCGTGCTCGGCACCGGGCCGTGGCGGGTGACGGACTACGTTCCCGATGCGCGCGTTTCGCTGCGGCACATCGCCGATCCGGCGCGGACGATCGACGTCGTCGCGATCCCGCGCGCGGAGGATCGGCTGGCGGCGCTGCGCGCGGGCCGCGCGGATGCGGCGATGAACCTGGAACGCGTGCAGGCGCCCCTGCCCTTCGACGATGCGCTGGTGTGGGGGCGCGCCGTCAACACGCTGGCCTGCATGTTCTACCTGAACTGCTTTTCCGGTGTTTTCGCGAACCCCGCCGCGCGGCTCGCGGCCAATCTCGCGGTCGATCGCGCGGGGGTCGTGGCGGATCTGTTCCACGGCCTGGGCGTGCTGGAGTCGAGCGTGGCGAGCCCGCTGCATCTCGGCATGCGCGCGGCGAACCTCACGCCGCATCCGCACGACCGGGACGCCGCGAAGCGCCTGCTGGATGGTGTGGCGGTGGAGGCGACGCTGCATCTCCGCACGCCCGAATACCTGCCGGAGAAGGCGCTGGAGATCAGCGAAAGGGTGGCGCATGACCTTGCGGCGGTGGGCCTGCCCTGCAGGATCGAGGTGCAGCCCGACCGCCCTGAATACGCGCGGGAAATCGGCCAAAAAATCATCGGCGACCTCGCGATCTTCGACAGCTCCCCGCACAGCACCTATCGCGTGCTGAACGACAAGGTGTCGTCCGCGTCGCGCGGCGTCTGGTGGCAGGGCTACCATGATGCGGAGGTGGAGCGCCTGGTCCTCGCCGCCAATCACAGCGTCGAGGACGCCGCGCGCGAAGCCGCCTATGGCGCGGTGCTGCGCCGCCTGCACGCGAACCCGCCCTGGCTATACCTGTTCCACCCGGTCGAGGTTTTTGCGGCGCGCCCCGGCACGCCGCCGCTGACGCTGGATGGCAAGGGCGTGCTCGCGGTCTTGTAGCTACTGCGCGGCGTCTGTCAGGTCGTGGTCGTCGCGCGGGAGCAGGGCGCGGATGGCGGCGGCGACGCGCGGCAGCGGGCAGGGCTTCACCAGATGCACCTCCCGCGGGCGGGCGGTGCGGCCGACCAGCATGTCGGCGCGGCCGGTCAGCAGCACGAAGCCGAGATTGGGGCGCGTGAGCAGGGCCGCGGCCACGAAGGCGAAGCCGTTCGGGCCGCCGGGGCCGAGTTCGATCTCCAGCACCGCGACGGCGATCTCGGGATGCGCGCCGAGCAGGCGCAGCCCCTCGACCACGCCCGCGGCGCTATGCACGACGAAACCGGCCCGATGCAGGCCGAGCGCCGTCGCGGCGCGCAGCAGGTCGTGGTTCTCGATCAGCAGAATGGAGGCGCCGGCCGATCCACCGGTCCGGTCAGACATGGCTCATGGCCCTTGGCACCCGCGCGACGGCGCGCATCCGGCGCTTCAGCGCTCGGGATGGGGCGGGGGGAAATCGGCGCGCAGATACGCGCCCGTGGCGCCGGGCACCACCGTCAGCCGGCCGCCCTGGCCGCGCAGCAATTCGCGCACGATCCGCATGCCGAGGCCGCCGCCCGATTGCGGTTCGAACCCCTCCGGCAGGCCTGCGCCGTCATCCTCGACCTCCAGCCGGCCGATCATGTCGCTGACAGCGAAGCGCACGCGGATTTCGCCGCTGCCGTATTTCAGCGCGTTGGTCACCAGCTCCGCCAGCACCATGCCCAGCACCTGCGCGCGCTGCGGCGGCCAGAAGGCGCCGGTCTCGGCCTCCAGCGCCACGGAGCGGCCGGGGGCCAGCGCCACGAGGCCGGCGCGCAGCGCCTCGATAAGACTGAGCATGTAGCCGCGCATCTCGACGGCGTCGAAGCGCTCGCCCTGGTACAGGCGCTCATGCACGGCCGCGATGGTCATGACGCGCAGCGCGCTGAGGTCGAGCAGGCGGCGCGCCTCCGCGTCCTCGGCGTCGTTGGCCTGCAGCGTCAGCACGGTGTGGACCAGTTGCAGGCTGTTGCGCACGCGGTGGTGCACCTCGGCCAGCAGCAGGCCGCGTTCGGCCAGCAGGCGTTCGCGCTCCGCGATGTCGCGCTTGCGTTCGAGGGCGAGGCCGAGCGTGTTCGCCAGCGCTTCCAGGAAGCTGATGTCGGCGCTGCTGAACAGGCCGGGCGCGGTGTCGTCCACTTCCAGCACGCCGAAGGGGGGGCCCTCGCCGCGGATCACCACATTGACCTCGCGCCGGATGCCGTGGTCGGCCAGCAGGGGCGGCAGGCCGAAGCGATGATCGGCCGAGAGGTCGTTGCTGACGGTGGGCGCGCCGGTGGCGAAGGCATAGCCGGCGGGGGAGGTGGCGCCGGGCGGCAAGCGCACCACGCCGATCGCGCCATCCCGCCAGCCGATGCCGGCGCGCAGCAGCAGCATGTCGGTGCCGGCTTCGTGCTCCAGCACCTTGGAGAAGCCCGCGCCCAGCCCCTTCGCCGCGAGGCGTGCGGCTTCCTGCATCAGGTCGTCCATGTCGCGGGCACCCAGCGCGAAGCGGCCGAAGGCGGCGAGGATGGTGTGCTGGTCGGTGCGGCGCTGCAATTGCGTGGCGGGATCGCCGGGGGAGGCCCCATGGGAGGAGGTGGTGGCGGGCGTTTGCATCTTCGGCGTGCCTCGATAGGGGGGCGGCGTGGCTTGCGTGGCGGGCTGCGAGAGGGTGGTGACTGAGCGAGTGATCGGGGGCGCCTGTTCGCGATAGCGTCGCCACGCCGCCATCACCATGGTGAGCTGCGCCTGCGGGGCGGCATGCGCCTGCCGGCTGCGCAGAAGCTGGCTGCGCAGCGCCAGCAGCGGGCTGCCCGCCGGAAGGTCCGCCCCGGTTTCCAGGCCGCGCAGGAAGGCGGCGCCGCGCGCGGGGTCTTCGCGCTCGATCAGGAAGGCGGCGTAGCCGAGCACGGAGGCATGGCCGAATTCCGTCATTCGCCGCGCGAAGCCGCGCAGCTCCACCAGGCGCGGATGGTCTTCCAGCACGCGGCGGATTTCGGTGGCCGTCGCCTTGCCACTGGCCGGCAGGCGGCCGCCAGGGCCATTGGCGGGCTGGGTGGGAGAGCGGTCGCGCAGCAGCAGGTTGGCCATGGCGGCCAGCAGGGGCTGGTCGCCGAAGCCGCCGGCCGGGCCGGGCGGCAGCGGCGGGCGCTTGCCCTGGATGTCGAAGGTGACATCCGTGGCGTCCGCCAGGCCGCGCACCAGAACGCAGTCGATCGGCCTGCCGGCGGCGACCACGGCCATCAGCCGGTGCCGTCCGTTCAGCAGGCGGCCGGAGATCGCGAAGCAGATCGGCTGGCCGTTCAGCCGCCAATGGCCGGCCGCGACATCGCGCGCCAGGGCGGCGACATGCGCATGCACGATGGTGCGCTCGGCCTGGCTGGCGGCCAGGTAGGCGGCGGCGGTCTGCGGGCCGATCCGCGCGACGGCGGCGCTGGGCGCGGGCAGGCCTGCGGTGGGTGCGCCAGCGGGCGCCCTGTCGGGCGGGGCCTCGGCGAGGCCCGGATAGAAGGACAGCGTCGGGAAGGGGGTGCCGGGGCCCCAGGCGAGCGCGGCAAGGCGGCGGCCCTGGAGGGTGGCGTCCAGCGCCAGCACGCCCCAGGCGAACAGGGTGAGCTGGCCGGGGCCGGCGCTGCGTGCCTGGTGCGCGGTGGCGATCGCGGCATGCAGCGCGACACCCGGCTCATTCGCCGGGAAGTCGCCAGGGTTCTGCAGGGCCAGCAGCAGGCGCGCCGGCGCGCCAGGGTCCCCGGGGGGATCGACGGCGCTGCCCATGAACAGGATGGCGCTGCGCACCGGCTCGGCCAGGATGCAATCCGGCATGGCGAGGCTGGCCGCGAGCGCGCGGTGCAGGCCCGGATTGCCGCGCAGCACGCGGTCCAGCCTGTCCCATTCCGGCACGGGGGCGCGGGCGCGGGCCAGCGTGCCGTCCTGGTAGCGGATCAGGCGCAGCACCAGCGCGGCCATGGCCTGGGGGTGGCTGACGCCACGTATCGCCAGCAGGTCGGCCGGGGTGCGGCGGCGATGCTGGTCGATGCTGTGCGCCGCGTCCTCCGCGACGTCGCGGGCCACGAAGCTCGGGAAGGGGGTGGCGCTGCGGATGCAGGCCAGCAGGCGCTGCACGCCATCCAGCACCTGCCCCGATTGCGACAGCACCAGGGGCATGCCGTTCAGCAGCCAGCGGCCCTCCCGCATCGCGTCGCCATAGCGGGCGATGGCCGCCCCATCCTCCGGCGCGCCGGGACGGCCGGCGCGCAGCAGGAATGCGGCGCGGTCTGGCGTCACCGTCTCGATCGTCAGGCGGAGCGCGGGATTCACGGCGTGCGGGGCGGTGTCGCTCATGCGCGGCAGGCCCGGCCCGGGGTCGGGCGGGGTCTGGCGGTCGCGAGAAGGGATTTCGCGCTGTTCATAGCGCGGCAAATATAGCATGGGTAATAACTGTATCATCCGCGAAATCGACAATGTTGGCGAAATGAATAGCAAGAACGCTGCCAAGCGGACTTAAGTGAATCAAAGTGAAGTCCGATTCGTCCCGGCTGACGGAGGCACAGCGCCCCCTGCCCGGCGTGGCCGCGCCACGTCAGGGAAGCGTCGGCGCCACCGTCCCCGCGAGCGTCGCCGCGTCCTCTGGCAGGGTCGTGTCGCCGGCCTGGGCGGCCATCATGCGCGCCACGGCGAGCAGGGCCTTGCGCTGGCGGGGGTCGCCGAGCGCACCATACAGCTCGATCAGCTCGACGATCTCGCCGCCGGCGCCCGGCGGCATCGGCGCCGGCGGCGCGCGATCGGTGCCGGCGGCGATCAGCGATTCCGGCCCGACGCCGAGGGCCTCGGCGATGGCGATCAGGCGGCTGGCGGCGATGCGGGTGCTGCCGGTCTCATAGCGGTGCAACTGCGCGCCGGTGACGCCGACGCGCCGCGCCAGATCCTTCTGGGTGCGGCTTTGCGCCCGGCGGAGATCCCGGATGGCCTGGCCGACGGCCATGTCGGAATGGCGGACGCCGCGGGTCTGCGGCAGGCGTTCGTCGTAGCCGGGCGCCGCCTGGCCATGCGCGGCGGCCTGCGGCGCTTGTGCCGGCAGGATGGGGCGCTGGTCGTGGCCATTCGTGTAGCCGGGCATGCGCGGCGTCCTTCCCTGATGGCGGCGGTGCGGCATGGTGCGCCGCCCGACCGTCGATGGGGACCATGTCAACCACGCGGGGCGCCGCATGCGGTAGCGCCGCGTGGCGGGGCGCTGCGAAACGTCACGGGGAAGCCGGGCGGACCCGATGCGCAGGGCTTTGGTTCCGGGGGTTCGCCCGGCCAGAAGGGGCCGGGGCCTGCGCAGGCCGGGTTCGCCGGGCCAAGGCGTGGTCGTCAAGCTGTTGAAAGAGGGACAGAAACTCATCCATGGGGATGCGGTACAAAACGGCCCGCACGGGCCGGGCAGCCGGCGCCGCCTGTCACGAAACCGTGATGAAGGCGGCGCGAAATTAGGGTGGAGCCGGGGCGGGTGCCTCAGGCGATCTCCACCATCACCGGCACATGGTCGCTGGCCTTCGGCCAGCCGCGCGCATCCGCCAGCACCACGTGGCGCGTCAGATTGCCGGCGAGGTCGGGCGAGACCCAGACATGGTCGAGCCTGCGGCCGCGATTGCTGGCGCGCCAATCGGCGGCGCGGTAGCTCCACCAGGTGAACAGCTTCTGGTCGGCCGGCACGAAATGCCGCAGCGCGTCGTGCCAACCGCCGGCCTGCTGCATCGCGGTCAGTGCCGCGACCTCGATGGGTGTGTGGGAGACGACGTCGAGCAATTGCTTGTGCGACCAGACATCGTGTTCGAGGGGTGCGATGTTGAGGTCGCCCACCAGCACGGCGCGGCGGAAGCCGCCGGCTTGGGCGCGGGCGGCGGACCAGGCGGTCGCCTCGGCCACGAAATCCAGCTTGTGGGCGAATTTTTCGTTCACCGCGCGGTCAGGGATGTCGCCGCCGGCGGGGATGTAGAAATTGTGCAGTTCGACCGGGCCGCCCGGCGCGTCCACATCCACGGCGAGGTGGCGGCAATCCCCCTTGCCGCACCAGTCGCGCGGGTCGGCATGCGGCGTGATCGGCAGCTTCGAGAGGATGGCGACGCCGTTGTAGCCCTTCTGGCCGCGCACCGCGCGATGCGCGAAGCCCAGCGCGGCCACGCCCTCATGCGGGAACAGCGCGTCCGGGCATTTGGTTTCCTGAAGGCAGATCACGTCCGGCTGCAACGCCGCGACCAGATCGGTCAGCAGCGGCAGCCGGAGGCGGACGGAGTTGATGTTCCAGGTGGCGACCCGGAGTGTCGTGTGTGCCCTCAGACGCCGGGCGCTGCCTCCGGCGGCTTGGCTTCGCGCCACCTGGCGCGGCGCCCGTTCGGGCGCTCGGCCCTGCGGGCCGGAGGTCCCGGTCTCGCCCATGTGGTCAGACGATCTTGGTGCGCACCTCGCCGACACCCTCGACGAAGCCTTCCAGCACGTCGCCGCGCACCACGGCGGCGACACCTTCCGGCGTGCCGGTCATGATCAGGTCGCCGGGCTCCAGCCGCACCAGGCCAGACAGGTTCGCGATCACCTCCGGCACCGACCAGATCAGCTTCGACACGTCGGAGGTCTGGGTGACCTTGCCGTTCACGCGCAACTCGATCTTGCCCTTCGACCCGTCATAGCTGCCATCGTGGCGCACCAGCGGGCCTATCGGCGCCGAGAAGTCGAAGCCCTTGCCCATGTCCCAGGGGCGGCCGGTCTTCTTCGCCTCGTTCTGCAGGTCGCGGCGGGTCATGTCGAGGCCCGCGCACCAGCCCCAGACATGCGTCAGCGCATCCGCCTGCGCGATGTCCACGCCGCCGGTGCCGATCGCCACCACCAGCTCCATCTCATGGTGCAGCGACTTGGTGGCGGCGGGGTAGGGCATGTCGGCGCCGTCGATCACCAGCGCATCGGCGGGCTTGGCGAAGTAGAAGGGGGGCTCCCGCGTCGGGTCGCTGCCCATCTCGATGGCGTGCTCGGCGTAGTTGCGGCCGACGCAGAAGATGCGGCGCACCGGGAAGCGACCACCCCCGGCAACGGGCAGGAAGGCCTGGGCGGGCGGGGGGATCACGAAATCGGCCATCGAGGGTCTCGCTTGCGGGTCAGAAGAGTGCGCGCGGACCATAGACCGGCCGTCCCGCCACGCAAGACTCCGCACGAAAACGCCCGGTCAGGGGGGTGACCGGGCGCACTTTTCGACTTCCGATCGGAATGGTCGGGCGGGCCGGCAGGGGAACCGGGACCGCCGCCGGCGATAGTCGGCCAGCGCTGCGAATTTAGCGTGCCGGCATGGTGCATTGCAAAACCGGAATCATGATTTCGGCGTGGCAGTCCCCGGGGTCGCGCGGTCGTGATTTTTTCGGCGCGCTTGACTTCGCCGGCCGCAGCCCGGCATTCCTTAGCAACCGAAGTTTTTGAAACGCCCGGCGACCAAAAGCCGGCGGAAAGAATGTGAGGAAACACCATGATCCACCGCATCAACCGCCGTGCGGCGCTGGCGATCGGCGCCGGCATTCTCGCCCCCCTGCTGGCCGCCCCCGCGGTGCGCGCCCAGGGCCTGCGCAATGTGCGCTTCGTCGTGCCCTACCCGCCCGGCGGCTCCACCGACACCACCGGGCGGATCATCGCGCAGCGCGCCGCCGAGACGCTCGGCCAGACCTGGGTGATCGAGAACCGGTCCGGCGCGAATGGCGTGCTGGGGGCGGAGCTGGTCGCGCGCAGCGAGCCCGATGGCCAGACGCTGCTCTATTCGAACGAGGTGCTGACCGTGCTGCGCTTCGTGCAGCGCGCCATGCCGGTGGATGTGCAGGGCGATTTGACGCCGATCGCCCGCACCGTCTCCATTCCCTATGTCATGATCGGCGCGCCGAACCTGGCGCCGCGCGACGTGGCGGCCCTGCTGGCCGCCATCAAGGTGACGCCGCGGGACTTCTCCTTCGCCGGGTCGTCGCTGGGCTCGGTCGGGCAATTGGCGACGGCGGCGCTGAACCAGCGACTCGGCACCGAAACCACCTTCGTGTCCTACCGCGGCACCGGCCCGGCGATGAACGACCTGGTCAGCGGCAATGTCTCCCTGTTCATCGCGCCGGTCGGGGCTTCGCTGCCCTTGATCCGCGACGGGCGCGCGCGCGCCTATGCCACCACCTCCGCCGCCCGCCTGGCCAGCCTGCCGGACGTGCCGACGCTGGTGGAGGCGGGCTTCCCTGGCCTGGTCTATGAGGGCTGGTGCGGCCTGTGGGGGCCGAAGGGCCTGCCGGCGGAGATCGCGAACCGTGTGAATGCCGCGGTGAACGACGCCACGGCGGACCCGGCGAATGGCCCGCGCATGACGGCGCTCGGCCTGACGGTGCTGCGGGAGAGCCCGGCGGAATTCGCACGGATCATCGGCGCCGAGATCACCCGCAACCAGGCGCTGGTGGCGGCGGCGAAGATCCGGCCGGAATAGGGAAAGAAAAGCCCTCTCCCCCTTTGTCCATTGGGGGAGAGGGCTTTCACGCCGCGCGCTGCGCCTTGACGGGCCGCTGGCCGGCGGCCCAGGCGGCGCAGGCGGCGCCGAAAGCGTGGAAGATCGCGCGGCTCAGCGCGTCCGTCTCCCAGTCGTATTCGGGGTGCCATTGCACACCCATGGCGAAGCCGGGCGCGTCGGCGACGCGCACCGCCTCCACCGTGCCATCCGGCGCCCAGCCCTCCGCGATCAGGCGCGGAGCGATCCGGGCCAGCCCCTGGTTGTGCAGGCTGTTCACCGGCACGGCATCGGCGCCGAAGCGCAGGCCCGCTTCGCTCCAGACGCGGCCCAATTGCGCGTCGGGCGCGAGGCGCACCGCATGCGCCTTGCCGATGCGCACGCCATGCAGCTTCTGGTCGGAGGGCGTCGAATGATCCAGCCGTCCGGGCAGGTCCTGGATGCGCTGGTCGAGCGAGCCGCCGAGTGCCACGTTCAGCTCCTGGAAGCCGCGGCAGATCGCCAGCACGGGCAGGCCGGCGGCGATGGCGGCGCGGATCAGCGGCAGCGTGGTGGCATCGCGCTGCACATCCTCCGGCGTGCCCTCGGCATGGGCGGGGCCTTCGTAAAAATCGGGGTGCACGTTGGACCGGCTGCCGGTGAGCATCAGCCCGTCGATCCGCGGCAGGATGTCCGGCACCACGGCCTCGCCGGCGGCGGGCAGCAGCACGGGCAGGCCGCCGACCGGGCCGAGTGTCACGCGGACATAGCTGTCGGAGGCAGCGTGGTTGGGCGTGCCGAACAGGCCGAAAGCCTTCACGCAGCACGAAATGCCGATCATCGGGCGCATGCCCCATGGTGGGGGTGCGTGTGTGGCGCAATCAAGACAAGATCGGCGCCGGAGAGCGGAAAATGTGACGGCGTGCCGTCAAGGCTGGCCGGCCGACCCCAGTGTCTCAGTTTGATCGCAGGGGCGGCAGGATCACGCTGACCCGACGGGCAAACTGAGACACGACCCGGCCGACGCGGCTGTTGCGGGCGGCGGCCCGCACCGCCCACACTCGGCGCCTTCCAGCAGCGGGATTGGCGTGATGATCGGCAGGCGCGGGATTCTGGGTGGGGTGGCCCTGGCGGGGCTGCCGGGCGTGGCGGCGGCGCAGGGCGCCTGGCCGGACCGGCCCTTGCGCTTCCTCGTGGGCTACCCGCCCGGCGGCCCCTCCGACATTTTCGCGCGGCTGATCGCGGCGCAGATGGGCCCAAGGCTCGGCCAGAACGTGGTGGTGGAGAACCGGCCAGGCGGCGGTGCCGTCCTGGCCACCGAGGCCGCGGCGCGCAGCCCGGCCGATGGCCACACCCTGATGCACGTCGACAACGGCAATCTGGTCTACAATCCGGCGCTGTTTGCCCGGCTGCCCTATGACCCGGACCGGGATTTCGCGGGTGTGGGCTTCATCGGCCGCTTCCCGCTCTACATCGTGGTGCGCGCCGACAGCCCGCACCAGGATTTCGCCGGGTTCCTGGCGGCGTCGCGGGGCCGCGCGCCGACCTATGGGACGCCGTCCGTGGCATCGCCGCACCACCTCGCGATGGAACTGGTGAAGCGCCGCAGCGGGCTTTCAGCCGAGCATGTGCCCTATCGCGGCGGGCCGGCTGCGATGCAGGATCTGCTGGCGGGCAATGTCGATGGCGTGGTGATCGACACCGCGACCGGCACGCCCTTCATCCGCGACGGCCGCGTGCGCGCGCTGGTGGCGCTGACCGATACGCGCACGCGGCTGGCGCCGGATGTGCCGACGCTGAAGGAACTGGGCCACGATGCGGTCGCCTATGGCTGGCAGGGCATGAGCGTGCCGTCGGGCACCCCCGCCGCCGCCATCGCGCGGCTTTCGGAGGAGCTGATCCGCGCCATGCGGAACGACCCGCTGGCGGGGCGGCTGCGCGACCTCGACATCGAATACCTGCCCTGGTCGCCGGCGGAATTCCAGGCCTTCGTGGAACGCGAGAACGCGCTGTGGCGGCCGCTGATCCGCGACCTCGGCATCCGGCTCGACAGTTGAGCCGTTAGCGAAGCCTCAACCTTTCGCGCGCATCATGGCGGGGCGGAAGGACGCCGCGCCCGCCGAGCCGATGGGCTGGCCGCCAGGATGGCTCGTGCAACCGCCACGGGTTTTCCGCCATGTCCGCAATGTCTTTCCGTGCCCGCACCCCGGTTCGCGACGCGTGGCGCCGCCTGCGCCGCTGGCTGACCTACCGGCCCGAGCAGCGCTACATGCGCGGCGTCAGGGCGTGAGGTGGGCCACCGGCGGGTCCGGCGCATCGGCCATCTGGGTGCGGTGGGCTGGCCCGCAGGATTGGGCAGCCTGCCGGCCCGGCCCAGCCCGATGCTGGATGCTGTCGGGCCCCCAACCGGATCACGCCGTTCGGCCGATACGCCGCGCCCGGGCCCGCCGCCGATCCGCGTGACCAGCCCTGCCAGACGCGGCGGGCCAAGGGGCCGGAAGCCCGGCGCAGCACTTGAGAGGCGGCTGATCAGCCGACCCGCAACCGCGGCGGCAGGGGCAGGCCAAGCCGCAACGGCACAGGCCAGACTTCCCGCACCGTGCGCAGCACAAGGAACCCTGCCGCCACATAGTTCGGCAGCGCGCGCGGATGGTCCGCCGTGCAGGTGTTTACCGTGACGGCGCGCGGCTGCTCGGCCCAGGCCGCGTCCACCGCGTGCCGCAGCAGCGCGCGGCCCGCGCCATGGCCGATGGCATGCGGCATCAGGCCGAAATAGGACAGGTTGACGGTGCCCTCGCCGAGCCTGCGTTCCAGCTCGTAGAAGCCCGCCGGCTCGCCGCCCTGATACAGGACGTGGACCGAGATGTCGGGGCGGGCCAACAGATTGCCGAGCTCATCATCCCCCACCGTGCGGCGCAGCCACCACACATAGTCGCGCCCGACCGTGTCATAGAGGTAGCGGTAGAAGGGCACCGAGCAGCGCGCCAGCCGCAACACCTGCGCGCCGCCCGGCAACGCAGGCGCGCCATCGACCGGTGCCGCATCCATCCGCAGGAAGGTGACCTCGACCGCGATCCGCTGCACCGGCTCGCGCTGGGTGGTGGCGGCGGACATGCTCAGGTCTCCAGGAAGCTGCGGAGCTTCCGCGACCGCGACGGGTGCTTGAGCTTGCGCAGCGCCTTCGCCTCGATCTGGCGGATACGCTCGCGCGTGACGTTGAATTGCTGGCCGACTTCTTCCAGCGTGTGGTCGGTGTTCATGCCGATGCCGAAGCGCATGCGCAGCACGCGTTCCTCACGCGGCGTCAGGCTCGACAGCACGCGGGTGGTCGCTTCGCGCAGATTGGACTGGATCGCGGCATCCAGCGGGATGATCGCGTTCTTGTCCTCGATGAAGTCGCCGAGATGGCTGTCTTCCTCATCGCCGATCGGCGTCTCGAGGCTGATCGGCTCCTTGGCGATCTTCAGCACCTTTCGGACCTTCTCGAGCGGCATGCCGAGTTTTTCCGCGAGCTCCTCCGGCGTCGGCTCGCGGCCGATCTCGTGCAGCATCTGGCGGCTGGTCCGCACCAGCTTGTTGATCGTCTCGATCATGTGGACCGGGATGCGGATGGTGCGCGCCTGGTCCGCGATGGATCGGGTGATCGCCTGCCGGATCCACCAGGTGGCATAGGTGCTGAACTTGTAGCCGCGGCGGTATTCGAACTTATCCACCGCCTTCATCAGGCCGATATTGCCTTCCTGGATCAGGTCGAGGAATTGCAGGCCGCGGTTCGTGTACTTCTTGGCGATCGAGATTACGAGGCGCAAATTCGCCTCGATCATCTCCTTCTTCGCCTGCGTCATGTCGCGTTCGCCGCGGCTGACGGTCATGTAGACGCGCTTGAATTCCGCCAGCGGCAGGCCGGTATCGGCGGATGCGCGCGCGATCTCGGCGCGCACCGCTTCCACATCATCCTTGGAGCGCGTGACGAAGCTTTTCCAGCCGCGCGTCTGCAGCCTGGAGATGCGCTCGAACCAGCCGGGGTCGAGCTCGCTGCCGCGCCAATGCTCGATGAACTCGTCGCGCTTCACCTTGTTCGCCTCGGCGAGCCGCAGCACCTGCCCTTCCAGCGAGGTCATGCGCCGGTTCAGGCCCTTGAGCTGATCGACCAGCTCCTCGATGCGGTTGTTGTGCAGCTGCACCTTCTCGACCAGGGCCACCAGTTCCAGGCGCTGCTTCTCATAGGTCTTCTCGGACCGCGCGGAGCTTTCGCCGCCCGAGGTATAGGCATCCATCCGCTTCGCGCTGAGCTTGTGCAGCTTGGTGTAGAGGGTCTCGATCTCCTCGAAGGCGCGCAGCGCATCGGGCTTGAGCTTTTCTTCCAAGGCGGACAGCGACAGGCCGACGCCTTCCGCCGCCTCATCGCCTTCCTCGTATTCCTCCTCGGCGCGGGACGCGGCCTCGGGGTTCGCCTCGGTGTTGGTGGCTTCGAGGTCGATCACGTCGCGGAGCAGCATCTTGCCGTCCTTGACCGCGTCATGCCACGCAACGATGGCCTTGAAGGTCAGTGGGCTTTCGCAGAGCCCGCCGATCATCATGTCGCGCCCGGCCTCGATCCGCTTGGCGATCGCGATCTCGCCCTCACGCGACAGCAGCTCGACGCTGCCCATCTCGCGCAGATACATGCGCACGGGGTCGTCGGTGCGGCCGATGGATTCCTCATCGACGTTGCCGCCGGATTCCTCCTCGTCCTTGTCGTCGTCATCGGCCTTGACGACAGGCTTCGCCACCGCCTCGGCGTCTTCCGCTTCCTCGTTCTCGACAACGTTGATGCCGATCTCGGACAGCGTCGCCATCGTGTCCTCGATCATCTCGGAGGACACCTGCTCGGACGGCAGGGCGGCGTTGAGCTCGTCATAGGTGACGTAGCCGCGTTCCTTGCCGCGCGCGATCAGCTTCTTGACGGCGGCGGTCAGGGTGTCGAGCAGGACACCTTCCACCACCTCGTCGCGGCCTTCCGCGGTTTCGGCGCCGTTCGCGACCTTGCTCGCCATGCCTTCTGCTCCGTCAACGCCGATGCGCCACGCGGGGGGGTCCGCGCGGCGTCGAACTGCCTCTATCCTATGGGGAAGTCCCCGCCAGCCCTTCGGCCGCGGTACCCCCCATCTCCATCGCCTCGCCCCGGCGCAGGCGCGACAGGGCCTCGGTCAGCCGGATCAACCGTGTCTGGGCTTGCGTGCGGGCCGCTTCGTCGAGGGCGGGCGCATCCAGCGCCTTGGCCGCCGCGGCCCGATCCGCCAACAGATCGGCCTCGCCCCGCAGCAGCCCCCAGAAATGCCACCACCCGTCCAGCGCCTCCTGGGGCTGGGCGTCGGCGGCAAGGGGCAGGCCCGGATCGCGCAGGATCACCGCGCAGACATCCTCCAAACCAACCCAACGCAGGTGGTCCATCAGGCCAGCGGAGTCAAGCGCGGTGGCGGATGCCAGCCATGCGACGGCGCCGCGCGCCACATCCGTGAGGCGGGGATCGCCGAAATCCACCAGGCCGAGGCTCTCCTCCACCTCCGGCAGCAGCCACGGGTGCCGCAGCGTGATGGCCAGCAGCGTGCGGGCCTGCGCGGCCCGGGTGCGGTCGGCGGTGATGGGCGGCCGGGCGCGCGGCATCGGCGGCGGCTTGCCGCCCCGCTGGGGGCGGGAGGAAGCGAAGAACCGGTCCAGCAGCACCCGGCGGTATTCCCCCGCCAGCGCCTTGTCGGCGATGGCGCCGGCCGCGCCGGTCAGGCGGTTCCGTAGTGCCGCGCGCTGCTCGGGCGTGCCGGCGGGCCGGCCCTCGGTCAGCAGGCCATACAGCGCCTCCGCCATAGGCTGCGCCCCTTCCAGCACGGCCCGGAACCCGGCGGGGCCACCCTTGCGGACCAGCGTGTCGGGGTCCTCCCCGGCCGGCAGGGTCGCCAGTTTCAGGGTGCGTTCGGTGCTGAGCAAAGGCAGCGCCATCTCGGCACTGCGGGCGGCGGCACGGGCGCCGGCGGCGTCGCCGTCGAAGCAGAGCACGGGCTCTGGCGTGATGCGCCACAGCTCCTCCATCTGCTCCTCGGTCAGCGCGGTGCCGAGGGGGGCGACAGCGCCACCAAAGCCCGCCTGATGGAGCGCGATCACGTCCATGTAGCCTTCCACCACCACCAGCGTCGCACCGCGGAAGGCGGCCTCCTTCGCCAGATCCAGCGCGTAGAGCTGGCGCCGCTTGGAGAACACCGGAGTCTCCGGCCCGTTCACATATTTCGGCTGGCCGTCGCCGAGAATGCGCCCACCAAAACTGATCACGCGGCCGCGGCGGTCGCGGATGGGGAACATCACGCGGTTGAAAAACAGCTCCGTCAGGCTGCCATCCTCGCGTTCCCGCAGCAGGCCTGCTTCCAGGAGCTGGGGGGCCTCGATCCCCTCGGCCTTGAGGTCCGCCACCAGGCTGCCGCGCCCGGCACCCGACCAGCCGAGGCCGAAGCGGGCGATGGTTTCTTCCGAGAGGCCGCGGCGCCGGAGATAGGCCAGGCCCTCGGCGCCTTCCGGCAGCCGCAGGCGGCGGGCGAAGGATTGGGCGGCGGCGTCCAGCACGCCATGCAGGTCGCGCGCGGCGCGCGCGCGTGCCGCGGCCTCCGGCGAGGCTTTCGGGACTTCGAGGCCCGCCTCGCCGGCCAGCCGTTCCACCGCTTCGGGGAAGGACTGGCCCTCGGCCTTCATGACGAAGCTGATGGCATCCCCATGGGCGCCGCAGCCGAAGCAATGGAAATGGTCGTCATAGACGTAGAAGGACGGCGTCTTTTCGCCGTGGAAGGGGCAGCAGCCCTTCCAGTTGCGGCCGGATTTCGCCAGCCGCGTCTTGCGCTGGATCAGCGGTGCCAGCGGCGTGCGGGCGCGGAGCTCATCGAGGAAGTTGGGGGGCAGGGCCATGGCGGACCCACACCGCTACCACAATTCAGCCGCCGAGGCGCGCCTTCACGATCGGCCCGGCCTTGGCCATGTCCATCACCGCGCCGTGCTTGGCGCGCAGCGCGGCCATCACCTTGCCCATGTCCTTGACGCTGGCCGCACCCGTTTCCGCCACGGCTTCGGCGACGGCGGCTTCCAGGGCGGCGTCGTCCATCTGTTGCGGCAGGAAGCTCTCGATCACGGCGATCTCGGCTTCCTCCTTCGCGGCGAGGTCGAGGCGGTGGCCCTGGCGGTACAGGGCCGCACTCTCGGCGCGGCTTTTCACCATGCCGCGCAGCATGGCGATGATCTGGTCGTCCGGCACGCGGTCCACGCCGGAAGGCCGGGCGGCGATGTCCACATCCTTGAGCCTGGCGGTGATCATGCGAATGGTGGAGGTGGTTTCGGAATCCTTGGCCAGCATGGCGGTCTTGAGGGCGGCGGTGAAACGGGTGCGGAGGTCGTCGGCCATCGGGGTGGGTCCTGTCTGCTTTCGGGATTTCTAGCACGGGCTGCGTCTGGGAAAAAGTTTCCCGATTGCAGACCGCGCTGGACCTGGGAATAAATTTCCCGGATAAGGCGGGGCATGGCCCAGGTGGACGACATCATCGCGCTTCTTGGTGGCGCAGAGGCGACGGCGGCGCGGCTTGGCATCGGCACCGAGGCGCTGCGCAAATGGCGGCAAACTCGGGCGATTCCCGCGAAGCACTGGCCGGCCGTGCTGGCCGCCACCGGCCTCGCGCTCGAAGACCTGCCCAAGCCAGCCGACGCCGCCCGCAAGACCCGACCGGAGACCGCCATGCACCCGAACGACGTGCCGGAAGGCGCAACCGCCGCCCTGGTCCTGGCCGATGGCAGCGTGTTCTGGGGGCGCGGCTTCGGCGCGCAGGGCAAGACCGTCGCCGAGATCTGCTTCAACACCGCGATGACCGGCTATCAGGAAATTCTGACCGACCCGTCCTATGCCGGGCAGACCATCTGCTTCACCTTCCCCCATATCGGCAATGTCGGCGCCAATGCCGAGGATATCGAGGCCACCACCCCCGCGGCGCGCGGCCTGATAGTCAAGCAGGACCTCACCGAGCCCTCCAACTACCGCGCCACGCGCCATCTGCAGGATTGGCTGGCCTCGCACGGGATGGTCGGCCTGGCAGGCGTCGATACGCGCGCCCTGACCGCCCGCATCCGCGATGGCGGCCCGCCGCATGGTGTGCTGAGTTTCCCGAGTGACGGCGCCTTCGACATCCCGGCCCTGGTCGCCGAGGCCGCCGCCTGGCCGGGCCTCGCGGGGATGGACCTGGCGCGCGAGGTCACGACCCGCCAGACCTACACCTGGGATGAAACGATTTGGGCCTGGGGCAAGGGCTACGGCCGGCAGGACGCGCCGCTGCACCACGTGGTGGCGTTGGATTACGGCGCCAAGCGCAACATCCTGCGCTGCCTGGCCGCCGCCGGCTGCGCCGTGACGGTGCTGCCCGCGACCGCGACCGCCGAGGACATATTGCGCCACAAGCCGGATGGCGTGTTCCTCTCCAACGGCCCCGGCGACCCGGCGGCGACGGGTGCCTATGCCGTGCCGGCGATCCAGGGCGTGCTGGCGGCGAAGGTGCCCGTGTTCGGCATCTGCCTCGGCCACCAATTGCTGGCGTTGGCCCTGGGCGCGCGCACCTACAAGCTCGACCGCGGGCACCGGGGCGCCAATCAGCCGGTGAAGGATCTGCGGAGCGGGCGCGTGGAGATCACCTCGCAAAACCATGGCTTTGCCGTGGATGAGGCGAGCCTGCCTTCGGGCGTGGTGGCGACGCATCGCAGCCTGTTCGACGGCACGAATGAGGGCATCGCGAGCCAGACGCAGGCGGCCTTCAGCGTGCAATATCACCCGGAAGCAAGCCCGGGGCCGACCGACAGCCATTACCTGTTCGGGCGCTTCGTGGAGATGATCGAGCAGCACAAGAAGGGCTGAGGGCCATGCCCACACTCGAAACCTTCCTGGTCTTCGCCGCCCTCTCCCTCGGCCTCGCGGTCACGCCGGGGCCGAACATGCTGTACCTGGTGTCGCGCTCGCTGGCGCAGGGCACCGGGGCGGGGATGATTTCGCTGGTGGGGTGCCAGGTGGGCTCGCTGGCCATCATGCTGCTGGCGGCGGGCGGCATCACCGCCGCACTTCTGGCCATTCCCTATGCGTGGGATGTGCTGCGGCTGGGGGGGGCGGCCTATCTGCTTTTCCTCGCCTGGCAATGCGTGCGGCCGAATGGCGAGCCGATCTTCGCGCCGCGGGCGATGCCGCGGGAGCCTGCGGCGCGGCTGTTCTCCGTGGGCTTCGCGACGGCGGCGCTGAACCCGAAGGTGGCGCTGTTCTACATGGCGGTGCTGCCGCCCTTCCTCGACCCCGCGCGGGGCGACGTCTTCGTGCAGGCGGCGCTGCTCGGCTTCGTGCAGATCGTGATCTGCACCGCCTTCGACGCGGTGCTGGTCTGGGGTGCCGCGGGCACGGCGCGCTTCCTCGGCACGCGGCCGGGCTGGATGGCGGCGCAGCGCTATGTGCTTGGCGCCGCGCTCGGGCTGATCGCGGTCAAGCTCGCGACCGAGAAGCCCTGAGCATGGTCGGTGTCTTCAGCATCTTCGCGCTCGCCTATTCGGGCCTCGTGCTGTTCGTGCTGGCGTCGAGCCTGCGGCGCATCCTGCCGCCGGTGCGCGCCGCACTCACCGGCTTCGCGCTGTCGGTCGCGGTGCATGGCGCCACCACGCTGCTGCTGGATGCCGAGAACCAGTTGCTGGCGCTGGCCTTCTGGGGCCTGCCGCATCTGCTGCTGATGCCACTCGTGCTGTGGATCGCGTTCCGGCAGGCCCGCAAGCCATGACCCATCTTTTTCTCTCCCGCAAAGGCTGATCCCTTCCCATGCCGAAGCGCACCGACATCCGCTCCATCCTGATCATCGGCGCCGGTCCCATCGTGATCGGCCAGGCCTGCGAATTCGACTATTCCGGCGCGCAAGCCTGCAAGGCGCTGCGGGCGGAGGGTTTTCGCGTTGTTCTGGTCAACAGCAACCCCGCAACGATCATGACCGATCCCGGCCTGGCGGATGCGACCTATATCGAGCCGATCACGCCGGAGATCGTGGAAAAGATCATCGCCAAGGAACGGCCGGATGCGCTGCTGCCGACCATGGGCGGGCAGACCGCGCTGAACACCGCGCTCAAGCTCGATGCCGCGGGCGTTCTCAAGAAGTACGGCTGCGAGCTGATCGGCGCGAAGGCCGAGGTGATCGACAAGGCCGAGGACCGGCTGAAGTTCCGCGACGCCATGTCCAGGATCGGCATCGAAAGCCCGAAATCCGCCATCGCCCACACGATGGAGGAAGCGCGCGCCGCACTCGCCACGGTGGGCCTTCCCTGCGTGATCCGGCCGAGCTTCACGCTGGGCGGCACCGGCGGCGGCATCGCCTACAACCGGGAGGAATTCGAGCAGATCGTCGCCTCCGGCCTCGATGCCTCCATGACCACCGAAGTGCTGGTGGAGGAAAGCGTGCTGGGCTGGAAGGAGTATGAGATGGAGGTGGTCCGCGACAGCGCGGACAATTGCATCATCATCTGCTCCATCGAGAATCTGGACCCGATGGGCGTGCATACCGGCGACAGCGTGACGGTGGCGCCGGCGCTGACGCTGACCGACAAGGAATACCAGATCATGCGGGATGCGAGCATCGCATGCCTGCGGGAGATCGGCGTCGATACCGGCGGGTCCAACGTGCAGTTCGGCATCAACCCCGCCGATGGCCGCATGGTCATCATCGAGATGAATCCGCGCGTGTCGCGGTCCTCCGCCCTCGCGTCGAAGGCCACGGGTTTTCCGATCGCCAAGATCGCGGCGAAGCTCGCCGTTGGCTACACGCTGGACGAGTTGGCGAACGACATCACGCGCGTCACGCCGGCCAGCTTCGAACCCACCATCGACTATGTCGTGGTGAAGATTCCCCGCTTCACCTTCGAGAAATTCCCCGGCACGCCGGCCACGCTGACCACCAGCATGAAGTCGGTCGGCGAGACGATGGCGATCGGCCGCAGTTTTGCGGAAGCCTTGCAAAAGGGCCTGCGTGGGCTGGAGACGGGGCTCGCCGGCCTCGACGAACAGGGGCTGACGGACCACGCGGTGCTGCGCACGGCACTCGCCACGCCGAAGCCCGATCGCAGCCTGGTTGTCGCGGATGCGCTGCGCGCCGGCATGTCGGTGGCGGATATCCACGAAGCCTGCCGCTTCGACCCGTGGTTCATCCGCGAGATCGGCCGGATCGTCGATGCCGAGGCGGTGGTGAAGGCCCAGGGGCTGCCGAGGACGGCCCAGAAATTCCGGGCACTGAAGGCCCTCGGCTTCTCCGACAAGCGCCTCGCAAAGCTGGTCGGCAGCACGGAAGCCGCGGTGGAAGCCGCGCGCCTCAAGCTCAACGTCTCGCCGGTGTTCAAGCGCATCGACACCTGCGCCGCCGAATTCGCCTCCGACACGCCCTACATGTATTCGACCTATGAGGGCGGCTTCGGCGATCCCGTGTGCGAATCACGCCCGACCGACCGCCAGAAGATCATCATCCTCGGCGGCGGGCCCAACCGCATCGGCCAGGGAATCGAGTTCGACTATTGCTGCGTGCACGCGGCCTATGCGCTGCGCGACGCTGGCTTCGAGACCATCATGGTCAACTGCAACCCGGAGACGGTCAGCACGGACTACGACACTTCCGACCGGCTGTATTTCGAACCGCTGACCGGCGAAGACGTCGTCGCCATCATCCGGCGCGAGCAGGAAGCCGGCACGCTGCTTGGCTGCATCGTGCAGTATGGCGGGCAGACGCCGCTCAAGCTGAGCCAGGCGCTGCACAAGGCGGGCATCCCGATCCTCGGCACCAGTGCCGAGGCCATCGACATCGCGGAGGACCGCGAGCGGTTCCAGCTGCTGCTGAAATCCCTCGGCCTCAAGCAGCCGCAGAACGGCATTTCACGAGACCTGGACGGGGCACTTCGAGAGGCCAATCGCATTGGCTACCCGGTTGTGGTGCGGCCCTCCTATGTGCTCGGCGGGCGCGCGATGGAGATTGCCTACAATGACGAACAGCTCCGCCGCTTCGGCGCGGAAGCGGTGCGCGTCTCCGGCGACAACCCGATCCTGATCGACCAGTACCTCCAGGATGCGATCGAGGTCGATGTGGATTGCATCGCCGACGAGCTGGGCGAGGTCTATGTCGCCGGCGTGATGGAACATATCGAGGAAGCCGGCATCCATTCCGGGGATTCCGCGTGCTCCCTGCCGCCCTATTCCCTGCCGCCCGCCATTGTGACGGAGCTGAAGGCGGAGACGGAAGCGATGGCCCGCGCGCTCAAGGTCAAGGGCCTGATGAATGTGCAGTATGCGGTGAAGGATGGCGAGATCTTCGTGCTCGAAGTGAACCCCCGCGCCTCCCGCACCGTGCCGTTCGTGGCGAAGGCCACCGGCGTCGCGGTTGCCAAGATCGGCGCGCTGGTGATGGCGGGGCAGCACCTCAAGACCTTCGGCCTGGATGACAGCCTGGTCTCCCGCCATGTCGCGGTGAAGGAAGCGGTGTTTCCCTTCAACCGCTTCCCGAATGTGGATGTGATTTTGGGGCCGGAGATGAAATCGACCGGCGAGGTGATGGGCCTCGATTTCAGCTTCGAACGCGCCTTCCTGAAATCGCAGCTCGGCGCCGGGGTGAAGCTGCCGGAAGCGGGCACGGCGTTCCTCTCGGTGAAGGACAGCGACAAGGCCGGCGCCGTGACCCTCGCGCGGCGCCTGACCGAGATGGGGTTCCGGGTGATGGCGACGCGCGGCACCTGCGCGCGGCTGCGCGAACTCGGCATCGAATGCACTGTCGTGAACAAGGTGGCGGAAGGCCGGCCGCATTGCGTGGACGCCATCAAGTCCGACGCCATACAGCTTGTGATCAACACCGCCAGCGGCGGCCAGAGCGTGGCCGACAGCTTCGATATTCGCCGCAGCGCTCTGACGCACGGTGTTCCCCACTACACCACCCTGGCCGGCGCGCGGGCGGCGGTGCACGCCATCGCGGCGCTCAAGGGCGGCACACTTGATGTTGCCCCCCTGCAATCCTACTTCCAATCATCGTTCTGACGCGGGCGGGCCAGGTCGCAACCTGTCCCGCCCGCAGTGGTTTTGCCCCGAGACGGGCTTTGACGTTTTCCGCGCGGCGGGCGACGCTATCCCTTCCCGGGGTGGTCGCCGGGGTGGTTGGAAGGATGGGACGTGCAGAAGTTTCCGATGACGGCGGAAGGCCTTGCCCGGTTGCAGGATGAGTTGCGCGTGCTGAAAAGCGAAGAGCGACCCGCCGTGATCCGCGCCATCGCCGAGGCGCGGGAGCATGGCGACCTGTCGGAAAACGCCGAATACCATGCGGCGCGCGAACGCCAATCCTTCATCGAGGGCCGCATCGCCGAGCTGGAATCGATCATCCCCTCGGTCGATGTCATCGACCCGAGCAAGCTGACGGGCAGCCAGGTGCGCTTCGGCGCGCATGTGACCGTGGTCGATGAGGAAAGCGAGGACGAGAAGACCTACCGCATCGTCGGCCAGTATGAGGCGGACATGAAGAACGGGTCGATCTCCATCTCCTCGCCGCTCGCCAAGGCGCTGATCGGCAAGACGGTCGGCGACAGCGTGGAAGTGCCCGCCCCGGGCGGCGCCCGCGTGGTCGAGATCGCCGCCGTCCGCTTCGTGTGAGCAGCGTCATGCCGCTCCGCGGCGGGGCCACCTCGCTGCGTGGCGGCGCGGTTGCGGCCGCGCCGCAGCCGATCACCCTGGCCGATGTGCGCGCCGCCGCCGCCCGCATCCGGGGCGCCGTCTTGCACACGCCGACCATCGCCTGCCACACGCTCAGCCGCGCGACGGGGGCCAGCATCCACCTCAAGCTGGACAACCTCCAGGCGACCGGCGCCTTCAAGGAACGCGGTGCCGCCAACCGCATCGCGCTGCTGACGCCGCGGGAACGCGCCGCCGGCGTCATCGCCATGTCGGCCGGCAACCATGCGCAGGCGGTGGCGCGGCATGCCTCGCTGGCCGGCATCGCCGCCACCATCGTGATGCCGCGCTTCACTCCGGCCACCAAGGTGACGCGCACCGAAAGCTGGGGTGCCAGCGTCGTGCTGCATGGCGACACGCTGGCCGAGGCCGCGGCGCATGCGCATGATTTGGCGCTGCGCCAGGGTATGACCTTCCTGCACCCCTATGACGACCCCGGCGTGATCGCGGGGCAAGGCACCGCCGCGCTCGAGATGCTGGAGGATGTGCCAAGCCTCGATGTGCTGGCCATTCCCGTGGGCGGCGGCGGGTTGCTGACCGGCTGCGCGGCGGCCGCGCGGGAGCTCAAGCCCGGCATCGCGGTCTATGGCGTGGAGGTGGAGGGCTATCCCGCCATGGCGCAGCGCCTGGCGGGCCAGCCGGTCTCGGTCGGTGGCCCCACCGTGGCGGAGGGCATCGCCGTGCGCGATGTCGGCGAACTGCCCTTCGCCCTGCTGTCGCGCATGGGGATCGAGGTGCTGGTGGTGCCGGAACGCGCCGTCGAGGAAGCGATCGCCCTGCTGGCCGAGGGTGCGAAGGTGGTGGCGGAAGGCGCGGGTGCGGCCGGCCTCGCCGCCGTGCTGGCGCATCCGGAGCGATTCGCGGGGCGGCAGGTCGGCATCCCGATCTGCGGCGGGAACATCGATGCCCGCGCATTGTCGAACGTGCTGCTGCGCCAATTGCTGCGCGATGGCCGCATCCTGCGCCTGCATTTCGACATCCCCGACCGCCCGGGCATGCTGGCCGATATCGCGACGCGCATCTCGGCCCTCGGCGGCAATGTGATCGAGGTGAACCACCAGCAGCTGTTCGGCGCGCCCACCGTGCAGAGCACCGAGCTGCACCTGATGATCGAGGTGCGGGACGGCGCCCAGGGCAACGCCATCATCGCCGCGCTGCGGGCGGCGGATTACGTGGTGAAGCGCGGCTAACGCGCTTCCATACCGGCCGGCACACCCTTGCTGGTCGAATACTCGAAATGCAGCGCCTCCCCCGGAAAAACCCGCGGATGGATGGCGTGGGCGGCCATCGCGGCCTCCGAGAAGCCTTGCAGGATCAGTTTGAGCTTGCCCGGATAGGTGGCGATGTCGCCGATCGCGTGCACGCCGGGGATGTTCGTCGCGCAGGTCGCCGGCGCCACCTGCACATGGCTGCGCTCCAGCCCCAGGCCCCAATCGGCGATCGGGCCCAATTCCATCGACAGACCGAAGAAGGCCAGCAGATGGTCCGCCTTCACGGTCTTCGTCTCGCCCTTCAGCGTCGCGAGCTGCACGCCGGCGAGGCGCCCTCCCTCCCCCTCCAGCCCATGCAGCTGGTAGGGGATCGCCATCTCGATCTCGCCCCGGTCGGCGGCCGCCTTGAGCTGCGCGGCGCTTTCGGGCGCGCAGCGGAACTTGTCGCGGCGGTGCACCACCGTGACGCGCGCCGCGATCTGCTTGAGGCTCAGCGCCCAATCCACCGCGCTGTCGCCGCCGCCGGCGATCACCACATGCCGGGCGCGAAAATCCTCCCGCCTTGCCACCATGTAGCGGACGGCGCCGCTGGCCTCGAACTCCGCCAGGCGCTCCAGCGGCGGGCGGTTGGGGCCGAAGGCGCCGGCGCCGGCGGCGATCACCACGGCCTTGCAGGTCACGGTATCACCGCCGCTGGTGGTCAGCCGGAAGCCGCCATCGCCCTGCGCCAGGGTCTCCACCCGGCGGCCGAGCAGGTAGATCGGGTGGAACGGCGCGGCCTGCTTTTCCAGCGCCGCCACCAAATCGGCGCCCGTCACTTCGGGATGGGCGGGAATATCGAAGATGGGCTTTTCGGGATACAAGGCGCTGCATTGCCCGCCGATGGCTTCCAGCGTGTCGATCACCACGCTGCGCATGCGCAGCATCCCGCATTCGAACACCGCGAACAGGCCAACGGGCCCCGCGCCGATCACCGCCACATCCGTCTCGATCACTGCCGACATGCCAGGAGGTCCCATCCCATCGCCCTTGACTTGGCGGCAGCGGCGGCTTGTGTCCAGCATGGGGGGCCGGGCAAATTGCCCGTGTCCATGGCCGACCCCCTCCACCTTTCCCTGTCTGATGAGGAAGCGACCGCGGCGCTGGCCGCGCGTGTTGCGCGCCTGACGCGGGCGGGGGATGCGGTGTTGCTGGAAGGGCCGCTCGGCGCCGGCAAATCCGCCTTTGCCCGCGCCTTCCTGCGCGCCGCCAGCGGCGATCCTGGGTTGGAAGTGCCATCGCCTACCTTCACCCTCGTGCAGGAGTACGCGCTGCCCCACGCGATCGCCTTCCATTTCGACCTCTGGCGGCTGGATGGGCCTTCTGGCCTGCACGAGCTGGGGTGGGAGGAAGCGCGCGAAGGGATCGTGCTGGTGGAATGGCCGGACCGGCTCGGCGCGCTGCGCCCCGAATCCGCGCTGACCGTGGCGCTGGCCCCCGGCGAGGCGCCCGAATCGCGCGCCGCCACGCTCACCGGCTGGCCCGGCCGGCTCGGGCAGCTCGCATGAGGGAGGGCGCCGAAGCCTTTCTCGCCGCGCATGGGTTCGCCGGAGCCGCGCGCGAGCCTTTGCCGGCCGATGCCTCCTTCCGGCGCTATGTCCGGCTGCTGGGCGGCCCGCGCCCGGCGCTGCTGATGGATGCGCCACCGCCGGCCGAGGACCTCCGCCCGTTCCTCGCCATCGCCGCGCATCTGCACGGCGCCGGGCTTTCGGCACCGGAGGTGATCGCCGCCGACCCCGCGCAGGGTTTTGCCCTGGTCGAGGATTTTGGCGCCGCGACCCTCGCCCAATGCCTGGATGCCGGGCAGAACGCAGCACCCCATTACCTGGCCGCGACGCGCGCCCTCGCGCAGCTGCACGCAGCCCCGCCGCCCGCGACGCTGCCCGCTTGGGGTGCCGACCGCATGACGGAGACGGCGGCGGCGACCTTCCTCGACTGGTGGTGGCCGGCGGCTTTCGGCACGCCCCCCCCCGAAACCGTCGCCGCCGAGTTCCGCGCCGCCATGCACACCCTGCTGGCGCCCTTCGCCGCACAGGGTTTCGTCCACCGCGACTACTTCCCGGCCAACCTGATGCCCCTGCCCGACCGCGACGGCCCGCGCGGCATCGGCATCCTGGATTTCCAGGACGCCGCACGCGGCCACCCGGCCTATGACCTGGTGTCCCTGGTCGAGGATGCGCGGCGCGACGTGGCGCCGGCGCTGCGCGATGCCTGCATCGCGGCGTATCTGGCGGCGCGCCCCGGTCTCGACGCCGGCGCGTTCCGTGCCGCCATGGCCGCACTCGGCGCGCAGCGGCATCTGCGGGTCGCGGCGCTGTGGGTCAGGCTGGCGCGGCGGGACGGCAAGCGGCATTACCTCGGTCATGGCCCGCGCTGCTGGGCGCTGCTCGACCGGGCGTTGCGGCATGAGGCCGCTTCCCCCCTCGCGCGGTTCCTGGACCGGCATGTGCCGCGCGCGGCCAGGGGGAATCCGGCATGATCACGCTCAGCCATGCGATGGTGCTCGCCGCCGGCCTCGGCACGCGGATGCGCCCCCTCACCCAGGATACCCCGAAGCCGCTGCTGGAACTCGGCGGAAGGTCGCTGCTGCATCATGCGCTGGACCGGCTGCGCGATGCCGGCGTCGCGCACCACATCGTCAACGCGCATTGGTTCGCGGGCCAGATCGCCGCCTCCGTTTCCGCCCATGACGCCCCCGGCCGCCTGGTGCTGCGGGAGGATGCGTTGCTGGAGACCGGCGGCGGTGTGCGCAACGCGCTGCCGCATCTCGGCGACCAGCCCTTCGCCGTGGTGAATGGCGACGCCTTCTGGCTGGATGGCCCGACGCCCGCTTTGACCCGCCTGATGGCCGCCTTCGACCCGGCCGAGATGGACGCCCTGCTGCTGATGGTCCGCACCGCCCAGGTGGATGGGGAGGTCGGGCGCGGGGATTTCCTGCTCGACCCGCTCGGCCGCGCCCGTCGCCCGAAGGAACGCGAAATCGCGCCCTACCTGTTCGGCGGCGTGCAGATCCTGGCGCCAGGCCTGTTCGAGGACACGCCGGAGGGGGCTTTCGGCCTGATGCGCATCTACGACCGCGCGATCGAATCGGGGCGCCTGTTCGGCCTGGTGCATGACGGCGCCTGGTTCCACCTGTCCACGCCGCGCGACCTCGACCGGGCGGAGACGATGCTGCGCGGCGGGATGCTGACCGCGCTTTTTTGATCCGCGGCCGCACGCAGCCGCCACACCAACCCTGCGTGCAGCCGCGGTTGGCGCCGGGGGGAAGGATGACCGCTTGAACCTGTTCGAAATCCCGGCCGAACTGCCTTTCCTGGACGCGCTGGCCGCCGGCGTGCTCGATGCCCATCGCGACGCCCCGCCCGAGGCCCTGGCCCGCGCCACGATCCTGCTGCCGACGCGCCGTTCCGCCCGCTTCCTGCGGGAGGCGTTTCTTCGGGTCGCCGCGACGCAGGCCTTGCTGCTGCCGCGGATGCGGGCCTTGGCGGGGCTGTCCACCGAGGATGCCGATGAACTCGCCTTGCCGGCGCTGCTCGATTTGCCGCCGGCGGTGCCGGCGCTGACCCGACAGGCGGTGCTGACGGCGACGGTGCAGCGCCTGCCGCCACGGCATGGCGGGCCGGCCACGCCGGAACAGGCCTGGGCACTGGCCGGCGAATTGGCCACGCTGTTCGATGAGATCGCGCTGGAGGAAGCGGACCCCGACCTGCTGGATGCGCGGGACCCCGGCCGATTCGCGGAAGCGTGGCTGGCCCGGCTGGAAGGCCTGGCGCCGCCGGAACAGGCCGTGCATTGGCAGATCACCACGCATTTCCTGCGCGCGGTCGCCACCTTCTGGGCCGGCTGGCTGCGCGATGCGGGGCTGTGTGACATCGGGCTGCGCCGCGTGCTGGCACTGCGGGCGCAGACCCGCGCCTGGGCCGAACACCCGCCCGCGCATCCGGTGATCGCCGCTGGCATCGGGATCGGCGGCACCATCCCCGCCGCGGCGCTGCTGCTCAAGACGTTGGCCGGGCTGCCACAGGGTGCTGTGGTGCTGCACGGTTTCGGCCGCGCCACGCTGGCCGAGCATGAGGCCGAGATCGCCTCCAGCCCCACCCATCCGCTGGCCAGCCAGGCGCGGCTGCTGGCCGCGCTCGGCGCCACGCCGCGGGATGTGCGCCGCTGGCCCGGCTGCGCGCTGGTCGCGCCGCGCGCGCCGGCCGCCCGCGAAAAGCTGCTGGACATGGCGCTGCGGCCGCCCGGCGGCATGGCGGCCTGGACGCAGGCGACCCCCGCCACCTGGGTGCCCGGCCTGCCGGGGCTTTCGGCGCTGACCGCGCCCGATGCGCAGGCCGAGGCCGGGTCCATCGCGCTCAGCCTGCGCCACGCCCTCGAAACCCCCGGCGCCCGCGCCGCTCTGGTCACGCCGGACCGGGAACTGGCGCAGCGCGTGCGCGCCGAATTGCTGCGCCATGGCGTGCTGGCCGATGACAGCGCCGGCGAGAAGCTGGGCGAGACGCCGACGGGCGCCTTCCTGCGCTTGCTCGCCACCTGCATCGCCGAGGATTTCGCGCCGGTGCCGCTGCTGGCGCTGCTCAAGCACCGGCTGGCCTCGGCGGGTATGGCGCGGGCGGAATTCCTGGCCGGCGTGCATCTGCTCGACCGGCGGGTGCTGCGCGGTGCGCGGCCGGAAGGCGGGCTGGCGGCGCTGGAAGCCGCCATCCAAAGCGCCCTGGCGGAAGGGCCTGCGCGGGACCGCGCGATGGCGCTGCATGCGGCGCTGGTCGCGGCCTTCGGGGATGCCGCAACCCTCGGCTTCGCGCCGCGCCCCCCGGCCGACCGTCTGGCGCTGCTGCTGCAAGCGGCCGAGGCGCTGGCCGCCAGCGACGACCAGCCCGGCGGGCTACGCCTCTATGCCGCCGAGGAAGGGGAGGTTCTGGCGGGCCATCTGGCGGACCTCGCCGTGGCGCTGACCCATTTGCCGCCGATCGCGCCGCGCGACTGGCCGGCCCTGTTCGCCGCCACTCTCGGAAATATCGCCACGCGCTCCGTCCGCGCCGCCGCCGGGCGGGACGCCACCACCCATCCACGCATCGAGATCCTGGGCCTGTTGGAGGCGCGGCTTCTCAGCTTCGACCATGTGGTGCTCGGCGCGCTGGACGAGACGGTGTGGCCGCTGGCGACCGAGCCCGGCCCCTGGATGAGCCGGCCGATGCGCGCTTCCTTCGGCCTGCCGGAGCCGGAGACGCGGATCGGCCGCGTCGCCATGGATTTTTGCCTGTTCGCCTGCGCGGCACCCACCGCCGTGCTGTCCCGCGCCGTGCGGCGGGGCGGGGCGCCGACCGTGCCGGCGCGCTGGCTGACGCGACTTGCGACCTTCCTGGGTGGCCAGGGCCAAGGGGGGGGGCTCGCGCTGGAGGCCAGCCCCTTGCCCGCGATCTTCGCGCGGCTCGACCAGCCGGCCCGCATCACCCCCGCGCCCCGCCCCGCCCCGCGCCCGCCGCGCGCGCTGCGCCCGAAGCGGATCAGCGTGACGGAGGTGGCGACCCTGCTGGCGGACCCCTACGCCTTCCATGCGCGCCAGGTGCTGCGGCTGCGCCGGCTCGATGATCTGGACGCCGATGTGGGGGCGATCGACTACGGGCAGATCGTGCATGCGGCGCTGGCCGAGTTCATCGGCGCGCTGAACGCCGCGCCGGGCGGCTGGCCCGGCGATGAGGTGGCCGAGGCGGCCTGGGAGGCAGCGGCAGCGCGCGCCTTGGCCGCGCAGGGGCCGCGCCCGGCGCTCGCCGCCTTCTGGCGCCCGCGCCTGGCCCGCATTGGCGGCTTCGTGCGGGCGATGGAGGCGGCGGCGCGCCAGGGCGGCGGTGTGGCGCACAGCTTCTGCGAACAGGATGGCACGCTGGTGCTGGCGCGCCCGGCCGGCCAGGTGGAGCTGCGCGGCCGCGCCGACCGGATCGACCGGTTGGGCGACGGCTCGCTGCTGATCTTCGACTACAAGACCGGCACCGTGCCCGCCGATTCCGCCCTGCAATCCGGCGCCGCCCCCCAGCTTCCGCTGGAGGCTGCGATGGCGGCCGAGGGCGGCTTCGGCGCGCTCGGCAGCCACACCGTCCGCGGCCTGACCTATTGGAAGCTGTCGGGCGGCGACACGCCGGGCGAGACCCGGATGCCGGTCAGCGAACCGGAGGATGTGGCAAAGCTGGCCGAAACCGCGCTGACAAGCCTGCACGACCTGGTCGACCGCTTCCTGCTGGCCGAGGCGCCGTTCATCGCCCGCCCGCATCCCGGGCGGGTCAGCCGCAACACCGATTACGACCAGCTTTCCCGCTACGCCGAATGGGCGGATGCCGAGGATGGGGAATGAGTGTGACACCCCGCCAGGAAGCCGAACGCGCCCAGGCCCGCGCCGCGGACCCGATGGCCTCCGCCTGGGTCGGCGCTTCCGCCGGGTCGGGCAAGACCAAGGTGCTGACCGACCGCGTGCTGCGCCTGCTGCTGGCGCAGGGCACGCGGCCCGGCGCGATCCTGTGCCTGACCTTCACCAAGGCCGCCGCCGCCGAGATGGCGCAGCGCCTGGCACGCGACCTCGGTGCCTGGGCCGTGGCGCCGGAGCCGGAACTTGCGCGAAAACTTGGCGCCCTGCTTGGCCACACGCCAACCCGGGACAATCTGGAGACGGCGCGGGGGTTGTTCGCGACGGTGCTCGATTTGCCGGGCGGCATGCGCATCAGCACCATCCACGCCTTCTGCCAGTCCCTGCTGCGGGCCTTTCCGCTGGAGGCCGGCCTCTCGCCCCAGTTCGGCGTGGTGGAGGATGCCGAGGCGGCGGCGCTGCTGGCGGAAGCGCGAGAGGCCGTGCTGGCCGCGCCCTTCGGGCAGGAGGATGCGCTGGAGGCCCTGGCCGGCCTGGTGCCGCCCGACCGCTTCGCCCGGCTGGTCGCGACCCTGGTGAAGGATCGCGAAAAGCTGGCCACGGCGCTGCGGGAGGTGGGCTCGCAGGAATCGCTCCTGGCGCGACTCGCGACCCGGCTTGGCCTGGATGGCGCGCCGGACGAAGGCGCATTGATCGCGGCGGCGGCGCAGGCGGTGCTGCCCGAGACGCTGATCGCCGCGCGCCTGCTGGAAGCCAGCCGCAACCCGAAGGACCAGGAACGCGGGGCCGCGATCATGGCGTGGCTGAGCCTGGGCGCGGCCGAACGCGCGGCGCGGTGGGCGGATTGGGCGGCGATCTTCCTGACGGACAAGGGCACGGTGCGCGTCACTCTGGCAAGCCAGAAGGTCGGCCCCCGCTACGAGGAATGCGCGGCGGCGCTGAAGGCCGAGGGCGAGCGCATCGCCGCCGTCCAGGCCACGCGCCGCGCCGCACGCCTGCTGGCAGCGACGCGCGCGCTGCTCGGCCTCGGCGCGCCGGTGCTGGCGGGCTATGCGGCCCGCAAGCGCCAGGCCGGGCTGATGGACTATGACGACCTCATCCTGGCCGCGCAGCGCCTGCTGGAAGACCCCGGCAGCGCCTGGGTGTTGTTCAAGCTGGATGGCGGCATCGACCATTTGCTTTTGGATGAGGCGCAGGACAGCAACCGCGCGCAATGGGGCATCGCCGGCAAGTTGACCGAGGAGTTTTTCGCCGGTGCCGGGCGCGAACGCTCCAACGGCCCGCCGCGCAGCATCTTCGCGGTCGGCGACACCAAGCAATCCATCTACGGCTTCCAGGGCGCCGATCCCGGCGGCTTCGCCCGCTGGCGCGAGGCCTTCGGCGCCCGGGCGCGCGCCGCTGGTGCTGATTTCCGGCGCGTGCCGCTGGAGGTCTCCTTCCGCTCAACTCCGCCCGTACTGGCTTTGGTGGATGCGGTGTTTGCGGATGGCGCGGCGCGGGAGGGCGTGGTGGCGCCCGGCGAAACCCTGATCCACCGCGCCGATCGCGGCGGCGAGGCGGGCATGGTGGAGCTGTGGCCGATGCTCACCGGCGCGCCGGTGGCCGAGCCGCCGCCCTGGCAGGTGCCCGAGACGCCCGAAAGCGTCACCGGCGCCGGCGCGGCCCTGGCCGAAGCCGTGGCTGCGCAGATCGCCGATTGGCTGCGCCTCGGCGACATCCTGCCGGCGCGCGGGCGGGCGATGCGGGCGGGCGATATCCTGGTGCTGCTGCGCAAGCGCTCCGGCCCCTTCCTGTCGCGACTGGTGCGGGCCTTGAAGCGGCTCGGCGTGCCGGTCGGCGGCGCGGACCGCATGAAGCTGCTGGACCAGCTTGCCGTGCAGGATCTGATGGCGCTCGGCGATGTGCTGCTGCTGCCGGAGGATGATCTGCAATTGGCGGCGCTGCTGGTCTCGCCGCTGGTGGGCTTCTCGCAGGATCAACTTACGGCGCTGGCCGCGCCGCGCAGCGGCAACCTCTGGGGCGCGCTGATGGCGGAGCGCGGGCGGGATACGCCGGAGGGGCGGGCCGCGGATTTCCTCGCGCTTCTCGCGGCGCGTGCCGATCTGGTCACGCCGCATGCGCTGTTCGCCGAGGTGCTGGGCGAGCATGGCGGGCGGGCGCGGCTGCTGGCGCGGCTCGGCCCCGACGCCGCCGACCCGATCGACGAATTCCTGGGGGCGGCGCTGGACCATGGGCGCCGCCATCCGCCGAGCCTGCAGGGCTTCCTGCACGCCTTCCGCCAGGGTGCGGCGGAGGTAAAGCGCGAACAGGAAGCGGCCGGCGACGCCGTCCGCATCATGACCGTGCATGGCGCCAAGGGCTTGCAGGCGCCGGTGGTGATCCTGCCGGACACGGTCGGCAGCGGCCGCGAGCAGGGCGATCTGCGCTGGCTGGCGGAGGAGGGCGCGCCGCCCTTGCCCTTGTGGGCACCGAACGCGGCGTTCCACGCGCCCGCCTACACCGAGCTGCTCGCCAGCGAACGCGCGGCGCGGGCGGAGGAGGAACACCGGCTGCTCTATGTCGCGCTGACCCGCGCCGAGGACCGGCTGCTGGTCTGCGGCTTCCAGCCCAAGAAGCTGCGCGACAAGCCCTGGCCGGAGGGGTGCTGGTACGACCTCATCGCCCAGGGATTCTTCCGAGTTCACGCCGAGGAGGCTCCGTTTGCGCGCGCCGGTTTCGACGCGGCGACGCTGCGACAGCTTGAAACACCGCAGACGGCGAAGCTGCGGCCGGAACGGGCCAGCAGCGCGACCGCGCACGCCGTGGACGTGCCGGAATGGGCGCGCAGGGCCGCGGCGCCGGAAGGCAGCGTCGATGCGCTGGCCCCCTCCGCCGTGCCGGCCGAGGCGGAGACGCCGGCTGCCGCTCCGCATGGCGCCGCCGACCCGACCGGCCAGCGCTTCCGGCGCGGCCGGCTGGTGCACACGCTGCTGCAACATTTGCCCGACCAGCCGCCCGCGACCTGGAAAGACGTGGCCCGCGCCTTCCTGGCCCGCGCCGGCCATGCGCTCGACGCCGCGGAACAGGCCACGACGCTCGCCGAAGTGCTCGCCGTGCTGCGCAGCCCCGCGATTGCCGACGCCTACGGCCCGGGCAGCCTGGCCGAGGCGGCGATCGCCGGGCGGATCGGCGACCGCCTGGTGAATGGCCAGGTGGACCGGCTGCTGGTGACGCCGGACCGGGTGCTGGTTCTGGACTACAAGACCAACCGGCCGCCGCCCGAGGCGCTGGCGGCCGTGCCGGCATTATACCTGCGGCAGATGGCGGCCTATCGCGCCGTGCTGCGGCAGGCCTATCCGGGGCGGGCGGTGGAATGCGCGCTGGTCTGGACCCATGGCGCTCGTGTCATGCCATTGCCGCAGGGGTTGCTGGACGGACATGCGTTGGAAGCATGATACGTCTCGCTTGACCCGCTGCCCCCGTGCCACGATGTTGACGCAAAGCGCCGGGGCCCCCGCCCAGGCCGATGGAGCTTCTGGCCATGAGCGAGCTGACCAAGGCCGTCACCGACGATAGCTTCAAGACCGACGTGCTCGATGCCCCCGGCCCCGTGCTGGTGGATTTCTGGGCGGAATGGTGCGGCCCCTGCCGGATGGTCGCCCCCATCCTGGATGAGATCGCCCGCGAATACGAAGGCAAGCTGACGGTCGCGAAGGTGAACATCGACGACAACCCGATGACGCCGAACGACTACGCGGTGCGCGGCATCCCGACCATGATCCTGTTCAAGGACGGCAAGCCGGTGGACACCAAGGTCGGCGCCATGCCGCGCAGCGCGATGAAGGACTGGATCGCCGGCAAGATCGGGTAGCTTTTGGTGCCCTCAAGCGCCGGGCGGCCGCATCCGCGGCCTTGGCTCGCCGCACTTGCGGCGGGCCGCGTTCGCGGCCTCGTCCGCCTTTGGCGGCCGCCAGCTGCGCCGGTCTGAAGGCGCTGTGTCAGGCCGGCGGCGCGGTCTTCGTGAGCGCCGGTAGCGTGCCGACCTCGGCATACCAATCGGCCAGGCGCGGATGCGCCGCGCGCCAGGGTTCATGCGCGAAGCGAAAGTCGAGATAGCCGAGCGCACATCCCACCGCGATGGTGCCGATATCGGCCAGCCCCTCCGGCGGGCTCGCCTCCAGCGCCGCCAGCGCCCGGTCGATCGCCGCCTGCTGCCGCGCCATGAAGGCGGCGCGATGCTCCTCCGCCGGCTGCGCGCCGAGCACGCGCCGCAGCAGCGCCGCATCCATGATGCCATCCGCCAGGGCGTGGCGGATCTGCGCCTCCAGCCGCGCATTGCTGCCGGCGGGCGGGAACAGCGGCGGTGCCTCGCCCAGCGTGTCGAGGTATTCGCAGATCACCGGGCTGTCGAACACCGCGCGCCCGTCATCCGTGACGAGGCAGGGGATCTTGGACAGCGGGTTCTCCCGCACAAGCTCCTCGGTCGAGGCATAGGGGTCGGTCCGGGTCAGGGTGATCCGGTCATCGATGTTGCGCGCGACGGCGCAGGCCAGGACCTTGCGGGCATAGGGGCTGGCCGGGCTGTAATGGAGCTTCATGGCGGCGGGTGATCCCTTTCGGTCGCAACGTCAGCGTTCTGGCACAAGGCGGCGGGCCGCGGCGGCATCAAACCGATACGCACCGTGGCGCCTCACCGAAAATGGTTCTTCGCCTCGCGCCGGGCGGTGAATTCGGCCAGGTCGCGGGCGCGGAAATAGGGGTTGGCCGCCAGTTCCTGCGCCAGCGTGCTCGGCACGGTGGGGCGGCCGGCGGCGATCAGCGCGCGCCACGCCTCGCCCTCGGCGCGCAGCGCCTGGTTGTCGGGCTCGACGGTCAGGGCGAAGCGGATATTCGTCTCGGTGTATTCATGGCCGGTGCAAAGCCGCGTGGCGGGCGGCAACTGCGCGAGCCGCCGGAAGCTGCGATACAGCGCCTCCATCCCGCCGGCTTCGAGCGGCCGCCCGCAGCCCAGCGTGAACACCACATCGCCGCACAGCAGGATGTGGTCGGCGGCGAAGTGGAAGCCGATATGGCCGGTGGTGTGGCCGGGCAGGTGCAGCACCTCGGCCCGCGCCGCGCCGAGCCGCACCGTGTCGCCCTCGGCCACCGCCTGATCGAGCGCGGGCAGGCGGTGCGCATCCATGGCGGCGCCGATGATCCGGGCCGCGGGGAAGCGCGCCTTGAGCGCCGCCACGCCATTCACATGATCGCCATGGTGGTGCGTCAGCAGAATGGCATCCAGCGCGCCGCCCGCTTCCTCCACCGCGGCGATGGCGGGCCCCGCCTCGCCGGGGTCGCAGATGGCGACGGCACCGGTCGGGCCATCCTTGAGCAGCCAGAGGTAGTTGTCGTCCAGGCAGGGGATCGGGGTGGCCTTCACCGACATGGCGCCGCTCCTTCTTGGGCCCGGGGGTGCCGGGTTCGCCCCCGGGATGCCACCGGACGGGCCGCATGCCTATATCCCGGGCATGACAATCGAGGTGCACAACCTGGCCGCCTTCTACGCCACGCCGGCGGGCGCGGTGGCGGCGCGGCTGGTGCGGGACAGGCTGGCGGCGATCTGGCCCGGCATGCCGCGGCTGGCCGTGCTGGGCCTTGGCCATGCCTCCCCCTATCTCGATCTGTGGTCGGCGGAGGCCGCGCGCTGTGTCGCGCTGACGCCGGCGCACAGCATGCCGCTGGTGCCGCCCACCTGGCCGCCGCCCCCGGCGCGCGGCCTGGCCGTGCTGGCGGAGGAGGATGCGCTGCCCTTCCCCGACCGCAGCTTCGACCGTGTGCTGCTGGTGCATGGGCTGGAGGGTGCCGAGCACGCCCGCCGCCTGCTGCGGGAGGTCTGGCGCGTGCTGGGGGATGACGGGCGGCTGCTGGTGGCGGTGCCGAACCGGGCCGGCATGTGGGCGCATCTGGACCGCACGCCCTTCGGCCATGGCCAGCCCTATTCCGCCGGCCAGCTCGAACGCCTGCTGGCGCGCCATCTGTTCCGCCCGACCCGGCGGGAGGCGGCGCTGTTCCCGCCCCCCTATGCGCTGCGCTTCTGGGGCAGCGCCGCCCGCCCGGCCGAGCGCATCGGGCGCATCCTGTGCCCGCAGGTGGCGGGCCTGGTGTTGGTCGAGGCCGAGAAGGACCTGTTCGCCGCCATGCCCGCCGGCGCCGTCGCCGTGCGGCGCCGGGTCGTCATGGCGATGCGATGAGAGGTAGCCTCCCGGCAACAGGGAGGGGGACCCGCCATGTACCGAACCACCGTCAGCCATGCCGAGGGCGCCGTCTTCGACCAGGGGCTCCGCAGCTTCTTCGCCTATCGCGACCTCGGCGTGCGCGCCGCCACCGGCGGGGCCTTCGGCGCGCACATCATCCGCGCCGTCCCGGGGGAGGGCGCCAAGCCCGCCTGGCACACGCATGACCTCGGTTTCCAATTCGTGCTCGTGCTGCGCGGCAGCGTGGTGTTCGAATACGCGGATATCGGCGTGGTGGAACTCCGCCCCGGCGACAGCGTGGTGCAGCCGCCAGGGGTTCGCCACCGGGAGGTTTCGCACAGCGACGACCTGGAATTGCTGGAACTGACCAGCCCGGCCGAATTCGCGACCGCGATGTCGGAGGTTCCCGAACGCGCCGCGATGCCGTAGACTGATCGCGCTGCGGGCGTGGTGGAACTGGTAGACGCGCCGGACTCAAAATCCGGTTCCGAGAGGAGTGTCGGTTCGATTCCGACCGCCCGCACCACTTTTCGTGGCGCGATGCCGCCCGCCAACCCATCGCGCCGGTTCGCTTCCGCTCCGCTCCAGCGCACCACCTTGTTTCGCGCGATGCCGCCCGCCAACCCATCGCGCCGGTTCGCTTCCGCTCCGCTCCAGCGCACCACCTTCGCGGCCGCGGAACCTTACGCTGGCATGCGCCGATCCCGCGCGAACACGCAGACCAGGCCGCCGCCCGGCGGGCCCTGATGCTCCGCCCCGCCGGAGACGAACACCCGCCCATCCCCGGCCACCGCCGCGACGATGGCGCCGAGCGCCCCGCGCAGATGGCGCTGCGGATCGAGGTCGGTGTCGCCGAGCATGGTGTGCCGATGGCCGCGGATATGGCCCGCTGCATCCGGCTCCCCCTTCGCGATCACGCCGAGGGTCTCGCCCGGCGCCCCCGCGAAGGCGGCCAGCACGCCGCCGAGGTCCAGCAGGTCGCGCATCGGCGCGACGCTGGCCGTGAGGCCCGCGGCCCAGCCCGGCGCGGTGCCGAAGACGATCACCTCATTCGCCACCACCTCGACGCCGGAGGAAACGCTGGCGCGATTCGTGAACCGCGAGAAGTCCGCCAGCAGCGCCTCCTCCCGCGCGGCATCGGGGGCGATGTCGCCGAGTGCCACGCCAACGCCGAAGGCGGCCGCGGCGCGGGAATAGGCCATCAGCGCGCGGCCATCCCGCGTGCGGGCCGCGGCATCGCCGCCGCGCCCGGCCGGCGCCTTCACCTGCACCAGCGCCACGTCGCGCGGATCGGCGATGCCGGCCTCCGCCATCGCGGCGCGCACCGCCCGCGCCACGGCGCCGATCTGGGCATCGCGCCCGATCGCGGCGTTCGGCATGGGCGCGCTGAAGGCGGTGCCGAGTGCGAGGCCGGTTTCCGTCGTGCGACCCGGAGCCACCGAAAACACCAGGTAGTGGGGCGACAGCGCGCCCTCGGTCCCGCCGGACAGCACGCAGGGAACCAAATTGGTCAGTGCGGCGCGATCCTCCCCGGTGTGGTCGGCCAGCAGCAGCATCAGCGACTGCGTGAAATAGCCCCGCGTGAAATCGTTGAGGCCGCCATTGCCTTCCGTCTTGCCGATCACCGCGCGGATATCGGCGGCCGCGACCTCCCGCCGGTCGATCAGCGCGGCCAGGGCCGAGACGTCGCCCGGATGGGCCATGGACAGGCGGTGGATGGCGAGACGCGGCATGGTGCGAGCATACTCGCTGGCCCGGCGATTGCACGTCCCGGCCCAGCATTCAGGACGGCTTCATGCGGATCGGAATCATCGGCACCGGCGTCGCCGGCAGCCTGCTGGCGGAGGCGCTTTCGGGAAGCGCGGCACATCAGGTGCTGGCCTTCGAGAGGGTGGCGCCGGACGACCATGCGGAGGCGGGCACGGGCCTCAATATCGGGCCGAATGCGCTGAAGGCGCTGCGGCTGCACATGCCCGCGCGCCATGCCAGCCTGCGCGACGCCTCGGCGCCTTGGCGGCGCTGGTTCGTCGATCTCACGGATGGCACGCGGCTGTTCGACCTCGACATGCTGGACGTGGCCGAGGAACCGGGCGTGCGCATCCGCTGGTCGGAACTCTACCGGCTGCTGCGCGAACCGCTGCTGGGCTGCACGCGCCATGGGCATGTGCTGGAAGCGGTGGAGGAAGACGCGGCCGGGCGGCTGGTGCCGGTGTTCCGCACGGCGCAGGGCTTGGTGCGGGACGGCGGCTTCGACCTGCTGGTCGGCGCCGATGGCCGCTACAGCCGGCTGCGCGCGCTGCTGGATGGGGAGCCGCCCGCGACGCCGCTCGGCGTGTGCATCTGGCGGCTGCTGGTGAGCGATGCGGCGGATTGCCCCTACGATGATTACGGCCAGTGGTTCCAGGGCAATGCGCGGCTGCTGTCCTTCCGCGTGCCCGGCGGCGCCGTCTACATCGCCGGCACCTTCCCGCTCGGCGCGGACGACGCGATCCCCGAGGCGATGAAGACCGTGGCGGCGCAGACCGCGCTGTTCACCCCGCCGGATGCCGCGCCCTGCGCCGCCGTGGCCTGGATGCTCGGCAGGATCGCGGCACATCTGCCCGACATCCATTGGGCGCGCAGCGCCACCACGCCGGTGCTGCGCCGCGCCGCCGGCGATCGCGCGCTGTTCCTCGGCGATTCGGCGCAGGCGATGGTGCCCACACTTGGCCAGGGTGCGACGCAGGCGGTGGAATGCGGCGTGGTGGCGGGGCGCGTGCTGCGCGCCGGCGGCACGGTGGCGGAAATCGCGGCGCTGCGGGACCCGCGCGTGGCCTTCGTGCGGCAGTTTTCGCTCGATGCCTCCGACACGCTGCTGCCGCCCGCCGATGCGGTCGCGGGCACGCGCGCCAAGCTGCAGCCGGATTTCCTGGGACGGCTGCGGCGCCTCTATACGGAGGTCGCGTGACCCCCGACCCGCATGGCGCCTTCTGGTACCGCGACCCGAACCCGGCCGCCCCGCGGGACGGTCCGCTGCGCGGCCTGACGCTCGGCGTGAAGGACAATGTCGATGTGGCTGGCATGCCGACCACGGCGGGGCTTGCGGCCATGGCGGCGCGCATCGCCACGGCCGACGCACCCTGCGTGGCGGGGCTGCGCGCGGCGGGGGCCGTCATCCTCGGCAAGACCGCGATGCATGAGGGGGCGTTCGGCGCCACCACCGATACCCCGCGCCTGTGCCACAACCCGGCGCGCTTCGGCTTCACGCCGGGCGGGTCTTCCGGCGGGTCCGCGGCCGCGGTGGCGGCGGGCTTGTGCGACCTGGCACTCGGCACCGACACGATGGGCAGCCTGCGCATCCCGGCCGCCTATTGCGGCGTGGTCGGGCTGAAGCCCACCGCCGGCCTGGTGCCGCGCAGCGGCGTGGTGGCCCTGTCGCCGACGCTCGATCATGTCGGCGTGCTCGCCGCCACACCGCGCCTGGCCGCGCGCGGGCTGGACGCCATGGTGGCGGAGGATGCGGCGGATGCCGCCAGCCGCCCCGCGCCGCTTGGCTGGCACGCCGTGCCCGCCAGCGCGCTTGCCGTGCAGGGTCTGCGCATCGGGCTGCCGGTGCCGGCGCAGCAGGCCGCGATGGACCCGGCGCTGCGCACCGCCTGGGAGCAAGCCGCCGCGACGCTGCGGGCGCATGGCGCGGTGGTGCAACCGATTGCGATGCCCGGCTGGGACGCTGGCTCCACCCGCCGCGCCGGGCTGTTGCTGATCGAGGCGGAGGCCGCCGCGCTGTATCCCGACATGATCGACGACGCCGAAGCCGCCAGCCCGGCCTTCCGCGCGGCCCTCGCCTATGGGCGCGATGCCGGGTCCGTGCGGCTGGCCCGCGCCCTGGCCCGATTGGCGGAGGCGCGCGCCGCCTGGCTGCGGGCGCTCGATGCCTGCGATGCGCTGCTGCTGCCCACCGCGCCGCAGCGCGCCTTTGCCCATGGTGGCCGCGCGCCCGCCGACCAGGCGGAGTTTTGCGCGCCGGCCAACATCGCCGGATTGCCGGCCCTGAGCATCCCCTGGCCCGCCCCGGATGGCGGCCTGCCCTGCGCGGTGCAGCTTGTGGGCGCCCCCTTTGCCGAGGCGCTGCTGGTGGGCATCGCCGAGCGTCTGTGACGATCCCGCGTCATTGGCGCGACCAATGGCGGGCATTCGCCGGGATCGTGGGGCGGGCGTCTGCCGCATCCCCATGTTGCGCTGCAACGCGGCGATCCGGCCGCCCTCGATCCAGGATACCCCCCCATGCCCGAATCCCGCCTGTTCACGCCCACCACGCTGGGCGACATCGCGCTTGCCAACCGCGTCGTGATGGCGCCGATGACGCGCAACCGCTCGCCGGGGAACGTGCCGAATGCGCTGAATGCCGAATATTACGCGCAGCGCGCCGGCGCCGGCCTGATCATCACGGAAGGCACCGCGCCCGAGCCGATGGGCCATGGCTACATCGACATCCCCGGCCTGTACTCCGCGGCGCAAATCGAGGGCTGGCGGGCCGTGGCCGAAGCGGTGCAGGGCCGCGGCGGCAAGATCGCCGCGCAGCTCATGCATGTCGGCCGCATCTCACACCCCGACCTGCTGGGTGGCGAGACGCCGATCGCGCCCTCGGCCGTCGCGGCCCCCGGCGACATGTTCACCCATGCCGGCCCGAAGCCCATGCCCGTGCCGCGCGCCATGACCGAGGCCGAGATCGCCCGCGCCATCGCCAGCTACGGCAGCGCTGCGCGCAACGCGATGGCCGCCGGGCTGGATGGCGTGGAGATCCACGCCGCCAATGGCTACCTCCCCAGCCAGTTCCTGGCCCCCAACACCAACCAGCGCCATGATGACTGGGGCGGCTCCATCGAGAAGCGCGCGCGCTTCGCACTCGCCGCGGTGGATGCGGCGGTGGCGGCGATCGGGCCCGGGCGCGTCGGCATCCGCGTGAGCCCGGGCGGCACCTTCAACGACATCCATGACGATGATGTGGAAGGCACCTACACCCATCTGTTCCAGCAGCTGGCGCCGAAGGGCCTGGCCTTCCTGCACATCATGGGCACGCCGCCGGACCTGGATATCGCGGCGCTCGCGGCGCAGCATTTCGGCGGCACGGTGATCCTCGCCGGCGGCTATGACCGGGCCCGCGCGGAAGCCGCCCTGGAAGCCGGCAAGGCGGCGGCGATCGCCTTCGGCGTGCCGTTCATCGCCAACCCGGATTTGCCGGCGCGCCTGGCGCAGAATGCCGCGCTGAATGCGCCGGATACGGCGACCTTCTATGGCGGCGATGCGCGCGGCTACACGGATTATCCCGCGCTCGCCGCCTGACCCCACCCTGGCGGCGCCCGCGCTTTGATCCTACCCTCCCCGGATGGGAGAGGCGGATCACGCTGCGCGGCAGGGGCCTTGGGCGCCCGACCTGGCAGGGGCCGTGCCGCGCGGCCTTTGCACGGATTGCGGCATTTCCCGCACCGCCGCGCCCAAGGCCTGCGGCCGCGCCTGCCAGTTCATCGCTCCCGACTATCCGCGCCTGGAGGAACAGGCGCATGGCCGCGCGCGGGACGAAGCGCGGCCGGATGAGCTGCATTTCGGCCCACACCGGAGGATGCTCCGCGCCCGGCTGAAGGCGCCGCTGCCCGGCGCGCAATGGACCGGCATCACCACGCGCATCGCCGAACGCCTGCTGGCCACGGGCGCAGTGCAGGCGGTGCTGACCATGGCGCCGCACCCCGACGACCGGTGGCGGCCCATGCCGGTGATCGTCACGCGCGCCGAGGACATGGCGGCGTGCCGCGGCATGCGCATGGGCTACGCGCCGCTGCTGGCCCTGCTGGAACCGGCGCGCGCGGCCGGCTTTTCCCGCCTGGCCATCATCGGCATCCCTTGCCAGGTCTACGCGCTGCGCGCCCTCGAACAGGAGCTTGGCTTCGAGCGGCTATACGTCATCGGCACGCCGTGTTCCGACAACACCACGACGGAAAATTTCCACCGATTCCTGGCGCTGCTCGACGAGGACCCGGCCAGCATCGCCTATCTGGAGTTCCGCGCCGACTACCAGGTGGAAATCCGCCACGATGATGGCCGCACGCGCACCATCCCCTTCCTGCAATTGCCGATCAGCCGATTGCCGCCGGATTTCTTCCCGCTGACCTGCCGCACCTGCGTGGACTACACGAATGTGCTGGCCGACATCACGGTCGGCTATATGGGCGGGCAGGGCCAGCAATGGCTGATCGTGCGCAATCAGCGCGGCGAGGAGCTTTTGGAGCTGCTCGGCGATGAGGTCGCGCTGGAAGCGCCCGGCACCGCGGGCCGCCGCGACTCGGCCGTCAAGGGGTTCCTGGCCAACACCGAACGCGCGGCGGGTGGGCTGCCGCTGCGGCGGATGCCCGATTGGCTGCGCCCGGTGGTGGGCTGGCTGATGCCGCGCATCGGGCCGCGCGGCCTGGAATTCGCCCGCGCGCGCGTCGAGATGAAGGCGGTCGAGACGCTGCTGCACCTGCGCCGCCAGGCGCCGCGGCGGATGAAATCCATGGTGCCCGCCCATGTCTGGGCGATCGCCGCGCGCTACGGCCTGGCGCCGCGCGACGGCGAAAGGCGATGACGGGGGCGCCGCCATCGCGGGCCCGGCCCCGGCGGGCGACCATGGGGGCACGCCCGCCATGGATTGGGACGCAGCCGCCGCCGCTTCGTGATGCAGGTGGGCCGGGTGGTGGATACCGGCCACCACAACGTCTCCCGCAGGGAAGCGCGGGGCCTTCATGGGGACGGCACCACCATCCTTGCCCCGGCTTGGCCGGCCCGCTTCGGCTTCGACGCCATCCGCATGCCGCTGAACATGGTATGGGGCGGCCTGGCGCGGGAACCGACGCTGGCCGGCTGCCTGTCCCGCTGGCGGAGCCCGGCTTTCCGCGCCCTGCCAGGTCTGTCAACGAAACCTAGAGCACGCTGCGTTCGGATGAACGCAGCTCGTGCTCTAGAAGTCACTGTTTCTAGAGCAAGAAATGCGATCAGATGATTTCATCTGAACGCATATCGCTCTAGTTGAGCCGCTGACGCAATTCTTCCAGCAAGCCGCGCACCCGGAACGCCTGTGGCCCATCGGGCGACAGCCGGAGGAAGGTTTCGAGCGCCAGGATGGCCGCGCCGATCTGGTCCAGCCGCTGATGCATCAACCCCGCCTCCCGCCACAGCCCGGCGGCATCGGGGGCAATGCGCAGCATATCCTCCGTACAGGCCAGCGCGCCGGGCAAATCGTTGTCGCGAAGCCGTCGCACCTTCACATTGTTCTGCAGGCGCAGCAGCACGGCGCGCTTCGACATGGGCGCCAGCGTGTCGGGGCCGAGCTCTGCCTGCTTGCCGGCGAATTTCTTGAGCGTGGCGCGCAGGGTGCGCGCATCCATCCCGTCCCCGCCGGCGAAGACATCCACCACCACCTGGCCGCGACCGGCCAGCGCGATCAGGAAATGGCCGGGGAAGTCGATGCCATGCGCGTCCCACCCCGCCGCCTCCGCCGTATGCAGCCACAACACGCCGAGCGCCACGGGCAGGCCGCGCCGGCGCTGCACCACGCGCAGCAGGTTGGCGTTGGCGAGATCCTCATAGGTGTCGGCGTCCCCCGCATAGCCGAAGCGTCCGTGCAGCAATTCCGCCAGCACGGCGCGGCGGCGGGCGACATTGCCGGCGTCCGCCTCCGGATCGGCGGCCGCCGCCTGCACGGCTTCCCGCGCCAGGTCGGACAGGTGCCGCGCGGCGGCCGGCCAATCGGCGTCGGGCGCATCGACGCGCGCCAATTGCAAGGCGACGGACGCGATGTCGAGTTCGCTGTCCGGCATCTGGCCAGCGGCGTCCAGCGCCGATCGGGCTTCGGTGCGCGTATCCGTCATGGGCCGACCTTGAACGCCTGGGGCGGGCCGTCAAGCCGGGCTGGCCACCATGCGGCCGAGCACTCGGCCGCCGAAGATGTGCACATGGAAATGCGGAACCTCCTGCCCGGCGTCACCGCCCATATTGGCGAGGATGCGATAGCCGGAAGCCTCCAGCCCCAGCAGCTGGGCCGCTTCCGCCACCAGCCGCCACAGGCCGGCGATTTCCTCCGGCGTGGCGGTGGCGCCGAAATCGGCCACCGAGACATAGGCGCCCTTCGGGATCACCAGCACATGGATGGGCGCCTGCGGGTTGATGTCGTGGAAGGCCAGGGCGTGGTCGTTCTCGGCCACCTTGCGGCAGGGGATCTCGCCGCGGAGGATGCGGGCGAAGACGTTCTGCGGGTCGTAGGGCGGCAGGCCTGTGACATGCATGGTCGGACCTCCTCAAGGGGAGTTTTCAGGGCAGCTTCGTGGTGCGGGCGGCGCGCATGATGGGCTTGGGGCGGGACGCGCGCTCGGCGATGCCGGAGATGCCCTGGCGGCGCGCGAGTTCGGTCCAGACCTCCTCCGGCCGGATGCCGGCATCCACCCAGACCACGACCAGGTGATACAGCAGATCGGCGCTTTCCAGCACGGTGGCGCCGCGATTGCCGAGCGTCGCCTCGATCACGCATTCCACCGCTTCCTCGCCCAGTTTCTGCGCGACTTTCGGCGTGCCGCGCGCCATCAGCCGCGCGGAGTGCGAATGGTCCACATCGCCGGAGGTGCGGCGCTGCTCCACCGTGGCCCAGAGCGCGTCGAGGATATCGGCGCCGGCCTGCGGGACGCTGTAGGGGCGCAGGGCGGAATCCCCGGCCCGCAGCGCCTTCGGCACCTTCATCGCCTCGGGCATCGGGATGGAATCGGGAATCGGCAGCGTCGCGGCGGCGCGCTGCGCCTTTTTCTTCGTGCCGGAATTTTTCTTGGTCGAAGCCGTCTTTGCCGGCTTTGTCGTCTTCGCCATCAGGCAGCCTCATGCATCGGGCGGATCGGCATTCCGGCCTGTTCCAGCGCCGCCTTGGCCTCGGCGATGCGCATCTGGCCGTAGTGGAACACGCTGGCGGCGAGAAGCCCCGTGGCGCCCATGCGCGCACCCTCCACGAAGTGCTGGACGCTGCCCACGCCGCCGCTGGCCACGATCGGCAGCCGGATGGCGGCGCGGGCGGCGCGCAGCAGATCGAGGTCGAAGCCCTGCTTCGTGCCGTCCTGGTCCATGGAGGTCAGCAGGATTTCGCCCGCACCCCGCGCCTCCGCCTCGCGGCACCAGGCGATGGCGTCGATGCCGGTCGCGCGGCGGCCGCCATGGGTGAAGATCTCGAAGCCGCCGCCCTCGCGCCGCCGCGCATCCACCGCGACAACGATCGCCTGGCTGCCGAAGGCCTCGGCACCGCGCGTGATCAGGGCCGGATCGGCGATCGCGGCGGAATTGATCGAGACCTTGTCGGCGCCGGCCAGCAGCAGCCGGCGCATGTCTTCCACCGCGCGGATGCCACCGCCCACCGTCATCGGGATGAACACCTCGGCAGCCGTCCGGCTGACCACATCCAGCATCGTGTCGCGGCCTTCGTGGCTGGCCGTGATGTCGAGGAAGGTGATCTCATCCGCGCCCTCGCGGTCATAGAGCCGCGCCTGCTCGACAGGGTCGCCGGCATCGCGCAACTCAAGGAAATTCACGCCCTTCACGACGCGCCCATCCTTCACGTCGAGGCAGGGGATCACCCGCAGCGCGAGCATCAGGCGGAAGCCAAGGCCAGCGCCTGCCGGGGATCGACGCGGCCATCATACAGCGCGCGCCCCAGGATCGCGCCCGCCACCACGCCGGTCGCGCGCAGCTGCACGAGATCGTCGGTGGAAGCGACGCCGCCGGAGGCGATCACCGGGATCGCGACGGCCCGCGCAAGTTCTGCGGTGGCCGCCACGTTCACGCCGCTCAGCATCCCATCCCGGGCGATGTCGGTGTAGATGATGGCGGCGGCGCCGCTGCCCGCGAAATCCCGCGCGAGGTCGATGGCGGCGATGCTGCTGGTCTCGGCCCAGCCTTCCGTCGCCACGAACCCGTCCCGCGCATCGATGCCGAGTGCGGCGCGCCCCGGGAACGCGGCGCAGGCCGCGCGCGCGAAGGCCGGGTCCTTCACCGCGGCACTCCCCAGGATGATCCGGGTGACGCCAGCGGCGAGCCACGCCTCGGCCGTCGCCATGTCGCGGATGCCGCCGCCCAGCTGCACCGAAAGCCCGGGCACCGCGGCGATGATGGCGCGCACCGCATCGGCATTGGCGGGCCGGCCGGCGAAGGCGCCGTCGAGGTCCACCACATGCACCCAAGCGAATCCCTGCTGTGCGAAGCTCGCCGCCTGCGCGCCCGGATCGGCATTGTAGATGGTGGCCTCGTCCATCGCGCCGCGCTTCAGGCGCACGACCTGGCCGGCCTTGAGGTCGATGGCGGGATACAAGTCAAAGCTCATGGCGCGATCAGGCTTCCCGTGCTGCGGCCGCGGCCGGGCTCCAGCAGCTTGAAGTAGAAATGGCCGGCGACCGTCCGCCCCTCGACCCGCGCATAGGCCGGATGCGTGCCCCAGCGCGTGTAGCCCAGCCCCTCGAACAGCGCGATCGCGCTGTCCTGCGTCTCCCGCACATCGAGGTTGAGCACGCGGATGCCCGACGCCGCCGCATGTTCCTCGACCCGCTCCACCAGCGTGCGCGCCAGGCCGAAGCCCCGTGCATAGGGCGCGATATAGGCGTTGGTGAGCTGCGCCGCGAAGGCCTGCGCTTCGTTGTTGCGGCCAGCGCGCACAAGCTGCGCGCTGCCGACCACCGCGCCATCGAGGCGCGCGATGAACAGCGCGCGGTCGGGCACCAGCAGCACGCCGCGGAAATGGCGTTCCAGCACGGCGCGATCCTGCGTCGTGACCCAGCCGAAGCCGCCGCCGGCGATGATCGCGGCGTTGGTCGCCTCGCACAGATCGTGCAGCTCATGCGCGGCGAGGCTGGTCGCGAGATCGACGGCGAAGGCGTGGCCATCGGCGTGGCGCGTATCGGGGCTCATGAAGCCGCGCCTTCCGGCTGCCAGCGCAGGAAATTCGCCAGGATGCGAAGCCCGACCAGGCTGCTTTTCTCGACATGGAATTGCGTGCCGGCGAAATTGGCGCGGCCGACCACCGCCGGCACCACACCGCCATAGCGCGCACTCGCCAGAAGCTGGTCCGCCGCACCGCCGGCCAGCGCGTAGGAATGCACGAAATAGGCGTGCGATCCGGGTTGCAGCCCCGCCAGCAGCGGATGCGCGGGCTGGTCCAGCACCAGCCCGTTCCAGCCCATCTGCGGCAGCGGCAGCGCGCTGCCATCGGGGGCGCGGGGGTCCATCGGCGCGATCTCGCCAGCGATCCAGCCGAGGCCCGGTGTGGCGCCATGCTCCAGCCCGCGCTCGGCCATCAGCTGCATGCCGACGCAGATGCCGAGGAACGGCTTTTTCCGCGTGAACACGAAGTCGGTCAGGGCATCGACCATGCCGGGCAGTGCATCCAGGCCACGGCGGCAGGCGGCGAAGGCGCCCTGGCCGGGCAGCACCACGCGGTCGGCCGCGCGCACCGCGGATGCGTCGGTGGTGATGGCGATCTCGGCGGCGATACCCCCCTCCCGCGCCACACGGGCGAGTGCACGCGTCACGGAGGCAAGGTTGCCCGATCCTGGATCGACCACCGCGATGTTCATCGCAACCCCCGCAGCAGATCGGGCCGCGTCTGCGCAAGCCGGAACCACGCGATGTCGAGGTCCGGCGCCGCCACCACGCCCTGCATCGCAAGCCCGCGGCGCCCGAGCTGCGCGCGCAGCCTGTCGCGCGCCTCCATGCCCGCAATCACGGCGATGCCGATCATCGCCACGGCGCTGAACGGCTCCGGCAGCAGGGCGGCCGCCACCTGCAACAGCAGCAGGACCAGCGCATCCCACCACAGCCGGTTCCACGCGAACCAGAGCGGCCCGAACAGCGCGGCACCCCAGCAAAAACCCTCGGCCAGCAGCACAGGCGGCCGCGCCGATGTCACGGGCACCGAGGCGGGGCGCTCGGCATGGACGGTAAAGAGCTTCATCAGCTCTCCAGACTGCCCTTGGTGGAGGGGATTGCGCCGCCGGCGCGCGGATCGGCCTCCACCGCCATGCGCAGCGCGCGGGCTACGGCCTTGAAGCAGGCTTCCGCCACGTGATGCGCATTGCTGCCGGCCTTCAGCGTGACATGCAGCGTGATGCCCGCACTGAAGGCGAAGGCGCGAAAGAATTCCTCCACGAGCTCGGTGTCGAAGCTGCCGATCTTCGGCCGCGCGAAGGGCACCGACCAGGCAAGGTATGGCCGGCCCGAAATGTCGATCGCGGCCTCGGCCAGCGCCTCATCCATCGGCAGCAGGCATTGGCCGAAGCGGCGGATGCCGCGCTTGTCGCCCAGCGCCTGGCGCAAAGCCTGGCCGAGTACGATGCCGACATCCTCCACCGTGTGGTGGTCGTCGATATGCAGGTCGCCCGTGGCGGCAACCTCCAGCTCCAGCATCCCATGCCGGGCCAGCGCGGTCAGCATGTGGTCGAAGAAGCCCACACCCGTGGCAACGCTGCTGGCGCCCGACCCGTCGAGGTCGAGCGTGACGCGGATATCCGTCTCGGCGGTGCGGCGCGCGATGGCTGTGCGGCGGGGGGCGGCCCCGGCTTGCTGGTTCCCGTCCATGCGGCGGCTTTACGCCCGGCCCGCCGGCTTGGCGAGGGGGTTGCCGAAGCCCACGGTTTCTCCCGGTTGACGGGCATCATGGCGGCGTGCCCGATTCCCGCTATACGGGTTGCAAGATCGGGGCTGCAAAACCGGCCTCGACAAAGGGACGGACATGACCGAGACGCTGATCGACGTGAAACCCGGCATCGCCGCGCAGGCCCATGCGGATGCGGCCCGCTACAAGGCCATGGTCGCCGCCGCCGATGCCGACCCCGCCGCCTTCTGGGCTGAACAGGCCGGGCGCATCGCCTGGATGAAGGCCCCGACCCGCATCAAGGAGGTCGATTTCGGCGCCGCCTCCGGCGCGGTGTCCATCAAATGGTACGCGGATGGGGTGCTCAACGCCTCCGTCTCCTGCCTCGACCGGCACCTGGCGGCGCGCGGCGATCAGGTGGCGATCATCTGGGAAGGCGACGACCCGGCCAGCGACGCCCGCGTCACCTACCGCCAATTGCACGCCCGCGTCTGCCAATTGACGAACGCGATGCGCGCGCTGGGTGTGCGCAAGGGCGACCGCGTCTGCATCTACCTGCCGATGATCGTGGACGCCGCCGTGGCCATGCTGGCCTGCGCGCGCGTCGGCGCCATCCACTCCATCGTGTTCGGCGGCTTCTCGCCGGACAGCCTGTCGTCCCGCATCCAGGACAGCGCATGCTCCCTGCTGATCACCGCCGATGAAGGCCGGCGCGGCGGTCGCCGCGTGCCGCTGAAGGCCAACGCCGACGAGGCGCTGAAATCCTGCCCCTCCATCCGCAACGTCATCGTGGCGCGCAACACCGGCGCTGGCGTGGCCATGCAGGATGGCCGCGACCATTGGTGGGACGAGCTCTGCGAAGGCCGCCCGACCACCGCCGAAGCGGAGCCGATGAACGCCGAGGATCCGCTTTTCATCCTGTACACCTCGGGCTCCACCGGCAAACCCAAGGGCGTGCTGCACACCACCGGCGGCTACATGGTCTGGGCGAGCTTCACCCACCACTACGTCTTCGACTACCGCCCGGGCGAGATCTACTGGTGCACCGCCGATGTCGGCTGGGTGACGGGGCACAGCTACATCGTCTACGGGCCGCTCGCGAATGGCGCGACCACGCTGATGTTCGAAGGCGTGCCGAACTACCCGACCGTGTCGCGCATGTGGGAAGTGATCGACAAGCACCAGGTCAACATCTTCTACACCGCCCCCACCGCCATCCGCGCCCTCATGCGCGACGGCGACGCCCCCGTGCGCAAGACCTCCCGCGCCTCACTCCGCATCCTCGGCAGCGTCGGCGAACCGATCAACCCCGAAGCCTGGCTGTGGTACTACCGCGTGGTCGGCGATGAACGCTGCCCCGTCGTGGATACCTGGTGGCAGACGGAAACCGGCGGGATCCTGATCTCCCCCCTGCCCGGCGCCACCCCGCAAAAACCCGGCTCCGCCACGCTACCCCTGCCGGGCGTGAAACCCGCGCTGGTGGACGCCGAAGGCCACATTCTGGACGGCGCGGCCGAGGGCAACCTGGTGCTGCTGGACAGCTGGCCCGGGCAGATGCGCAGCGTCTATGGCGACCACGAGCGCTTCCAACAGACCTACTTCGCGACCTTCCCCGGCACCTACTTCACCGGCGACGGCGCCCGCCGCGACGCGGATGGCTACTACTGGATCACCGGCCGCGTGGACGACGTGATCAACGTGGCCGGACACCGCATGGGCACCGCCGAAATCGAAAGCGCCCTCGTCGCACACCCCAAGGTCGCCGAAGCCGCCGTGGTCGGCATGCCACACGACATCAAGGGACAGGGAATCTACGCCTACGTCACCCTGACCTCCGGCGAAGAACCGACCGACACCCTGAAACGCGAACTGATTGCCTGGGTGCGCAAGGAAATCGGCCCCATCGCCTCCCCCGACGCCATCCAATGGGCGCCGGGCCTGCCCAAGACACGGTCCGGCAAGATCATGCGCCGCATCCTGCGCAAGATCGCCGCGAACGAAGTGGACGGCCTCGGCGACACCTCCACCCTGGCCGACCCGTCCGTGGTGCAAGACCTGGTGGAGAACCGGGTGGGGTGAGGCGCGGTTGCGCGTTGGAGGAGGGCGCTGCCCTCCTCCAAACCTCCTCCCGCAAAGGGCCATGCAGGCCCTTTGAACCCGACTGATGGGGGTTTGAGGGAGGGGGCCAGCGCGAGCGCCGAGCCATCGGTCCCTCAAGCCCCCTCCCTCAAACCCCCATGAAACTGATGGTTTCCAAAGGCCCGCATGGCCTTTGGTGGGATGGGGTCTGGGGAAGGGCAACGCCCTTCCCCAGCAGCCACGGCGATCACCCAGTCGGCACCACCGGGTCTGGCAATCGGTCCAGGCCGGGTCGGGCGAAGAGGTATCCTTGCATCGCGCGGATGCCGAGGCTGCGGAGGGCTTTCATTTCGCCGATGGTTTCGATGCCTTCGACCACGGGTGCGATGCCGAAGCTGGCGAGTTGTGCGAGGCTTGCGGTGACGCGGGCGTGTGTTTCGGCGTTGGTGTCCAGGCCCATGATGACTTCGCGGGCAAGTTTTGCGCCGTCCGGGCGCCAGGCCAGCATCAGGGGCAGGCGTGCTTCGCCGGTGCCGACGTCGTCGAGGGCGATGCGCACGCCGCGGCGTTGCAGGGCCGTCAGGTCTCGGGTCAGGGTCGGGATGTCGGCGACGGGTTCGGTTTCGCTGATCTCGAAGATCAGGCGGTCGGTCGGGAAGCCCATGGTTTCGGCTTCCGCGAGCGTCGTCAGGATGCTGAATTCGCCGCTGATGCTGCCCGGGTAGATGTTCAGGGTCAGGAAGGCGGGTGTGTCCGGCAGGCGCAGGCGGAGTGCGGTGGCGATGGCGCCGCGGCGGAGGGCGGCGTCGGCGCGGTAGCGGTTTTCCAGGGTGATCTGTGCCAGCACGCTGGCCGCGCCTTCGCCGTTCGGGCCACGCACCAGGGCTTCCTGCGCAAGGGTCGTGCCGGTGTCCACGTCCACGATGGGTTGGAAGGCGGTGCGGAAGGGGGGGATGCCGTCGCTCACACTTCCGTTGTGGCACGCCAGGGGTGATCGAGACAGCTTGCGGTGTGGCCCAGGGCGCGCAGATTGCGCGAATGTCCGATCCAGCCCAGGCCCGCCCCAGCGCGGCCGACACGCAGCGTCTGCTTTTCGTGCTCGGGCTCGGTGCCATGGCGGCGTCGCTCGCCACGCGGGTGTTGGACCCGCTTGTCGGGGTGATCGCCGAGGATTTCGCGGCCAGCACGGCGACGGTCGCGTTGTTGGCGACGGCGTTCGCGCTGCCTTATGCGCTGGTGCAGCCGATTTTGGGGCCGGTCGGGGATGCCATCGGCAAGCGGCGGGTGATCCGCGTGGCCAGTCTGGTGCTGGCGGTGGCCTTGGCGGGTTCGGCCCTGGCGCCGGATCTGGGCAGTCTTGCGGTGTTGCGGGTGATCGGCGGTGCGGCCGCGGGGGGTGTGTTTCCGCTGGCGATCGCGCTGCTCGGCGATCATGTGCCGCTGGAGCGTCGGCAGCTGGCCTTGTCGCGGCTGTTGGTGGCGGGGCTGACGGGTGCGGTGGGTGGGGGCGCCATGGCCGCGGTGCTGGAGCCCTTCGTCGGCTGGCGCGGTGTGTTGTGGGTGTGTGCGGCGGCGGCGCTGGGTGCCTTCCTGGTGTTGCGCGACAGGGATGAGAAGCCGCCGGGGCGGGGTGTGCGCGTGGGAGAGGCGCTGATCCGCTACCGGCAGATCTGGGGCAATCCGGCGGCGCGGGCCTTGTTCCTGGCGGTGTTCCTGGAGGGCGCGCTGTTGTTCGGCATGTTCCCTTTCCTGGCGCCGATCCTGGAAGTGCGCGGGCATGGCGGTGCGGCCGAGGCGGGGATGGCTATCGCGGCCTTTGCGTTGGGTGGGTTCGTCTTTGCCGGCGTGGCGCCGCCCTTGTTGCGCCGGGTGTCGCAGGGCCGGGTGATGCAGGCGGGTGGGCTGCTGGCGGCGGTCGGGGTCTGGGCGGTGGCGCTCGGGCCTGGGGGGGTGGCGTTCGGGGCCGGTGTGACGGTGGCGGCGTGCCTGCTGCTCGGGCTTGGCTTCTACATGCTGCACAGTTCCATCCAGACGCGCGTGACCGAGGTCGCGCCGGCGGCGCGCGGCAGTGCGGTGGCGATGCACGCCTTCAGTTTCTTCCTCGGCCAGGCCTTGGGGCCGGTGGTGATGGGGCTTGGCCTGGCCGCGGTGGGCACGGGGGTTGCGTTGGGCTTGGCCGGGCTCGGGGTGGTGATTTTGGCGTGGTGGCTTGGTCGGGCGCGGTAGGTCGTTCTTCTATCGATCTGGCGCCGAGTCGTGCGGCGCTGGAACGCAGAGTGAACAGTGGGCCTGCGGCGCCGCCAAAAATGCTCGCGCGGTCAGGGAGTTGGCGGCTGCGACTCGGGCGGGCGGGCCGAGCTGGGGATGGCGGTGGCCACCACAAGACCTGGGGGGAGGCCATCCGATTCGGCCACAAGCGTGTTCCGGATCGAATCGGGTGGTGATGCGGGCGGGCGACTCGGGTGGCCCACAGGATGTGGGGGTGGGCTTCCCGAGTCGACCACAACCGTGTTCCAGCCCCGAGCAGGTCGGGAACCGGATCAGAAATCCGTGGCGCGGCCCTTTTGTTCCCAATCGCCGAAGCGCGTCGGCTCCGGCCCCTTGGGGCCGCCGATCTCCTTCGGCATCGCGGGCTTCGGCTTCGGCATTGCGTCGGCGGGTGCAACGGCTGCGGGGGGCGTGTCGTTCTTCTCGGTGCTCATGCACCCCATGTAGGGGTGCAGACGGAATTGGAGGAGAGCATGGGCGGATTCCTGCGCACCACAGTGCTGCTGGCGGCCATGACCGCGCTGTTCGTCGGCGTCGGCTCCATGCTGGGCGGGGCGCAGGGCATGGTGATCGCCTTCGGCATCGCCTGCGCCACCAATGTGTTCGCCTGGTGGGGCAGCGACCGCATGGTGCTTCGCATGCACAATGCGCAGCCGGTCACGCCGGAGCAGGCGCCGCGGCTGTACGGCATGACGCAGCAATTGGCGGCGCGGGCGGGCATCCCGATGCCGGCGCTGTATGTCATCCAGGAAGACCAGCCGAACGCCTTCGCCACCGGCCGCAGCCCGGACCGGGCGGCCGTCGCGGTGAACACCGGCCTGCTGAACATGATGCATGAGCGGGAGGTGGCGGGCGTGATCGCGCATGAGCTTGCGCACATCAAGAACCGCGACACCCTGATCATGACGGTCACGGCGACGCTGGCGGGTGCCATCGGCATGCTGGCGCAGCTCGGCTTCCTGTTTGGCGGAAGGGGGCAGGACGGGCGGCAGAACCCGTTCGGACCCATCGGCATGATCCTGATGCTGGTGCTGGCGCCGATCGCGGCGATGATCGTGCAGATGGCGGTCAGCCGGTCCCGCGAATATGAGGCCGACCGCACCGGCGCCGAGATCGCCGGCGACCCGGAGGGCCTGGCCAGCGCGCTGCTGCGCCTGGAGGCCCACAAGGAGGGGCGGGTGAACGAGGCGGCCGAGGCCAATCCCGCGACGGCGCACATGTTCATCATCAACCCGCTGTCGGGTCTGCGCATGGATGGGTTGTTCAGCACGCACCCCAAGACCGCCAACCGCGTCGCGGCGCTGCGGTCGTTTGGCGGGCGTGGGGGCGGCGGCGGTCCCGGCGTGCTGCCCGGCGTCGCGCCGGCGCCGATGCCCGCCCCCACCGGCCGGCCCTGGCAGGCGCCGCCGCGCCGCGACGCCGGGCGACCCGCCAACCGCCCGGCCAACCGCCCGGCCAACCGCCCGGCCAACCGCCCGGCCAACCGCCCCTGGGCGCGCGCTGACGGCATGGATTCGAATCTGCCGGAAGGCCGATAGCGCGTAACCAAAACGGTCATCGCATCGAAGACCCTGGCAACACCGTCGGAGTCCCCGTCCATGCAGATCGACCGTCGCGCCTTCCTGCTGGCCCCGGCAGCCCTGGCCTTGCCGCTGGCAGCGCCCGCCATGCTGCAACACGCCACCGCCATGCCGGGCGGGCCGCATGTGAACCACCATCGCGGCCTGGCGTTGCGCGGCTATGACAGCGTGGCCTGGCACCGGGAAGGGCGGCCGCTGCGCGGGCAGTCGCGCTTCGCCGCGGAATGGGATGGCGCATCCTGGCATTTCGCTTCAGCCGCGCATCGGGATGCGTTCATGGCGGCGCCAGCCCGGCTGGCGCCGGCCTATGGCGGCTTCTGCGCCTTCGGCGTGGCGCGCGGCTACAAGGTCGATATCGACCCGGAGGCGTGGCACATCCATGATGGTCGCCTGTTCCTGAACTACGACCGTGGAGTGCAACGCCAATGGCAGCGCGATATCCCGGGCCACATCGCCGCCGCGGATGCCAATTGGCCGCGGTTGCGGTCTGCGTGACATGGCGGCAGCAGCCCTGCCCTGGCCGCACACGATGAGTGCGGGCGTCGATACGCGCGCCGGGCAGGAGGTGCGCTGGGGCATGCTGCTGGAAGCGGCGCAGGGCGGCGACGCCCGCGCCTACACGACGCTGCTGCGTGAGATCACGCCGCGCATCCGCAGCCTCTGCCGCAACCGGATCCGCGACGCCGCGGAGGTGGAGGACGCGGTGCAGGATTCGCTGATGACGCTGCACGCGCTGCGCCACACCTATGACCCGGCACGGCCCTTCGGCCCCTGGCTGACCACCATCGCGACGCGCCGGGCGATCGACCGGCTGCGGCGGCAAGGGCGGACTTCGGGGCGGGAATCCAACATCGACGATCTTCCGGAATCCGCCGCGGCGGTGGCGCCGGTGGCCGAGCAACGCATCGCAGCCCGCCACCTGCGGGAAGCCGTGGCGGAATTGCCTGAGAGCCAGCGCACGGCACTGCTTTTGGCCAAGCTCGAGGATTTGCCGCTTGCGGAAGCCTCCGCCCGGTCGGGGTTGAGTGTCGGCGCGCTGAAGGTGGCGACGCATCGCGCGATGCATGCCTTGCGCAAGAAATTCGGCGCTGTCGAACCGCGCCGGCTATCCGGCGACACCGAGAAAGGAGTGGACCGTGCAGACCGATGACCTCATCACCCGTCTTGCTGGCGGGCTGGCCCCCGTGCGGCGGGTGGCGCCGCCGCTGTTGGCCGCTTCCGGCTGGCTGGCCCTGGCCGCGCTGGTCATCGGCGTCACCGTCGCGATCTCCGGCTTCCGGCACGACATCCAGGACCGGCTGATGCTGATGCATGAGCAGGTGAACCTGGTGGCCGCGACGCTGACGGGCATCACCGCCGCGATCGCCGCCTTCCACCTGGCCCTGCCGGACCGCAGCGCGCGCTGGGCGTTGCTGCCCGCACCCTTCGCGGCGTTCTGGGTTTCCGGTCTCGGCTGGGGCTGCGTGCAGGAATTCATCGACCGTGGCTGGCCGGCGCTGGACACCAGCTTTTCCTGCTTCGGCTTCGTCGTCGGCTTCGGCGTGCCGCTGAGCACCGCGATGGTCTGGATGACGCGCCACGCCGCGCCGATCCGGCCGGAGCCGGTGGCGGCGCTGGCCGGCCTCGCCGCCGCCTCCATCGCCTCGGTCGGGCTGACGCTGGTGCATCACCTGGATGCGGCGGCGATGGTGCTGATCTGGCACGGCATGTCGGTGGTGGTGATGACGCTGGTCGGGCGCTTCGTGGGCGCGCGGGCGATGCGGCTGGTCGGGCCGTAGAACCGACCAATCCGCGTCAATCGGCGCGGGGATGCGCGCGCCGCCACGTCGCGAGCAGGCCGGCGGCGTCCACCTTGGTGTAGCGCTGGGTGGTGGACAGGCTGGCATGGCCCAGCAATTCCTGGATGGCGCGAAGATCGGCGCCCGCGCCCAGCAGATGCGTGGCGAAGGAATGCCGCAGCGCATGCGGTGTCGCATGTTCCGGCAGGCCGGCCAGGCGCCGGTAATCGCGCATGCCGCGCTGCGCGATCGCGGCCTGGAGGCGCCCGCCGCGGGCACCCACGAACAGCGGCGCGTCGGGCGTCGGGTCCGGGTGGTGGCGCAGCCATTCGGCGATCGCTTCGCGCACGGCGGGCAGCACCGGCACCAGGCGTTCCTTGCTGCCCTTGCCGATCACCCGCAGCGCCTGGTCGGTGCGGGGCGCGTCCCGCACGTCCAGCGCCAGCGCCTCCGCGATGCGCAGCCCGCATCCATACAGCAGGGTGAACAGCGCGACGTCGCGCGCCGCCTGCATCGCCGGGTGCAGGGCGCGGCCAGACTCGCGCACCTCCCCGATATGGGCGGCCACGTCGCGCGCCGCCGCCACGCTCAGCGCGCGCGGCACGGGCGGGCGGAGCCGCGGGCCGCGCAGCCCGGCCAGCGCCTCGGCCGTGCCGCCTTGATGTTGCGCCACGTGCCGCAGGAAGCCGCGGATGGCGGCAAGGCGGCGCGCGCGGGTGGCGTTGCCGTCGCCCTCGCTGGCCCGGGCGGCGAGGAAGGCGCGGAGGTCGGTGGGGCGAAGTGCCACCAGCGCCGCCACATCCGGCGCCTCGCCCAGATGCCGGCCGAGGAATTCCAAGAACAGCGCCAGGTCCGCGCGATAGGCGGTCAGCGTATGCGCGGCTGACCGCTTCTGGCCCGCGAGCTGGTCGAGCCAGAGGGCCAGCGCCGCATCGGCCATCAAGGGGGGCATCATGCGCGGGACAGCGCCGCGGACAGCGCCTGGCCGAGGAATTCGAGCCGCGCCCCGGCATCCTCCAGCGGCAGCGCGGCGGCATCCCGCGCGCCGAGCGCCAGCAGCGCCGGCGTGCCGCCGGGGACGTCGATCCGCACCAGCGCATCCCGCCGCAGCAGCGCCGCGGCCTCGCCATGCAGGGCTTCCACGGCGGTCAGGCCCGCGCCGTCCCGCACACGCACCGCGCGGCCGGCCAGCAGCAGCGCGGCCTGGCCCGGCGCCAATTGCCGCCAATGCCGCGCACTGACGGGCCTTTCGGCCAGCAGCGCGCAGGATTCCAGGCCGAGTGCGGCCGGCCATTCCTGCGTGACGGTCTCCGCCACGTCGCGGCTGGCGAGCAGCGCCAGCACCGCGCGGCGCATGCGGGGCACCAGCGCCGCCCGCGCGCGCTCGGCGGCCAGCGCCACCGCCACATCCTCCGCGGGGAGGATGGCGCCCATCAGGGGATGGCCCTCATAGGATGGCCCTCATAGGATGGCCCTCATAGGATGGATTGGCCGGTCTTGGCCCAATCGTCCAGGAATGCCTTGAGGCCACTGTCGGTCAGCGGGTGGCGCAGCAATTGGCGGATCACCGCCGGCGGCAGCGTCGCCACATGCGCGCCCATCTTCGCACTTTCCACCAGGTGGATCGGGTGGCGGATGGAGGCGACCAGCACCTCGGTCTTCAAGGCAGGGTAATTGGCGTAGATTTGCACGATGTCGCTGATCAGCCCCATCCCATCCGTCGCGATGTCATCGAGCCGGCCCACGAAGGGCGAGACATAGGTGGCGCCCGCCTTGGCGGCCAGCAGCGCCTGCGCGGCCGAGAAGCACAGCGTGACGTTCACGGCCGTGCCCTCGGCGGCCAGGGCCCGGCAGCAGCGCAGCCCCGCTTCCGTCAGCGGCACCTTCACCGCCACATTGGCGGCGATGTCGCGCAGATACCGCCCCTCGGCCAGCATGCCGTCCAGCGTCGTCGCCGTGACCTCGGCGCTGACATGGCCCTCGGTCAGGCTGGCGATCTCGGCGATCACCTCGGCCATCTTGCGGCCGGACTTGGCGATGAGGCTCGGGTTGGTGGTCACGCCGTCCATGAAGCCGGTATCGGCGAGGGCGCGGATTTCGGACACATCGGCCGTGTCCACGAAGAATTTCATGCGAGCGTGTTCCCTGGATACGCCCGTGGTCGGGCGCGCAATGCCGGGGGTTCTACAGGATGGCTGAGGCGCCGCGAAAGCCGCCCGTTCTGTTATCAAGGGTTCTGGGACCCAGGGTTCCGGTTCTGCTGCCCCTCCCGCTGGCCGCCGGCGCCTATGACTACCGCGTGCCGGAGGGGGCGCGGGCGCTGCCGGGCGATGTGGTGGTGGTGCCGCTCGGTGGCCGGCAATTGCTCGGCGTGGTGTGGGACGGGGAGGCAGACCCCGACCTGCCGGAGCGCAAGCTGCGCGACATCGTGGCGGTGCTGGACGCGCCGCCGATGACCGAAAGGCTGCGCCGCTTCGTCGAATGGATCGCGGCCTACACGCTGACACCACCTGGTGCGGTGCTGCGCATGGCGATCAGCGCGCCCGCGGCTTTCGGCCCGCCGCCGACGCGCGCCGGCTGGCAGCGCAGCGCGGCCGCCACGCCGAACCGCCTGACGGAGGCCCGTGCCCGCGTGCTGGCGGCGCTCCCCCCCGGCCGGGTGATGACGACCGGCGCGCTGGCGGAGGCGGCCGGCGTTTCGGCCGGCGTGGTGCGCGGCCTGGCCGATGCCGGCCTGCTGGAACCGGCCCTGCTGGAGGACGAATCCCGGTTCCCCCGCCCGGACCCGGACCACCCCGGCCCGGCGCTCGGCGCCGAACAGCGCGACGCCGCCGCGCGCCTGGAAGCGGATGCCGCCGCGCGCGCCTTCAGCGTGACCCTGCTGACCGGCGTCACCGGCTCCGGCAAGACCGAGGTCTATTTCGACGCCATCGCCGCCTGCCTCAAGGTCAGCCGGCAGGCGCTGGTGCTGCTGCCGGAAATCGCGCTGTCCACCCAATGGCTCGACCGTTTCCGGGCGCGCTTCGGCGCACCACCGGCGCTCTGGCATTCCGAGCTCACCTCGAAAACCCGCGCCTTCACCTGGCGGGCGGTCGCGGCCGGGGAGGTTTCCGTCCTCGTCGGCGCGCGCTCCGCCCTGTTCCTGCCCTTCCCCGATCTGGGTCTGATCGTGGTGGATGAGGAGCATGAGACGGCGTTCAAGCAGGAGGATGGCGTGGTCTATCACGCCCGCGACATGGCCGTGGTCCGCGCCAAGCATGAGGCCGCCACCTGCATCCTGGTCTCCGCCACGCCGTCGCTGGAAACCCTGACCAACGCGGACTCCGGCCGCTACCAGCACCTGCATCTGCCGACCCGCCATGGCAGCGCCGGCATGCCCGCGGTGGTGGCGCTCGACCTCCGCCGCACGCCGCCCGAGCGCGGGCGGTTCCTCAGCCCGCCCTTGGTGCAGGCGGTGCGGGAGACGCTGGGCCGCGGCGAGCAGGCGATGCTGTTCCTGAACCGCCGCGGCTATGCGCCGCTGACGCTGTGTCGCGCCTGCGGCCACCGGCTGCGCTGCCCGAACTGCACCGCCTGGCTGGTCGAGCACCGCGCGCAGCGGCGCCTGACCTGCCACCATTGCGGCCATGCCGCGCCGATCCCGACCAATTGCCCGGAATGCGCCGCCCCCGGGACCCTGACGCCCGTCGGCCCCGGCGTGGAGCGCATCGTCGAGGAAGCCGAGGCGCTGTTCCCCGAGGCGCGGCGCATCGTGATGGCCAGCGACACCCTGCCCGGCCCCGCTGCCGCGGCGGCCGCCGCGCGCGCGATCTCGGAGCGGGAGGTGGACCTGATCATCGGCACGCAGATCGTCGCCAAGGGCTGGCACTTCCCGCATCTCACGCTGGTCGGCGTGGTGGATGCCGATCTGGGGCTGGCCGGCGGCGACCTCCGCGCCGCCGAGCGCACCTTGCAGGTGCTGCACCAGGTCGCCGGGCGGGCAGGGCGCGCGGAGGCGCCGGGGCGGGTGCTGCTGCAGACCTTCTCCCCCGAGCATCCGGTGATGCAGGCGCTGGTCTCGGGCGCGCTCGACGCCTTCATGGCGGCCGAGGCCGCCGCCCGCCGCCCCGGCCATTGGCCCCCCTTCGGCCGGCTGGTCGCGCTGGTGGTGAGCAGCGAGGAGGAGCTGGCGGCCGACCGCGTGGCCCGCGACCTCGGCCGCGCCGCGCCGCGCGAGAAGGGGCTGGAGGTGCTGGGCCCGGCGCCCGCGCCGATGGCCCTGCTGCGCGGCCGGCACCGGCGGCGCCTGCTGCTGAAGGCACGGCGGGCGGTGGCGGTGCAGCCGATCGTGCGGGCGTGGCTGGAGCGGGTGGAGGTGCCCGGGAATGTGCGTGTGCAGGTGGATGTCGATCCGGTGGGATTTTTGTAGCGCCGCAAAGCCCTCTCCCCCCGAGCGGGGGGAGAGGGCTTTGCGGCCGTGATTTTCCCGAATTACGCGCCCCTCTGCGCACCGGACGCGCTCACGAAAAAAGATAAATCAACCGGTTGCGCCACTCTCCGCGCCCCGTCATGTTCCGCGCCATGGACGCCGAGACCGATCTTGAACCCCTGCTGGCCGCCGTCGCGCGGGGCGATCGCCCCGCGTTGCGGGCGATCTATGAACGGCAATCGGTGCGGCTGTTCGGCGTGGCCAACGCCATCCTGCGCGACCGGGACGCGGCGTCCGACGCGGTGCAGGAAGCCTTCGTGAAGATCGCCCGCCGGGCCGGCCAGTTCGACCCGATGCGCGGCCCGGCCACCGCCTGGCTCGCTGCCATCGTGCGCCACACGGCGCTGGACATGGCCCGCGCGCGGGGGCGGGAAATCCTGTCGGACGACCCCGCGCTCGGCGACCAGCCGGTGGCGCCGGAAGCCCTCGACCTCGTTACCAGCAAGGCGGAGGGCGCGCGGCTGCGTGCCTGCCTGGAGGCGCTGGAGGCGAAGAATCGCCAAGGCATCATCCTGGCCTTCGTGCACGGGCTGAGCCACGCGCAGGTGGCCGAGAAACTCGAACTGCCGCTGGGCACCGTCAAGGCCTGGATCCGCCGCGGGCTTTTGCGCCTGCGGGAGTGCCTGGCATGATCCCCACCGACCCCGAAGCGCGGGATGAACTGGCTGCCGAATACGTGGTCGGCACGCTGGAAGCGCGCGAGGCCGCCGCGGTGGCCCGCGCCATCGACACGGACGCGGACCTCGCGGCCCGCGTGGCGGCGTGGGAGGCGAAGCTGGCGCCGCTGACCGCCCTCGCCCCGCCCGAGGCACCGCCGCCAGACCTATGGGCGCGCATCGAAAGCCGCGTCTTCCCAACGGCGCCCCCCGCGCCCGCAAGGCGCGGCTGGTTCGACCCCTGGCGCTTCGGCGCCATCGGCAGCGCGGCGGTGGCAGCCGGCCTGGCCGCCTTCATCCTGGCGCGCCCGGCGCCGGAGCCTGGCTTCATGACGGTGCTGCTGACCGACCAGGCGCAGCCCGCCTGGCTGGTGCAGGCCGACCAGGAGGGCATTCGGCTGGCGTCGCTGAACACCCGCCCCGCGCCGCCCGACCGCGTGCTGGAATTGTGGGCGCTGCCGCAGGGCGAAACCGCGCCGACCTCGCTCGGCCTGATCCCCGCCGATGGGCGGCTGACGGTGCGGCCGACCACCATCCGGCCGAGCCCGGGGATGCTGATCGAGATCACGCTGGAGCCGCCCGGTGGCTCCCCGATCGGCCGGCCGACGGGGCCGATCCAGTTCATCGGGCGCCTGCAACCCGCCATCGGGTCTTAGACCCGGGCCCTCAAGCGCCGGGCGGCGTCACGGCAGCGCCGTGACCCGCGGCCTTGGCTCGTCGTGCCGAAGGCACGCGGGCGCGTGACGCACTTGCGGCGGGCGCCATTCGGCGCCTCGGCCCTGCGGGCCGCAGGCCACCCCCGGTCACCGGCAAACCTTTTTGCGCCCCGCTGCATCCGGGCATACGGCTGCTTCCGTAGTGCAGACAGCGAGGCCAGCCGGCCCCGCCCGAAGCACGGAGAGCACCAATGCCCAAGACCTTCCGCGCCGCGCTTGCGGTGACCGCCCTGGCCGCCAGCGCCGCAATCGCCACCCCCGCATCCGCCGCAACGCTGCTCGGCCTGACCGCCGACAACGCGCTGGTCCGCATCGACAGCGATACCCGCCGCGCCGCCGGGGCCGTGCGCATCACCGGCACCGATGGCCGCGTGGTCGGCATCGACCAGCGCCCGCAGGACGGCAAGCTGTGGGGTGTGACCGAGCGCGGGCAGATCGTGACGATCGACCCGGCCAATGGCCGCGCGACGCAGGTCTCGCGCCTGAACACCGAATTCCAGCATGGCGGCCGCGCCGTGATCGACTTCAACCCGGTCGCCAACCGCCTGCGGCTGATGGGCATGTCGGGGGTGAACCTGCGCGTGAATGTCGAGACCGGCGAGGCCGTGCGCGATGGAACGCTGAAATTCGCCGCTGGAAGCCCGCTGGCCGAGAGCGCGCCGCGCATCACCGCCGGCGCCTACAGCAACAGCGTCGCCCCCCCCGCCGGCGCCCCGGCGATGGGCCAGCCCGGCGCGCCGACGACGTCCCTGTACACGATCGACACGCTGGCCGGCACCTACAACCTCCAGGCGCCGCCGAATGACGGCGTGCAGCAGGTGCGCGGCCAGATGGGCAGCCTGCCCCCCGGCACCGCCTTCGACATCCTGACCACCGCACCGGGCCAGAACATGGGCTTCGTGCTGGCCGGCGGCACGCTGTCCGGCATCAACCTGGAGAATGGCGCGCTGACCGCGATGGGCACCGTGGCCGGCCTGCCCGCCGCCGAGATCATCGACATCGCCGCCTGGAAGTAGCCCAATCTCCCTGCTTCCAGGGTGACGGGGGCGGCGCATCCACCGCCCCCGTCACAGGCGTAGCCGCCGCCGCCGCGCCCGCCCGCGCGACGGCGGCGGTTCTTTCTTTGCGGGCGATCGCTATTCCCCGCGCAGCGCCTGGATCGGGTCGAGCTTCGCGGCCCGCCGCGCCGGCCAATAGCCGAAGAACAGGCCGGTCAGGCCGGAGACGGCGACCGCCAGCGCCACCGCATCCCATTGCACCAGCGCCGGCCAGCCGGCGGCACCCGCCAGCAGGTGGCTGACACCGATACCCGCCGCGACACCCGCGGCACCCCCCATCAGCGCCAGCAGCACCGCTTCCAGCAGGAATTGCGCCAGGATGTCGCGCCGGCGGGCACCCACGGCCAGCCGCAGCCCGATCTCCCGCGTGCGTTCCGTCACGCTGACCAGCATGATGTTCATCACCCCGATGCCGCCGACCAGCAGCGACACGGCGGCGACGGCGGCCAGCAGCGTGGACAGGGTGCGGGCCGAGGCATCGCGGGTGGCGGCGATCTCGGCCAGGTTGCGGATCTGCACGCTGTCGGCCTCATTCGCGGCCACGCGGTGGCGCTGGCGGAACAGGGCGCGGATGTCGTCCTCGGTGGCCTTCAAATCCTCGCCTTCGTGGACCTTCACGCTGATCACGTTGACGGCGCGGAACCAGGCGCGGGATGCGCCCATCACGGAGCGCCGCGCGGTCCAGAAGGGCATCATCACGACATCGTCCTGGTCGGTGCCCATCGGGCTCTGGCCCTTGCGCGCCAGCACGCCGATCACCTCGAAGGGGGTGGCGCGGACGCGGATTTCGCGACCCACCGGGCTTTCCGCGCCGAACAGCGCCTCGGCCACCGTGGCCCCCAGCAGGATCACCTTGCGGCCGCCGGCGGCTTCCTCGGGGTTGAAGGCGCGGCCCTCGGCGATCACCCAGTCATGCGCCACCAGGTATTGCGGATCGACCCCGAACACGGCGGTGGACCAGTTCTGGTTGCCCGCCACCACCTGCTGCGTCGATCGGATCGAGCCGGCGGCGACCTGCACCGCGGGGATATCGGCCTCGATCGCGCGGGCATCGTCCCAGGTCATGTTCTGCCGCCCGCCGGCGCCAAGCCGCACGCCGCCGACATTCACGCTGCCGGGGACCACCAGCAGCAGGTTCGATCCGAGCGACTGGATCTGCGCCAGCACAAGCTGCCGCGCCCCCGCACCCACCGCCACCGTCGCGATCACCGCCGCGACACCGATGAAGATGCCGAGTGCCGTCAGCATCGCGCGCAGCTTGTTGGCGGCGAGCGCGCCGAGCGCGCTGCGCAGCGCCTCCAGCTTGTCCATCGCCATGCGGCCCTGGGGCAGCGGCGGCAGGCCGCGCTTGCGGATGCTGCCGGGCGTTTCGGCAAGGGCCGTCTTGAGGGGCGCGTTCATGCGGGCTCCCGCGGCGCGTCCGCCCGCAGGTCGAGCAGCGCGGTCGCGGCGTCTCGGGGAATCTGTTCGGTGTCGCCGACCAGGCGCCCATCCCGAAAACGCAGCGTGCGGCTGGCGAAGCGCGCCACTTCCGCATCATGCGTCACCATCATCACCGCGACACCGCTGCGGTTCAGCCCCTGGAACAGCGCCATGATCTCAAGCCCCGTCCAGCTGTCGAGCGCGCCGGTCGGCTCATCCGCCAGCAGCAGGTCGGGGCCGTTGACCAGCGCGCGCGCGATCGCGACGCGCTGCTGCTGCCCGCCCGACAATTGCGTCGGCCAATGGCCCATGCGGTCGCCCAGGCCCACCAGATGCAGCGCCTCCGCCGCGCGGTCGCGGCGCGCGCGGCGGGGCACGCCGCGATAGACCATCGGCAGTTCCACATTCGCCAGCGCATCCATGCGCGGCAGCAAATGGAAGGATTGGAAGACGAAGCCGATGCGCCTGGATCGCAGCCCCGCGAGCCGGTCCGGTGACAGGCCCGACGTATCCTCGCCGGCCAGCCGATACAGGCCGCGCGTCGGGCGGTCGAGGCAGCCGATCAGATTGAGGAAGGTGGATTTGCCGGAGCCGCTCGGCCCCATCGCGGCCACGAAGGCGCCCTCCGGCACTGTCACATTCACATCCGACAGCGCGGCGACCACGCCCTCCCCGCCGGGGTAGTGGCGGGTCAGGCCCTCGGTCTCGATCAGCGCGCCCATCAGAAGGGCCGGAAGCCGGCGGCGGCGCGGGGCGCGGGTGCGGTGGCACCGGCGCGTTCCGTGCCGACCACCACGCGGGCGCCTTCGTCGAGGCCCGCCACGATCTCGGTCAGCGTCCCATCCGTCAGGCCGGTGCGCACCGTCACGGCGCGCGGTGCGCTGCCATCGGCGTCGATCACATGCAGCGTGCCCGGCGCGCCGGCCGTGCCGCGACTGCCGCGCAACTCCGCGAGCCGCGCGCGCTGCTCGGCGGTAAGGGTTGCGTTGAAGCGGGCGATCAGGCGCTGCCGTGCCGCCTGGGATTGCTGGCGGCGCGCATCGGCGTCGGCGGGCAGGCTCGCCATGGTCTGGCGAAGTTCGGCCTGGGCGGCGGTGATCTCGGCGCGCTGCTGCGCGGTCAGGTCGGGCAGGCTGGCCAGCGCCTGTTCGACCGGGCCGCCGCTGCCGGCCGGCGTCGCCTCCGCCGCGCCGGCGCCGGGTGGGCGCCAGCGCAGCGCCGTATTGGGCACGCGCACCACATCGGCGCGCTGGTCGGTGATGATCCGCAATGTCGCCGTCATGCCCGGCAGCAGCCGCCCGCCGGCATTCGGCGCCGTGACCACCACCGTGTAGGTCACCACGTTCTGCACCGTGGTCGGGCTGAGGCGGATTTCCTTCACGCGCCCGCGCAGATTGACGCCGGGGTGGGCGGCCACCGTGAAGCCCACCTCCTGCGCGGCGCGGATGCGGCCGATGTCGCTTTCATCGACGGTCGCCCAGACCTCCATCTCATCGAGGCTGGCGGCGATCATGAACAGGATCGGCGCCTGCAGGCTGGCCGCCACGGTCTGGCCGAGATCCACATTGCGGGAGATGACGACGCCGTCGATCGGCGCGCGGATGGTGGCGTTCATCAGATCCACCTGCACCTGCTGCAATTGCGCGCGGCGCTGCGCCTCGGTCGCCTGGGCGGCCTCGATCTGCGCCGCCGAGGTGCGCTGCGCGGCCTCGGCGGCGCGGATCATCGCTTCCTGTTGCGTCACGCTGCCGCGCGCGGCGGCAAGGTCGGCCCGCAGCCGCTCCGTCGCGAATTGCGCGCGCGAGAGGTCGCGTTCGGCATTCACGCCGCGGGCGCGAAGCTGGGTGGCGTCGCGCAGGGTCTGTTCCGCATCGCGAAGCTGCGCGGCCGCGCTGTCGGCGCCGGCGGCGGCGGAGATCAGCTGCGCGCGGGCGGAGGCCGCATCGGCTGTCGCGCGGTCCGCCTGCGCGCGTGCCACCAGCACGGCGGCGGTGGCGGAGGCAAGGTCGGCCTGCGCCGCGGCGACGCGTGCCTCGATGGTGCGGGTATCCAGCTTGGCCACCTGCTGCCCGGCGGTGACGCGGGTGTTGAAATCGGCGTTCAGCTCCCGGATCTGGCCGGAAAGCTGGCTGCCGACCTGCACGCTCAGCACCGGGTTCACCGTGCCGGTGGCGGCCACCACGGCCGCGATGGCGCCGCGATCGGCTTCCGCGGTCCGCAGCCGCGGCCCATCGGCATTGGCGGCGCGAAGCCAGGCGGGCAGCCAGGCGGCGGCTTGCGTGGTGCTGGCCCACCAGGCCGCGCCGCCGAGCAGGCCGAGGATCACGAGGGGGGGGAGGATTCGCCGCATGGCCCACCAATGCGCCGCTGGTGTAACGCAGTTATGTCCCCTGCGCATCCATCCGTTGCCGCCAGCCAGCGGCCGCCCCGGGCTTTGCGCCGCGCGGGCGGGCGCCTATCACGCAGGGCAGCGACGCCAGGGAGGCAGCGAACCCGCGTGACCATCGAGATCGGCAGCCCGCAGCTTCGCGCCCGCATCAAGCCGCGCGGGGCGGAGCTGAGCAGCCTCTGCGACGCGCGGGGTCAGGAATATCTCTGGCAGGCCGAAGCCGCCTGGCCGCGCCACGCGCCGCTGCTGTTCCCGATCGTCGGCCGGCTGCGGGAGGATACCGCCTGGTTCGGCGACATGGCCTGCCCGATGGGCCAGCACGGCTTTGCCCGCGATTTGGGGTTCACCCTGCTGGAGCAAACCCCGGGCGCCTGCCGCCTGGCACTGGCGGACAGCGCCGAGACGCATGGCGCCTACCCCTTCGCCTTCCGGCTGGAAGTGACGCATGCGGTGCGGGAGAACACCTTCCTCAGCGAATACGCGGTGACCAACACGAATGAGGCGATGATGCCCTTCTCGATCGGCGCGCATCCGGCCTTCCGGTGGCCGCTGCCGGGCGCCGGTTCCAAGCCCGCGCATCGGCTGGATTTCGAGCAGGACGAGACGCCGCCCTGCTACCGCATCCGGCCCGACGGCCTGCTGGACCCCACGCCGCAGGAATTGCCGCTGAACGGCCGCAGCTTCGGCTTGCGGGAGGAGCTGTTCGAGGGCGGGGCCTTCGTGCTGCTCAACCCGGCATCGCGCCATGTCACCTACACGGCGGGGGGCGCGGCCCCGCTGGAAGTGGCGTGGCAGGGTTTTGGGGGTCTCGGCATCTGGATGAAGCCCGGCTGCGATTTCCTGTGCATCGAGCCCTGGGCAGGGCATGCCGATATCGCGGGCTATGAGACCGGGTTCTGGGACAAGCCCGGCATCCGCATGCTGCCGCCGGGAGAGACTCAGCGCTTTTCCTGGCGCGTGACGGTGGGTGCGTGATGCGCGTGCCACCCCCCGAAAAACTCGGCCGCATCGTCCTGGTGCTGGTGGTGGTGGCGGCGGTCGTGCAGATCGTCACGCTGGTCGTGCGGTAGGGGGCAGGGCGATGCGGGTTGGCGTGATCGGGCTGGGTGCCATGGGGATGGGGGCGGCGCTGTCCTGCCTGCGGGCGGGGCTGGAAACCACGGGCTGCGACATGCGGGCCGAGGCGCGGGATGCCTTTGTCGCCGCAAGCGGCGCCTCCCTGGCTACCGCCGGCGGTGCGGCGGTCGCGACCGCCGCCGAATTGCCGGAAAGCATGCAGGCGGTGGTCGTGCTGGTGGTGAACGCGGCGCAGACCGAGGCGGCGCTGTTCGGCCCGGATGGCTGCGCGAAGCTTCTGGCGCCGGGGGCGGTCGTGATTTCCTCCGCCACCATGTCGCCGGATGAGGCCAGGCGCCTGGCCGCGCTGGCCGAGGCGAAGGGGCTGCTGTGGCTGGACGCGCCGGTCTCGGGCGGCGCGGCGAAGGCGGCCGAGGGTGCGATGACGGTGATGGCCAGCGGCAGCGCCGCCGCCTTCAACGCCGCCCGCCCGGTGCTGGACGCCGTGGCGACCAAGGTGTGGGAGCTGGGGGCGGAGGTGGGCGTCGGCGCCACCGTGAAGGTCGTGCACCAATTGCTGGCCGGCGTGCATATCGCCGTCGCGGCCGAAGCCATGGCGCTCGGCATCCGCGCCGGCGCCGATCCGCAGGCGCTGTACGATGTGGTGAGCAGTGCGGCGGGCAATTCCTGGATGTTCGAAAACCGGATGGCGCGCGTGCTGGCGGGCGATGACGAACCCCGCTCGGCGGTGGACATCTTCGTGAAGGACCTCGGCCTGGTGGCGGACATGGCGCGCGCGCTGGACCACCCGGTGCCGCTGGCGGCGCAGGCGCGGCAATTGTTCACGGCGGCGAGTGCCATGGGCCATGGCCGCGCCGATGATGGCTTCGTGATCCGCGTCTATGCGGCGCTGTCGGGGATCGCCCTGCCGCCGAAGGTGTAGCGCCCCGCGATCTTGCTCTTTCCGGTTGTGGTGCCATCTCCTTGGTTACGGGGAAGGCCACAACCAGGGAGATCGACCGATGGAAGTCTTGCGCTTGCTCGTCATCCTGATGGCCTGCTGGGTCGCCGTCCTGCTGAATTTCAGCCGAGCAGCCGCCCGATCACCCGCGCGGTATAATCCACCACGGGGATGATCCGGCCGTAATTGATCCGCGTCGGGCCGATCACGCCGATCGCGCCGACGATTCGCTGGTCGATGCCGGGTTGGCCGTTGCGGATGGGTGCGACCACCATCGACAGGCCGGCGCTGCCGAACAGGCCGCTTTCGGCGCCGATGAAGATCTGCACGCCTTCGCCGCGCTGCGCGAGTTCGAGCAGGCGCAGCATGGTCTCCTGCGCTTCCAGGCGTTCGAACAGCGCCTGGATCTCCTGCACCTTCTGCAACTCGTCCAGGTTCTGCAGAAGCTTGGACTGCCCGCGCAGGATCAGCGATCCGCCGACGCCGCCCGTCCAGGTGCCGAGCCCCGCCGCCACCACCTGCTGCGTCAGCGTATCGAGTGCCGTGCGGTTGTCCGCGATCTCATCCGCCACGCGGGTGCGCGTCGCTTCCAGGGTGGAGCCGGACAGGCGGGCATTCAGGTAGTTGCTGGCCTGCACCAGGGCGGAGGGCGGCAGGCCGGGCGGCACCTCGATGACGCGGTTTTCCACCTGGCCATCGGCGGTGACGAGCACCACCAGCGCGCGCCCCGGGCCGAGGGCCACGAATTCGATATGGCGCACCGGCGCCTCGCTTTTCGGCGCGACCACCAGGCCGGCCGCACCCGCCAGGCCCGACAGCATCTGCCCGGCCTCGCCCAACGTGTCCTGGAGGGAACGCCCGCCGGCGGCGCAGCGGGCGGCGATGGCGTCCCGTTCTTCCTCCGGCAGGGCGCCGAATTGCAGCAGGCCATCGACGAACAGACGCAGGCCGCGTTCGGTGGGCAGGCGGCCGGCGGAGGTGTGGGGGGCGAACAGCAGCCCCGCTTCCTCGAGATCCGCCATGACGTTGCGGATGGTGGCGGGGGAGAGCGCCTGCGGCAGGCGGCGCGAGAGGGTGCGGCTGCCGACCGGCTCCCCGGTTTCGACGTAGAGTTCCACCAGCTCACGCAGGATCACCGCGCCGCGGTCGTCGAGCGCACCGGGAGCAAGGCTGGTCATGTTCGGCACGCCGAGCTGGCGTGTTGGTCGCGCAATCGGACCCATTTCGGTTCCCGGACCATGGTCTTGTCGGTGAACGCTATGTGGGGGCGCGGCGCCCGGTCAACACCCGGTGAAGGCGCGGAACAGCCCCGCATCGGCCCCGGGGCGGCAAGCTTGGACACAGTCGCGCCATCCGGGGTTACCGGTGCCCGCTTCGGGCGCATCCGGTGCTACGGAGGCGCGGATGATCACGCAGGGCAAGCATGCTGGCTGAATGGCGTTGGCTTCTGGTGGCGGTGCTGTCGCTCGCCGCCGCCCCTGCCGCCGCGCAGGATGTGTGGGGCGCCTGCGCGCGCGCCATCACGGCGGCCGAGCGCGGCAGCGGCATTCCGCCTGGGCTGATGCTGGCGATCGCGCGGGTGGAAAGCGGGCGCGCCCGGCCGCGGAGCGGCGAAAACGCAAATCGGCCCGGCGGCGGCGTTTCGCCCTGGCCCTTCGCGATCAACGCCGACGGGTCGGGGCGCTTTCCGGAGACGCGCGAGGCGGCGGTGGCGGAGGTGGAGGGGCTGCGGGCGCGCGGGATCAATTCCGTCGATGTCGGCTGCATGCAGGTCAATCTGTTCCACCACCCGGATGCGTTCCCAAGCCTTGAGGCTGCCTTCGACCCGCCCACCAACGTCGCCTATGCCGCGCGCTTCCTGCGCGAATTGCGGGCGCGGACGGGGAATTGGGCGGAGGCGGTGGCGCAGTACCATTCCAGCGAGCCGGGGCGCGGGCTGGCTTATCACTCGCGCGTCACGGTGAGCCGCGTGGCAGGCGGGGTGGCGCTGGGCGGGGCGCGGAATCTGGCGGCGCTTTGCGCCGCGGGGCTGCGGCCGCGCGTGGTGGTGGCGCCGAACGGGCGGTCGCGGGTGGCGTGCGGGCGTTAGGGGAGGGCGGCGAGGCGCGCAGCTAGGCGATCGCGGAAGGCGGTGGCCGCGCCAACATAGAAGCTCGCTTCGGCTTTGTCGTACTCCATCAAAGCGCCCATGATGTTTTCGAGCGCCGATTGCCAATGCTGCCTCGCATCCTGACGTTCACCGAGGATTTCCTCGGCAAAAGCGATGCCCTTCATTGTCTGCGCCCATAGGAATGGCACGCGATCTCGCCGCCGCTCTTCCAGAGCAAGGCGGTGTGCTGCGACGGCTTCCCAGAGCCGCGCCGTCCCGCTCTCAAGCTTGCCCAGCGCGCGGAGCGCGATGCCAAGATTGTCCTGAGTCGCAGCCCAGTATAGCGGGGCACGTAGTTGCGTTCTTTCTTCAAGCGCGAGACGATACGCAGCGACAGCAGCCTGGAGCATCGAGACATCGTTACTGCGCTCGCCAAGAATTGTGAGAGCTAGACCTAAATCACTTTGTGTTTCAGCCCAAGAAAGGGGAAGGCGGTCTCGGGTTCGCACTTCGAGTGCTAAACGATAAGTGGTAACAGCCTCGATAAGACTATCTGACCCGCTTTCGCGCTGGCCGATCTTTACGAGAGCACTTCCCACGTTGTGTTGGGTTCTTGCCCAAGCCAGAGGTCGATCTTCGCGAGTGCGCACTCTCATCGCAGACCGATAGGCCTCGACCGCACGCCGAAGTCGATCAATACCGTTTTCTCGGCCACCAAGGCGACCTAGTGCCGCGCCGAGGTTATTCTGGGTGTCAGCCCAGGCACGCGGCGCCCTTTCGAAGGTTCGTTCCTCCAAGGCAAGCTCATAGGCGGCAATTGCTTCTTCGAGGCGTTTGCTCCCCGACTCGCGCGAACCGAGCGCAGCCAACGCCGTCCCTCTGTGATTTTGAATGGTGGCCCACTCAAGTGGCGAAATGTCGCGTGAGATTTCCTCAAGAGATAAATCATATGCCCTCAAAGCCGCTTCAAGGGATGTGTTCGCGCTCTCCCGATTTCCGATAATTCTCAACGCTTGGCCCATTTTCCTTTGAACTTTCGCCCATCGTGGAGGATTTTTCTCTCTCGGCACCATAATCAATGCCGTTTTGTACAGGTCTAGGGCCTTTTTGAGTATCGAATTTTCCCCGAATTCGCGCCCGTCGGCTTCGAGGGCGTCGCCCCCAGCCATCAGCCAGCGCCATGATTCTTCGGTATCAAACGAAACTAGTTCAGATGCTTCTTGATATAGCTGAGCGGCAGACTGGTAGCGCAGGCGCGTTCTCGCCAGCGCGGCGCGTTCGCCTTTTACCGCCGCTTCATCGCGGCAGGATTGCTCGTAGGCCGCCTGCTGCTCGCGCCGCTGCTCCGCAAGCCGAAGTTCGATGCGCCGCAACAGGCCGTCGGCCGCGTCGAGGTCGCCCTGGCGGATCGCGTCCGCGGCGCGCAGGCGCGCTTCCTCCAGCGCGGCTGGCAGATTCGTCCGGCGTTCCGCCTCCGCAAGCAGGGCGCGGAAGCGCTCGGCCATGGTCGCCATGGTGGCCGGGTAGTCGGCGGGGGCCACATCCTTAGCGCCGATATCGCGCAGGAAGCCGGCGATCGTCTCCGCCGAGAGATCCTGTTGCGCGCGCAGGCTTTCGATCTGCTCTAACAGGGCCGCCCGTTCGCTCTCATTGGCGCGGAGCGTCGCAAGGACCTGTTCCAGCAAGGCCCTGATGACCCCGACTTCGTCCCTAGTGGCGGCGGTATCCACCTTCACCGAATCGATCTTGCCTTCCAACTCGCGCATACGGTGGACGCCGCGCATCAGTGCTGCCGCGATTCGATCATCCATTCCGGCGATCAGCCTCTTCAAATCGACCAGCTCCGCGGCCAAAAAGATGCTGCGGAAGGCCTCGTTAGACTTGATCTGCTCGTTCACGAAAAGCCCGAAAGTCTCGTACCAGCCCGGCTCTGCCTCGCCGATGAACAGGCGGCGATAGAGCGGCGGGGCGGGGAAGCCGGCATGGCTTTCGAGTTCGGCCAGGGCGCGCGCCTCGGCGTGGCGGCGGTTCTCGGCGGCGGCCTCCGCATAGCCTTCGATGGTGGAGGGGTGGACCATCTCGTCCAGAACATGCTGCACCTCCGCCTCGGTCACCGCGGCGAAGTCTGTGGTGTCGCGCAGCAGTTTCAGGCGGGTGGACAGGAAAAGCCGGATCGTCTCGTTGAAGGCGGCTTCGTCGCCGTTGCCAGCCTTCTTCGGCAGGTCCAGCAATAGGTCGGCGTGGCGGCGCGTGATCTTGTCGATCGCCGTCAGATGCGCGGTGCGGATGGTGCGGACGAGGGTGTGATTCACCGGCAGCGCCAGGCGGCCGGCGGCGCGGGCATGCAGGCCGGCGGCCCAATCCTTCACAGGCGCCAACCCGGCCACGGCGGTTCCCGTGCTCCACACCGTTTCCAGCACTATCGCCGCGGTGCCGCCGACGAGAGCGGCCGATTCGAGCGCCACCCACCCCTCCTGCCCGGTCCCCTTCAGCTTCGCACGCTTCCGCAATGAGGCAATGGCCGCCCCATCTGGCGGACAGCCGAAAAAAGGAGGGGGCGCGGGGGAGTTCACTCCCCCGTCTTCCTTCCCCGTGTTACGCGCTACCCCATGATCGAATTCCCCGCCGGCTTCCAGAAACCCTTCCTCCGCCCTTCCGGCCGTGTCGCCGATGCGATGCGCGACGTGTCCCTCACCCCGCGCGCCGCGCGCCATGCCGAGGGCTCCTGCCTCATCAGATTCGGCGTCACGGAGGTGCTGTGCACCGCGAGCGTCGAGGGCCGCGTGCCGCCCTTCCTGCGGAATTCCGGCCAAGGCTGGGTCACCGCCGAATACGGCATGCTGCCGCGCGCCACGCACACCCGCGGGGACCGCGAAGCAGCGCGTGGAAAACAATCGGGCCGCACGCAGGAAATCCAGCGCCTGATCGGCCGTAGCCTCCGCGCCGTCACCGACATGAAGGCGATGGGGGAGATGACCGTCACGCTGGATTGCGATGTGCTGACCGCCGATGGCGGTACGCGCTGCGCTTCCATCACCGGCGCCTGGGTGGCGCTGCACCTGGCCTTCCAGCATTGCATCCGCAACAACATCCTCAAGGCCAACCCGCTGCGCGACCATGTGGCCGCCATTTCCTGCGGCATCTGGGAGGGCACGCCGGTGCTCGACCTCGACTATGCCGAGGACAGCAAGGCGGAGACGGACGGCAATTTCGTCATGACCGGTTCCGGCGGCGTGGTGGAGGTGCAGGCGACGGCCGAGGGCGCGCCCTTCACCGAAGCCGACCTCACGGCGCTGATGGGCCTGGCGCGCGCCGGCACCACGAAACTGTTCGCCCTCCAGAAGGCCGCCATCGCTTGAGCCACCGCGTCCTCACCGGCCCGAAGCTGGTGCTCGCCACCCACAATGCCGGCAAGCTGCGGGAAGTGGCGGCGCTGCTGGCGCCGTGGGGGTTCGCGGTTGTCAGCGCCGGGTCGCTCGGCCTGCCGGAGCCGGCCGAGACGGAAGAAAGCTTTTTGGGCAACGCCCGCATCAAGGCGCTGGCCGCGGCACTCGCTTCGGGCCTGCCGGCGCTGGCCGATGATAGCGGGTTCAGCGTGGCGGCACTCGATGGCGCACCGGGCGTGCGCACCGCCGACTGGGCGGAAACGCCCACCGGGCGCGACTATGCGATGGCCATGGGCAAGGTCGAGAAGCTGGCGCGCCATGCCGGGGATCGCGCCGCCTGGTTCTCCTGCGCGCTGGTCCTCGCCTGGCCGGATGGCCACACCGAGGGCTTCCTGGGCGAGGCGCATGGCGCATGGCTCTGGCCGCCGCGTGGCGCGCACGGCTTCGGCTACGACCCGATGTTCGTGCCCGCCGGCCATACGCAGACCTTCGGCGAGATGGACCCCGGCGCGAAACACGCCATCAGCCATCGCGCCGCCGCTTTTCGGCTGCTGGAACAGGCATGTCTGCCCCCGCTCGGCTGATCCTGCTGTTTCTGCTGCTGCTCGGGCTGCCGGCGCAGGCGCAGCAGGCGGGGGCGCTGCGGCCGGAGCCCGGCACCACGCCACGCGATGCCGCGGCCGCTGGCGCGCTGGTCTGGCTGCACCCCTTCGCCCGCGACCTGCCCGCGCCGGACGCGCCCGACATCGCGTCCCGCTTCACCGCAGCCGGCTACGATTTGTGGCGCTTCGATCGCGCCGGCGGGCCGGACCCGCTGGCGGGCGGCGCCGCGCGCCTCGCCGAGGGCACGCAAGCGCTGCGCGCGCGCGGCTATCGGCGCGTCATCCTGCTCGGCGAAAGCCGCGGCGCCTTCGTGGCACTGGTCGCGCTGCGGAACCCTGGCCTCGCCGATGGCGCCATCTTCGTGGCCCCCGCCGCGCATGGGCGGTCCGAGGCCCGGCGCCCGCAGGCCCTGGCCGATTTCGCCGAGGCCCTGGCGGCCGCCGCGCCGGGCATGCGCCTCGCGCTGTTCCTGTTCCGGGACGACCCCTGGGACCCGGACCCGGCGGTGCGTGCCCGCCTGTTCCGCGAAGCCGCCGCGCGCCTCGGCGCGGCGTCTCTGCTCGTGGACCAGCCGGAGGCGCCGATCGGCCATGGCGGGCTCGGCGATCCGATGTTCGATGCGCGCTTCGGCGCCTGCCTGCTCGGCTTCATCACTGCTGCGCCAGACGCCGCCGCCTGTCCTTGACGGCGCGGCCGGCCATGCCCTGATGCCGGTGGAACACGCCGGGAGACCCTGATGCGCGCGCTGCTGCATGCTGCCCTGATCGTCTGGATGGCCACCGCACCGGCCCTCGCCGCCCCGTTCATCTCCGACCAGCCCGGAGAGATGCGGGGCGTGCGGCTGACGCAGGTGGTGGGCGGGCTGGAACGCCCCTGGGGCATGGCCTTCCTGCCGGATGGCAGCATCCTGGTCACGGAACGCCCCGGCCGTCTGCGCGTGATCCGCGACGGCGCGCTGGTGCGGGAGGCGGTCTCCGGCGTGCCGCCGGTGCATGTCTCCGGCCAGGGCGGGCTGCTGGATGTCGCGCTGCATCCGGATTTCGCCAGCAACCGCATGATCTACCTGACCTATGCGCATGGCAATTCCGGCGCCAACCGCACCCGCCTGGCGCGCGCCACCTTCGATGGAAGCGCGCTGCGCGACGTGCAGGTGATCTTTGAGGTGAACCGCGAAAAGCCGGCCAATGCGCATTTCGGCAGCCGCCTGGCCTTCCTGCCGGATGGCACGCTGCTGATGACGGTGGGCGATGGCGGCAACCCGCCGAACAGCCTGGATGGCCGCTTCATCCGCGAACAGGCGCAGAACCCGGCCAGCCATCTCGGCAAGATCCTGCGGCTCAATGCCGACGGCAGCGCGCCGCGCGACAACCCCTTCCTGAATACGCCGGGTTATGCGCCCGAAATCTGGTCGGTCGGCCACCGCAACAGCCAGGGCCTGGTGGTGGACCCGACGCGCAACGTGATCTGGGCGAATGAGCATGGCAGTTCCGGCGGGGATGAGCTGAACCTGCTGCGCGGCGGGCAGAACCATGGCTGGCCGGTGGTGACCTTCAGCGTGGAATACCAGGGTGGCGCGCAGATCGGCCGTGGCCGGTCGATGCCCGGCCTGGTGGACCCCGCCTTGGTCTGGCTGCGCACCGCCGCCCCCTCCGGCCTCGCGGTGGTCACCAGCGCGCGCTATCCGGGCTGGCGCGGGGACCTGATTTCCGGCTCGCTGCGGGCGCAGGACATCAGGCGCGTGCGGGCGGATGCACAGGGCCAGGTGCTGTCCGAGGAAATCCTGCGGGTCGGCCAGCGGGTGCGGGATGTGCGGCAGGCGCCGGATGGCTACCTGTATGTGCTGACGGATGCCGCCGACGGGGCCTTGCTGCGGCTCGACCCGGCGCGCTGATTTCCCGCATCACGGAACTTTGCGCAAAGTTTTGCGCGCGTTGGTAGTGCATCGTCACGTGTCTTGAGTGCATGGTATACACCCGCACCGGCGGAAGGCGCGTCCATGGTGTGGGGTGCCAGCCGTCACTGCATTTTGCGCAAGGCACACCGTCCGGCTTGAGTCCCGTCCAGCCATCCCCCTCAGCCGGATCGTCACCCGCAGCACCGGGCCAGGCGGTGGGTCACGACCGCGGCGCGGCCTTTCCGCTTCTGGTCGCGCCGCTGCTGGCGGTGCTGCCGTTGGTTCTGCTGTGTATGGGCCTGCTGCTGCTGGCATGGTTCCAGGACCGCGCGGCGCATGACATCACCCTGACCCGCAGCATGGAGAGCCTGTCCGCCACCGCCGCACGGGATCTCACGGCCGCCGGCGCCATCCTGAAGGGCATGGCGGACCAGCCTGGGCTTGCGACCGGCAGCCCCGAAACCCTGCGCCCGATCGCCCAGGCCGCGCTGGGCCGGCTGGCCGGCTGGCATTCCATCGCGCTCGAGGAAGCCGGCCGCCGGCTGATGGATCTGCGCTTGCCGCCGGAGGCGCCGCCCGCGCCCACGCCCGATCCCGCGGCACTGGCGCGGCTGCTGGCCACCGGCCTGTCGGTGACCGCCGGCCCGCGCGACGGGCTTGTCACGCTGCGCGTGCCGGTGCTGGCCGATGGCGCGGTGCGCCGCGCCGTCGTGGCCGAAATCCCGGTGCGGACGCTGGAAGCCGCGCTCGGCAGTGTGGCGCTGCCGGCGGGCTGGCGCGTGCGGCTGCTGGGGAGCATCCCGGCGGGCGAGTCGGTTGCCGCGCAGGCGCCGCTGGCCGAGACCGACCTGCGAATCGCCCTGTTCGCCCCGCGCCCGTCGCCGGCCGCGCTGCTGGTGCCGATGGCGGGTGTCGCCCTGGCGCTGGCGTTGGGCCTCCGGCTTGCGGCCCGGCGGATGGGGGCGGCGCGCCTGGTGGCGGAGACGGGGACGCTGCAGACGGCCGGGGACCTTGCCCGCGCCGCCAAGCTGGAACGCCGCCGCGCCGACCTTCTGGCAACCGTCAGCCATGAGCTGCGCGCGCCGCTGACCGGCCTGCTCGGCTACACGGAATTGCTGGCGAAGGCGGAGCTGCCGCCGGTGCCGCGCGGCTGGGTGGAACAGCAGCGCCGGGCCGGGCAGGCGCTGCTGGCGCTGGTCGGCGATGTGCTGGATTTCGCGCGGCTCGAGGATGGCGCGATCGCCATGGAGGATACCGACCTCGATATCTTCGAGCTGCTGGCCGACAGCACGGCGCTGATGCGCGCGCTGGCGCAGCAGAAGGCGCTCGGCCTGACGCTGACCACCGATCCCGGCCTGCCGCGCTGGGTGCGCGGCGACCCGCTGCGGCTGCGCCAGGTGGTGACCAACCTGCTCGGCAATGCGGTGAAGTTCACCGAGCGGGGCGAGATCACGGTGGCGGCCCGGCTGCTGCCGCAACCCGCGCGGATCGAACTGACCGTGAGCGACACCGGCATCGGGATCCCGGCCGAGGAACTTCCCCGGGTGTTCGACCGCTTCCACCAGGGCACGGCCGATACGGCGCGGCGCTTCGGCGGCAGCGGCCTGGGCCTTGCGATCTGCCGGCGGCTGGTGACGGCTATGGGCGGAACCATCCTCGCGGAAAGCGAGGAAGGCCAGGGCAGCCGCTTCATCGTGCGCATCCCCTTCCGCCCCGGCGCCCCGCCGCCGCCCGGCACCCGCGCCGGCCCGCTGCGCCTGCTGGTGGCCGAGGACGTGCCGGCCAGCCGGCTGCTGCTGTCCGCCGTGCTGGAACGCGCCGGCCACAAGGTGACCGCGGCCGAAGACGGCCCGCGCGCCCTGGCGGCGGTCCATTCCGGGACCTTCGACCTGGCGATCATCGACCTCCAGATGCCCGGCCTCGATGGTTTCGGCGTGGCCGCGGCGTTGCGCACCATGCCGGGCGAGCATGGCCGGATGGCGCTGGTGGCGCTGACCGCCAAGGACCCGGCGCTGGTCGAGGCGGCCTGCCGCGACGCCGGCTTCGACGCGGTGATGCAGAAGCCCTTCGAGACCCGCCGCCTGCTCGGCCTGGTGGAGGCGCTCGGCCGCAGCCCGCCGCCGCGCCCGGCGCCGACCGAAAGCCGCGCCCGCAGCCAGGCCTGAGCCGGGGTCGCGGGGGTCAGCCCTGCCGCTGCCCCATGGCATCATGAGATTGCGAGTCATTCGCAGATATGCCATACAGGCCCCGTGAACCAGCAGGGATGCGTGGCAATGGCGATTCCGCGTGGCGGCCGGACGTGGCACCAGGGCTTGGCTCTCGCATCCGGGCTTGGCGCCGCGCTGGCGGCCGCCCCGGCGCTGGCCGAACCGGCGATCGGCCTCGAGCTCAACCGGCTGGAAGCGGTGACCGCCCCGGCGGAGGGCTGCCGCATCTGGCTGGTGCTGGCGAATGACGCCGCCGGCGCCGCGCCGATCGCCACACTTCGCCTCGACCTCGTGATGTTCGGCGCGGAGGGGGCGATCGCCCGCCGCGCGGCGGTGGAGCTCGGCCCGGTCGACGCCGGGCGCACCGCGGTGCGGCTGTTCGACCTGGCGGGCCTGCCCTGCGCGGCGCTCGGCCGCATCCTGGTGAACGACGTGCTGGCCTGCCGGATGGCCGGGCAGGATCGCGCCGATTGCGCGGCGCTGATCCAGCCGGCCAGCCGCGCCGGCATCCGCTTCGGCCTGTAGGGGGCGCGCCGCCATGCCGACCCCGCACGACCTTTCGCCGCTCGGCCTGTTCCTCATGGCGGATTGGGTGGTGCGCGGCGTCATGCTGCTGCTGCTGGCGGCTTCCGTCGCGGTGTGGGCGCTGACGCTGGACCGCGCGCTGCGGCTGCACCGGCTGGGCCGCGATGCGCGCGCCCTGCGGCGCTTCGCCGAGGGCGGCAGCCCCCCCGATCCCGGCAATCTCTGGCGCGGCGTGCTGGCGGCGGCCGAGCAGGCGGCGCGGGAGGGTGCCGAGGAATCCCCCGCCGACCGGCAGCATCTGATCGCCTCCGCCGCGCGCCTCGCCGTGACGGAACGCGCGGCGGAGGCGCGGGCCGGCCTGCCGCTGCTGGCGAGTGTCGCGGCCACGGCGCCCTTCATCGGCCTGTTCGGCACGGTGTGGGGCATCATGAACGCCTTCACCGCCATCGCCGCCAGCGGCAATACCAGCCTGTCGGCGGTGGCGCCGGGCATCGCGGAGGCGCTGTTCGCCACCGCGCTCGGCCTGGTGGCGGCGATTCCGGCCGCGCTGGCCTATAACCGGCTGTCGTCCATGCTGGCGGCGGCGCGCGGGGCGGCGCTGGGCGCCGCGGAACGGCTGGCGCGGCGATTGGGCTCGGCGCGCAGCGTGCCGGTCCGCATGGCCCCCAATCTGGCGGCGGAGTAGCGCCATGGCCTTCGGCAGCGGCGATGCGGAGGAGGGGGAGGACGGGATCCTCGCCGAGATCAACGTGACGCCCTTCGTCGATGTCATGCTGGTGCTGCTGATCGTGTTCATGGTTGCGGCGCCGATGCTGACCCTGGGCGTGCCCGTGGATCTGCCGCAGGCCCCCGCGGCCGGCGCCGCGCAGGCGCAGGAACCGCTGGTGGTGACGCTGGACCGCGCCGGCCGTGTGTTCCTGGAGCAGGAGGAAGTGCCGGCCGAGGCGCTGGTGGCCGTGCTGCGCCCGCTCGCGGCGGCGGCGCCCGACCGGCCGGTGTTCCTGCGTGCCGACCGCGCCCAGCCCTATGGCGCGGTGATGCGCGTGCTGGCCGGCCTGGCCGAGGCCGGCTTTGCCCGTGCCTCCCTGATCGGCGAGGCCGCGCCCTGAGCGTCGCGCTGGCCATGGGTGGCGGCGGGGCGCTCCGGCTGCATCCGGCCGCCTGGGTCGTGGCGGTGGCCTTGCACCTGGTCGTGCTGGCGCTGGCGCTGCGGGCTGCGCCGCCGATGCCGGTGTCCGGCCCGGCGCTGTCGCTGAACATTGCCGGCCTCGCCGGGGGTTCGCCCGGCGGTGTCATGGCGTCGGCGCCCGCGCTGGACACCGTGCCGGCGCCGCAGCCCCTGACTGAATCGCCGCCGCCGGCCCTGCGGCCAGCCATGCCCCCGATGCCAGCGGCGGCGCCCGTCCCGGCGGGCGGTCCCCTTCCGGCTGCGGACATCGCGACCGCCCTATCGGCCGACCTGCTGCCGGTATCGCCGCCGCCCCTGGACGTGGCGGCCGCCCCCCCGGCCGAGGCGCTGCCGCGGCCGCCCGCGCCGCCGATTCCCAGGGCCGCGCCGGTCCGCCCGCCGCCCGCCCGAAGGCCGGAACCCCCTGCGGCCGGGACGGCGACCCGTGCGCCCGCCCGCGCCGCCGGACAGACCCCCGGCACAGACCGGCGCGATGCTCCATTGGGCGCTCCAGTGGGCGCTCCAGTGGGCGCTCCGGTGGGCGCCCCCTCTGGCGCCCCCTCTGGCGCCCCCTCTGGCGCTCCCGTGGGCGGGGCGGACGCCGCGCAGCTTCCCGCCGCCTATGCCGATGCCGTGGTGCGCATCCTGCGCCGCACCCTGCGCTACCCGCCCGCCGCCCGCGCCATGGGGGTGGAGGGGGAGGCGATGGTGCGCTTCGCCATCGCCCGCGACGGCACGGTGACGGCCGCCCGGCTGGTCCGCGGCTCCGGCTTCGTGCTGCTCGACCATGAGGCGATGGCGCTGCTGCGCCGTGCCTCCCCCTTGCCGCGCCTGCCGCCGGAATTCGGCGGCGAAGTGGCGATGGTGATGGTCCCGATCGGCTTCTCGCTGCGCTGACATCCGGTATCGCGAATGAAGCGCAAGACCGCCCCGCGACGCCTCACCACGAACCGACCCGCCAGAGGCCCCGCCCCCCGCCAGGTCCCGGCGCGCATGCTGGCCGCGCCGGGGCCGGACCCGGCCGTGCTGGAACCGGCCCTGGCCGCCTCGTTGCGCCCGCCCGGCCATGGCGGGCTGCAACCCTGGCGCTTCGTGGCCACCAGACCGCGGAACCGGGCGAGGAAAGCTGAGCCCATCGGCAGCCCCTATGGCGCGGAAAGGCACGGCCCCCATGACGGACGCCGAGCACTCCAGATAGCGTGATCGCGCTGATAAACACACCGAGGAGGAACCGATGACCGACACCAAGCGCAGCATTCCCGAGGCAGACCTGGCCGGCGTGACCGGCGGCGCCTTCACCCAGGGCGGGGCCGGCCACGACACGCTCGAAACGGGGCATGAGGCGGACATCGCCTTTGGCCGCGAGGGCAACGACCTGATCGTGACCGGCGGCGGCGACGACCAGGCCCATGGCGAGGGTGGCAACGACACCATCAACACCGGCGCCGGCAACGACCTGGCCTTCGCCGGCGAGGGCAACGACATGATCTTCCTGGGCGAAGGCAACGACCAGGGCCAGGGCGGGGCCGGCAACGACCAGATCGACGGCGGCACCGGCCAGGACAGCCTGTTCGGCGGCGAGGGCAATGACAGCCTCGACGGCGGCGCGCAGGACCGCGCGGCGGACTACGCGGAGGGCGGCGCCGGCGATGACACCTTCATCTGGGCCCGTGGCGCCGGCAACGACACCTTCCAGGGCGGCGCCGGCCATGACCGGGTGGTGCTGTCGGGCATCACCGCCGCCGACCTGGAAAAGGGCCTGAACCTGTGGACGCAGGGCCTGACCATGCAGGTGGACCACACGGGCAACGTGTCCTTCGTGAACGCCCAGGGCCAGCCGCAGAGCTTCAGCGGCCAGCTCACCATCGGGCACGAGACCTTCACCTTCCAGGACGTGGAACGCCTGCAGGTGATGGTCTGAACGGCCTGCCCGCTGCTGGGCGCAGGCCCCGCGGCGGGCAGCGTTTCAGCGGCGGGGCAGGAAGCCGACGATCTCCTCCGCCCGCGCGCAGATCGGGCTGGCGATCGCCTCCGCCCGGTCGGCGCCGCGGCGCAGTTCGGCATCCAGGGCGCCGGGGTCCTGCAACAGCCGCGTCATCTCGGCCCGGATCGGCGCGAGATGCGCGATCAGCGCGTCCCGCAGCGCCGGCTTGAAGTCGGCGAAGCCGCGCCCGGCATGCTCATCCAGCACGGCCTCCGGCGTGGTGCCGGTGACCGCGGCCATGATGGTCACCAGGTTCCGCGCTTCCGGCCGCGCGGCCAGCGCATCCAGCGTGTCGGGCAGCAGATCGGCATCGGTCTTGGCGCGCTTGATCTTGTCGGCGATCGTGTCGTCGTCGTCGGTCAGGTTGATGCGCGACTGGTCGGAGGCATCCGACTTGCTCATCTTTTTGGTGCCGTCGCGGAGACTCATGACCCGTGCGGCGACGCCCTGGATCAGCGGCTCGATCGTCGGGAAGAAATCCACGCCGTAATCGTGGTTGAACTTCTGGGCGATGTCGTTCGCCAGCTCCAGATGCTGCTTCTGGTCGTCGCCGACCGGCACCTTCGTCGCGTGGTAGGTCAGGATGTCGGCGGCCATCAGGTTCGGGTAGACATAAAGCCCGGCCGAGGACGCTTCCTGGTTCTTGCCGGCCTTGTCCTTGAACTGCGTCATGCGGTTCAGCCAGCCGATGCGCGCCACGCAGTTGAAGATCCACGCCATGCGCGTGTGCGCCTGCACATGGGATTGGATGAACAGCGTGCAGCGGCTCGGGTCGAGGCCGCAGGCGATCAGCGCCGCCGCCATCTCACGGGTTTGCGCCGCAAGCTGCCTCGGGTCCTGCCAGACGGTGATCGCGTGCAGATCGACCACGCAATAGATGGCGTCATGCGAATCCTGCAGCGGCACCCAGTTGCGGATGGCGCCGAGATAATTGCCGAGGGTCGGCACGCCGGAGGGCTGGATGCCGGAGAAGACGCGGGTGGTTTGCGGGGCGCTCATGCGGGTGCTTTCCGGTGGGCTGGGTGCGGCGTCAAGCGGGGTTAGGCCGGCTTCCGAAAATCGCGGTGCCGACCCGCACATGCGTGGCGCCCTCGGCGATCGCCGCCGCGTAGTCGCCGGACATCCCCATGGACAGCGTCGCCAGGCCTTCCCGCGCGGCGAGGTTCGCCACCCAGGCGAAATGCGGGCGGGGGTCGCCCTCGGCGGGCGGGATGCACATCAGCCCCTCGATGGTCAGGCCATATTCGTCGCGGCAGCGCTGCACGAAATCCGCGGCCTCGGCGCGGGGCACGCCGGCCTTCTGCGCCTCATCGCCGACATTGACCTGCACCAGCAGGCGCGGGCGGCGGTCTTCCTTCGCCATGGCGTCCGCCAGCGCAGCGGCCAGCTTCGGGCGGTCCAGGCTTTCGATCACATCGGCGACGCGCACCGCATCGCGCGCCTTGTTCGTCTGCAACGCGCCGATCAGGTGCAGCGCGAGAGGCGGATTCGCGTCGCGCAGGCCCGGGAATTTCGCGGCCGCCTCCTGCACCCGGTTCTCCCCGAACAGCATCTGTCCGGCGGCGATGGCGGCTTGCACCGCCGCCACCGGATGGGTCTTGGAGACGGCGACGAGGGTGACGGCGTCGGCGGGCCGATTGGCGCGCAGCGCGGCCTCCGCGATGGTGGCGCGGATGCGGGCGAGGTTGGCCGGTATGGGGGTTTCTGACATGGCGCGGACGCTAGAGGCATGGGCGCGCTGCCTCAAGCCGGCGCGGGATCGGCGCGGCGGGCTTTTGCCGCGCCTTTGGCTGGTGTCGGACCCGGTGCGCCTGCCGGATCCCTGCGCGCTGGCGGCGCGCCTGCCGCGTGGCGCCGGCGTCTTGGCGCGGGGTGCCTCGGCGCCGGTGCTGCGGCGGCTGGCGCGGCTGGCGCGGCGGCGGGGGCTCGTGCTGCTGGTGGGCGGTGATGGGCGCGCGGCGCTGGCGGCCCGCGCCGGGCTGCACCTGCCGGACCGCGCGCCCACGCGACATTTTTTGCCGTTCCTGCGGGCGCGCCGCGCCGGGCTGCCCTGGGCGCGGCTGAGCCTGGCGGTGCATGGCAGGCGGGCCTGCGCGCGGGCGGCGGCGCTGCGGGCGGATCTCGGCTTCGTCTCCCCGGCCTTCCCCACCGCGAGCCATCCGGGCGCCCCCGCCCTCGGCCCGCTGCGCTGGGCCGCGCTGGCGCGGGCGGCTTGCGTTCCGGCGGTGGCGCTGGGGGGTATCGCGGCGGGAACGGCGGGGCGATTGCCCCGGCGGCGCGCTGCCGGGCTGGCGGCGATCGGGGCGTGGCAGGGTCGTTGAGACAGGTGTGTCACAAGCGCCACACTGTCTCAAGGAAGTCGCGCATCGGGGCGCTGGGCTGTGGACGGGGGCGGGCCGCCCGTTCATTAGTTTGCCCGGGCCTGACCCCCAGGCCGGCGCAAGCCGGTGAGGGGGCGTCCTGCCGAGGGGGGCAGGCGGGTCGGTGCATGCCGGGGGCCACCCGGTTCAAAAGGAGGGTTTGAAATGCGCAAGATTCTGCTGGGCACCACTGCGGTGATCGGCGCTGCGCTGCTGGGCGCGACTGCCGCCCAGGCGCAGACGGCCCCGACGGTTCGCGTCGGCGGCTTTCTCCAGGTTCTCGGCCACTACATCAACGACGACGCCGATGAGCCGAACGGCGCCGGCACCGGCGCGGGCGGTGGCAACCTGAACACGCGTGACAATTTCGACTTCCGTACGGAACTCGAAGTCGTCGTCTCCGTCGCCGGCAAGGCCGCGAACGGCCTCGGCTATGGCGCCGTGATCGAACTGCAGAACGACGGCGGCAACGGTGGCAACACCAACATCGACACCGACGAAGCCTACATTTTCGTGACCTCGCCGACGCTGGGCTCGATCCGCTTCGGTGAAGAAGACAGCGCCGCCTCGCTGCTGGCCGTTCGTCACCCCTCCGTTGCGAACTCCGGCTCCGACGGCGACTTCGACGACATGTCGGGCGGCAACTCGCTGATGACCGGCATCAACGACGGCAACGACGCGACGAAGATCATCTACCTGTCGCCGCAGTTCTTCGGCTTCGACTTCGGCGCCAGCTATGCCGCCAACGGTTTCGAAGGCGACCGCGCGAATGCCGGTGCTTCCAGCCAGCGTGACCGCACGGGCCTGACGGACGAAATCGCCGGTGCGATCCGCTACCGTGGCTCCTTCGGCAATGTCGGCCTGGCCGCTGCCTTCGGCGCGATGCGCGCGAATGCGGCCGAGCTGACCGGCGGCGGCGCGACGATTACCCCGTCGAACCGCGACATCACCGCCTACACGCTCGGCGCCTCGATCGCCGCCTTCGGCATCACCTTCGGCGGCGAGTACATGTTCGGCAGCTACAGCGGCGGTGCCGTCGGCCGTGCGCCGCTGGCCGCCAACCGCGACGACAGCTCGCACTATGTGCTGGGCGCGACCTACGTCTCCGGCCCGTTCCAGGTCGGCGCGTGGTTCGGCCAGGCGCAGCAGGACAACGGCCCGACGGCCAGCGACCGCAAGCAGACCGGCTACGGCGTCGGCGTGGTGTACAACCTGGCCCCCGGCCTCGACACCTTCGCCAACTACGGCCACCTGTCCGACGAGAACGTCGCCGGCACGGCCTTCGCCAACAGCACGCGTGAGCTGGACAGCTTCATCGCTGGCCTGCGCCTCGCTTTCTGATCCTTCGGGGATCAGGGCTTGAAGGGGACGGCGGGCAACCGCCGTCCCTTTTTCGTTTCCATGTTTTTGTGGCCACGGCCCGGCCGCGGCGGGCCTGCCCTTGCCTCCGCCCCGCGCCTGCCTCTACACCGGCCCATTGGGTCGGGTCCTCAGGGAGAATACGGTGCGACTCGGAAGCATGGTGGCGGCAGGGCTGATCCTGGCATTGGGCGCCTGTTCGAGCGCCGGGGACAATTTCCGCGTGCCCGGCCAGGATGAGTATCGCGACGACAGTCGCCGTTCCACCGTGCGGGGCCGCCTGTCCGGGGAAGACGGCATCCTGATCTTCGGCACCGACCGGTCTCGGCCGGGCCAGTCCGACCAGGGCGGCGCCGGGATCGGCGTGAACGCCTTCCTCTGGCGCGCCACGCTCGACACGCTGTCCTTCATGCCGCTGTCCTCGGCCGATCCCTTCGGCGGTGTCGTCATCACCGATTGGTATTCACCGCCCGGCACCAGCGGCGAGCGTTTCCGTGCCACCGCCTATATCCTCGGCCGCCAGCTCCGCAGCGATGGCGTGCGGGTCGCGCTGTTCCGGCAGGAACTGCGCAACGGCACCTGGCTCGACGCGCCGGTCTCGGCCGGCACGACGGCGGAGCTGGAGGACCAGGTCCTGTCGCGTGCGCGGGAGCTGCGGTCGCAATCCACCGCCTCCATCCGGTAGCGGTCGGGCTTTCCAGGCCGCTCGGCGCGCTTTATGGCTGACGCCCTCGCAGCCTGAAGCCAAGCATCCTCATGAACGAGATTTCGCCGGCACCGGCCGGGAGTGTTGCCCGCTACGACTTCGCCGCCGCCGAGCCGCATTGGCAGGCGGAATGGGAAGCCCGCGCCTGTTTCGCCGTGCCGGACGTGCCGCCGCCGGGCGCGGCGAAATACTATGTGCTCGAGATGTTTCCCTACCCCTCGGGCAAGATCCATATGGGGCATGTGCGGAACTACACGCTCGGCGACGTCGTCGCGCGCTACAAGCGGGCCGCCGGGCACCTCGTGATGCATCCGATGGGCTGGGACGCCTTCGGCCTGCCGGCCGAAAATGCGGCGCGGGAGCGGAACATCCACCCCGGCGAATGGACCTACGCCAACATCGCCACCATGCGCGCCGAGCTGAAGCGCATGGGCCTGTCGCTGGACTGGAGCCGCGAATTCGCCACCTGCGACGTCGCCTATTACGGCCAGCAGCAGAAGCTGTTCCTGGATTTCTGGCGCGCCGGCCTGGTCGAGCGCCGGGAATCCTGGGTGAACTGGGACCCGGTCGATGGCACCGTGCTGGCCAATGAACAGGTGATCGACGGCCGCGGCTGGCGGTCCGGCGCACTGGTCGAGAAGAAGAAGCTCAGCCAGTGGTTCCTGGCCATCACGAAATTCGCGCCCGACCTGCTGGAGAGCCTCAACACGCTGGACCGCTGGCCGGAGCGTGTGAAGCTGATGCAGGGGAACTGGATCGGCCGCAGCGAAGGCGCGCGGGTGCGGTTCGCGCTGGACACGCCGGTGGACGGCATCGCGGAAGCCGAAGTGTTCACCACGCGCCCGGACACGCTGTTCGGCATGAGCTTCCTGGCCGTCGCGGCCGAGCATCCGCTTGCGCAGGCCGCCGCTTCGCGCAATGCCGCCGCTGCCGCCTTCGTCGCTGAGTGCCGCAGCATGGGCACCTCCGAAGTCGCGATCGAGCAGGGCGAGAAGAAAGGCTTCGACACCGGCATTCTCGTGCGTCACCCCTTCAACGGCCGGACCTACCCGGTCTGGATCGCGAACTTCGTGCTCATGGAATACGGCACGGGCGCCATCTTCGGCTGCCCCGCGCATGACCAGCGCGACCTCGACTTCGCGCGGAAATACGGCCTCGACGTCACGCCCGTCGTGCTGCCCGCCGGCGCGAACCCGGACAGCGTCGCGGTGGGCGATACCGCCTTCACCGATGACGGCACGATCTTCAACTCGGATTTCCTCGACGGCCTCACCGTGCCCGCCGCCAAGCGGGCGGTGATCGACCGGCTGGACGGATTGGGCGCCGGGCATGGCGTGGTGAATTGGCGCCTGCGGGATTGGGGTGTCTCCCGCCAGCGCTATTGGGGCTGCCCGATCCCGGTCATCCACTGCGACGAGTGCGGCGCGGTGCCCGTTCCCGCCGAGCATCTGCCCGTGGAACTCCCGCAGGACGTGGATTTCTCCCGCCCCGGCAATCCGCTCGACCACCACCCGACCTGGAAGCATGTGGCCTGCCCGTCCTGCGGCAAGCCGGCGCGGCGCGAGACCGACACCTGCGACACCTTCGTCGATTCCTCCTGGTATTTTGCGCGATTCTGCTCGCCGGGTGCGGCGGACCCCGTGACGCGCGCGGCCGTGGATGCCTGGCTGCCGGTGGACCAGTATATCGGCGGGATCGAGCATGCGATCCTGCACCTGCTCTACAGCCGCTTCTTCACCCGCGCGATGCGGGAGACGGGGCACCTGGCCCTGGCCGAGCCCTTCGCCGGCCTGTTCACCCAGGGCATGGTGCAGCACGAAAGCTACAAGGGCGCCGATGGGCGGTGGCTGTACCCGGAGGAGGTGGAGTTCCGCACCGCCCCTGATGGCAGCCGCACCGCGACCGTGAAGGGCCACAATGAACCCGTGACCATCGGCCGCATCGAGGCGATGTCGAAGTCGAAGCGCAACACCGTCGATCCCGGCGCGATCATCGCGAAGTATGGGGCGGATACGGCGCGCTGGTTCATCCTGAGCGACAACCCGCCCGAGCGCGACATGGAATGGACGGAGTCCGGCGTCGCCGGTGCCTTCCGCTTCACCCAGCGCATCTGGCGCCTGGCTCAGGCCGCGCTGCCGACACTGCCGCCGCCCGATACCTCGGCCGAAGGTGCCGCCGGCCCGGCCCGGAAGCTCCGCCAGGCGACGCATCGCGCGATCCATGCGGTGACCGAGGCGCTGGACGGCTTCGCCTTCAATGTCGCGGTGGCGCGCATCCATGAATTCGCCAACGCCATCGCGGAGGCCGAGGCCGCCGCCGATGCGCCCCTGATGCCGGAAGCGCGGCGGGAAGCGCTGGAGATGCTGGCCCGCATCAGCGCGCCAATGATGCCGCATCTGGCCGAGGACGTGTTCGCCGCCTTGCGCCCCGGCTCCGGCATGCTGGTCGCGCAACTGCCCTGGCCGAAAGCGGACGCCGAATTGCTGCGCGCCGAAAGCGTGACGCTGGCGGTGCAGGTGCTCGGCAAGCTGCGCGCCACCATCGAGGTGCCGGTCGGCGCGGCGGAGGCCGACATCTTCGCCCTGGCGGAGGCGGAGGAGAACGTGCAGCGTGCCTTCGGCGGCAAGCCCGTGAAGAAGCGAATCCATGTCCCGGGGCGCGTGGTCAATTTTGTGGTCTGACCCCCCCGCGCCGCGCCGGCTTCTGCTTGCCGCCGCGGCGGTGGCGATGCTGGGCGGCTGCGGCTTCCGGCCGATCCATGGGCCGGCGGGCGGGGCGCAGGGCGACGATATCGCGCAGGACCTCGCCGCGATCCGCGTGCCGATCCTGCGCGAACGCTTCGGGCAGTTGACCCGCCGCGGGCTGGAACAGCGCCTTGCCACCGGCAGCGCCGGCGGCGTGCCCGCCCGCTTCGAATTGCGCGTACAGCCGGCCTTGCAGGTGGAGGGAATCGGCGTCGATCTCAGCGGCGCCGCGACGCGCGTGCGCTATGTGGGGGGCGCGCGCTGGGCGCTGCTGCGGATCGGCCCGCCGGAGGCGATCCTGGCCACCGGCTTCGAACGCGCGACGGATGCCTACAACGTGCCGACCAACCAGTATTTCGCCTCCGACATCGGGCGCGAGGCGACGGAGCGGCGGCTGGCGGATGCGCTGGCGGATGAGGTGGTGGTGCGCGTGGCGGTCGCGCTGCGGCGCCTGCGGGAGGCACCGGGCAGCCTTCCGGTGCCGACCGGACCCGTGCCTGGCCCCGGCCCGATCGACGTGCCGGTGCCCGACAACCCGCTGTCCAGCATCCGCCCGGGCTGACCCCGGTGGCGAAGCTGGACGCACGGCGCATCCTGTCTTTCCTGGCCGATCCCGGCCCCTGCCGCGCCGCCCTTCTGTATGGCGACGATGCCGGCCTGGTGCGCGAACGCGCCGAGGCCCTGCAGCGCGCCGTGCTCGGCGGCGCGATGGACGACCCGTTCCGGCTTTCGGACCTGACGCGGGAGGAAGCGGCGCGCAGCGGCGTATTGGCCGGGGAGGCCGCGGCGCTGGCGCTGACCGGGGGCCGGCGCGTGGTGCGTGTGCGGGACGCGACGGATGCGCATGCCGCGGGGCTCAAGGATGCGCTGGCGGTGCGGGGCGATTCCCTGCTGATTCTGGAAGCCGGCGAGCTGACCGCGCGGTCCAAGCTGCGCGTGCTGGCCGAAGCCGCACCGGAGATGCAGGCCATCGCCTGCTATCGTGAACGGGGCGAGGAACTGGCCGCCACCATCGCCCGCCTGCTGCGGGAGCAAGGGGTGCAGGCGGACCCGGCGGCGCTGTCCTACCTGGCCGCGCGGCTCGGCGAGGACCGGATGTTGCTGCGGCGCGCGGTGGAGGTGCTGGCGCTGTATGTCGGCGCCGGCGGCCGCGTGGATGAGGAAGCCGCCGCCGCCTGCGTGGCGGAGGGGGCTGCGCTCGACCTCGATGAGGCGCTGATGGCGGCGACGATGGGCGACGCAGCGGCCGCCGATGCCGCGCTGGACGCGGCCTTCGCCGAGGGGGCGAACCCCGTGATGGTGGTGCGCGCCGCGCTGCGCCATGTGCAGCGCCTGCATGAGGCGGTGGCGGCCGGCGGCAATGCCGCGATGCTGCGGCCGCCCGTATTCTTCCGGCACAAATCCGCCTTCGACCGCGCGCTGCGCCTGTGGTCGGGCGCGGCGCTGGAAGCCGCCGGGGCGGCGCTGCTGGAGGCGGAGCGGCGCACCAAGACCACCGCCTTCCGCCATGCCGATGCGGCGCTGGCGCGCGCGGCGGTGGCGGCGCTGGCGCGGCAGGCGGCGGCGCGGAGGTAAGGCAGGGCTTGGCGGGGACGCGCCTTTTCGGCAGGGTCCGGCGCACCCGCCAGAACAGGATAGCGCATGACCTCCCCCAAGCCCGGCCTGCCCACGCTCGATATCCTCGGCATCGGCAATGCCATCGTCGATGTGCAGGCGCGCGCGGATGACGCCTTCCTGGCGGCGCAGGGCATGGCGAAGGGCGGCATGGCGCTGATCAGCACCGAACAGGCCAACGACATCTACGCGGCGATGGGCCCTGGCGTGGAAAGCAGCGGCGGCTCGGCCGGCAATACCTGCGCGGTGGCGGCAGCACTCGGCGCGCGCGTCGGCTATCTCGGCAAGGTCGCCGACGATGCGCTGGGCGCGGTGTTCGCGCATGACATCCGCGCGGCCGGCGTGCGCTTTCCCTCGGCACCGCTGAGCGGGGGCGCGCCGACCGCGCGCTGCCTGATCCTGGTGACGCCTGACGGGCAGCGCACCATGAACACCTTCCTTGGCGCCTGCGTGACCTTCGGCCCGGATGACGTGGATGAGGCCGAGGTCGCCTCGGCCGCCGTCACCTACATGGAAGGCTACCTGTTCGACCCGCCGGCGGCGCAGGCGGCCTTCCGCAAGGCGGCGGCGGCGGCGCATGCGGCCGGGCGGCGGGTGGCGCTGTCCCTGTCGGACCCGTTCTGCGTCGGCCGCCACCGTGCCGCCTTCCGCGACTTCGTGAAGACCGAGACCGACATCCTGTTCGCCAATGAGGCGGAATTGCTGAGCCTGTACGAGACGGAGGATTTCGACACGGCGCTGGCCCAGGTGCGCGCCGAGGTGATGCTGGCCGCCGTGACGCGCAGTGAGCGCGGCAGCGTGGTGGTGGCGGGTGACGAAACCCACACGATCGCCGCCGTGCCGACCAATGTGGTGGACACGACCGGCGCCGGCGATGCCTATGCCGCCGGCTTCCTGGCCGCCATGGCGCTGGGCAAGCCGCTGGCCGAATGCGGTCGCTGGGGCAGCATCGCCGCCGCCGAGGTGATCAGCCATTTCGGCGCCCGCCCGCAGGCGGACCTCAAGGCGCTCGTGGGGTAGAAGGGTGCGGGGATGCAACCGGGCGGCGGCGTGCGGGATTGAGGCGCAGGGCGGGCAGGTTCCGCCGGCTCGAACCTGTCGGAGGCCCCCCCCCTGCGTCCATTCGGGCGTCCATTCGGGCGTCCATTCAGGCGTCCATTCGGGCGTCCATTCGGGCGTCCCATCGGGCGTCGCATCGGTTCCGTGATCATCGCCTTCCTGCCGGTTGCGGCGCCCGTGATCGCGCAGACCTCCCTGCCTCACCCCGGCCACCCGCCACCCCGGCCACCGGCGCGCCATGGACGAGCGTGGCGTCGGTGCGGTAGTCCCGGCACCGCCGCCCAGCCCGGGCGGCGACGCTGTGCTGGGTGGCGCGCTTCGCGCTCGCTTTTTCGGAAAAGCCCAACTATGTCTGCGGCGCATCAAAGCTAGGCCATGCCTTGTGTCCGCCATGACCGTCCCATGACGGTTGTCCGGGGCGCCCAGGTTCGGCCCCAACCGGAAGTCGGACTGCACCCATGGATATCCGCAACGTCGCCATCATCGCCCATGTCGACCACGGCAAGACAACGCTGGTCGACAATCTCCTGAAGCAGGCCGGCGCCTTCCGCGCCAACCAGGTGGTGGCGGAGCGTGCGATGGACCGCAACGACCTCGAACGCGAACGCGGCATCACCATCCTCGCCAAATCCACCGCGGTGGAATGGAAGGGTGTCAAGATCAACATCGTGGACACGCCCGGCCACGCCGATTTCGGCGGCGAGGTGGAGCGTATCCTCTCCATGGTGGACGGCGCCGTGGTGCTGGTTGACGCCGCCGAGGGCGTGCTGCCGCAGACGAAGTTCGTGCTGACCAAGGCGCTGGCGCGCGGCATCAAGCCGATGGTCGTCGTCAACAAGGTGGACCGCCAGGACGCGCGCCCGGACGAGGTCCACAACGAGATGTTCGACCTGTTCGCGGCCCTCGGCGCCAATGACGAACAGCTCGATTTCCCGATGCTGTTCGCGAGTGGCCGCCAGGGCTGGGCGGACCCCACCATGGACGGGCCGCGCAAGGATCTCTCGCCGCTGTTCGACCTGATCCTGAGCCATGTGCCGGCGCCCGGGCTCGATGCCAGCCTGCCCTTCGCCATGAACGCCGCCATCCTGGAGGCCGACAACTTCTTGGGCCGCATCCTGACGGGGCGCATCGAGCAGGGCACGGCGCGGCTGAACATGCCGGTGAAGGTGCTGCGGCGTGATGGCTCGGTGGTGGAAACCGGGCGCCTGACCAAGCTGATGACGTTCAGCGGGCTGGAGCGCGTGGTGGTGGAAACCGCCTATGCCGGCGACATCATCGCGATCGCCGGGCTTGAGAACGGCACCATCCCCGACACGATCTGCGACCCCGCCGTGGCGGCGCCGCTGCCGGCGATCCCCGTCGATCCGCCGACGCTCGCCATGACCTTCCGCATCAATGACGGGCCGCTCGGCGGGCGGGAAGGCAAGAAGGTGACCTCGCGCCAGATCCGCGACCGCCTGCTGAAGGAAGCCGAGGGCAATGTCGCCATCACCGTGAAGGTCAGCGAGGAGGCCGACGCCTTCGAAGTGGCCGGCCGCGGCGAATTGCAGCTTGGCGTGCTGATCGAGCAGATGCGCCGCGAAGGCTTCGAACTCACCATCGGCCGCCCGCGCGTGCTGATGCGCGACAACCCCGAGACCGGTGAGCGCGAGGAGCCCTTCGAGGAATGCCTCGTGGACGTGGATGAGGAATATTCGGGCGTCGTCGTGCAGAAGCTGAGCCTGCGCAAGGGCCAGATGCAGGACATGCGCCCCTCCGGCGGCGGCAAGCAGCGCCTGACCTTCCTGATCCCCTCGCGCGGGTTGATCGGCTACCACGGCGAATTCCTGACCGATACGCGCGGCACGGGCATCATGAACCGCATCTTTGCCGGCTATCAGCCCTATGCGGGCACGATCGAGGGCCGCCGCAATGGCTCGCTGATCTCCAACTCCGATGGCGAGGCGATCCAGTACGCGCTGTTTTCCCTGCAGGAGCGCGGGACGCTGTTCGTCGATCCGGGCGTGAAGGTCTATGTCGGCCTGATCCTCGGCGAGCACAGCCGCGACAACGACCTTGATGTGAACCCCATCAAGGAAAAGAAGCTGACCAACATCCGCGCCGCCGGCAAGGATGAGGCGCTGCTTCTGGTGCCGCCGCGCCGCATGAGCCTGGAGCAGGCGATCGCCTATATCGAGGATGACGAACTGGTGGAGGTGACGCCCGCCGCCATCCGCCTGCGCAAGCGCTACCTCGACCCGCATGAGCGCAAGAAGAATGCGCGCCGGTCGGACAGCGAAGCGGCGTAAGCAGCAGCCAGATGCGCGTCTGATGGCAGAACCGCGCTTCTGCCATCAGCGCACATTTTGCCATTGCGCGTGAGCGTGCCACCACCCTATGTAACGGCCGGAGGTGGCGCGATATGGATGCTCTTTCGGTGAAGGTGGACCAGTCGGGCCGCGTGGTGATCCCGCGCGATGTGCGCGTGGCGCTTGGCATCCCCGATGGCGGCGAATTGCGCCTGTCCGTGGAGGATGGCGTGTTGCGCGCCGTCTCCCGCGCCACGGCGCTGCGGCGCATCTGGGCGGAAACCGAAGCAGCGTCGCCCGCCGCGCAGCCCGCCACCGCGATGCTGTTTCAGACCCGGCGCGAGGAAAACCGCCTTGGCCTGCACGAGGACCAGGCGCCCGCCCCCGCCGATGGCTGAACCGCGGCTGCTGCTCGATACCTCGGCGTTGCTGGCCCTGGTGTTCCGGGAGCCGGGGTTCGAGGTGGTGGTGGGCGCGCTGGATGGCGCGGCGTTCGGCGCAATCAACCAGGCGGAGCTGGTGGAAATCGCCATGCGGCGCGGGATCGACCCGGCCCACGCCGCGTCCTGGGCTGACGACCTGTCGATCCCCATCCTGGCCTTCACCGCACCGATGGCCGCGCGCGCCGGCGCCTTGCTCGCGCAGCATCGCCGGCAGGGGCTGTCGCTTGGCGATGCGGCGTGCCTCGGCTGTGCGGTGGTGCTTGGCGTGCCGGTGCTGACGGCCGATCGGGCCTGGGCGGCGCTCGACTTGCCCGTCGAGGTGCGGCTGATCCGATAGAGGCTCAGCGCCCCGGTTCAGGCTCGGCCTTCCGGGCACCGTCCAGCATCGCCATCCGCCGCGCCTCGGCCTCCCGGTCGGCGCGCGTTTGTTGCTTCGTGCGGCCATGCTTCACGCGGTTCGCGGACGCTTCCGCCTGCCGCGCTGCCTTCGCCGCCGCCTTCCGCGCATGGTTGAGGTTGACGAGGTCGCCCATGGCGGGAGAGTAACGGGGAACGCCCGAACCGCCGAGACCCCCATGCACATCACCCTGACCGCCGCCGATGGCCATACCATCAGCGCCTATGCCGCGGGGCCCGCCGATGCGCGGGCGGCGCTGGTGGTGGTGCAGGAAATCTTCGGCGTGAACACCAACATCCGCCGCGTCTGCGACGCCTTCGCGGCCCAGGGCTACGCCGTGGTGGCGCCGGCCTTGTTCGACCGCGTGGCGCCGGGCACGGAACTGGCCTATGGGCCCGATGATGTTCAGCGTGGCCGCACGCTCAAGGGCCAGGTGCCGGAAGCCGGCACGCTGCTGGATGTGGAAGCCGCCGCCGCGGCGCTGCCCGCCACCGCGAAGCGCGGCATCGTGGGATATTGCTGGGGCGGCACCGTCGCCTGGCATGGCGCGACCCGCAGCCGCAGCTTCGCGGCCGCCGTCGGCTGGTATGGCGGCGGCATCGCCGCCACCCGCACCGAGACCCCCAATTGCCCGGTGGAGCTGCATTTCGGCGAAACCGATGCCTCCATCCCGATGAGCGACGTGGAGGCGATCCGCGCGGCCCAGCCGGGGGTTGGCATCTTCGTGTATCCGGGTGCCGGCCATGGTTTCGGCTGTGATGAGCGCGCCAGCTACAGCCCGGCCGACGCCGCCCTTGCGCAAAGCCGGACACTCGCTTTCCTCGCGACGCATCTGGGCTGAGGAGATCCTTTCATGGTCGGCTACTACATCACCAGCGCCATCTGCCTGTTCCTTCTGATCACGATCCCGATCTGGACGCAGCGGGCCGACGCGCCCCACTACCCCATCGTCGTGCTGATCCTGCTCGGCCTCGTTGTGTTCCTGGTGCCGGTCTTCCTGCGCCGCCGCGCGCGGGAGGGTGCCGCCGACCCCGGCAAGCTGGCGATGACGGTCGATACGCTGGGCCGCGAGCGGGAATGAACCTGCACGATCCGGCGCTGGAGGCGGCGGCGGTGATCGCCGCCCTCGGCCTGGCGCCGCATCCGGAAGGGGGCCATTACCGGGAAATCTGGCGCGATGCGCCCCCGGGGGGCGGGCGCGGGGCGGGCACCGCGATCCATTTCCTGCTGGAAGCCGGCCAGGCCAGCCACTGGCACCGCGTGGACGCCGCCGAATGCTGGTTCTGGCATGCCGGCGGGGCGCTGGTGCTGGAGCTTTCCCGCGACGGCACGCGCGTGGATGGCAGCGTGACGCTCGGCCCCGATTTGGGCCCCGATCTGGGCCCCGATCTGGGCCCAGATCTGGGCGCCGGGCAGGCGTTGATGGGGCTGGTGCCCAAAGGATGGTGGCAGGCGGCGCGACCGGCCGGGGCAGGCTGGGCGCTGGTGTCCTGCACCGTTTCCCCGGCCTTCGACTTTTCCGGGTTTGAACTGGCCCCGCCGGGCTGGGCGCCGGGCGCGTGAGCACATCCCTCGCCTGGGATGAGCGCTATGCCGGCGGCGACTTCGCCTTTGGCGAGGCCCCCAACCGCTACCTGGAAAGCCTGGCGCCGCGCCTTCGCCCCGGCATGCGCGCGCTGGCGCTGGGCGATGGGGAGGGGCGGAACGGGGCCTGGCTGGCAGGGCAGGGGCTGGTCGTGACCTCGCTCGACTGGTCGCCGGTCGGCAGTGCCAAGGCGGCGGCGCTGGCGGCGCGGCGGGGTGTCGCGCTGACCACGATCACCGCCGATGCGGCCCGTTGGACCTATCCGGCGGCAGGGTTCGACCTGGTCGCGTGGATCTATGTCCACCTGCCGCCCGCCGACCGCGCGGCGGCCGCCGCGGGGGTGATGCGCACGCTGGCGCCGGGCGGGCTGCTGGCGCTGGAATGCTTCTCGCCGGCGCAGGAGGGGCGGCGCAGCGGCGGGCCGAAACTGCCCGAATTGCTGTGGTCCCGCGCCATCGTGGAGCGAGAATTCGCGGGGCTGGAGGTGCTGGAACTGCTCGAAGGCACCGTCGCGCTCGATGAAGGCCCGCGCCACCAGGGGCCAGCGGAAGTCGTGCGGGCGCTGCTCAGGCAGCCCCCCCTTGGGCGGCCCGAGAGGCGATGAACCCACCCGCCGCGACCAGCGCCGTCGCCGCCGCCACCGTCAGAGTAAACGCCCCCTCCCCGATCGCCACCAGCAGCAGGGTGGAAGCCACCGGCACGGCATAGGCCAGCGTGCCGAGCAGCCGCGGGTCGCCACGCTTCATGCCGACATCCCACAGGAAGAAGGCCGCGCCGACCGGCCCGAGGCCGAGCAGGACCAGCGCCAGCCACTGCCCGGCATCGGGCGCGACCCAGCCCTCGAACAGCGCATGCCCCACCGCCGCCAGCGCGGCCGTCGCCAGGCAGAAGCCGGCCACCGCCTCGGTGGGCACCTCGCGCAGGCGGGGCGTGCCGGCGGTGACGGAATAGACCGCCCAGACCACCGCGCAGCCGAGTGCGGCGAGGAAGCCCGGCAGCGCCTCGGCCGGGAAGCTCGCGCCCGGCCCCACCAGCAGCGCGCAGCCGGCAAACCCCATCGCCACGCCGGCCAGCCGCACCGGCCCCAGCCGCAACCCGCGCAGCGGCGCCGACAACACCACGATCAGCAGTGGCCAGAGATAGTTGATCAAATTCGCCTCCACCGCCGGCGCCAAGGCGAGCGCCGCGAAGTAAAGCGCGTGGTAGCCGAACAGCCCGCCGACGCCATGCGCCCAGGCCAGCGGCGCCTGGCGCAGAAGCGACGCCTGCCCGCGCGCCATCACCACGGCCAAGCCCACCGTGCCGCCGACCGCGAAGCCGATGGCCGTCATCTGCAAGGGCGGGATGCCGGCCGCCAGACGCGACAGCACCGCCAGGAACGCCCAGAGCGCCAGCGCGCCGCAGCCGGCCAGGGTCGCGGGCGCCATCGTGGCGGGCGACATGGCGGCTACAGATTGCGCCGGCTGGCGCGCAGCGTCGGCAGGCCGATGCCCGCCGCATCGAACCCGCCATCCACGGCGATCACCTGGCCCGTCACGTAGCTGGCGCCCTCGCCGCACAGGAACACGATCATCTCGGCCAGTTCGGTCTCCAGCCCGTAGCGCCCGAGCGGGATGGCATCGTGGTAGTCGCGGCGGATTTCGGGCGAGTGCACGGCCTTGGCCATGGCGGTGTCCACCGGCCCCGGCGCCACCGCATTCACCCGGATGCCGAGCCCCGCCAGCTCCACCGCCTGCTGTTTGGTCAGGTGGGCGAGGGCCGCCTTGCTGGTCCCATAGGCCACCCGCAGCGTGGAGGCCCGCAGGCCGGAGATGGAGGTGACATTCACCACCGCGCCCCCGCCATGTTCGGCCATCAGGGGGGCCGCTGCCTGCACCGTCAGGAAGGGGCCGGTGACGTTCACCGCCATGACGCGGTTCCATTCCGCGAGCGTCGTGTCGAGCATCGGCTTGAACACCGCCGTGCCGGCATTGTTCACCAGCGCATCCAGCCGCCCGAACTGCGCGAAGATGGCGGCGACGGATCGGGCCACGCCTTCGGGGTCGCTGACATCGCAGACCAGCGCATGGGTGCGCTCCGGCGCCGCCAGGCCGGCGGTGGCCTTCGCAAGCTCCTCCGCGTCCAGATCGAGCAGCCCGACGCGCCAGCCCTGCGCCAGGAAGCAGCGCGCGGTGGCGAGGCCGATGCCGCGCCCGGCGCCGGTCACCAGCGCGACGCGCCCGGCATCCATCAGCTTCCGACTTTCAGCGTGCTGGTCAGGCCGCGCAGGCAGGCGAGGATCGACAGCGGCGTGATCTTGCCGGTGCGGGGGTTCTCCTCGCTGGGGACGTTCTCGATCGTCATGGTCAGACGGGCGGCGGCGGCGTCCACGCGGATGGTGTGGGTGTTGCGGGTGACACCCGGGTCCGCCCAGATTTCCACCATGGTGCGCCGCGGCCCGATGCCTGCCAGGGCCAGCGCGGCGGCCACGTTCACATTGGCCGGGAAGCCCTGCGCGGCGTCGAAGGCATTGCCCTTGAAGATCAACTGCGGTGCCTCGGTCACCGCCAGCACGTCGATGTTGTGCTCGGTCAGGTAGGGCGCGCCGACCAGGCCGCGTGGCGGCTTGCGCGTCTCGATGGTGACGGACGTCACCTCCCCTTCCGCGGCGGCGCGCACGGCATCCAGGCCGAGCAGCGCGCCGGTGGGTACGATGATGCGGGCGCCGGTTTCCCGCGCGCGCTCCACCAGGTTCATGCGCGGCAGCAGGGCGCCGACGCTGGAGGGCACGAAGATCTTCTTATGCTCGATCGCGGCCAGCGCGATGTCCTCGAACACCGCGGCGGGGGCTGCCTCCACCACGATGTCGGCGTGGTAGGCGAGTTCGCGCAGATCGACGATGCTGGGCTTGTTGCGGAAATCGGCGATGTTGGCGCGCAGCTTCTGCTGGTCGCGCGCCGCCACGGCCGTCAGGCGCAGCCCCTCCACGCCGGCATCGAGGGCGCGGGCCAGGTGCAGGCCGATGGCGCCCATGCCGCCGATGGCGACCGTCATCTCACGCATGCGCTGTTCCCTAGACTGCTGGCGACCTTCCGCCATCCACATTGATGGCGGTGCCTGTGATGTAGCCGCCCTGGTCGCTGGCGAGGAAGGTGGCGAGTGCCGCAAATTCGGCCGCCTTGCCGATGCGCCCCAGCGGCATGCCGCGCCCCTGCTCGGCCTTCCAGTCTTCCCAGGTGATGTCGCGCGTCTCGGCGGCGTGGCGGCGCACCCATTGGTCGCTCTCGATGATGCCGACCATCAGGCCGTTGACCAGGATGTTGTGCGCAGCGCCTTCGTGGGAGAGCACCTTCATCAGCGCCATGCCGGCCGCGCGGGAGACGGCGGTGGGGGCGCCGCCGCCGCCGGGTGTCTTGGCGGCGGTGCTGAGCACGTTCAGCACGCGGCCCCAGCGCCGCGCCTGCATGCCCGGCCAGACGGCGCGCGTCAGGCGGATGGCGGCGAACAGCTTGAGGTCGAGGTCCGCCTGCCACAGCGCGTCATCCACCTGCATGAAGGGGCCGCGCTGGCTGGTGCCGGCATTGTTCACCAGGATGTCGATGGGGCCGAGTGCCGCTTCCGCCTGCGCCACGGCGTTCGCGCAGCCCTCGGCGGTTGCCACATCGGCCGCGATGGCCGCGATGCGCCCGCCCTGGAAGGTTTTTTGCAGACCCTCCCGCGCGCTGGCCAGCGCCTCGGCGCCGCGCGCCACCAGCGCGACGGCGGCGCCGGCTTCCAGATAGGCCTCGGCGATCGCGAGCCCGAGGCCCTTCGAACCGCCGGTGATCAGGGCCACGCGGCCGTCGAGGCGGATCTGCATGCGGATGCTCCCGGAGCCAAGAAAAGCGGACCTACGGCGGAAGGCCCGGCGCCGCAACGCGGCGCCCGCGCACAGCGCACCCGACCGGCTTGGTGCGCCTGCGCGTCGGCGTGCAAGCCAAGGCCGCGGATGCGGCCGCCCGGCGCCTGAGGGCATCAAAAAGGATGGGCGATCGACGGGGCTCGAACCCGCGACATCCAAGACCACAACCTGGCGCTCTACCAGCTGAGCTACGACCGCCGCATGAGGAGGCGCATGTAGGCCAGGGGGGCCGGCGGCGTCAACGTCCGGTGACCAAGGCACATCAGACGGCGAAGGCGACCTGCGCGATCGGCGGCAGGTGTTCCGCGATCCTGCGCCAGCGTGCGCCGCCCGCCTCGCCCAGCCACAGCGTGCCGGTGGTGGAGCCCATGGCAAGGCGCTCGCCTGTGGCATCGGCGACCAGCGCGTGGCGGTAGATCAAATCGTAGCAATCCGCCTCGGGCAGCCCTGCGCCAACGGATTCGAGTGTGGCGCCGCCATCGCGCGTGCGGGTGACAACCAGGCGCCCGTCTACCGGGACGCGGCACTCATCCTTCACGGCCGGCGCGAACCAGGCCGTCAGGGGGTCGCTCGGATGGGCGGCGACCGCGAAGCCAAAGCGGGAGGGCGCGGCGGCGGTGATCTCGGCAAAGGTCTCCCCGCCATCGGTCGAACGAAACATGCCGTTGTGATGCTGCGCCCAGACCACATCGGGCTGCGCCGCGCAGGCCGAGAGCAGGTGCACATCCTGAACCACCGGGTCGAAGGCCTGGGCGGGCGGCATGTATTCGGCGCGCAGCCCCTGGCCCACCAGGCGCCAATGCCCGCCGGCATCGTCGCTGCGCCAGACGCCGCCGGTGGAAATGGCGATGGTCAGGCGCCGCGGATCGCGCGGGTCGACCAGGATCGTGTGCAGGCCGGGGTCGTCATAGCCGCCGCCCATCCAGCGTGCGCGTTCCGGCACATCCCACAGCGGCGCGTTGCGCTGCCAGCTGGCGCCGCGATCCGCGCTGCGGAACAGCGCGGCGGGCAGGGTGCCGGCCCAGATCTCGCCCGGCGCGCCGCCGGCGGCCAGCGCCCAGACCATGTCCACGGCTGGGGCCTTTTCGCGCTCGGGCTCCGGCGGGAAGGCAGGCGCGGGCAGTTCCTGCCAGCTTCGGCCCCCATCGTCGGAGCGGTGCAGCTTCGCGCCGAAATGGCCGAGGCGGAGGGCTGCGTAGATCGCGCCGTCGCGCGGGTCGATCATCACGGCGGAGACTGGCTCGCCCAGGAAGGCGGGCGTGCCGACATGCCAGGTGCCATCGCCGCGCGCCCCCGCGCGGAGCAGGCCCTTTCGCGTCGCGATCCACAACATGGTCAGCCCCCCGAAAGCGCCTGCATGACGAAGACCTCATCCTCCGGGCCGATCCTGTCGGACAGCGTGACCCGGTCGGCGATGGCGCGTTCGCCGATGAAGATGTTGACGTGCTTGCGGAGCCGCCCCTGGTCGTCCAGCAGATAGAAGCGCAGCCGCGGACTGGCCGCGAAGATGAAGTCGAGCGCCGCGTGCAGCGGACCTTCGGGAATCTCGGCCGGTGGGCAGGGCAGGTGGCGGCGCAGATTGGCGGTGAAGCTGATCCGCGCCATGGCGCGCCTAACCGGCGGCGGCGCGCAGCCCGCCGGCGCGCGCGGTGATCCAGGCCTCGAGCCGTTCCAGCGCCGCGTCGATCACCGCATCGCCCTTGCAGAAGGCGAAGCGGGCATAGTGGTTCGGCGCGTCGGCGGAGGCATAGAAGGCCGTCACGGGAATGGCCGTCACCTTCGCCTCGGTGGTCAGCGTGCGGCAGAAGGCCACGTCATCGCCATTGAAACCGAGCGGGCGGAAATCGGTGGTGATGAAGTAGCTGCCCTGTGTGGGCAGCACGCCGAAGCCAAGCCGCGCCAGCCCGGCTGCCAGCCTGTCGCGCTTCGCCTGCAGGCTGGTGGACAGCCCCTCGAAATACGCATCCTCCTTGGCGAGGCCGACGGCGATCCCGCGCTGGAGGTTGGGCGGCGTCGTGAAGGTCAGGTTCTGGTGCGCCTTCAGCACATTGGGGAACAGCCCGGCATCGCAGGTGACATAGCCGATCTTCCAGCCGGTCAGGCTGAAGGTCTTGCCCGCGCTGCCCACGCGCATGCAGCGTTCCCGCATGCCCGGCAGCGTCATCAGCGGGATGTGCTTCCAGCCATCGAAGGTCAGGTGTTCGTACACCTCGTCGCAAATCGCATAGCAATCGTGGCGATCGATCAAATCCGCGATGAAGGCCAGCTCGGCACTCGTAAAAACCTTGCCGGCCGGGTTCATCGGCGTGTTGAGCAGGATCGCCTTGGTCTTCGGCCCGAAGGCGGCGGCGAGCTCCGCGCGCGGCAGCTCCCATTTCGGCGGGCTGAGGCGCACCAGCTTCGGCGTAGCGCCGAGCAGTTTCACAACCGGCAGGTAGGTGTCATACAGCGGCTCGATCAGCACGCATTCATCGCCGGGGTTCAGCACCGCCATCAGGCAGGCGGTGATCGCTTCCGTGGCGCCGGACGTCACGATGACCTCCTGCTGCCAATCGACGTCGAGCCCGTAGAAGCGCTTGTTCGCGGCGGCGACGGCCTGGCGAAGCTCCGGGCTGCCGGCCATCGGCGGGTATTGGTTGCGGCCATCCTTGAGTGCCGCGGCGGCGGCCTCGATCACGTCCGGCGGGCCGTCGTAATCCGGAAAACCCTGGCCGAGATTGATGGCGCCATGCTCCGTCGCCAGCGCCGACATGACGGTGAAGATGGTGGTGCCGGTGGCCGACAGCAGGTGGTTCTGGGGCTTCATTGGGGCTTCATCGCGGGCTCCTGGGCGCGGCCATACGCGGCCAGGCGGCGAGAATGGGGGCGGTGTCGCGGAGGCGCAACCTTCCGCCCCGCGCGGGCCGAACCATTGCCTGAATTTTATGCATGCTGCACAGTGTGCGGCAGCAGCCGGTCGGCGCGCGATCGGAATCCGCGGCCGATGGCGTTGCCGCGCTGGCACGGGCCATGCAAAACCCTTGCGGCTTGCGGGCGGCCGGCAGCGCATGTCGCCGGTGTCCGAAAGCCAGGGGGAAAGGCGCAGGGTCCCGGACGCACGATCACGGACACCCTGCGGAGCGACGGAGCGCATGAAAAAAATCGAGGCGATCATCAAGCCGTTCAAGCTGGATGAAGTGAAGGACGCGCTGCACGAGATCGGGCTGCAGGGCCTGACCGTCGTCGAAGCCAAGGGATTCGGCCGCCAGAAGGGCCACACGGAGCTGTATCGCGGCGCCGAATACGTGGTGGATTTCCTGCCCAAGGTGAAGATCGAAGTGGTCTGCCCCGATGATCTGTGCGAACGCGCGATCGAGGCGATCACCGCCGCCGCCCGCACCGGGCGCATCGGCGACGGCAAGATTTTCGTGAGCGACGTGCAGGAAGTGATCCGCATCCGCACCGGCGAACGGGGCGAGGACGCGGTTTGATTTTCGGCGTGCCGCGGCACGCAAGATATTTGCGGCCCTGCCCGGCATCGGGTTCGGGGCCGCGATACAGGCCGGACCGGCGCTAGGCCGGGGAAGGCTACCGGGCGCCAGCCGACCCCGAGCGGGTCGCGGCATCCGGGCGCGGGGCGGGGGCCGGTCTCCGCCACGCGGCACTTGGACCGGGACGAGCAGAAACAGGATCGCACACGATGGCGAAAAAGCCGGCAGCCACTGCCACCAATGCGGCCGTCTCCAAGGTCATGGAAATGATCAAGGAGCACAGCGTCGAATACGTCGATTTCCGCTTCACCGACCCGCGCGGCAAGTGGCAGCACACCGCCCAGCACGTCTCGACCGTCGATGAGGACGTGTTCAGCGACGGCATCATGTTCGATGGCTCCTCGATCGCCGGCTGGAAGGCGATCAACGAGAGCGACATGATCCTGATGCCGGATGCCTCGACCGCCGTCATGGATCCCTTCTCGGCCAAGCCGCAGATGATCCTGTTCTGCGACATCGTGGAGCCGAGCACCGGCCAGATGTATTCGCGCGACCCGCGCAGCACGGCCAAGCGCGCCGAGGCCTACCTCAAGTCCACGGGCCTCGGCGACACGGCCTTCTTCGGCCCGGAAGCCGAGTTCTTCGTGTTCGACAGCGTGAAGTTCGGCACGGGCGGCAATTTCGGCCACTACAGCCTCGACAGCATCGAGGGCCCGGGCGCCAACATGAAGGACTACCCGGAAGGCAACATGGGCCATCGCCCTGTCGTCAAGGGTGGCTACTTCCCGGTGCCGCCGGTCGACAGCGAGCAGGATCTGCGCGCCGAGATGCTGAGCACGATGGGCGAGATGGGCCTGCCGATCGAGAAGCATCACCACGAGGTGGCGCAGAGCCAGCATGAGCTCGGCACCAAGTTCGGACCCTTGGTTCAACAAGCCGACTTCATGCAGATCTACAAGTACTGCGTGCACAACGTGGCGCACAGCTACGGCAAGACCGCGACCTTCATGCCGAAGCCGATCTATGGCGACAATGGCAGCGGCATGCATGTGCACCAGTCGATCTGGAAGGCCGGCAAGCCGATGTTCGCGGGCAATGGCTACGCGGACCTCAGCGAGATGGCGCTGTACTACATCGGCGGCATCATCAAGCACGCCAAGGCGCTGAACGCCTTCACCAACCCGACCACCAACAGCTACAAGCGCCTGATCCCGGGCTTCGAAGCCCCCGTGCTGCTGGCCTATTCGGCCCGCAACCGCTCGGCCTCCTGCCGGATCCCCTACGCGACCAGCCCGAAGGCGAAGCGCGTCGAGGTGCGGTTCCCGGATCCGGGTGCGAACCCCTACCTGGCTTTCGCCGCGATGCTGATGGCCGGCCTCGATGGCATCAAGAACAAGATCCATCCGGGCGACGCCATGGACAAGGATCTGTACGACCTGCCGCCCGAGGAGCTGAAGGGCATCCCGACGGTGTGCGGCAGCTTGCGTGAGGCGCTGGGTGCGCTTGCCGCCGACCATGACTTCCTGCTGGCCGGCGACGTGTTCACGAAGGACCAGATCGAGAGCTACATCGAGCTCAAGTGGACCGACGTGTACAAGTTCGAACACACGCCGCACCCCGTTGAGTTCGAGATGTACTATAGCGTTTAGTGCGTCCTCGGGCGCGTCGTGCCGAAGGCACGCCTTCGGCGTGACGCGGCCGCATCCGCGGCCTTGGCTCGCCGCATAAGCGGCGGGCGCCCCGGGTTCCCATCGAAGCAATCGCCTCGATGGGTGCCCTGTTCGGCGCCTCGGACCGCTAGGCGGTCCGCCTGTCGCTTACCTCGCGAGAGGGGCCGCGCGGGACACCGCGCGGCCCTTTCGCGTTTCAGCGCCCGATGCTTCAGCGCCGGACCAGAATGTAGTTCACCGTCAGGTCGATGGTGACGCCGGCAGGGTCCACCGGCGGCGGGAAGGGCGGCAGGCGCGCGCCGGCGAAGGGCCCGGACGTCGCGACATTCAACGAGGGCGAGCCGGAGGGCAGGATGATGCGCACGCTGCGCACCGTGCCGTCCGCATTCGCCACCACCCGCACCCGCACCTGCCCGCTTTCGCCGAGCTCCGCCGCGCGGGCCGGATACCGGATGTTCTGGTCGAGCCAGCGACGGAAGGCGCCGCGCCAATCCGCCCCCACCGCGGCGCCTGACACATTCAGGTTCGGGTCGCTGGTTGCCCGCCCCTCCAGCAGGCGCGGGTCCACACTGAGGTCGAGGCCGCGCGTCTGCGGCCGGCCGGAAGGTGCCGCGGCGCTCGGCCCCTGGCCTTGCCGCTGCCCGAAGGGCACCCCCTGCGGCAGGAACACCGTGCCCGGCGGCAGGCGTGCTGGCGGGCGTTGGGCCGGTGGCGCGGGGCGCGCCGGCGGGCGGGCCGCCTGCTGGGTCGGCGCGGCCTGCGGCGGCGGCGGCGCTGTGACGGATGGCGGCTGCGGCACGGGCGGTGCGGGCCGTGGCGGCTCCGGCAGGGCCGCGATAGCCGGCGGTGGCGGCGGGACGGGCGGTGCGGGTCGCGGTGGCTCGGGCAGGGCGGCGATACTCGGCGGCGGCGGCGGCAGCTGGGGCGCGGCCGCGGGCGGCCGGGGTGGTGGCGTGATCTGGTTTGCCTCAGGGGGCGCCACGAGCGGCGGCGGCACGGCCGGCGCTGCCACCACGGGCGGTGCGGCGGGTGTGGGCGGGGCCGGCGGGGGCGGCGCGCTGGGGGCCGCACCCAGCGGCGGCGGGGGCGCGGGGGGGCCGGGAATGCCCTCCGGCGGTTCGGCCGCCGGGCGCTCCGGCTGGCCGCCCTGGTAGACCACCTCGAAGCTCGGCGCGATCGCATCCAGGGAAGGCTCGCGCCGCGGTGCCAGCCCGAACAGCACCAGCGCCAGCAGCGCCAGGTGCAGCAGCGCCGACCCCGCCACCCAGGCCAGGTTCCGCCGCGTGGCGACGCGCGGTGGCCGGGCCGGTGGCGACGCCGAACCCGGCACGGCAGGCGCCGCCGGCTCCCGCCATGCGGCAGCGCGCGGACGGGAGCCGAAGCGGGAGAGGCCGTTCAGCGGCGGATCCCGGGTCGGCCGGGAGGAGGAGGGGCGCGGCAAGCCCTGGCCGATAGACGATCCGCCCACCCCCGGACAACCACCGCGGCTGTCACGAAGCGTGTCGCGCGCGTTATCCTGCATGAATGCCGAAGCACCGCCTCTTCCTCGCCGCGCCCTCCGCCGACTGCGCCGGCTTCCATGCCGAGGCGATCCACGCGCTTGGCCCCGCCGCCCTCGCCGCCGCGCCTGATCTGGCGACGCTGTCGGTCGATGTCGTGGATGCGACCCCCGCAACACCGCCCTGGCAACGCCCCGGCGAGGCGCCAGCGCCGAGTTTTCCCGAGTATGACGCGGTGCTGGACCTTTGGGGCAGCGAGGCTGCGCTGGATGCGGCGCTGGCGGGCCTCGCGCCGCGCGTCGCTGCCCTTCGCCATGTCTCGGTCCGTGTCGCCGAGACGGTCGAGAAGGACGACCTGCCCCGCCCGCAGGGCCGGGCCGCGGGGGTGAAGTTCCTGTCGCTGATGGTGTTCAAGGACGACCTGCCGGAGGCAGTGGCGCGCCGTCTCTGGGCGCATCACGCGGGGCTGGCGCTGCGGGTGCATGTCGGCATGGCGCGCTATGTGCGGGATTGGGTGGTGGGGTCCGCGCCCGGCTTCCATGGCATCGCCGAGCTGCATTTCCCGAGCAACGAGGCCATGACCACGCGCTGGTTCGACAGCGATGCGGGGCGGGACGCGATCATCCACGATGTCGGGCATTTCCTGGCGCGCGCCACGCGGCTCTACACGACGGAGCATGTTCTGAGGGCGGGTTAGGCTCGACATCCAATCGGGCCTGGCGACGACGCGGCGGGTTGTGATCCAAGATCCGTGTTGCGCGGAGCTTGGATCATGGCGGAAGAGTTCTGGCTTTCGGATCGGCAGTGGGCTGCGATTGCGCCACTGCTCCCAGGCAATCAGCCTGGTGCACACAGCCTGGTGCACGGCGCGTAGACGACCGGCGTGTGATCAGCGGCATCGTGCACATGCTGAAGATTGGCGGGTGCTGGCGGGACTGCCCGGCCTGCTACGGCGCGTCGAGCACGATCGACAACGGCGATCACCGTTGATCAGGGGGGGCATGCTGGCTGTCCTGGTCGAGGCGACATCGGGTGGACTGCACGTGATCGACAGCACCACCACCAAGGCGCACCGCTCGGCGGCAGGGGCGCCAAGATCCACCTTGTCGCAGATGGGGCAGGCCGAAGCCTCGCCTGCACCGTCACGCCAGGGCCGATGGATGATCTGCGCCCCGCCCACGGCCTGTGGGCCAACCTGCCAGCCCCTGCCTTGTGCGCTGCCGACACCGCCCACGAGAGCAACGGCCTGCGCCAATTCCTGCTCAGCCGCGAAACCGTGCCCGTCATCCCGAACAACCCCACCCGCAAGCACCCGCAGCCCTTCGGCGCACGTGCCTGCAAAGCCTGCAACACCATCGAGCGCACCATTGGGCGACTGAAAGTCTGGTGGGCGACTGAAAGGCTGGCGCCGCATCCACACCCGCTACGACAAGCTCGCCGACAAAGTCGCCTCCGCCGTCGCCGCCATACTCATCCGTTCCTGAATGAGCCTGGAGCCGGCATCCCGGCGCGCGTATTCAGCCCGCCATGCGAATGCCGGTGGCGCGCAACACCTCCTCGTAGCGCCTGCGCTCGCTTTCGATGAAGGCGACGTGCTCCTCGATCGTGCTGCCGCGCGTCTCGGCGCCATTCATGTTGAAGATCTGCTTAACCTCGGGGTCGGCGACGGCTTGGTTCGCGGCGCGGTTGAGCGTCTCCAGGATAGGCCGCGGCGTGCCCTTCGGCGCCACCAGCCCAACCGCATTCGACATATCGAAATCCGGGATGCCCGCCTCATCGAGGGTCGGCACGTCGGGCAACGAGCTGGAACGGCGCGGCGTGGAAACGGCGAGGATCCGCAGCCGCCCCTGACGCGCCTGCGCCAGCACCGGCGGCAGGCCCGACACGACGGCCTCTGTCGTGCCCGCCGTGGCGTCCAGCACCGCCGGCGCGGCGCCACGATAGGACACATGGGCAACGCGGATGCCCGCGCGCAGCTCCAGCATCGCGGCGGTAAGGTGCATGATGCCGCCGATGCCGGAGTTCGCCACGTTGACCGCGCCAGGACGCGCCTTGCACAGGGCGATGAATTCTTGAATCGTCCGCACCGGGACCGAGGGATGAACCGCGATCACCACGGGCGTGATGCCGAGCATGCCGATCAGGTCGAAGTCGCGTTCCGGCCTGTAGGGCAGGTTGACATCGAGCAGCGGCTTCAGTGCCAGCTCGCCGCCCGTCGCCAGCATGATGGTGTAGCCATCCGGCCGCGATTGCGCGACCTGCACGGCGCCGATCGTGCCATTGGCGCCGCCGCGGTTCTCGACAACGAATTGCTGGTTCAGGATCTCCGCCATCTTGCTCGCGGAGGCACGCGCCATGAGGTCGGTTCCGCCGCCAGGTGGGAAAGGCACAACGAGGCGCACGGGTCGCGACGGATAGGTTTCCGCCTCCGCGATACGTGGCAGCAGCAGCAAGGCCGGGGCAGCGATGAGCGAACGGCGGCGCATGGCGGGCGTTCCTTTGCTGGAGACTTCAGACTGCGTTGGCGGTCGGCGGCAACGTGTAGGCCGCCCGCTCGCGCTTTCGGATCGCTGCCTCTCCGCCATGCGAGGCGATGACGGCGGCCTGATCTTGCTTGGCAGTGCGGTCGACGGCTTCCGGATCCAGCATGCCACGGAGCCGCGCCTCCAGCTCACTCCTCAGCGCGGCATGGGCCGGATCGGTGCCAAGATCCTCCAGCTCCTCCGGATCGGCTTCGAGGTCGAAGAGCTGCGGCGGCATCGCAACATAGTGGATGTATTTGTGCCGCAGCGTTCGCAGCATGTAGTGGCCGTCCGGCCCGAAGGAGTGGAACTGCGACAGCGCAACCCGGTCGACCGGCGGACGGTCGACGAGGTCGAGCAGCGAGGCGCCGTCCAGACCGAGCTCCGCAATGGCATCGCCTGCCCCGACCGCATCGAGGATGGTGGCCGACACGTCGCAGAGACCTACCGGCGTCGGGCAGGTCCCTTGCGGGATGTCGGGCCCCGCCAGCAGCATCGGAATACGCGCGCTCTCCTCGTACATCGTCGCCTTGCCCCAGAGCGCACGAGCGCCGCAATTGTCGCCATGGTCCGAGGTGTAAATGACACGTGTATCCGCCGAGAGGCCCGCCGCTTCCAGCGCGCCCACGATCTTGCCGATGTTCTCGTCCAGGAAGGAAACCAGCCCGAAGTATCCGGCCAGCGCCCGGTGGACATCACCATCGCCCTGCATGAAGCGTGCATGGGCCGAGCGGTGGCCGTAGATCTGCGTGTAGGGATGGGAAGGCCGGTCCTCGATGCGCGCCAGCTTCGGCTGCGGCAGAGGCTGCCGGGCGTAGCGGTAGTAGTGCTCGGCCGGCGCCGTCAGCGGGAAGTGCGGCGCGACGAGCGAGACGAAAAGCACCCAGGGCTTCTCGTGGGGCCGGCCCCCCTTCTCGTGCAGCCATATCTGGGCGGCGGCGGTCACTTGCCGGTCGTATAGGGTGTAGCTGCTCTCGCCGGGTCCCGCTTCCGCGATCAGCTTGCGCGCGCCGCTTTCCCGAACATCCTCGGGATCGCGGATCAGCAGGGTAAGGTCGCCGGTGCCGTTGGTGACATGCATCGGCAGGATCATCTCGGTGAAGCCGTAATCCTGGCCCGCCAAGCCCTGGAAATGCAGCTTGCCGATTGAAGTTACGCTATGGCCGCGCGCCCGCAGCGCATGGTGCCACGAAGGGATGCCGCCATCATAGGCGATGGCGTTGTCCCAGCAGCGGTTCCGGTGCGGGTGGAGACCGGTGGCGAAGGCCGCCCGGGCCGGGACGCAGATCGGTGAGGGCGTATAGGCCGCACTGAAGCGTGTGCCCCGCGCAGCCAGAGCATCCATCGCCGGGGTAGCGACAACCGGATGCCCGGCATGGCCCATAACCTTGGGATTGTGCTCGTCGGACATGATGACGAGCAGGTTTCTCGGCTTGGAGACCATTATGGGCCCGGTTTCCTTCCCGTCACTGAGCTTAGTGCGCCACCCACCATGGCTGTCAACGCGCTTCTTTGGGGCAGCGAGAGGCGCAAACGCTGCAGGCCTCCGCTTCGATGACCGGCGGGTTGATCAGCGGCATCGGGCATCGCTCTCGGTAAGGCTGCCGATGGCGCGCCCTGCCACCGGAATACGGGCCCGACAGAACAGCCTTCGACCGCTGGAACCGCTTGGGCCAGCGCGGGCTGTGGCAGCGCATCCTGACCACTCTCGTCGCTAGAGCGATGCGCGTTCAGGTCGAATCATCTGAACGCATTTCTTGCTTCTGAACGCATTTCTTTTTATGGAACAACGACTTCTGGAGCCCGAGCTGCGTTCATCCGAACGCAGCGTGCCAGGGCAGACCCTAAGGTTCCTCGACCATCCGCCGCAGCCGTGCCGCCGTCTCGGCATCGGCGGGCAGCAGCGCCTCCACGAACAATTCGGACAGGGTGACATCGACCGGCGTGCCGAACACCGTCGTGGTGGTCAGGAAAGACAGCTCGCCCACCCCCGGCACGCGCAGCCGGAAGGCCAGGGCGACGGCGCCGGGGTCGGCGACCGCCTCCGCGACTGGCCCGCCATAAAGGCGCAACTCCCGAAGCAGCGCCAGCAATTCGGGGTCGGCGGTCAGCGCCACCTGGTGCGCCAGCCGCTCCAGAATATGCGCGCGCCACTCGGGAAGATTCGCCACGCGGGGCGCCAGGCCGTCCGGGTGCAGCGACAGCCGCAGGACGTTCACCGGGGGCGCCAGCAGCGCGGGGTCGATGCCCGCCAGCAGCGGCGCCACCGCCGCATTCGCCGCCACCATGCACCAGCCACGATCGAGCGCCAGGGCCGGGAAGGGCATGTGCGCCGCCAGCACCTGCTCCACCGCCGCGCGCGCCGCGGCCAGTGCGGGGTCGGTCAGCGCGCGGCGGGGGAACACCGGGGCGTGGCCGGCGGCGACCAGCAGCGTGTTGCGTTCCCGCAGCGGCACCTCCAGGTGGCGGGACAGGCGCAGCACCATCTCCCGGCTCGGCACGGCGCGGCCGCTTTCGATCCAGCTCAGATGCCGCTGCGAGACCTCGGCCTCCAGCGAGAGGTCGAGCTGGCTGCGGCGGCGGCGCTGCCGCCAATCGCGCAGCAGCACGCCGACAGGCGATCCGGGAGGGGCGATGCTGGCCATGCGGGCAGGATAGGCCGCGCGCCGGCCGCGCCGCCATGACCTCCGACGTCATCGCGCGCCCACCGGCAGGCGCGGATGGTGCCTGCATCGGAACCCAGAGGAGAAACCCGATGCACACTTCCACCTTGCGCCTGCCGTTGCTGGTCGATGCCGCAGCCAGCGGGGCCGCCGGCCTTTTGCTGGCGGCCCTGCCCGGGGCACTCGGCAGGCTGCTGGGCCTGCCGCCGGCCTTGCTGCTCGGCGTCGGGCTGTTCCTGCTGGTCTACGCCGCCGGTGTCGGCCTCGTCGGCATGCGGGCCGCGCCGGCCCGTCGGGCGGTGCAGGCGGTGATCCTCGTGAATGTGATGTGGGCCGTGGACAGCGCGCTGTTCGCCGCACTCGCCGGCCCGGTGTTCGGGCTGGCGCCGAGCGGGCTCGGCACCGCCTTCGTGTTGGCGCAGGCGGCATTGGTGCTCGGCTTCGCGGCCTGGCAGGCCGTTGCGCTGCGGCGGGCCGGCGAGGGCGTGGTGTTGGGCGCGCCCCGCGCGGCGTGATATCGGCCCGGGCAGGGTCGGTCCCGCACCCGCCGCCCGTCAGGCGGCGCGGACCGGCGCTGCGGGGCTGACGCCGCAGAGCCTGCCGCTGGATTGGATGTCCGCGCCGCCGGACGCCATCGCGCGGCTGGTGGCGGCCACCCTGCAGGCGCCGGAAAGCCCGGCCGAATTGGTGCAGGCCGGGCAGCCCTTCTGGCCGCGCCTGGGCGTCCGGTTCTGGCACGACCCGAGCGCGACCGAAACCGGTTTCGCGGCCATGCAGGACCGCCAGAGGCGCCGCCGGGCGCGCTTCGATGGGCTGGCGGCGCTCGAACGCCGCCGGTCCGTGCTGTCGGTCAGGCAGAACAACGACCGCGCGTGACCGGTGTCGCACCGCAGCCGATGGAGTTCGCCCTGAACGCCGCGCGCTTCCCGCCTGGAGGCAACGCATTCCCGTTCGGGGCCGATCCGAACCGTACGCAGCCCGATGCCGGCCGCGCCGGCTGGCCCTTGGCGGTGCCGACCCAGCATCCCACCGCCCTTCATGCGGAGGTCGCGGAAGGGGCCGCCAGCATCTCCAGCCTGTCACGCCGATGCGCCCCTGATCAAGCCGCCTTCTGCTGCAAGGCCGGCGCATAGGCGCCGCGTTCGCCGGCGATGGGCTTGAGGCGTTCGGTCAGCCCCAGCACCGTTTCCGCCCCGCCGAGATACAGCACGCCATCGCCCTGCAACTGCTTCGCCATGCCGTCCAGCACGCGGGTCTTGGTGGCCGTGTCGAAATAGATCAGCACGTTGCGGCAGAAGATCGTGTCGAACCGCCCCACCGCGGACAGGTCCCCCAGCAGGTTGCGTTCCTCGAACCGCACCATGCCGCGGAGTTCCGCGGAAATCCGCCAGCGCGCCTCCTCCTGCTTGAAGTGCTTCACCAGGCTGCGGATCGGCAGGCCGCGCTGCACTTCGAACTGGGAGAACACGCCCTCCTTCGCGCGGGCCAGCACCTCGGCCGAGATGTCGCTCGCCAGGATCTCCACGCCCCGGTTGCGCCCGGCCAGCGCCTCCGCCACCACCATCGCAATGCTATAGGGTTCCTGCCCGCTGGAGCAGGCGGCCGACCAGATGCGCAGCTTCTGGCCCGGCGGGCGCAGCCCCGCCAGCTTCGGCAGCAGGGTGGCCAAATGGTCGAAGGGCTTCTGGTCGCGGAAGAAGCTGGTTTCATGCGTCGTCAGGCTTTCCACCACGGCGCGTTCCAGCGCGTGGTTCGGCCGTTCCCGCAGCCGCCGGCCCAGCTCACCCAGCGTCGTCATGCCATAGCGCGGCAGCAGCGGCGCCAGCCTTGTCTCCAGCAGATAGGCTTTGTCGGCCGTCAGCACGATGCCGGCGCGGGCGCGGACGAGGCCGGAGATTTCCGCGAAACCGTCGATGCTCATGCTGCCGCACTCCCCGCTGCCAGCATCTGCATGCGGCCTGCGATCTCCTCCACGGTCAGCGTGGCCTGCGCGAGGCCCGCGCGCGCCACGGCGCCGGGCATGCCCCAGACCACGCTGGTGGCTTCATCCTGCGCCAGCACCGTGGCGCCCACGGCCACCGCCGCCTTGCAGCCCAGCAGCCCGTCCTGCCCCATGCCGGTCAGGATCGCGACCAGCAGCCGCCCACCCACCGCGGCGACCAGGCTGCGCAGCATCGGGTCCACCGCGGGGCGGCAGAAATTCTCGGGCGGGTCCTGGGTGACCTGCGCGGTCAGCGTGCCGCCGGCCTCGCGCACCAGGAAGTGCCTGTCGCCGGGGGCGAGATACAGATGCCCGGGCAGCAGCGCCGCCCCTGCCTTCACCTCGTGGCAAGGCAGGCGGCCCAGGCGGTGCAGATGCTCCGCCAGCAGCGTCGTGAACCCCGCCGGCATGTGCTGCACCACAAGGATCGGCACGGGCGGCGGCGTGGTGAGGCGCCCGACCAGCGTGGCCAGCGCCTGCGGCCCGCCGGTGGAGCTGCCGATGGCGATGGCGCGCGGCCTGGCGCCAGGCATCGGGCGGCGCGGCATCGGCGCGCCCGGCGCGGCGACTTGTGCGGGCACAGGGGCCTTGCGGCCCATGCGCGCCCAGCCCTTGACCTTGGCGATCAGCTCCGCCCGGAAGCGCGGATCCTGCACGCCGCCATCGGCGGCACTCGGCTTCGGGATGTAGTCCACCGCGCCGGCGGACAGCGCCTGCATGGTGGCGCGCGCGCCGCGCTGGCTCAGCGCGCTGGCGACGATGACCGACATGCCCGGCGCCGCCTTCAGCAGCAGCGGCAGCGCCGTCATGCCGTCCATCACCGGCATTTCCAGGTCGAGCAGCACGACATGCGGGCGTTCCGCCGCCGGCAACGCCGCAAGCTGTGTCAGCGCCTGCTGCCCATCCGCCGCCTTCGCCACCACCCGGATGCCGGGGTCGGCGTCCAGCATGCGCGAGAACGCGCCCCGCGCCGCCATGCTGTCGTCGCACAGCATCACGCGGACCCCATCGGCGATGGTCACACCGGCTCCCGCAGCAGGCCGAGCTGCGCCAGCTTGTCCCCCAGGATCTCGGCGTCGAAGGGCTTCATCACGTATTCCTGCGCACCCGCCTCCAGCGCCGCGACGATGCGGTCCATCGCGTTCTCGGTGGTGCACAGCACCACCACCGGCCGTTCGGCACCGTGTTCGGCGCGCGCGGCCTTGAGGAAGCTGAGGCCGTCCATCACCGGCATGTTCCAGTCGAGCAGCACGAGGTCGGGCAGCGTCGTGCGGCAGGCTTCCAGCGCTTCCTGCCCATCGCCGGCTTCGCGCACGGCGAAGCCGAAGCTTTCCAGGAAGCGCCGCGCCGCCTTGCGCACGACGCGGCTGTCATCCACCACGAGGCAATCGCGGCGCGCGGGATCGGCGACGGAAAGGCTCATCGCACACCGCCGATCGCCAGCACGCGTTCCACATCCAGCAGGATCAGCAATTGCCCGTCGCGGCGATGCACCCCCCGCGAAACCTCCCGCCACAAGGGGTCGAGCGTCGGCGGGTTCGGCACCGCATCCTCGGCCGAGAGCGGCACCACATCGCCGACGGAATCCGCCAACATGGAGTACAGCTCCCCTTCTTCCTCGACGACGATGCTCATCGGCCGCGCCTCCTTCGGGCGATCCGGCAGGCCGAGGCGGCGGCGGAGATCGACGGCGGTGACGATGCGGCCGCGCAGGTTGAGCCCGCCGGCCACCTCCGGCGGGGCCAGGGGAATGCGCGTGATGGTCTGCGGGCCGAGCACGTCGCGCACCGACAGCACCGGCACGCCGCAGGGCTGGCCCGCGACCGTCAGCGTCAGCACGAGCGAGGTTTCGGGGATGGCCGCTTGGCCCATCGGCTGGACTTGCATCTTTCCCTCCCTGTTCAGACCAAGGCCGCGTTGAGGCATTCGGTGAGGCTGCCGAGCAGCGCGTCACGGTCGTATTTCGCGACATAGTCGGTGAAGCCGGCTTCGCGGCCGCGGGCGATCGCCGCCGGTTCCACGCGCCCGGTCAGCGCCACCATCGGCAGCGCCGCCCAGGGGCCTTCGGCGCGTACGGCGCGGGCGAAGGCCAGGCCGTCCATGCCCGGCATCTCGATGTCGGAGACGATGGCCTCGAACATGGCACCCTGCTCGCGCAGCTTCAGCGCCTCGGCCGGGCCGGCGACCGCCGTCACCTCGAAGCCGGCGGCGGCGAGCACGGGCACCACGAGCTGGCGGAAGAAGGAACTGTCCTCGACCACCAGAAGACGGCGCAGCGCGGCGTTGGTGCTGCCCTGGCCGAACCAGTCGGCGCCGGCCTGGCGCAGCCACCAGGCGGTATCGATCACATCCGTCACCTTGCCCGACACGACGGCGGAGCCGAGATAGCCCGGCCTGCCCTGGCCAGCCTTCACCTCCAGCCTTTCCTCGACGACGTCGAGGATGGCATCGACCATCAGGCCAAGACTCTGGCCGCGTTCGCTGAACACCAGCACGGTCTGGCGGCCGCGCCCGTCGCGGTCGGCCGGGGGTTCGCCGCTCATGGAGATCAGCGGCATCAGCTGGCCGCGATACTGCACCACGGGCTGGCCGCCGCTGCTCTCGATATCCGTCAGCGGAATGTCGTCGAGGCGCGCGACAAGGCCGAGGGGAACCGCCTTCGGCGTGTGATCGGCGGCGCGGAACAGCAGTAGCGCCGTGCGTTCGGTGCTGCGGCTTCCGGCCAGCGCCGCGCCTTCGGCCCGGCTGCCGCCGCCCTCCGCCGCGACACCGGTGGCGCGCGCGATGCCGTTCGGGTCCAGGATCATGATGACGCTGCCATCGCCGAGGATGGTGTTGCCCGAGAACATGCCGATGTGGCGCAGGATCGGCGGCACCGGCTTCACCACGATCTCCTCGGTGTCATACAGGCGGTCGACGATGATGCCGAACACGCTGGCGCCGACTTGCGTGACGACGATGAAACGCTGCTCGATGGCCTCGGCGGCCAGCGCCTCCTCCTCGAGGCCGAGCACGCGGGCGAGCGACACCAGGGGCAGCAGCCGGTCGCGCAGGCGAAGCACCGGCGCGTTCTTGATGGTCTCGACCTTCGCATCCGACCCGCCGCCGACGCGCACCAGCTCCACCACGCCGATCTGCGGCACGGCGAAACGCTCGCCCGAGACCTCGACGATCAGGGCGGAGACGATGGCGAGCGTGAGGGGAATCTTGATGGTGAAGCGCGTGCCGCGGCCGGCCTGCGAATCGACGTCGATCGTGCCGCCGATGCGCTCCACATTCGTCTTCACCACATCCATGCCAACACCACGGCCCGACACGGCGGTGACGGCGGCGGCCGTCGAGAAGCCGGCGCGGAAGATGAAGCGGTGGATCTCGGCATCCGGCATGGCGGCGATCTCGGCCTCGGTCGCCAGGCCCTGGGCCACCACCTTCTCGCGGATGCGCGCCGTGTTCAGGCCTTTGCCGTCATCGGCGATCTCGATCAGGATATGCCCGCCCTCGTGATAGGCGTTCAGCATCACGCGCCCGGTTTCGGGCTTGCCGGTGCGGCGGCGGTCTTCGGTGGATTCCAGCCCATGGTCGGCGCTGTTGCGCACCATGTGGGTCAGCGGATCCTTGATCAGCTCGAGCACCTGGCGGTCGAGCTCGGTCTCGGCGCCGCGCATCTCGAGCTCGATCTTCTTGCCGAGTTCGTGCGACAGGTCGCGCACCAGCCGCGGCAGCTTGTTCCACGCATTGCCGATCGGCTGCATGCGCGTCTTCATCACGCCGTCCTGCAGGTCGGACGTGATGTGCGACAGGCGCTGCAAGGGCACGGTATAGGCGCCGTCGCTGCGGCCGCGCGACAATTGCAGCAGCTGGTTGCGCGTCAGCACGAGTTCGCTGACCAGCATCATCAGGTCTTCCAGCACATCCACCGAGACGCGGATGGATTGCGCGGCGGTGCGGCCGCCCGAATCGGCCATGGCAGCCTCGGCCGGCAGGGCTTCGGCCTGCGTGGCGTTGGTGGGCGTGGCGTTGGTGGGCGTGGCGTTGGTGGGCGTGGCGTTGGTGGGCGGGCTGGCCGGCGCCGCCGTGGCCGCGACGGGATCGACGACCGGGGATGGCATCGCCACAGGTGCGGGCGGCGCATCCTGCCCTTCGGCCATGGCATTGACCTCGGCGATCAGGGCGCTGTCATCGCCCGGCGGCTCGCTGCCGCCCGCCGCCTCGATCCCGGCGACGATCTGCTTGATGCGGTCGAGTGCCCGCAGCACCAGCGTGATGCCATCCGGCGTCACCGCCAACACGCCATCGCGGTAGCGGCCGAGGATATTCTCCCCGGCATGCGCCACCGCTTCCAGGCGGGACAGGCCGAGGAAGCCGCAGGTGCCCTTGATGGTGTGCACGGCGCGGAAGATTTCCGACAGCGTCGGCTGATCGCCAGGTGTCTTCTCCAGCCGCAGCAGCGCCACATCCAGCGCGGCCAGGCCTTCATGGGTTTCGGTCAGGAAGTCGGCGATCAGATCGTCCATGTCGGCTCCCGCGGGGCAGTCTGGGTGGACAGGATGGCGGGAACTGACTGATTTTTCGTGAACGGCCCGCCTTTTGGCCGTTCAGCCCGGCAGCAGCAGCAAGGGCGCGGCGCCGCTTCCCCCCGTGGACAGCGGCAGGTCGAGGCGCAGCCGCGCCAGCGCCGCCGCCGCCACCAGCAGCGGCACCACGACCAGCTTCGGCGTCAGCGTGACATCCTGACCGGAGAGGCTGGCCGACAGCGCCCAGGGCCAGGCGGCGTGCGGGCCGTCCGGCAGGATGGAAAGCCCGTGCGCCAGGTCGCCGCCGGTGCGCAGAACGCCGCCGCGCGGCAGCGCATCGACGCCAACCCACAAGGCCAGCAGCAGCGCCTGCCCCGCCGCGCCCGGCAGGATCGTGGCCGGGTCGATGCCCGACAGGTCGATCCCGACGCGGCGGCCGAGCGTCAGCCCCTCCGCCAGCGAAGCCAGGTCGGCGGCGCGGCCATCGGGCAGGCCGCCGCCGATCGCGGCGCGGAAGAAGCGGATGCGGCGGTCCAGGATGCGCGCGGCGTCCCGCGCCACGCCCAGCGCGTCGTCGCCCTCGCCCTCCAGCAATTCCAGCGCGCCGGTCAGCGCGCCGGACGCGCCGCCGAGGTCATGGCAGAGCCGCACGGCCACCAGATGGGCAAGGCCCGTTTCGTTCGGCTTGGTCCTGGTCTGCGCCATCGCGGCTCTCCGGGCGGGTGGGCGATGCGGCCGGCAAAGGGGGGAAACAGGGCGCGCATACGGCACCAGACTAGCCGCGATGCGCGAAAAATTGGTAACGAGGCCGCGATGGCGACCGACCTGCACCCCGGACTTCTGGTACGCCATACGGACCGCCCCGAATGGGGGCGCGGCCAGGTGCAATCCGTGGTCGGGCTGCGCGTCACGGTGAATTTCGAACATGCCGGAAAGATCACCATGATCGGCGCCGAACTGCCGCTCGAGACGGTGCAGGAGCCACGCCGCTGACCGCTTTCCTGGCCGAGCTCCTGGCTGAGTTTCCCGGCCTGTTCGCCGATTGGCGCACCTATGCGGCACTGGCCGTGACCGCCATCGCCGGCGTGATGCGCGGCTATTCCGGCTTCGGCACGGCGGTGTTGCTGGCGCCGCTCTACTCGATCCTGTGGGGGCCCTGGATCGGCGTGCCGGTGATGCTGCTGATGGAGCTGGCGGTCAGCATCCAGCTGCTGCCGAAGGCGCTCGGCGATGCCGACCGGCGGGTGATCCTCCCGATCGGCGCCGCCGCATGCCTGATGACACCGGTCGGCGCCTTCATCCTGCTGACCGCCGACCAGGACATCCTGCGCCGTGCGATCGGCGCCTTCGTGCTGGTGTTCGGCCTGCTGCTGAACAGCGGCTGGCGCTATCACGGCACGCGGCCCTTGCCGCTGAACCTGGCCGTCGGCGGCCTGGCCGGGCTGCTGAAGGGTGCGACAGGCATCAGCGGCCCGCCGGTGATCCTGTACCTGCTGGCCGGGCCAGAGGCCGCGCGGCAGCACCGCGCCAATCTGATCCTGTTCTTCGCCTGCATCTCGATCGTCAGCGTGATCCCGCCGGCACTCGGCGGGCTGATGGGCCTTGCGGTGCTGGCCAAGCTGACCCTGACCCTGCCGGTGCTGCTGCTGTTCGTGCCGGTCGGCGCCCGCCTGTTCCATGTTGTGCCGGAACGTCTGTACCGCCGGCTGGCGCTGATCTTCCTGGTGACGACGGGGGCGGTCACGCTGTTGGCGTGAGGGGTTGCGGCATCCGGGGGTTCCGCACCAAATGACATGAGGCGGCTCGCGGGCCGATCCTTGGGGAAATCCTGCCATGATCGATCCGTTCGGCCGACGGGTCCGCTATCTCCGTGTCTCCGTCACCGACCGCTGCGACCTGCGCTGCGTCTATTGCATGGCGGAGGACATGACCTTCCTGCCGAAGGCCGAGGTGCTTTCGCTGGAGGAGCTCGACCGGCTCTGCGGCGCCTTCATCGACCTCGGCGTGGACAAGATCCGCCTGACGGGCGGGGAGCCGCTGGTGCGGAAGAACGTGATCAGCCTGGTGCGGAGCCTCGGCGGGCGGATCGGGCCAGGGGGAGGCCAAGGCCTGCAGGAGCTGACCATCACCACCAACGGCACGCAGCTGCCGAAGATGGCGGGCGATCTATATGCCGCCGGCGTGCGGCGCATCAATGTCTCGCTCGACACGCTGGATGCCGCGACCTTCGCCGCCGTCACGCGCTGGGGGAAGCTGGAGCAGACGCTGGATGGCGTGTTCGCGGCCAAGGCCGCCGGGCTTCAGGTGAAGATCAACGCCGTCGCGCTGAAAGGCGTCAACGAACACGAATACGACCGCATGATCGCCTGGTGCGGCGAGCACGGCTTCGATTTCACGCTGATCGAGACGATGCCGATGGGCGACATCAGCGGCGACCGCACCGACCAGTACCTGCCGCTGTCCACCGTGCGCGATCGCCTGCGCAAGACCTGGACGCTGGAGCCGACCGACCACGCGACCGGCGGCCCCGCCCGCTACGATGTGGTGCGGGAGACCGGGCAGCGGATCGGCTTCATCACGCCGATGACCCATAATTTCTGCGAAAGCTGCAACCGCGTGCGGCTGACCTGCACCGGCACGCTGTATATGTGCCTCGGCCAGGACGATGCGGCCGACCTGCGGCGCCCGCTGCGCGACCCCGATATGGACCAGGCCGGGCTGCGCCAGGCCATCACCGACGCCATCGCCCGCAAGCCGCGCGGCCATGACTTCGTGATCGACCGCGCCCGCCGCGCCCCGGCCGTTGCGCGCCACATGAGCGTGACGGGCGGCTGATGTTGTCCGAGCTTGCCGCTGCCGTGACGCCGCCGGGCCTGCCGGAATGGGTGGGGCTGGTCGTGCTGGTGGTGCTGGGGCTGGTCGCCCTCGCCTTTGCCCTGATGCCGTTCAGCGTGTTCGGCGTGAAATCGCGGCTGGAGGCGCTGGAAGCGCAGCTCGACGAAATCCAGACCGAAATCCGCAGCCTCGCGATCCGCATGCCCGAGCCCGGCCGCCGGCGCCCGCCGGTGGAGGAGGATTGGGTGGCGCCGCCCACCCTCCGCGCGCCCGATCCGCCGCCGCGCGGCGCCACCCCCCCAGCCCCGCCGCCCCCCGCCTGGCCGGAGGGTGGGCGGGCGGAGCCGCGCCTCGATTGGCCGCGCGAGCGTCGCTGACCCCCCTGGCTTGCCTCGGCCCCAAGGGGCGATAGTCTGTCTTCGGACTGTCACAATACTGGGGGGGGATACGATGTTTCGTCGTGGATGGGCGCTGGCGCTGCTTGGCGTCGCGGGCTTGGCTGTTTCCGCATGTACAGACCAGCCGCGGCAGCAGCAGGCGGTGATCGTGCCCACACAGAGCTGCGACACGCAGTTCCGCGTCGAGAACCGCAGCAGCGCCACGGTACAGACCCTGCAATTCAGCCATTCCAGCCAGAGCGGCTGGGGCGTGGACCAGTTGGGCCAGGATGTCCTGCCGCCGGGCCGCGCCAAGCTGTATCGCGCGGCGAACACCGGGAATTACGATTTCCGCATCACCTGGGCGAATGGCCGCGCGGCCGAATTGCTGCGCATCAATGTCTGTCGCGCCAGCCGCATCATTGTCACGGATCGCGGGCTGGTCGCGAGCTGACCCGGCCCCATGCTTGCCGCTGGCGGCGGTCCGGGGCTTAGTGCCTGCGCGACTGCCGCCAGGGGCCCCGATGCGCGTTTCCGTCATCCAGATGAACCAGGGCTCCGACAAGGCCGCCAACATCGCGCAGGCGACGCGGCTGATCGAAGGGGCACTGGCCGACAAGCCTGACCTGATCAGCCTGCCGGAAACCTGGACCAACCTCGGCGGCGGGCGGGAGGCGCGGAACGCGGCGGCCGAGGCGCTGCCCGAACCCGGCGGGACCGGCGGCACGGCCTATGAATTCCTCCGCGAGGTCGCGCGCGCCAACCGCATTCATGTCCACGGCGGGTCGATCATCGAACAGGGTGCGGAAAAACTGTTCAACACATCCCTGGTCTTCGATCCCGACGGCCAGGAAATCGCGCGCTACCGCAAGATCCACCTGTTCGACATCGTGGCCCCGGACGGCACCGGCTACCGCGAAAGCGCGCTGTATGGCGCCGGCACCGACCTCGTGATGGTGGAGGCAGCGGGCCAAAAACTCGGCCTGACCATCTGCTACGACATGCGCTTCGGCGAGCAGTACACCGCGCTGCGCCGGATGGGGGCGGAGGCGATCCTGGTGCCCTCCAACTTCACGCTGCAGACCGGCAAGGACCATTGGGAGGTGCTGCTGCGCGCCCGCGCCATCGAAAGCCAGTGCTGGATCATCGCCGCGGCGTCCCACGGCACCTATGAGGAACGGGGCGCCACGCGGCAGGTCTATGGCCATTCGCTGGTGGCGGACCCCTGGGGGCATGTGGTGGCGAAGTGCAGCGACGGGCCGGGCTGGGCCAGCGCGCGGATCGACCCGGCCGTCACGGCGCGCGTGCGGCGCGACATGCCGATCCTCGCCCATCGCGATGCGCGGTCGGTGGCCGGGCTTTCGTGACCTTGCGCATCGCCTTCCTCGCGGCCGCCACCGACATCGCCGCCGCCGCCCGCGCGCGCCTGGTCGCGCTGCATGGCGATTGCCCGGCGGAGGCGGCGGAGTTCATCGTGGCCCTCGGCGGCGATGGCATGATGCTGGAAACCCAGCATCGGCTGCTCGGCCGCAACCAGCGCATCTACGGCATGAATTGCGGCAGCGTCGGCTTCCTGATGAACGACTTCCGGGAGGATGCGCTGGCCGAGCGGCTGCTCGCCGCGCAGGCCGCCACGCTGCATCCCTTGCGCATGCGCACCCATGCCGGCGATCGCGAGGAGGCGGCGGAAGCGCTGGCGATCAACGAGGTGTCGCTGCTGCGCGAAACCCGCCAGGCGGCCAAGATCCGCATCCTGGTGGATGGCAAGGAACGCCTGCCGGAACTGATCTGCGATGGCGTGCTGGTCAGCACGCCGGCCGGCAGCACGGCCTACAATTTGTCGGCGCATGGGCCGATCGTGCCGCTGGGGGCGAACCTTCTGCCGCTGACCCCGATCAGCGCCTTCCGCCCCCGCCGCTGGCGCGGCGCGCTTCTGCCGGCCGAGGCGCGGGTGGTGTTCGAGGTGCTGGAGCCGGAGAAGCGCCCCGTGGCCGCCGTCGCCGACTACACCGAGGTGCGCGACGTGCGCCGCGTGGAGGTGTGGGAGGATCGCGGCGTGACGCTGACGCTGATGTTCGACCCCGACCATGGCCTGTCGGAGCGCATCATCGCGGAGCAATTCACCGTTTAGCCCTCAGACGCCGGGCGCCGGCTCCGCCGGCTTGGCTTCGCCGCATTGGCGGCGGGCGCCGTTCGGCGCCTCGGACGGCTTCACCGTCCGCCCCATTTTTCGTCCCGTCACCCCCGCCGGCGGATCACCACGAAGGGCATCGGCTCGCCATTGCGGCGGGCGCGGCGGATGCGCCACCAGAGCGACCCGGCGCCGATCACGCCGGCCACCAGCAGCACCGGCAGGATGAGGCCGAGGAACAGCACGGCCAGCGCCGCCAGCACCAGGCCGGCCGCCGCGATCGCCACCAGCATGGCGACACCGCCGACCCGCGCCAGCACGCGGTCGAAGCCGGAGGGGGGGCGCGGCGCGGTTTCCCGGAAGTCACCCTCGGGCGACATGTCGAGGACAGGGGGGCGGCGATGCGGTTCCATGCCCCACCATGTCGCCCGCGGGGGGGCGCGGTTCAAGGCCGGTCTTGCAACCGCCTGTTACCGCCAACGGCCGCTTTCAGCGACTCGTTGGCCTGTTTTCCGCCCTCAATTGGCGGGCGCGGCCTCCGGCCGCTTGCCTCGCGCCATGCGGCGCGGCGCCCTTTCGGGCGCTCGCCCGCCTGCGGCGTGCGCCGGTCAGGCAACTCCGCCACCGATCTTAGACCGCCGGCCGCTTTCAGCGACTCGTTGGGCTGTTTTGCGCCCTCAATTGGCGGGCGCGGCTTCCGGCCGCTTGCCTCGCGCCATGCGGCGCGGCGCCCATTCGGGCGCTCGGCCAGCTTCGCTGGCCGCAGGTTGCGATCAAGGGGAATTGGTATGACCGCACGCCCCGTGCCCTTCAGCCCTTGCCGGACTTCACGATGCTGAAGCCCATCGAGGCCATCTGGCGCATCACCATGCGGCCGAGCTTGGTGTATTCGCGCCGGTTGCCGCCCCAGGCCTCGGCCATCTGCTCCCGCAACTGTTCCTTGGTCAGGTCGGGATTGGCCTGGATGGTGAGCTGCCGCCAATAGGCCTGGCCCAGCGCGCGGGCGATCTCATTCTCGGCGTCATTCGGGCCTTCGGCCATCTCGTCCTCCTGCGGGGCGTCACTGGTCAGGTTGAGCGTCGGGATCGGCAGGCCGATGCTGACATGGGCGCGCAGCGCGTCGGCATCCTTCGGGCGTGCCATGCGGGCGATGATGAACAGGTCGCGCCCATCGGGGCCGTTGGTGGCCGGGTTCCAATTGCCCATGGCCACGATGTCGAAGCCGAGATGTCCGAGCAAGGCCCGCATCAGCTGCGGGCTCTGCCATTCGAAGCGTGGGCAGGCCTGGCCCTGGAAGGCGAAGAAGACGCGGACATCCGACAGCAGCCGCGCCAGCCCGGTCCTGGAGGTCGCATCCGCCACCTGGATCACGAGGTGCCCGCCTTCCCGCAGCAGCAGGGCTGCGTTGATGTAGTAGGCAAGCTGGTATTGCAGATCGACATGCAGCATCGCGTCGATGCTGAACACGGCATCCATTTGCCGCTTGAGCCCGTCGCGCTCGAACGCCTTGAAGATGGCGTCGGGGTGCACCGCATCGACCGCGCGGTATTCCAGCCGCCCCGCCGCGATATCGGGGGCGAGCTTCGCGGCCGCGGCCTCCATCACGGGGCGGCTGACATCGTAGCCGGTGATCTTCACGGCCGGGTTGGCGCGCAGCACCACATCCGTGTAGCGGCCGTCGCCGCCGCCGATCTCGATCACCTGGCGCCAGTTGGGCAGGCCCGCGCGGGCGAACAGATGGTCGCGCACCGCCTCCGCCGCCGGGCGGTCCGGGTTGGTGCCGGCGATGGCGCGGGCCGCTTCGCGGGTCCAGAGGTCGGCGAAGCTTTCCGGCTTCTCATGGTCCGGCGGGCCGGCCGCGAGCGGGTCGGTGCGCAGCAGGTCGCGCAGGCGGTCCGCATGATCGGTGTTGGCCAGGCGGGCGATCAGGTACAGGTCCCGGGCGGGGCGGCCATCATGGTAGGACCAGGGCTCCAGCACCTCGATCTCGAAGCCGAGCGTGGTCAGCACGCGCGTCACGATCTCATGGCTGAGATACTCGAATTTCGGGCAGATGCGGCCCTGGAACTTGTAGAACTTCCGGATGTCGCGAAGGATTTTCTGGAAGCCGGAGGCGGTGGTCGGGTCAGCCAGGGTCATCAGCACGCGCCCGCCGGGCTTCAGCAGCAGCGCGGCGTTGAGCCAATAGGTGGTCAGGTATTGCAGATCGACATGCACCATGGCGTCGATGCTGAACATCGCATCGACGCGGCGGGCATAGCCCGCGGCTTCCACCGTGGTGAACATCGCGTCGGGGTGGGTGCTGTCGATCTCATGCAGCGACAGGCGGCCGCCATCGACGAAGTTCGACAGGCGCGTCGCCGTCGCTTCCAGGAAATTGACGCTGACATCGAAGCCGAAGACGCGGCTTTGGTCATTCGCGCGCAGCACCCGTTCCGTGTACTTGCCGCCGCCGCCGCCGATCTCCAGCGCGGCATCCCAGCCCGCGACGCCGGCCGGCACGAACAGCTTGTCGAAGATGCGCTGCCAGCTTGCCTCATTGCCCCATTCCTCGCCGGGGTAGCTGAGCCTGGCGTTGTCCTGTTGCAGTTTCGGGAAGCTTTCGGCCACATAGCCGTCCCACAACTGCCCGTAGGTCTGCTTCTTCTTCATGCTGCCTCACCGATTGTGCCCGCGCCCTGCGGCGAGAGGGTATGGACCACGTCTTGCGGCAGGCGGTTGTGGCGCGAAGCACGGCGGCCGCCAAGAGACCGTTCCAAACTCGGCCCGGTTGCGGCCGATAGCAGCCGGCATCCTGGCGGGGAAGGCCGGGGCCGCGGCACCGCGCCGCCGAACATTGCCCGGGCGCCCTCCCTGCCCATTTCTGGCCAACCGCGCGCCGCCGCTGCCTGCCCGAGGGAGGGCGCCTGATGCTCCACCACGCCGCGAAGCCCGCCGAATGGCTGCATCCGCGGCCGGAGGGGCTGTATTGCGTGCCCGGCGATTTCTTCGTCGATCCCGCCCGCGCGGTGGATCGCGCCATCGTCACCCATGGCCATGCCGACCATGCGCGCCCCGATCACAACCATGTGCTGGCCACGCCGGAGACGCTGGCCATCATGGCGGCGCGCCTCGGCGAGGGCCGGGCGGGGCGGGCGCGGCAGGCGCTGGGCCCCGGGCAATCCATCACCCAGAACGGCGTCGGCATCAGGCTGGTGCCGGCCGGGCATGTGCTCGGCTCGGCGCAGGTGGTGCTGGAATGGGGGGGCAGCCGGATCGTCGTCTCCGGCGACTACAAGCGCGCCCGCGACCCGAGCTGCGCCCCCTTCGAACCTGTGCCCTGCGACGTCTTCGTCAGCGAGGCGACCTTCGCCCTGCCGGTGTTCCGCCACCCGCCGGCCGCCGGCGAAGTGGCGCGGCTGCTGCAAAGCCTCCGCCTGTTCCCGGACCGCGCGCATCTGATCGGCGTCTATGCGCTGGGCAAGGCGCAGCGGCTGATCCTGCTGCTGCGGGAAGCGGGGTGGGACCGGCCGATCTACCTGCATGGCGCCCTGCTGGCGTTATCCGAGCTGTATGTCCGGCTGGGCGCGCCGCTCGGCGATCTGCGCCCGGTGCCCACACCCGCCAAGCGTGGCGGGGGCGGGCTGCTGGCGGGCGAAATCGTGCTCGCCCCCCCCTCGGCCGAGGCGACGCCCTGGGTCCGCCGCCTGGCCGAGCCGGTGATCTGCGCCGCCAGCGGCTGGATGCGCGTGCGCCAGAGGGCCAAGGCGCGCGGCGTCGAGTTGCCGCTGATCATCTCCGACCACGCCGATTGGGACGAGCTTCTGGCGACGGCCGCCGAGGTGCAGGCGCCCGAAATCTGGATCACCCATGGCCGCGACGATGCGCTGACCCATGCGCTGGCGCTTCGCGGCGTGCGCGGCCGCGCCCTGCACCTGGTCGGCCGCGGCGAGGAGGAGGAGCTAGAGGCGGCGGCGGCGCCTGGCCCGGCGCCAGCCGGCGCCGAGGCGGGGGAGCCAGCCGGGGCGGAGGTCGAGCGTGGTGCAGGTGGTGCGCAGCCGGTCGAGCCCGGGGATGCGGCCTGACCAATGCGCCTCGAACGCTGCTTCCGCCGCCAGGAAGGCCGCATCCACGCGCCCGCCGGACAGGTGCTGCAAATGGAAATCGATCACCCAGGCGCTGCGGCCTTTCGCGCACGCGTCCAGGCACAGATCGGCGCCATACAGGTGAAAGCCCGAGAGCGGCGCCGAGAAGCCGATGCCGGCCACGCGCCGCAGCACGATGAAATTCTCATCGAGGCTCGCGGCGCGGGCGGGCAGCGCCCCCACGCGCTGGTCGGCGCCATGCGGGTCGGTGATGCGGATGGCAAGGCTGCCATCGGCAAGCCCCCCCGCATTGCCGGCCAGCGCCCAGGCCGGGTCGCGCGCATCCAGATCGGCCAGGCGCGCGCGCAGCGTCGCGGCATCGTCGCGCAGCAGCCGCAGATCCTGATGCGCCAGGATCAGCAGCGGCGCGCGGGCCAGGGCGATCAGCCGCGCATAGCCGCGATAGGCATCGGCCTGGTTGCCGCGCGTGTTGTCGATGATGAGCGTCTCGGTGGTGGTCTCGCAAAAACCGCCGCGGGCGAAGCTCTCGCGCATCGCGGCGTGTTCCGCGTGGTCGGTCACCAGGCTGAGCAGGGCGAATTCTGGCGGCATCGGGCGGGTGTAGGGTGCGCGAATGGGGGGCGGCAAGCATGAGCCTTCCGGCTTTCGCCGAGCTGCTGGAACGCCTGCTGTTCACGCCCGGGCGGCTCGCCAAGCTGGCGCTGCTGCGCAACTGGTTCGCCACACAACCCGACCCCGACCGCGGCATCGGGCTGGCGGCGCTGACCGGGGAGCTTGATTTGCCCGCCGCCAAGCCGGCGCTGATCCGCGCGCTGGTGGCGGACCGCACCGACCCGGTGCTGTTCGACCTGTCCTACGACTACGTCGGCGACCTGGCGGAGACGGTGGCGCTGCTGTGGGTTTCCCGGGCCGGCGTGCGATCGCAGAGCGCCGAAGGCGCGGCGCGTGAATCGCCCGCCTCTTTCGCAGGCGTTAACGCGCCGCCGCCGACGCTGTCCGACATCGTGGTGGGGCTGGAGGAGGCGCCGAAATCGGCGGTGCCGGACCTGGTCGCGGGCTGGCTCGACACGCTCGATGTCGGCGGGCGGCTGGCGCTGATCAAGCTGGTCACGGGCGGCCTGCGTGTCGGGGTCTCGGCGCGCCTCGCCAAGACCGCCTTGGCGGAATGGGGCGATGTCACGGTGGACGCGGTGGAGGAGGTCTGGCACGGCATCGCGCCGCCCTACCTGCCGGTCTTCGCCTGGCTGGAAGGTCGCGCGCCGCGGCCGGATTCGCGCGACATGCCGGTCTTCCGGCCGCTGATGCTGGCCCATCCTCTGGAAGAACCGGACCTGCCCGGCATTGCGCCGCAGACGCATCGCGCCGAGTGGAAATGGGACGGCATCCGCGTTCAGCTCTCGGCGGCGCAAGGCGGCGCGCGGCTGTGGTCGCGCGGCGCCGAGGATATTTCCTCGACCTTCCCCGAGATCATCGACGCGATGCGGTTCCACGCCGTGCTGGATGGGGAATTGCTGGTGATGCGGGAGGGTGGGCAGGTGGCGCCCTTCTCCGACCTGCAGCAGCGCCTCAACCGCAAGACCGTGACGCCGAAAATGATGGCGCAGTATCCGGTGGGCGTGCGGCTGTACGACATGCTGTTCGACGGCGCGGAGGATCTGCGGGCGCTGCCCTTCGACGCCCGCCGCGCGCGGCTGGAAGCCTGGTTTTCCCGCACGAAACCGGCACGGATGGACCTGTCCGAATTGCTGCCCTTCGGCTCCGTCGCGGAGCTGGAAGATATCCGCGCCGGCGCGCGCGATGCGGCGATCGAGGGGCTGATGGTGAAGCGCGCCGACAGCGACTATCGCGCCGGGCGCACCAAGGGGCTCTGGTGGAAATGGAAGCGCGCCCCGCTCAGCCTGGACGCCGTGCTGATGTATGCGCAGCGCGGCCACGGCAAGCGCAGCAGCTACTATTCCGACTACACTTTCGGCCTGTGGCGGCAGGACGGCGTGCTGGTGCCGATCGGCAAGGCGTATAGCGGCTTCACCGATGCGGAACTCATGTGGCTCGACCGCTGGGTGCGCAACCACACCACCGCGCGCTTCGGGCCGGTGCGGGGGGTGGAGCACGCGCTGGTGCTGGAAGTGGCCTTCGACGCCGCGCAACGCAGCACGCGGCACAAATCCGGCGTGGCGCTGCGCTTCCCCCGCATCGCCCGCATCCGCGCCGACAAGCCAGCGGCCGAGGCCGATGTGCTGGCGACGGTGGAGGCGATGATCGCGGGCGCCGCCGATTGACCGGCCGGGCAGCCGGTGCTGCCCTGCCGCGCATCCGGGAAGGAACCACGCGCCATGCCGCTGCCAAGAAATCGTTGCCGGGAAAAGCTCGCGGCCGGCGACCTGGCGCTCGGCTTCGGGGTGCATCATCTGCGCGGCCCGGCCGTCGGCATGATCGCGGAGGCAACCGGCTTCGACTGGCTGTTCATCGACATGGAACACGGCGCGATGAGCGTCGATGACGCGACGCGCATCGCGGTCGCGGCGCTCAGCCAGGGCGTCACGCCGATCGTGCGCGTGTGCAAGGATGCGCTGTTCGAAGGCACGCGCTGCCTCGACAATGGCGCGATGGGTGTGGTGGTGCCGCATATCGACACGCCGGAGGAAGCGGAAGCCGTGGCGCGTGCCTATCGCTTTCCCCCCTTGGGCGAACGCAGCTGGGGCGGCCCACCCTTCGCCTATGGGCTGCATGCGGTGAACCCCGCGCAGGCGCAGGCGGAGCTGAACGCCGACATCCTGGTGATCTGCATGATCGAGACGCCGCAGGCCGTGGCGAATGCCGCCGCCATCGCCGCCGTGCCCGGCGTGGACGGGCTGATGATCGGCACCAGCGACCTGACCGCGAGCCTGGGGCTGGCCGGCCAGATCGGCCACCCCGATGTGCGCGCCGCCTACGCCGCCGTGGCCCAGGCGTGCATGGCGCGGGGCAAGATCATGGGCATGGGCGGCGTGTATGATGAGGTGGTGGCGCCGGACTACATCAGGCTCGGCGCGCGGATGATCCTTTCGGGATCGGACCACGCCTTCCTGATGGCGGGCGCCGGGCAGCGGGCGAGGTTCCTGCGCGGGCTCGGATAGGCCCGACATGCCGCTTGCGAACGCTTCTCAATTGCGCTACACGGCCCGCAAGCCATCACGGAGACCGTCCCCATGAGCCTCGCCCTCAACCGCCGCCTGTTCCTGACCGCCACCGCCGCGAGCCTTGCGGCACCCGGCCTGCTGCGCGCGCAGGATCGCAGCATCGCCGTCTATTCGGCGCGGCATTACGACAGCGACCGCAGCCTGTTCGACACCTTCACCCGCCAGTCCGGCATCCGCGTCCGCGTGATCGAGGCCAATGCCGACCAGCTGATCGAGCGTATCCGCGCGGAGGGTGCCAACAGCCCGGCCGACGTGCTGATCACCGTCGATGCCGGCCGCCTGGTCGCAGCCCAGAATGCCGAGCTGCTGCAGCCCGCGCGTTCCGCCGTGCTGGATGGCGCGATCCCCGCGCATCTGCGCGACGCCGCAGGCCACTGGTTCGCCTTCTCCGCCCGCGCCCGCGTGCTGATGTATGACCGCACGGTCGGCCTGCCGGCGGGCCTGGCGCGCTATGAGGATTTGGCGAAGCCCGAATACCGCGGCATGGTCAGCGCCCGGTCCTCCTCCAACATCTACAACATCGTCTGGACGGCCAGCATGCTGGCGGCGAACGGGCCGGAGGCGACGGAAGCCTGGGCGCGCGGCGTCGTCGCCAATTTCTCCCGCCCGCCGCAGGGCGGCGACACCGACCAGATCAAGGCGGTGGCCGCGGGCCAGGGGCGGATCGCCATTTCCAACACCTACTACCTCGGCAACCTCGCGCGCTCCGCGCGGGCCGAGGACAAGGCGGTGGCCGAGAAGATGGCGGTGCTGTTCCCGAACCAGGCGGATCGCGGCACGCATGTGAATGTCTCGGGTGCGGGCATCGCGCGCGGCGCGCCGAATGTGGCGGGTGCGACGGCCTTCCTGGAATACCTCGCCTCCCCCACCGCGCAGGCGATCTTCGCGGATGGCAACAACGAATACCCGGTGGTGGCAGACGCGCAGCCCAACGCCTTCCTGCGCGGCCTCGGCAATTTCAAGCAGGATGTGGTGAATGCCGGCGCCGTCGCCGCGCGCTCGGCCGACAGCCTGCGCCTGATGCAGCGCGCCGGCTGGCGCTGAGCTACGCCTTGAACAGCCGCGCGTAGCCCTCGGCCGAGAAGCCGAGGGTGCGCGCGGCGCCGGTGTCCAGCACCGGCCGCTTGATCATTGAGGGCTGCGCCAGCATCAGATCGATGGCGCGGCCGGCATCGAGGCCCGCCTGCGCCTCCTCCGGCAGTTTGCGGAAGGTGGTGCCTGCGCGGTTCAGAACCTTCTCCCACCCATGCTCCGCCACCCATCCCTCCAGCGTCGCGCGGTCGATGCCCGACACCTTGTAGTCGTGGAAGCGGTAAGTGATGCCGGCGCCATCCAGCCAGGCGCGCGCCTTCTTCATCGTGTCGCAGCCGCGGATGCCGAACAGCGTTGGGGTCATCGGGTGAGCACCGCGCCAAGATCCACGGCACGAACCCCATCGAGCGTCTCAATGGCGGGATCAAGCGCCGCACCGACGCCGTCGGCAGCTTCCCGAACGAGGGCGCCATCCCCCCCTGATCGGCGCCATTCTGCCGGCGCAATCCGATGAATGGGCCACCCGGCGCGCCCGCTGCATGACGCTGGAAACCATCGTCTCCGTGAGCGACACTCCCACCGGCAGCCTGCCCGCCGTGGCAGGACGACACGGCGGCTCAATCCGGCCAGGCGCACAACGCCTACACCACGCCCGGGGGCACGATCTGGCCGAAGACGTTCCGCAGCGTGCCGATCCCCGGAATGGCGACTTCCACCACCATCCCGGGCCGCATCGGCAGCGCGCCGAGGGAGGTGCCGCAGGCGATCACATCGCCCGACTCCAGCGTCATTTCCCGGGACAGCAGCGACACGATGCGGGCGGGCGGCAGGATCATGTCGTCGCAGCGGTAGCTCTGCCGGACACGGCCGTTCAGCGCGACGCTGACGGTCAGCGCGCGCCAGTCCAGCCCGGTGGCGATGCCGGGCCCGATCGGGCCGAATGTGTCGCAGCCCTTGGCGCGCGCCCATTGCGGAAAGCTCGGATCGGCATGCAGCAGATCGAGCGCCGTCACGTCGTTCACGCAGGTCAGGCCGAAGATCGCGCCCTCCGCCTCCGTCTCCGACACATCCCGGCAGCGGCTTCCGATCACTAGGCCGAGTTCGCCTTCGTAGATCGTGCGGCCTTCGTAGCGGGCCGGCGGCAGGATCGCCTCGCCCGGGCCGATCACGCTGCCTGGCGACTTCAGGAAATACAGCGGGACCTTGGGGATCGCGTTGCCCTGCTTCGCCGCGGCCTCGAAAAAGTTGTTCCACAGGCCGATGAAGCGGCGCGGCTGCACGGGCGCAAGGAGGGCGGCGTCCGCCATCGGGATCACAGCACCGGTCGGCCTCGGACCCGCAAAAAGGTCGCCGTGATGCACAGCGATCGCGTCATCCGCCAACACGCCAAAACCCTTGGCGCCGTCATGCCGGAACCGCACCCAGAGCGTCATGCCGTCTCTCCTGGCGCGAGCCTCGCAAAGGTCAGCTCGTGCTTGTTGTGCGTGCCGTGGAACAGCACGGCGCCCGGGATCGCCGCGAAATCCGCCGCCACCCTGTGGTCGGTCTCGCCCTGGAACTTGATGGTGCAGACGATGTTGCGCGCCGCATCGGCAGCGACCCAGCGCCGCACCAGCGCCAGCAGCCGCGGCGGGTAGCAGATCACGTCGCTGAACAGCCAATCGACGCGCGCCTCGTCCCGCGGGTCGATCGCGAAGGCGCTGTCGAGCCGCAGCGACACGCCCTCCATCGCCGCAACACCTTCATCGATCGGCGCCTTGTCCACCGCCACCACCAGCGCGCCGAGCCTGGCCAGCGCCCAGGTCCAGCCGCCCGGCGCCGCGCCGAGGTCCATGCAGCGCTCGCCCGGCCTGGGGTGCCGCCCGAGCCGGGTCAGCGCCTCCCACAGCTTGAGATAGGCGCGGGATGGCGGGCCGGCGCGGTCTTCCACGAAGGTCACGGCGCCCTGCACGAAGGGGGAGGATTTGGTGGGGCTGGCCAGCAGCCGGTCCGGCGCCAGCAGCGTCCAGGCGCCGAGATGTCCGGCGGGGGCGGGTTCCGGGAACACCAAGGGCCGCGCCTTCACTGGTGGCAGGCGTTCGGTGATCAGCGCGCTGCGGCGGTGATGCTGCGCGGCGTAGCCGGCCCAGTTGCGCTGGATGCCGCGCAGCGCATCGGCGGCGGCCTTCACGCTGGCCGCCTCCATCACCAGCGGCGCGTCCCAAACTTCCAGTGCCCAGGCGGAGGGCGCGGGCGGGTCGGGCGAGAGCGCCAGGCGCCCATGCCAGGCAGCGATTCCGCGGCCGGAAAGCTGGAGTTCCTCCAGCAGCGGCTGCTCGTACTCCTCCGCCGCCAGATACGCGCTCCGGATCACTTCTGCGGCGCCAGCGCGGCCGCGGCCGCCAGCACGCCCCAGCCCACCAGCAGCGCCATGCCGCCGACCGGCGTGACCATGCCGGCGCCGAGCCCGGTCAGTACGCGCAGATAGAGGCCGCCGCAGAACAGCAGCGTGCCGAGCGCGAAGCAGGCCGCCGCGGCATGCGGCAGCGCGCCTTCCCGCCGTTCCGCCAGCATCCCGGTCAGGATCAAGGCCAGCGCGTGCCAGGCTTGCAGCGACGCGCCGGTCTCGGCCAGCGCAGCCGTCTCGGGCGGCAGGCCGTGGCTGGCATAGGCGGCCATCGCCACCGCCACGAGGCCCGAAAGCGCGCCCACAACCATCCAGACTCGTGCCATGCCGGTGGCTTACTCCCGCCCGGCCTGGCTCGCCAGCCGTTGCCGCGTGGCGGCTTCGTGCGCCAGCCGCGTCGGCTCCGGCAGGCGGCGGCCGCGCAGGCAGGCTTCCACCCAGGCGACGGCGCTCTCCAGCGAAATGCGGTGGCCGGGCGAGACCAGGATCGGGTTGGCCCGCGGCCGCGTGCGCAGCGCCATGCCGATCACCGCCCCCTTCCAGAGGATCGGGGCGCGCGCGCCCTCCCCCGCGATCTCGCCCACCAGCAGCGACTTCGCGACCCCGATGGTTGGCACGTCCCGCACCACGCCCAGATGGCAGGCCACGCCGAAGCGGCGCGGATGGGCGATGCCGTGGCCATCCACCAGGATCAGATCGGGCTGCACCGCCAGCGCATCGAGTGCGGCCATCAGCGCCGGCACCTCCCGGAAGCCGAGGAGCCCCGGGATGTACGGCAGGCCGCCCACGGTGGTGGCGCCGGCCTCGGCAAGGGGCGCCATCGTGGCGGCGTCGAGCGCGACGGCGCCCGCATGCACCGCCCGCGTGGCATCGAAGCGCAGCGCGCTGGCATCCACCCCCGCCACCACCCGCACCGGCGGCAGCGCGTCGGTGGTGACGATTCGCGCAGCGAGTTCGGGTTGCAGGCGGCGGGCCTCGGCGGGGGTCAGGCCCCGGCGCCCTTCATCGCGCGCACCATCAGCGTGACGTTGTGGCGGAACATCGCCTCATAGCTCGGCGCCGGACCGTCCGCCGCGCTCAGCGCATCGGCGAAAAGGCGCCCCTGCACCGTGACACCGGCTTCCCGCGCCAGGCGGTTCAGCGTGGCGGGGTTGCCCATATTCTCCAGGAAGACCGCGGTGATCCCCTGCTCCCGGATCAGGCGAATCAGCCGGGCGACTTCGGCCGCGCTCGGCTCCGCCTCGGTGCTGATCCCCTGCGGGGCCAGGAATTGCACGCCATAGGCATCGCCGAAATAGCCGAAGGCGTCGTGGCTGGTGACGATCCTGCGGCGGGCTTCGGGCACCGACCCGATTTCGGCCCGCACCCAGGATTCGAGCGTGGTAAGGCGCGCGACATAATCCTCCGTGCGCAAGTCCGGCACGCCGGCAGCGGCCAGCGCCGCCGCGATGGTGCGCACATAGGCGATGCCGTGCCGAAGATCCTGCCAGGCATGCGGGTCCGGCACGGTGCCGGCGCCACGGCCATGCCCATGGCCACGCTCATGGCCATGCCCATGACCACGCTCATGGCCCGCCATCGGCCGGGGCGTGATGCCGGCGGTGGCCACCGCCTGCTTCCCCCGGTAACTGCCGGCGCGCAGCATGCGGTCGAACCAGGAATCGAAGCCCAGGCCATTGCGCACCACCAGCGCCGCGCCGCGCAGCGCGGCCGCATCGGATGGGCGCGGCTGGAAGGTATGCGCATCGGCATTCGGCCCGGCGATGGTGCGCAGCCGCACGCGGTCGCCCGCAAGCTGCATGACCATGTCGCCAAGGATCGAGAAGCTGGCGACCACCAGCGGCCGCGTCTCGGGCGCCTGCGCGCCGGCACGGCCGGCGAGGATCAGGAAAGGGGTGGCAAGGATCAGGCGGCGCTGCATGGCAACCTCCAGCAGTATGTTATATCATAACCTACTCTGCGCGATGAACGGAGGGCAAGCCGGTGGCGCCTATCGACGTCCCAGCATCCGCTTCAGCATCGCCCACAAGCCGCTGCCCGGGGCCTGCCCCTTCGGCGCGATCCGGTGATGCGCCGCATGCGGGCGGCGGGAGGGTGGCGGCAAAGCGGTGGCCAGGGTGTGGCGCCCGGCATCTTCCGCGCCGATCAGCCGGCGCTCCACCAGGATCACCTGCGCCACGCTCTCCGGCGGCTCCGCCTGCGCCAGGTGCTCGGCGGTGGCGGCGGCATCGTCCCAGGCCTCGGCGCGGCGCAGCGCGTCGATCACCCGCACGGTCTGCTCGGGGTCGAGGCCCGGGCCGCTTCGCCACAGCGCCACCGCATCCAGCCGCCAGGTCCTGGCGAGGTCGCCGCGCCCCATATCATCCGCGACCCAGGCCGCATGGAGCGTGGCCTCCGCGGCGGCATGCATCGCCCCCGTCTCCTCCAGCACGAAGCCCCAGGCCAGGAAGCGGCGCGCCAGCGGCGGCACGGCGGTATCGGCCAGCAGCGCCCGGAACGGCGCGGCGCGCACCGCCTCGGCCGCCGCCGGATGGGCGCGGCTGATGTCGGGTGCGGCATAGCCGCAGCCCGGGCATTGCTGCAGCCACTTCCCCATGGTCGAGCGCAAGGGTTCCCCGGGGCGGAGGTCGAGGTCGGGCGCCTGCTCCGGCGGGCCGGGGCGGAAGGGGGCGTGCCGGCTTTCCGTGCCGCAGACGCCACAGCGCAGCGCGCCCGCGGATGCCGCCTTGGATTTGGCCGAGGGTGATTCGGGCATCCCACGCAGATAAGCACGAAAGACGTGCGAGGGCAGGGGGCGCTGTCATCGAATCTGCGCAAGCCATGCGACCCCATTGCCGGCAGGGGTGCCTCGCCCGTAAACGTCATGCATGCCGCGCGGCGACCTTTTCCCCGACATCGCCCCGTTCGAGACGGGCCTGCTGCCCCTGTCCTCGGGGCATGTCATGTATTGGGAACAGGTCGGCAATCCGCGTGGCCAGCCGGTGCTGTTCCTGCATGGCGGCCCGGGTGCGGGCGCCGGCGCCATCCATCGGCGCTTCTTCGACCCCACCCATTGGCGCGTCATCATCTTCGACCAGCGCGGCGCCGGGCGGTCCCGCCCGCTGGGCGAATTGCGGGACAACACGACCCCCCACCTCGTTTCCGATATCGAGGCGCTGCGCCGCTTCCTGGATATCGATCGCTTTCTGCTGTTCGGCGGGTCCTGGGGCAGCACGCTGGCGCTGGCCTATGCGCAGGCCCACCCGGACCGCGTCACGGGCTGCGTGCTGCGCGGCGTGTTCCTCGGCCGGAAATCGGAGGTCGCGTGGTTCCTGTATGGCCTGCGCCGCGTCTTCCCCGATGCCTGGGCCGCCTTCGCCGAGCATGTCCGGCCGGAAGAGCGCGGCGACCTGCTGACCGCCTATCTGCGGCGGCTGTGTGACCCCGACCCGATGATCCACCAGCCGGCGGCGCGCGCCTGGAGCCTGTATGAGGGGTCATGCTCCACCCTGCTGCCGAGCCCCGACACGGTGGCGAGCTTCGCACAGGACCGCACCGCGCTCGGCCTCGCGCGGATCGAGGCGCATTACTTCGCGCATGACCTGTTCCTGCCGCCGGCCGGGCTGCTCGGCCATATGGACCGCATCGCGCATATCCCGGCGGAGATCGTACAGGGCCGCTACGACATGGTCTGCCCCTGCGACACCGCCTTTGATCTCGCCGCCGCCTGGCCGCGCGCGCGGCTGACCGTGGTGCCGGATGCCGGCCATTCGGCGCTGGAGCCCGGCGTGCGCACGGCGCTGGTCGCGGCGGTGGAGCGGTTTCGCCGGCGCGGCTGAGCGCCTGCAAGTTCGATCATGCGAAACCTGCGGCCAGCGCAGCTGGCCGAGCGCCCGAACGGGCGCCGCGCCAAGTGGCGCCCAGCCAAGCCGGCGGATGCCGGCGCCGGCGATTGAGGTCATCACACAGATGACGCTTGAGTCCATCATCACATAAACATATCCTTATAAAGCGTTGGTTCCTCGCAAGGGGATGAAAAGGGAAGTCCGTCCGGGGAAACCCAAGTCGGACGCTGCCCCAGCAACTGTCGGCGGGAAGCGGCCGGCCCGAGCCCCCATCGGGAATCCCCCTGGGGGCGCCACTGCGCAAGCGGGAAGGCAGGGCCGGCGGCGATGGGCGCTACAGCAATATCTGATCACACTGACTCAGTGTGATCAGATTTCTTGCTGTAGAATCATAGGGTTCTGGAGCACGAAATCCGTCCAAGCGGACGGATCGTGCTCTCGCCCGACACCCGCGAGCCAGGAGACCTGCCAGCGCCGCGCATCCCGCAGGGAGCGCGCCACCCCATCGGCCGGGCTGGGTGCACCGGGCGCAGGAGACGCTTGCGATGACCATCGCCGCCAATCTCGGCTACCCGCGCATCGGGCCCCGCCGGGACCTCAAGACCGCCCTCGAAGCCCATTGGGCCGGCACCCTGCCGGAGGCCGATCTGCTGGCCACCGCGGCCGGGCTGCGCGCCCAGAACCGCGCGCTGCAACAGGGCAGCGGGATAGCCCACATCCCGTCGGGCGATTTCGCGCTGTACGACCATGTGCTGGAGACCGCGTGCGCCCTCGGCCTGGTGCCGCCGGGTTATGGCTGGTCGGGCGAGGGGCCGGTCTCATTGACCACCATCTTCGCCCTGGCCCGCGGCGCCCGCGGCACACAGGCGGAACGCGCCGCCGGCATCGCCCCCAGCGCCCCGGCGCTCGAGATGACGAAGTGGTTCGACACCAACTACCACTACCTCGTGCCGCGCCTGTCGGCGGCGATGCGGCCGCGCCTGATCGACAATCGCTGGGCCCGCGCGCTGCGGGAAGGCTATCAGAATGGCACGCGCACGCGCCCGGTGCTGCTCGGCCCTGTCTCGCTGCTGCTGCTGTCGAAGACCGAGGATGCCTCGCGCCCGCTCGACCTGCTGCCCGCGCTGCTGCCCGCCTATGCCGACACGCTGCGCTTCCTGGCCGAGGCCGGCGCCGCCTGGGTGCAGATGGACGAGCCCTGCCTGGTCACCGACCTGCCGGCCGGCGCGGAGGAGGCCTATCGGGTGGCGTTCCGCGCCCTGGCCGAGGCCGCGCCCGGCCTCAATCTCATGCTGACCACCTATTTCGAAGGGCTGCGCGACAATTTGGGCCTCGCCTGCGGGCTGCCCGTGGCGGGCCTGCATGTGGACCTCGTGCGCGCACCCGGGCAGCTCGACGCCGTGCTGGAAGCCTGGCCGCGCGATCGCTGGTTGTCGCTTGGCGTGGTGGATGGGCGCAATGTCTGGCGCACCGATCTGCGGGCGGCGCTGGCCCCGCTCCGCGCCGCGGCGGCGGCGGGCTTCGGCCGGCAGCTGATGGTCGCACCCTCCTGCTCGCTGCTGCATGTGCCGCTGAGCCTGGCGCGGGAAGATGCGCTGGACCCGGCACTCAAGCGCCGCCTCGCCTTCGCGAATGAGAAGCTGAAGGAGGTCGCGACCCTCGCCCGCGCCATGGATGAGGGCGAGGCGGCGGTGGCCGCAGCCCTGGCCGAAAGCGACCGCGTGGTGGCCGAGGCGCGCGAGGATGCGCGGCTCCACGACCCCGCAATCGCCGCGCGTCTGGCCGCTGCGACACCCGCGATGGAACGCCGCGCGAACCCCTATCCGCTGCGCGCCGAGGGGCAGGCCGCGCGGCTCAACCTGCCGGACCTACCCGTGACCGCCATCGGCTCCTGGCCGCAGACCGCCGAGGTGCGGGGGCTTCGCGCCCGCCTCGCCCGCGGCGAGATCGACCAGGCGGCGCATGACGAGCAGATCGCCCGCCTGACGGCGGAATCCGTGCGCTGGCAGGAGGAAATCGGCGTCGATGTGCCGGTGCATGGCGAGTTCGAGCGCAACGACATGGTGAAGTATTTCGGCGAACAACTCGCCGGCTATGCCTTCACGAAGCATGGCTGGGTGCAGAGCTTTGGCAGCCGCTGCGTGGCGCCGCCGATCATCTGGGCGGACGTGTCCCGCCCGGCGCCGATGACCGTGCGGTGGTCGGCCTATGCGCAGTCGCTGACGACCAGGCCCATGAAGGGCATGCTGACGGGGCCCGTCACGATGCTGCAATGGTCCTTCGTGCGGGCCGACATCGAGCGGGAGATTGTGTGCCGGCAGATCGCACTCGCCCTCCGCGACGAGGTGGCGGACCTCGAAGCCGCCGGCATCCCGATCATCCAGATCGACGAGCCGGCCTTCCGCGAAGGCCTGCCGCTGCGCCAGGCGGACCGCGGCGAGTATCTGCGCTGGGCGGTCGCGTGCTTCCGGCTATCAGCCAGCGCGGTGCGGGACGCGACGCAGATCCACACCCACATGTGCTACAGCGAGTTCAACGACATCATCGCGGCGATCGCCGCGATGGATGCCGATGTGATCTCGATCGAGACGGCGCGCAGCAACATGGAGCTGCTCGAAGCCTTCGCGGTGTTCGACTACCCGAACGAGATCGGGCCGGGCGTGTGGGACATCCACGCGCCGCGCGTGCCGGCCGCCGAGGAGATGGCCGGCCTGCTGCGCCGCGCCACCGACCGCATCCCGCGCCGGCGGCTTTGGCTCAACCCCGATTGCGGCTGCAAGACGCGTGGCTGGGGGGAGGTGAAGCCGGCGATGGCGAATTTGGTGGCGGCGGCGCGGATATTGCGGGCGGAGGCCGCCTGAACAGGCCCTCTCCCCCCCGCGGGTGGAGAGGGCCTTTCTCCGCAACCCCCTACGCCTCCGGCTTCTCCCGCCGGAGGCGCTTCACCCCGGCGCGGTTCGCCTTGCCGGCCAAGCGCCGTTCCTGCGAGCCCTTGGTGGGCTTGGTCGGGCGGCGCGGCGGCGGCGGGGGTTCGGCGGCGCGGTCCACCAGCGCTTGCAACTTCTCCCGCGCGCTGGTGCGGTTGCGGTCCTGGGTGCGGTGTTCCTGCGCCTCGATCACCACCACGCCCTCCAGCGTGAGCCGGCGGCCCGCCAGCGTGCGCAGTCGCGCTTCCACGCGTTCCGGCAAGCCGGCGCGCGCGAGGTCGAGCCGCAGTTCGACGGCGGTGGACAGCTTGTTGACGTTCTGGCCGCCAGGGCCGGAGGCGCGGACGAAGGTTTCCGCGAGTGCCTCGTCAGGTATCGTGATCTTGGCCATGCGGCGCGTGTGCCCCCGAAGCGCAGCCCACGCAAACGAAAAAGGCGCCGGATTGCTCCGGCGCCTTTGTTTGAAGTGCGCCTCCCGCGACGCCTTCGGGTGCTCGGCCTGCGGCCTGCGCCCTCCGGCTGCGCGCGGCGGGTTTCAGCCCAGGCGTTCGCCGTGCTGCGTGACGTCGAGGCCCTCACGCTCCTCCTCCTCGGTCACACGGAGGCCGACGATGGCGTCCACGATCTTGAGCAGGATGAAGGTGGCCACCGCCGTGAAGGCGAAGGTCGCGGCGACGGCGATGCACTGGCTGATGAACTGCGCCGTGCTGCCGCCATAGCCTTCCGGCGTGGCGGTGCTGGCCGAGAGCGGGCCATAGGCGAGGTAGCCCACCATCAGCGCGCCGACGATGCCGCAGATGCCGTGCACGCCGAAGGCGTCCAGGCTGTCATCGTAGCCGCACCAATGCTTGAGCGCCGTCGCACCCCAGAAGCCCGCCAGGCCCGCGACCACGCCGATCAGCAGCGCGGAACCCGGCAGCACGAAGCCCGCCGCCGGGGTGATGGCAACCAGGCCGGCGATGGCGCCGGAGATGGCACCCAGCACGGAGGGCTTGCCCTTGGTCATCCATTCGGCGGCGACCCAGGCCAGAACCGCGCCGCAGGCGGCGATCTGCGTGACCAGCATGGCCATGCCCGCACGGCCATTGGCCGCGACGGCGGAGCCCGCGTTGAAGCCGAACCAGCCCACCCAGAGAAGGCTCGCGCCGATCACGGCGAGACCCAGATCGAAGGGCGACATGTTGTCGGTGCCATAGCCCACGCGCTTGCCGAGCACGATGGCACCCACCAGGCCGGCCACGCCCGCATTGATGTGCACCACCGTGCCGCCGGCGAAATCCAGCGCGCCGAGCGCGAAGATCCAGCCATTCGGATGCCACACCCAATGCGCGATGGGGCTGTAGACCAGCAGCGTCCACAGCGTGATGAACAGCACCAGCGCCGAGAACTTCATGCGGTCCGCCAGCGCGCCCGTGATGAGTGCGGCGGTGATGATCGCAAACGTCATCTGGAACATCGCGAAGACGCTTTCCGGGATGGTCGTCGCCACACCCGAATCGCCGCTGCCGAGCGTGAAGGGCTTGTCCCAGTTCTCGGCGATGCCGTTGAGGAAAACTCGAGAAAAATCGCCGAAATAGGCGCCGCCTTCGCCGAAGGCGATCGAATAGCCCGCCACCATCCACAGCACGCCGACCAGTGCGCAGATGAAGAAGGACTGCATCATGGTGGCCAGCACGTTCTTCTTGCGGACCATGCCCGCATAGAACAGCGCGATGCCGGGCACCGTCATCATCAGCACGATCGCCGCGCTGGTCATCATCCAGGCGGTGTCGCCGGTATCCACCGTCGCATCCTGTGCGAAGGCCGCGTCCGCGACGAAAAGCGCCGGCATCGCGGCGAGTGCCGCGCGCGCAAGCATCCTCATGCCCGTCATTCCCCTGTCTGGGTTGCTTGTTGGAAGGTTGGAAGGCGCCATGGTCACAGCGCCTGGTCGTCGGTTTCGCCGGTGCGGATGCGCAGCGCGCGTTCCACATCCAGCACGAAGATCTTGCCGTCGCCAATCTTGCCGGTGCGCGCCGCACCCGCGATGGCCTCGACCACGGCGTCCACCATCTCGGCCGCCACCGCGACCTCGATCTTGAGCTTCGGCAGGAAGCTCACATGGTATTCGGCGCCCCGATAAATCTCGGTCTGGCCCTTCTGCCGGCCGAACCCCTTCACCTCAGTCACCGTCAGCCCCTGCACGCCGAGCGGGGTGAGCGCATCGCGCACCTCGTCGAGCTTGAAGGGCTTGATGATCGCCATCACCAGCTTCATCGCGCCGATATCCCCTTTTGTAGGCGGTCTGATGGTCGGCAATCCAACAACCGTGCCAAGTCGATGTATCCCCGGCGCAACAGCGTGGCTTGCGCGACAGGCCGGATGGTTCTGGCGGTGCCCCAGCATCGAAGCGAAATTGCTGCCTGTTTCGTGGGCAATTGCCTCCCTCTTGTCAGATGGCCCGCAGGCGCCAAACTCCGCGCATGAGCGATACGCGCAACGTCACGATCTGCATCCTCGGCGCGGGCCCGGTCGGCGCCACCCTGGCCGCCACACTCGCCGCCGCCGGCATCCCGACCGCCGCCATCGACCGCGCCCCCCTGCCGCCGATGGAGCTGCCGGATTTCGACGGCCGCGCCTATGCGATCGCGCTGACCAGCCAGCGCCTGCTCGCTGCCGCCGGCATCTGGGGCCGGCTGCCGGGCCACCCGCAGGCCATCCGCCACATCCGCGTGGCCGATGGCCGCCCCGGTGCGCGGCCTTCCAGCCTGACGCTGGATTTCGACAGCGCCGAGATCAGCGCCGATCCCTTCGGCTGGATGGTGGAGGCGCGCGCGTTGCGCGTGGCGCTGAACGCCGCGCTGCCCAGCCTGCCGAACCTGTCGGTCTTCGCCCCCGCCGAGGCGCGCGTGACGCGCCTTCCCGGCCATGTCGAGGTTGCGGTCGCCGGCGGCCCGACCCTCCGCGCGCAGCTCGTGGTCGGCGCCGAGGGGCGGGACAGCGCGCTGCGCCAATCCGCCGGCATCCGCGCGCTGCGCCACGACTACGGCCAGACCGGCATGGTCGGCGCGATCGCGCATGAAAAGCCGCATCACGGCACCGCGCTCGAGATGTTCCTGCCGAACGGGCCCTTTGCGCAGTTGCCGCTGGCCGGCCCCGGCGGCTTCGGCACGGACGCCATGCCCCATGCCAGCGCCTATGTCTGGTCCGACCGCACGCCGCTCGCGCAGCGATTCCTGGCGCTGGACGATGAGGCTTTCGGGCGGGAGATCACGCGCCGCATGGGCGACCATCTCGGCCGCATCCGCCCGATCGGCCGCCGCTGGTCCTATCCGCTGAGCGCGCTCTGGGCGGAACGCTTCACCGATACGCGGATGGCGCTGGTGGGGGATGCCGCGCATGGCATCCACCCGATCGCCGGCCAGGGCCTCAACCTCGGCTTCCGGGACGTGGCCGCGCTGGCCGAGACGGTGATCGCGGCGGTGGCGGCAAACGAGGATCCCGGCAGCCAGGCGGTGCTCGCGCGCTATGCACGGCGCGCGCAACCCGACGCCGCGCTGATGCTGGGTGCGACACATGTGCTGGAAAAGCTGTTCGGCACGGATTTCCCCCCCGTGCGGATCGCACGGCGCCTCGGCATCGCGGCGGTGGACCGTCTGCCGGCCCTCAAGCGCGCTTTTGCCGAGCGCGCGATGGGCCAGACGGGGGGCATGGGGGGCGCCGCTTCCGGGCTGCTGCACGGCCAGACGCTCGCCAAGGTCGCCTGACGAAAGCGCCGCGCAGGGCTATATCCCTGCCATGGCCGCTTTTGTCGCAGCACTCCTCGTTCTCCTGCCCTTCGGGCTGTACCTCGCCTGGCGGCGGCTCGGGCCGAGCCGGGGCGAGCCATCCTCCGGCATCGTCATCGCGCTGATGCTCGGCGTTGGGCTGATGTTGGGCGGCGCCGTCTGGTTCGGCCTGTCGCGCAGCATGCAGCCCGGCGCGGTTTATCAACCCCCGGTTCTGGACGCGGATGGCAATGTGCGCCAAGGTGGTGCGCAACAGAGATGATCCGCGCCAAATCCGTCGATGCGCCACAAGGGCGCCTGCCCAAGCCGGCCTTCCTGGCAGCCGGCACGGCCGCGCGCGTTCTGGCCGCCCTGCCCTGGTCGCGGGCCGTCGGCGGCTGCGTGCGGGACGCGATCGCCGGCCAGGTGGTGCACGATATCGACATCGCAGCACCCCTGCCGCCGGAGGAGATCATCCGCGCCCTGACCGCCGCCGGCCTCAAGGTGTTCGAGACCGGGCTGGCGCATGGCACCGTCACCGCCGTGCTGGACCATGACGCGGTGGAGGTCACCGCGCTCCGCCGCGACGTCGCCACCGATGGCCGGCACGCCACGGTCGCCTGGACCACCGAATGGCAGGAAGACGCGGCGCGGCGCGACTTCACCATCAACGCCATGTCCTGCGACGCCGATGGGCGCCTTTGGGACTATTTCGGCGGGCGGGAGGATCTGGCCGCCGGCCGCGTGGTGTTCGTGGGCGACCCGGCGACGCGCCTGGCCGAGGATTATCTGCGGGCACTCCGCTTCTTCCGCTTCTGGGCCCGCTTCGGCCAGGGCCAGCCGGACCGCGCGGCGCTGGCGGCCATCCGCGCCGCCGTGCCGGGGTTGCGCAGCCGCATCGCCGCCGAGCGTATCTGGATGGAGCTGAAGCGCCTGCTCGACGCGCCCGACCCGGTGGGGGCGCTGGCGCTGATGCGCGATGGCGGCCTGCTGCGCGCAGTCCTGCCGGAGGCCGAGGATTTCCGCGCGCTCGGCCGGCTGGTGTCCCGCCGCGCGCCGCGCGATGCGCTGCTGCGCCTGGCGGCGCTGCTGCCGCCCGGGGCTGCGCATCAGGCGCTGGCGGCGCGGCTGAAACTGTCCGGGGAGGAAGCCGCGCGGCTTTCCTTCCTGCTGGGCACGAAGGCGCCGGACGAGGCCGGGCTGCGGCGTTTCCTGGCCGCCGCGCAGGACAATGCCGCCGCGGTGGATGTGCTGTGGCTGGCCGAGGCGCGGGACGCGCAGGACCGCGCGGCGCTGCGCGAAGCCGCCGCCACCGCGCCCGTGCCGGTGTTCCCCCTGCAGGGCCGCGACGCGCTGGCGCTCGGCGCCGCCCCCGGCCCGGCGGTGGGGCAGGTGCTGCGGGAGGTGGAGGCCTGGTGGCTGGAGGGCGATTGCATGGCCCCGCGGGAAGCCGCGCTGGAAGAACTCGGGCGCAGACTTGCGGTGGCGCATAGCCCTCTCCCCCTCATGGGGGAGAGGGATGGGTGAGGGGGATGGTCGGGTCAGGCGTCAGCGTTGTCGTCCGGTGAGGCCCCCCCTCACCCAACCCTCTCCCCCCGTTGGGTGGAGAGGGCTTGAACCTCAGGCCGCGCGGCCGCCGAAGCGGCGGAGCAGCAGTAGAAGGACCACGGCGCCGATCACCGCACCGACCAGCCCGGCACCCTCGCCCTGGTTGTACAGCCCGATCCACTGGCCGAGCAGCGTCGCCACCACTGCGCCGACCATGCCGAGCACGGTGGTCACGATGAAGCCAGCCGGGTGGCGCCCCGGCGTCAGCCAGCGCGCCAAAAGCCCCGCGAAGAAGCCGATGATGATCGCCCAGATCAGGCCCATGGCGCGTGGTCCTCAGCGCGCCGAGCGGATGACGGGTGCGGTGGCGGCGCTGCAATCCTGGCGCATGCGCAGCAGCCGCTCCGCCTCGGCGTGGTCATTGATGCGGCGCTGGATGCCGGCGGCTTCCTCGAGCTCCAGATTGTAGCCCGTGCAGCTGTCGGCGTTGCTGCGGCGCGCTTCCATCGGCACGGAGAAGGCCGGCGCGCCGGCGCTGTTCGCCGCCGACAACGCCCGGAAGGACGCCGCCGTGCCCGGCACTGGCGGCGACAGCGCATTGGTGATCGTGATCCCGAGCACCACCACCACCAGCAGAAGCAGGACCACGAGGCCCGTGCTGCGCATCACCCTGCCCATCCATGATCCTCCGTCGCGGCACCATTCTCGCGCCGGACCCTAGTTGCGGCCAATGCCCCTGTCACCAGTGGAAATCACCTCGGGAAACTACTTCACAGGCAGAAAGATGAACACCACGGCTGCCATCAGGCAGAGGCCGGCGGCGACGAAATTCCAGCGGATCGCCTCGCCCAGGAAGGTCACGCTGAACACGGCGAAGACCGCCAGGGTGATGACCTCCTGCATCACCTTCAATTGCTGGCCGGTGAAGGTGCCGTAGCCGATGCGGTTGGCCGGCACCGCCAGGCAGTATTCGAAGAAGGCGATGCCCCAGGAGACGGCGATGGCCAGCCACAGCGGCCAGGACGGCGCCTTGAGATGCCCATACCAGGCAAAGGTCATCAGGATGTTGGAGCCGAGCAGCAGCAGCGGCGTGAGATACATCGGGCTCATGCGGGCAGGTCCTTGCCAGGGGGGGCCACCGGTGCCGGCATGACCGCCGGCGGCGGCAGGCGGGACAGCAGGAACAGCATGATGGCCATGGCCGGCAAGGCGGACGCCGTGGTCATCAGGTAGAACCCCGCCCAGCCGAGCGCCTCGGCGAACCAGCCGGAACTCGCCCCCAGCGTGCGCAGCGGCACCGCGGCCAGCGAGGACAGCAGCGCGTATTGCGTGGCGGAGAAGCTGCGATTCACCAGGCCGGAGAGGTAGGTCAGGAACGCCGCATCCGCCAAGCCATCGGTGAAATTCTCGATGCCGACCTGCGCGAACAGCATCGGCATGTCCCGCCCGCCGCCGACCAGCGCCAGATACATCAGGTTCGACAGCATCTGCGCCAGCCCGGTCAGGATCAGCGCGCGCCCGACGCCGATCCGCCCGATCAGCCAACTGCCCGCGACCGCGCCCAGCAGCGTCGCCGAGAGGCCGAAGACGGTGCCGACCAGCGCCACATCCTCCCGCGTGAAACCCTCGCTGCGGTAGAAGGGCGTGACCATCACGGCGGCCAGCGCCTCGCCCAGCTTGAACAGGGCGACGAAGGCCAGGATCAGCAGCCAGTGCCGCCGCCGCATGAGGTCGCTCAACGGGTCCACCACCGACAGGCGAAGGCGCGCCCGCCAGCCGGAAGGCGGCGCCGGCGGGAACACCGCTTCCCGTCCCGCGAGCGTCGCCGCGACACCCACCAGGATCAGCGCCGCGCCATACAGATAGGCCCCCTGCCAGCCAAGCGGCGCCACCAGGAACAGCGTGCCCGCGCCGCTGGCCAGCAGCGCGGCGCGATAGCCCCACACATAGGCGGCGAGCCCCCAGGCCTGGCGTTCCTCATCCTCGCCCAGCATCTCGATGCGCCAGGCATCCACCACGATGTCCTGGCTGGCCGACAGGAACGCCACCACCACCGCGATCGCGACCGTGGCCGTGGCGCCGCCGCGCGGATCGGTCAGCGCCAATGCGGCGATGCTGCCGACCAGCGCAAGCTGGATGATCAGCAGCCAGCCGCGCCGCCGGCCCAGCAGCGGCGGCTTCACCGTATCGAGCACCGGCGACCACAGGAACTTGTTGGCATAGGCCAACCCGATCAGCGCCGTCAGTCCGAGGTCGGCCAGCGACATGCCGGATTCCACGAACCATTGCCGCAGCACCTGGCCCGCAACCAGCGGCAGCGGCACCCCGGCCGAGAAGCCGAGCGCCAGGAGGACCGGGAATCGGCGATCGCGCAGCAGGGTCATGCACCGCACTTTGGCGCAGCCCTGCCGCGGCGCAAACCGCCCTCAGCTCACGCGGAAGGCGTCGATCCGCGCGAAGACCAGCGTGGCAACGGGCGTCACCACGCGGCCGGCGGCGCCGCGCGGGCGGCCGGTGGAATCCACCGCGAGATACAGCCCGTCCGGACGGGGAATCAGCCGCCGCGGCCGGTCCCAGCGCAGTGCCGCCACCAGGCCGCGCAGATTGAAGCCGGGCAGCAGCAGCGCCTCGAATCCGCGCCCGGCGGCGATGCAGGCATCGCCATCCTCGACGCGCCAGAGGTGGTATTCATCGACCGGCCGCAGGCTCGGCATCGGGCTGAGGACGCCGGGGGCGGGGCGTGGGGCGAAGGGAAGGCGCATGGTTGTCTCCTTGGGTTCGTACCTGGAAACGACCGTAGAAGCGCCGAAATTCCGCGGGCAGGCGCGCCGTTCCTGTGGCGGGCATAGGCGCGGCCGATGGCGTCGGAGCAGGATTTCGATTTGTATTCGCACTGAAAATCCGACACGCAAAAAGGGGCGGCGCGGGTTGCCCCGCACCGCCGCCCAAACATGCATTGAATGGCCTGCCGACCGCACCGCGGTCCGAGGCGGCGAATGGCGCCCGCCGCTAGTGCGTCACGCTGGAGGCGTGCCTTCGGCACGACGCGCCAAGGCCGCGGATGCGGCCGCGTCACGCTGGAGGCGTGCCTTCGGCACGACACGCCGGAGGCGTGCCTTCGGTACGACGCGCCGGAGGCGTGCCTTCGGCACGACGCGATTGAGGGCATGCAAGGGATACCAACGAGCCGCCGAAGGCGGCCGTCGGTATCACACCAGCCGGATGCTCTCGATCCCGGTGAAGGTCAGCGTCTCGCCACCGATGGTGAAGGTGCCGTTGAAGCTCGCCGGCTTGCCATCGGCGCCGAGCACGGTGCCCACGCCCTCATCGTCGATCGACAGCGTGAGGCCGCCGGGCAGCGTCAGCCCGGCCAGCAACTGCTCCGGCGTCACATCCTCCAGGTACAGGGCATCGTTGCCCTCATTGCCCTGGAACATGTCGTTGCCATCGCCCGGCGCCCAGATATAGGCATCGTCGCCGGCGCCGCCCCAGGCGCGGTCGGCCGCGCCGTCGCCGATGCCGCCATCCAGCACGTCGTCGCCCTCGCCGCCTTGCAGCTCATCGCCGCTGCGGCCGCCATAGAGGTAGTCATCCCCTTCCTGGCCCCACAGGCTGTCCTGGCCGCTGCCGCCATCGATGCTGTCATCGCCGGCGCCGCCCTGCACCTGGTCGTGGCCGCCGCGCGCGAAGACGATGTCGTGGCCGCCGCCGGACCAGACGCTGTCCTGGCCGCTGCCGGCATCGATCCCGTCATCGCCGTCGCCGGTCTGGACCTGGTCGTCGCCTGCGCCGGTGAAGACCACGTCATGGCCGCCACCGCCATACACCGTGTCGTTGCCCCCGGTGCCGATGATCAGCTCGTTCCGGTCGGTGCCGACGCCGACACCGCCGGCGCCGCCCGCCACATGGCGCAGCGTCGCGGCATCGATCGCCTCGGGCTGTTTCGTCTTGTCGTTCATGGCCGTGTCCTCCCTGTGCCGGTTGTCGGTCTTGTCGTCGCCCCCGGTGGCGCAGCACGCCACCGGGGATGTCAATGCATCCTACCGTCCTGGCGCCAGCACGATCGACTCGATGTTCATGAACTCCAGCCGCTCGCCGCCGATGTTCAACTCGCCGGAGAAGGTGGCGGGCTGCCCCTGGGCGTTCAGGAAGGACACGCCGCCGGTCTGCGCGTTGTAGGACAGCTGGTAGCCCGGGCCCCATTGCATCAGCGATGCCTGGAGCTGGTCGAAGGTCACGCCCTGCAACACCAGCGTGTCCTTGCCCGTGCCGCCATCGAAATGGTCGTTGCCGTCGCCGGGCGCCCACACATAGACATCGTCGCCCGCCTCGCCGGCCGCGTAGTCGCGCGCGCCATCGCCTTCGCCGCCGGTCATCCAGTCATTGCCCTCGCCGCCGAACAGCTCGTCGCTGCCGGCGCCGGCATTGATGCTGTCCTGGCCGGCGCCGCCGAAGCCCTTGTCGTTGCCTTCGCCGAGCTGCATGGCGTCGTTGCCGGCCAGGCCGTGCACCTCGTCATTGCCGCTGCCCGCGAAGATCGTGTCGTTGCCGTCGGCGTTGGGGATGTCTGGGTTCGCGCCGAAGATCTTGTCGTCGCCCGCGGTGCCGCCGAGCATGTCGTTGCCGGTGCCGCCGCGCACTTCGTTCGCGCCGCCGGCCACGCCGCGCAGCGCGGCTTCGTCCAGGGAGGCGGGCTTTTGGGGGGTGGTGCTCATGGGGTGCTCCTGTCGTGGCGTGTTGCAGTGACCGGACCCTACCGCCCCCGGCGGCGCGCGTGCAGCCGGGTTCTGCCGATGCGGCCGATAGGCGATGCCTTTCCGGCTACACGCCGCGCATCAGCAGCCACACCCAGACCGGCAGCGTCAGCACCGAGGCCACGTGTTCGCTGGTGGTGATGGCGGCCATCAGCGGCGCATCGCCGCCCATGGCGCGCGCCATCACATAGCTGGTGGCGGCCGTGGGCAGCGCCATGAACAGCACGGCCACCGCCGTCGGCAGCGGGCCGAGGCCGAGCAGCCAGCACAGGCCCCAGGTCACCGCCGGCAGCGCCAGCAGCTTGAGCAATGCGGTCGCCGCCTGCGTGCCCGGCCGGTCCGTGAGGCCCCGCACCGTCAGCGCCGCCCCCACGCACAACAGGCCGAGTGCCACCGACGCCTGGCCCAGCACGCGCAAGCCCTGGCCGAGGCCCGGCGGAAACCCGCCCGCGAAGGAAAAGGCGAAGCCCGCCAGCACGCCCAGGATCAGCGGGTTCAGCAGCAATTGCCGCAGCAGCCGGGCGGGGCGGATCGGCGCGCCATCGCGACGCCCGAGGGCGAAGGCGAGCGTCGCCACGGTCTGCACGAAGGGCACGATCAAGCCGGTGGCGACGGCGCCGAGTGCCACGGCCGGCGGCCCCCAGATGGCGCCGGCCAGCGCGAAGCCCATCAGATTGTTGAACCGGATGCCGCCCTGCAGCACCGAGGTCATGGCCGGGTGCCCGTGCCCCAGCGCCCGCGCCAGCAGCACCGAGGCGAGGGTGCCGAGGCCGAGCGCCACCCACACCGCCACCGCCATGCCCCCCACCGGCAGCGCGCCGAGGTCGGTGCCGCCGAGCGCGGTCGCGATCAGGCAGGGCAGCAGCACCCAGAAGATCAGCCGCTCGATCCCCGCCCAGACCACGTCATTGGGGATCAGTGTCCGGCGCAGCACCGCACCCAGCGCCAGCAGGCCGAAGACCGGCACGAAGGCATCCAGCCAGGCCGCGATCATCCGCCGCGCGCGCCCCCGCGCGTCACCGGCCGTGACCTCCCCCGCGCGTCACCAGCCGCGACCAGCGCAGCGCGTCATCCCGCCTCGGCGAGGCCGGAGAGCTGCACGGGTGCGGGGCGCAGCACGGCGCCGCGGGCGATGTCACGCAGGCAGGCGGCCTCGCCCCGGCGGGCGGTGCCGGTGGCGCGCGCCTGGGCGAAGGCGACGCGCCAGGCCGGGCCCGGCCCATCCTCCCGGTACAGCACGATGTCGAGATGGCATTGGCTGGCCTGGTAGTGCCAGATCTCGGCGCCATCCTCCTCCCGCCGCAGGCGTGGCTCGCCGAGCCAGCGCGTCACGGTCTCGGGCGGGTGGCCGACCAGCTGGCCGGCCATGGCGGGCGGGGCTTCGCCGCCGGCATCGGGGGAAGCGGCTGACAGCGTGGCCGGCGCCGGGGTGCCGGGCACCGCCTGCCCCTCGCCGCCCGAGGCCGGGGTGCGCGGCGCCACGCCCGCGAGATTTGCCTGGTGGGTCGCGAGCGCTTCCTGCAACACCAGGGCCGGGTCGGCCGGGTCCGTGGCGACGCAACCGCCCAGGCCGATGAGCGGCGCGATCAAGGCCATCAGCAGGGGCACGGTGCGCATCGGCGCGAAATCCGGAGGGCCTCGGGCGGGGTGGGGCGCCCCCGGGCAGGGGCACCCCGATTCAGGCTCGCGGGCGGGTCAGCCCTCGGCGTAGCGGGGCGCCGGGCCGGGGGGCACCTGCGTGTCGCCGAGCATTTCCATCTTGCCCGAGACCTGGCCGCCATCCTCGACCATCAGGCGGCGGCAGCGCGCCACGCCGATGACGCGGCCGGTGCCGCGGATGACCAGCATGCCGCGCGCGGTCAGCGTGCCGTCGAACACGCCGGCGATTTCGGCATCCTCGACCTGGACCTCGCCCTTGAAGACGCCGGTCTGGCTGATGGACAGCTCCGTCGCCTGGATCATCTGGCTATCCACCGTGCCCTCGACCACCAGGCGCTCGGCGTCGCTGACGGTGCCTTGCAGGCTGATGCCGCGGCCGACCACCAGGGTACGGCGTTCCTGGGACTGGCCGCGCGGGCCGGGGCCGCCCGGCGTCGGCGCCATGCCCATCTGCGGCGGCCGCGGCGGGATGGCGGTGCCGGCGGGCGGCGTCGGGCCGACAGGCATGGAGGGGCTCGGGGTCGGCGGCTTCGGCGCGAGGCTCATGGAGGCAGGATCCCTGGAAGTCGGGCGCGGGCCCGGAAAGGAGCGGGGGTCAGACGGGGAGTAGCCAGACGGGGAATTGGCAGACGGGGAATTGGCAGACGGGGAACCAGAAGACGGGGAATAGCCGGGCGCTGGCCGGTCCGACCCCTGGGCGGGTTCGCGCGCCACCGGCACCATGGTTGGCTGAGGGGTGGCTTCGGGCTCCGGGCGCGACGCTTCCGCGGCGACCGGCTTTTCCTCACGCCGGCGGCCAAACACGTTCATGCCGTTCCCCATCCCCTTGCGAAGGCCATGCCGACGCTGGTTCTGCGCCGGCGATCCACATGCGCGGCAGCGCGGCCCCCTGACCGCCACCCCATGCCTGTGTTGGCTACCACGCGCCGCCCGGCGGAGACAACCGGCGCGCCCGATGATCTGCGCCGGGCGGCGGTGATTCGGCATCGCCGGCGGAGCGGGGCCGCCGATGGATGGGGCCGGTCGGTGGATGGGGTATCCCGGCCATGCCGGATCTGCTGCGACCCCAGCCTGACAGACCCTCTCGCAACAGCGGCATGTCACGTTGGCGGCGGCGCGCCTGTGCGGCGCGCTCGGCAGGGCCCGCCGATGGCAGGCTTCGCGCGGCCGGCCGGGCCGCGCCCCTCAGCCCGCCGCCGCCAGCACGGCCTGCTTCACCGCCCCCTGCGCTGGCACCAGGCTGTCCCGGAAGCGGGTTGCGCAGGCGGCCCAGGAATAGCCCTCCGCATGGGCTCGGCACAGCGCCGGGTCGGCGGTCAGCGCCCGCAGGCAGGCGGCGCGAAGGTCGGCATCGAGCGCACCCACCGGCGCATCGCCGATCACATCGAGCGGCCCGGTCACCGGAAAGGCCGCCACCGGCGTGCCGCTGGCCAGCGATTCCAGCAGCACCAGGCCGAAGGTGTCGGTCAGCGAGGGGAACACGAACACATCCGCCGCGGCATAGGCGCGGGCCAGCGCCCCGTTTTCCCGCCAGCCGGTGAAATGCGCCTGTGGGAAGCGGCGCATCAGGCCGGCACGCGCCGGGCCGTCGCCCACGATCACCTTGCTGCCCGGCAGGTCGAGCGCCAGGAAGGCCTCCAGGTTCTTCTCGACCGCGACCCGTCCGGCACACAGGAAGATCGGCCGCGGCAGCGTCTCCCACGCTTCGGCCGCGCCATGCGCATCGGCGTCCGGGTGGAACCGGGTGAGATCGACGCCGCGCGACCATGGCTTCACCTTGGTGAAGCCGCGCCCCCCGAGTTCGCGCGCGAGCGAGGGTGTGGCGACAAAGGTGCCCTCCCCGGCTTCGTGGAAGCGCCGCAGCATCGCCCAGGACCAGGACACCGGTATGCGCGTGCGGGCATGCAGGTATTCGGGGAACTTCGTGTGGAAGCTGGTGGTGAAGCGCCAGCCGCGCTTGCGGCACAATGTCCGCATCGCCCAGCCCAGCGGTCCCTCGGTTGCGATATGCACCGAGCCGGGCCGGAAGGAATCCGCGATGGAAGCAAGCTTGCGCCCCGGTGCGACCGCCAGCCGGATTTCGGCATAGCCGGGGGTCGGGACGGAAAAGAAGCGGTCCGGCCCCACCACCTCCACCGTGTCGCCGCGGGCGCGCAGCAATTCCACCACGGTGGACAGGGTGCGAACCACCCCGTTCACCTGGGGGAACCAGGCATCGGTGACGATCAGGATGCGGCCATTGAACGGCGAGACCTGGAAATCATCCAAGGCGCCCATGCCCCAGGTTTGAGGAAAATCCAAAACGCTGCGCGTAGCCCCCGGCGGTCTTGGCTCAGGCAGGCTGCGGCAGGGCGACCGGCCTTGGTGAGCGGAAATGGCTCAGCCGGTTCTCGCGCGCCCAATCCACCAGCTCGAACCGACCATCGCCATGTTCCACCAAGGCGGTGCAACTTTCCACCCAGTCACCGTCATTCATGTACAGAACACCCTGCACCATCCGCATTTCGGCGTGGTGGATGTGGCCGCAGATCACGCCATCCAGGCCCTGGCGGCGGGCTTCCTGGGCCAGCGCGCCCTCGAACCGGTCGATCGCCTTGACCGCTTCCTTGACCTGCCGCTTCAGCCATTGCGAGAGCGACCAGTAGGGGTAGCCGAGGCGCCGGCGGGCCGCGTTGAACACGCGGTTCAGCGTCAGCGCCCAGTCATAGGCCCAGTCGCCGAGATGGGCCAGGAACTTGGCGTAGCGCACCACGCTGTCGAACTGGTCGCCATGGATCACCAGGAAGCGGCGACCATCGGCCGCTTCGTGCACCGCCTCGTTCACCAGCTTGACGCCCGCGATCTCAAGGCCGAGCCAGTCGCGGAACATCTCGTCATGGTTGCCGGGGATGTAGGTCACTTCGGTGCCGTTCTGCGCCATGCGCAGGATCAGGCGGATGACCTCGTCATGGTCGGAATCCCAATACCAGGATTTCCGCAGGCGCCAGCCATCCACGATGTCACCGACCAGGAACAGGCGTTCGCATTCCGTCTGCCGCAGGAAATCGACCAGGAAGTCCGACCGGCAACCCCGCGTGCCGAGATGGGTGTCCGACAGGAACACCGTGCGGTAGCGGCGCTTGGCGTCGGTCGTATGCATGCGTGTCGGGTCCCGCCATGCTGCCGGGCGTCGCCGCCCTTTCGTTTCGACGCGAAGTGGATGTCACCCCAGCCCGGCGTCGCGGTTCGGGGCCTTTAGCCTTGGTTCGGCCCCGGCGACGTGAATCTTGCATGACGCCTGCGCCCGGCCTGCCTGTGGAGCGATGCGCCATACGCATGTCATGAAGCGGTCGCCGATCCGTCCGCGAATCGTCACCATTCGGCTGTTAGGCGCCGCCAATGGTGGCGTCCACGCTCATTGTCTTCAACCCGACCGCGGGTGCGGGTCGCAGGCGTCGCCTGGGGCGGGCCATGGCGGCCCTGGCGGCCCTCGGCCTGCGGGCCGAGCTGGCCGAGACCACCGGCCCCGGCGATGCGGAAGGCATCGCGCGGGACGCCGCGCGGCGCGGCACGGCGCGGGTGGTGGCCGCCGGCGGCGATGGCACCATCGCGGAGGTCGCGGCCGGGCTCGCCGGCAGCCCCGCGCTGCTCGGCCTGCTGCCGCTCGGCACCGCCAATGTGCTGGCCTGGGAACTCGGCGTGCCGATGGCGCCGGAGGGGGCCGCGCGCGTTCTGGCGGAGGGCGTGCCGACACGCCTGCATCCGGGCCTGGCGCGCTTCGGCGATGGGCATGCCAGGCTGTTCGTGCAGATGGTCGGTGCCGGCTTCGACGCCGCGGTGGTGGCGGGGCTCGACCTACGGCTGAAGCGCATGCTTGGCCGCGCTTCCTATGTTGTGCAGTCGCTGCGCGAATTGCCGCGCTACGGCTTCCCGCCCATCACCGCCACGTTGGACGGCGTGGCCCACCAGGCCACCAGCGTGATCGTCACCAAGGGGCGGCTCTATGCCGGGCGCTATGTGGTGGCGCCGGCAGCCGAGCCGACCGCGCCGGGCTTCCAGGTGCTGCTGTTCCGCGATGCCGGGGCGCTGGCCGCCGCGATGGCAGGCGCGGCGCTGCCGCTCGGCCTGATTCCCCGCCTGCCGGGTGTCACCATTCTGCGCGCCGGCGTGGTGGCGCTGGATGGGGTGGGGGTGCCCTTGCAGGCCGATGGCGACCCGGTGGGGCGGTTGCCGGTGGCGATCACCGACGCGCCCGGCGCCCTTCAGGTCTTGCTGCCGAGATAGCCTGCGCCGAGTTGCCGCAGCAGGCCGAGGTCCGTCTCCGCCAGCCGGCGATTCGCCGCCAGCAGCGGCGCGATGGCGGGCGCCTGTTTTTGCACAAGCCGCGCGTAGTCGGCGCGCACCTGCTCCATCACCTCGGCCAATTCGCCGCGGAAGGTGGCTTCGTCCAGCGTCGTGACGCGCCCCTCCCGCACCACCACGCGACCATCGACGATCACCGTGCGCACGCCACGCCCCGTCTCGCTGAACACGAGCTGCCGCGTCGCGCTGTTCAGCGGCTGGAAGGCGAGATCATCGAGGTCGAGCAGCACGAGGTCCGCCTTCATGCCGACCTTGATCGCGCCGATCTGGTCCGCGAGGCCCACGGCACGCGCCCCACCCGTGGTGGCGGCCGCCAGCGCGTCGGCGGCCAGCACGCCGGCGGGATTCGGGTCGTTGCCCGCGGCCAGCAGACAGAACATTTTCATCGCCTGGAACATGGTCTGGCAGTCGCTGCAGGATGAATTGTCGCAGCCGAGCGCGACAGGCACGCCCTCCGCGCGCAGGCGCGCCATCGGCGCCACGCCGTTCTTGAGTTTCAGATTGGCGAGCGGGTTGTGCACGACGCCGGCACCGGATTCCGCCAGCAGCGTGATCTCCTCCGGCGCGATGTAGACGGCATGGGCGAGGGTGGTACGCGGCGTGAGAAGGCCGACGCGCTGCATGTGCCGCACCATCGAACCACCATCCGCGCCATAGACGCGCCGCGCCTTGGCGAGTTGCGCGCGCGTCTCATACACATGCGTGAACACAGGCAGATCGTGACTTTCCGAGAGCGCGGCGATGCCCTCCAGCAGCGCGGTCGAGGAACGCTGCGGGCCCGATGGGCTGAGCGCCCAATGCAGGCGCGCGGGCAGCGGGCGGATGCGCGCGATCTGCGCGGCGACGAAGGCGAGGTCCGCCGCCGGATCGCCGGGCTTGCCGGTGATCAGCGCCGCCACTTCGGGCGGCATGTCCGGCAGGAAGGGCGCGATGTCGAGGTCGGGCAAATCCCTTACAGCAATCGAGAACACCACGCGGATGCCGACCTCCGCATAGGCCGCCAGGATGATGTCCAGCGTCTCCTCATCCTGCGGCACCAGGCTGTTCATGTCCTGGATCGTCGTGATGCCGTGGCGCAGGCATTCCAGCGCGCCGAGCAGCGTGCGCGCGCGCAATTCGGCGCGCGACCGGCTTCCCCAATAGGCGGGCTGCGAATGCAGCGCCCAGACATCGAAGGGCATGTCCTCGAAGGCGCCCTTCAGCAGCGTGTCGTAGGAATGGTAATGCGCGGAGACGAGGCCCGGGATCAGCAGCCGGTCGCGCCCCTCGATCGCTTCCGTGTTCAGCGGCATGTCGAGCGGCGGATCGCCTTCCTGGCGGATCGCGGCGATGCGGTCGCCGACGATCAGCACATCGGCGCGCGGCGGTTGGTGCGCATCCGCACCCGGCAGCAGCGTGCGGGCCCCACGGATCAGCAGCGCGGGGGCGACGGACACCTGGGCTACAGGGCCTCGATGCGGATCAGCGCGGGCGGTTCCAGCACGGCTTCCAGGGCGGCGATGCGCGCGAGGGCAGCGCGCATCTGTGCTTCCTCGCAATCATGCGTGGTGACCACGACCGGCACGGCCTCGCCGGGCGCGCGGCCACGCTGGAGCATGGATTCCAGGCTGATCTGGTTGTCGCGGAGCGTCGCCGTGACATCGGCGATCACGCCGGGGCGGTCCACCACCATCAGCCGTAGGTAATAGGCGCCGACGCGCCTGCCCATCGGCACGGAGGGCGTGTGGGACAGTGCCGCTTGCGCCACGCCCCAGACCGGCGTGGTGCGGCCGCGCGCGATGTCGATCAGGTCGGCGACCACCGCACTGGCCGTCGGCCCGGCGCCGGCGCCGCGGCCTTCCAGCACGACGCGCCCACAGAAATCGCCCTCCGCCACAACCGCGTTGAACACGCCATCGACACGCGCGATCGGGTGGGCAACAGGCACCATGCAGGGATGCACGCGCGTCTCGATGCCCGCTTCGGTGCGCCGCGCGATGCCGAGCAGCTTGATGCGGTAGCCGAGTTCCCCGGCCAGCGCGATATCCAATGCCGAGATGCCGCGGATGCCCTCCACATGCACGGCGGAAAAGTCCACCGGGCGCGCGAAGGCGAGTGCGGCCAGGATCGCCAGCTTGTGCGCGGCATCCACGCCATCCACGTCGAAGCTGGGGTCGGCTTCCGCGTAGCCGAGTTTTTGCGCTTCCGACAAAGCCTGCGCGAATTCGATGCCGCGCTCGCGCATCTGCGTCAGGATGTAGTTGCAGGTGCCGTTCAGGATGCCGACGACGCGCGTGAGGTCGTTCGCCGCCAGCCCCTCGCGCAGCGCCTTGATGGCAGGGATGCCGCCGGCGACAGCGGCTTCATAGGCCAGCGCCACGCCCTTCGATTCCGCCGTGGCCGCAAGCTCCGCGCCATGCAGCGCGAGCAGCGCCTTGTTGGCGGTGACCACCGGCTTGCCGGCGGCAAGGGCCGCGCGCACCAAATCGGCGGCCGGGCCTTCGGAGCCGCCGATGGTCTCCACCACCACATCCACATTCGGGTCGTGTGCCAGTGCGACCGCATCGTCGTACCAGCGCAACCCGCCGATCGCGACGCCGCGGTCCCGCGTGCGGTCGCGGGCGGAAACGGCGGTGACCGCGATGGGCCGCCCGGCACGCGCCGCGACCGTTGCCGCGTTGTCGCGAAGCAGCGTCATCACCCCCGCGCCGACGGTGCCGAGACCCGCGATCCCAACGGACAAGGGCTTCATCAGGCTGCATCCACTTCAGTTGCATCCACCGGGCCGGCATTGTCGGCGCCGAGGAAGGTCTTGATGCCGCGCATCGCCTGGCGGATGCGCTGGCTGTTCTCCACCAGCGCGATGCGGACATGGCCATCGCCATGCTCGCCGAAGCCGATGCCGGGGGCCACTGCGACGCGCGCCTTGGCCAGCAGCAGCTTCGCGAAATCGACGCTGCCGAGGTGGCGGAAGCGCTCCGGGATCGGTGCCCACAGGAACATCGAACCCTCCGGCGAGGGCACGGCCCAGCCGGCGCCGGCGAGACCCTTCACCATCACGTCGCGGCGTTCGCGGTACAGCTCCCGCATCTCCGCCACGCAATCCTGCGGGCCGTTCAGCGCGGCGGCGGCGGCGATCTGGATGGGGGCGAAGGCGCCGTAGTCGAGGTAGGATTTCACGCGTGTCAGCGCCGAGATCAGCCGCGGATTGCCCGCCGCAAAGCCCATGCGCCAGCCCGGCATGTTGTAGGTTTTCGACATGGAGGTGAATTCCACCGCCACATCCTTCGCCCCCGGCACTTCCAGGATCGAGGGCGGCACGTTGCTGCCGAAATAGATCTCCGAGTAGGCAAGGTCGCTCAGGATGAAGATCTCGTTCTTCTTCGCAAACTCCACGACCTGCCGGTAGAAATACAGATCGGCCAGCAGCGCCGTCGGGTTGGAGGGGAAGTTGACGATCAGCGCGGTCGGCTTCGGCACGGAATGGCGCACGGCGCGGTCGAGTGCCCGCAGCATCTCATCGTCCGGCGTATGCGGCACGCTGCGGACGGACGCACCCGCCAGCACGAAGCCGAACTGGTGGATCGGGTAGGACGGGTTCGGCACCAGGATGGTGTCGCCCGGGCTGGTGATGGCGGCGGCCAGGTTCGCCAGGCCCTCCTTGCTGCCAAGTGTGGCCACCACCTCCGTCTCCGGGTTCAGCGTCACGCCGAAGCGGCGGTCGTAATAGCCGGCGAGCGCGCGCCTGAGGCCGGGGATGCCCTTCGACATGGAATAGCGATGGGTGCGCGGGTCGGCCACCGCCTCCACCAGCTTCGCCACGATATGCGGCGGGGTCGGGCTGTCGGGGTTGCCCATGCCGAGATCGACGATGTCCTCGGCCGCCGCGCGGGCCTTCGCCTTGGCCGAGTTCACCTCGGCGAAGACGTAGGGCGGCAGGCGCCGGATGCGGTGGAACTCCTCGGTCATCGTCGTCTTGTCCGTGGGTGTGGGTAAACCTGCTGCATACAGCAGCGGATCAGTTCGGGCGAGGCGCCAGCAGATCGGCTCCCGGCAGGGCGGGCACGGCGCCGGGATCGCCGGGCGGCGCGGCTTCGGGGAAGGGCTGGGCGGGTGCCGGCGCCGCATCGAAGGGCACGCGCGGCGCCGGGGCCAGGCGCGGCCGGCCGGGCGGCGCGACATCGGCCAGCACCGGCGCGCCGCCCGGCGGCTGCGGCACCAGCGACCGCTCACGGTCGGCGGCCAGGGCCGCGGACAGGGCCGCACGTTCTTCCGGCGTCGGCGGCACCGGGCGGGCCGGCACGACCGACAGGCGCGGATAGGGCTGTTGGAGGTTGGGCGGGCGTTCGCGCCCCTCCAGATGGGCGCCGAACAGATTGTCCACGAAGATGCGCGGGTCGATGTCCCGCGGGATGCCATCCGCGCAGCCCGCTACCCCCAAAAGCATCACAACCATGCCGAGGTGGCGCGCTTGATCGGCCGGGCGGCGGCTTCTACCCTTGGTGCAGCCGTGCCTTGCGGCGCGCGGGCGCATGGCGTTTCCATCTGCTTCCGAGCCTGATGGGTAGCCGGAACCGGTGCTTCGCGAAAGGCCGGCCGGTAACGGCGCCGAAGCTTGGGCCATTTTGGGGAAGTGCGGCCGCATGGCGCAGAATGATGGCAGTGACATGCCGGGATTCCGGATGCCCGACCCTGCCCTGGTCAGCCGCACCATGGCCGACGTGGCCGAACGCGGGCAGCGCATCGTCGCCGATTTCCTGAAACGCCAGGCGGAGGGCGCGCCCGGCAGCGCCGACCCCGCGCATATCGGCACCGCCTTCGCCGACATGACGGCGCGGCTGATGTCGAACCCGGCGCGCCTCATGCAGGCGCAGATCGGCTTCTGGCAGGATTACTTGACGCTTTGGCAGAACACCGCGCGCCGCATGCTGGGGGAGCCCGTGCCGCCGGTGATCGAGGAGAATCGCGGCGACAAGCGCTTCAAGGACGAGGCCTGGCGCGAGAACGAGGTGTTCGACTTCATCCGCCAATCCTACCTTCTCTCCGCCCGCTACTTCACGAATGTCGTGCAGACGGCGGAAGGCCTCGACACCAAGACGGCCCAGAAGGTGGATTTCTACACGCGGCAATTCGTGGATGCGATGAGCCCTTCCAACTTCCTGATGACCAACCCGGAGGTGCTGCGCCGCACCGCCGAGACGGGCGGCGAGAATCTGCTCAAGGGCCTGTCGAACCTGCTGGCCGACCTCGAACGCGGCAAGGGCCAGCTTCGCATCCGCATGACGGATGACAGCAAGTTCAATGTCGGCAAGAACATCGCCGTGACGCCGGGCAAGGTGGTGTACCGCAACGCGCTGATGGAGCTGATCCAGTACGCGCCCGCGACCGAGACGGTGCTCAAGCGGCCGCTGCTGATCCTGCCGCCCTGGATCAACAAATTCTACATCCTCGACCTTCGCCCCAAGAACAGTTTTATCCGTTGGGCGGTGGAGCAGGGGCATACGGTGTTCGTCGTCTCCTGGGTGAACCCTGATGAATCGCTCGCGGAGTACGGCTTCGACGACTACATGCGGCTCGGTCCCTATGCCGCGCTGGATGCGATCGAGCAGGCGACGGGGGAGAAATCCGTCAACGCGATCGGCTATTGCCTCGGCGGCACGCTGCTGGCGACCACGCTCGCGCATATGGCGGCGAAGCGCGATGCGCGGATCAAGTCGGCGACCTACTTCGTGACGATGACGGATTTCGCCGAGGCCGGCGAGCTCGGCGTCTTCATCGATGAGGAACAGCTCCAGGGCCTTGAGGAGAAGATGGCGAAGCGCGGCTTCCTGGATGGCCGGGAGATGGCCACCACCTTCAACATGCTGCGCGCCAACGACCTGATCTGGTCCTTCGTCGTGAACAACTACCTGCTGGGGCAGGAACCCTTCCCCTTCGACCTGCTCTATTGGAACGACGACAGCACGCGCATGCCGGCGAAGATGCACAGCTTCTACCTGCGGCGGATGTATCAGCAGAACGATCTGGTGAAACCCGGCGCGATCGAGCTGGATGGCGTGAAGCTCGACCTCACCCGCATCAAGACGCCGAGCTACCTGATCTCGACGCGGGAGGACCACATCGCGCCGTGGAAATCCACCTACCGCGCGACGCAGATCTATGCCGGCAAGGTGCGCTTCGTGCTGGCGGCGTCGGGCCATATCGCGGGCGTCGTGAACCCGCCGGATTCGGGCAAATACAGCCATTGGGTGAACACCGACCTGCCGGCCGACCCTGATGCGTGGTTCCGCGGCGCGACCGAACTCGCGGGCTCCTGGTGGCCGGATTGGCAGCGCTGGGTGACTGCGATCGACAAGGCTCAGGCGCCGGCGCGCATCCCCGGTGCGGGCGCGCTGCCGGCGCTGGCGGATGCCCCCGGCACCTATGTGATGGTGATGGCGAAGGATTGACGGCGCGCCGGCTTCTCGGCCCCCGACAGCCGCGGCGAATGGCGCGGCCGCGATGCCGATTTCTGCCGCGCGCTCGCCGCCGCGCTGTTCGGTGACGCGACCAAGGTGCGCTTCGTCGCCACCTCCTCGCAGAACCGCTTCACCCTGCTGCAATCGGGCGAGTTCGACGTGCTGTCGCGCAACGCGACGCAGACCTTGCAGCGCGATACGGCGCTCGGCCTCAACATGGCGGGCGTGAATTTCTATGACGGCCAGGGATTCCTGGTGCGGAAGTCGCTGAACATCACCTCGGCGCGGCAGCTCGATGGCGCCACCGTCTGCACCCAGCCCGGCACGACCAGCGAACTCAACGTCGCCGACTATTTCCGCGCCAACACCCTTCGCCTCAACATCGTGCTGATCGAGCGGCCGGATGAATTCGTCGCCGCCTATCGCGCCGGCCGCTGCGACGCGATGACGCAGGATGCCAGCCAGCTCGCCAGCTATCGCGCGACGGCCCTGCCGGATCCCGACAACCATGTCCTGCTGCCGGAGCGCATCAGCAAGGAACCGCTCGGCCCGATGGTCCGGCATGGCGACGACCAGTGGTTCGACGTGGTGAAATGGGTCCTGGCCGGGCTGATCGAGGCCGAGGAACAGGGCATCACCCAGGCCAATGTCGAGGCGCGGCTGCGCGACACCAACCCGGGCGTGCAGCGCATGCTGGGCGTGACGCCCGGCTTCGGCCGTGCGCTCGGGCTGGATGAGCGCTGGCTGTTCAACGCGATCAAGGCGGTGGGCCATGACGGCGAGAGCTTCGACCGCCGCCTCGGCGCCGACAGCCCCATCGGCCTGCCGCGCGGCCTGAACGATCTGTGGACCCGCGGCGGGCTGATGTACGCCCGGCCGCTGCGGTAGAGCGTATTCACCGCCCTCAGGCGCCGGGCGCGGCCATCCGGCCGCTTGGCTCGCGCCACAAGGCGCGGCGCCCGTTCGAGCGCTCGCCCGCCTTCGGCGTGCGCATGGTGCGACAATCGGTTCAGGCTATCCCGCGACGAAGGCGGCGAAGCGGGCTTCCAGCGCAAGGCCCGCCGGGCCGGCCCAGAAGGCGTCGTCGAGGGGCAGCGACGCCGCCCGCACCGTGGCAGGGCCGGGCCTCGGGGGCAGGGGTGCCGCGCGCGCCACGGGGGCATAGCCGATCGCCGCGGCGAGTGCGGCCTGCGGCGCCGGCCCGCCGGCATAAGCCAGGAAATCCAGCGCGGCCGCCTGGTTCGGGCTGTCCTTCGCGATCGCCCAGTACAGCATCACCCGCAGGCTCTGCGCCCAGACGATGCCAAGGTCGCGGCCCTGCGCCTGGTTGAGCGCGCCGATGCGCCCATTCGGCGCCGCGGCCATCGCCACCTCGCCCCCGGCCAGCCACAGGCCGGGCTGCGCCGGGCGGTCCCACCAGGCGGTGGCGTCGCGGATGGTGGCAAGCTTCGCCAACGCGCGGTCGGCGCCTTGCCGCGTGGCCAGCGCCGCATACAGCATGGGGTGCGCCACGCCATCCGCCAGCAGCGCGATCTCCAGCGTGCCGCGGGCGGCGCGGCGCAGCGCCCGGCGGCCGGGAAGGCGGGCCAGGTCGAACACATCCGCCCAGCCGGTCGGCGCCTGCGCCACGCGCTCCCGGTCGAAGGCCAGCACCATGGCGGCAATGGCGGTGCCGATGCCGCAGGGCTGCGCGGCGCCGTCCACATAGGCCTCGGCGCCACCCAGGCCGGCCACATCGATCGGCTCGAACAGATCCTCGGCGCAGCCCTGCGCCAGCACATCGCCCTCGACCAGGACCAGGTCCCAATTCGTGTCGCCGCCGGCGCGGCGCGCGCGCAGCGGCGCGATGCCCCCATCCCAGGTGACTTCGAGGATGCGCAGCGCCCTTGCCTGCGCCCAGGGGCGGAACAGCGCGGTGCGCTGCGCATCCTGGAAACTGCCGCCGGTGGTCGCGATGGTGAGGTCGCGCATGGGCTGGGCGCGCGCGAGGCCCGGCGCCGCAAGCCCCGAAACCCCCACCGCCAGAATGGCGCGCCGCCGCAGCATCAGACCCATCCTCCGCGTTTGCGGAGCATAGGGCGTTCAGACCGTGGCGCGAAAGGCGCGGGCGTGGGACGATTCGAAGGCAATCGCGGCATCCTGCCCCGGGGTGGGCAGGGCGCCGCCGCCGATGGCCCGCTTCGCCACCACCGCCTGCCCGCCGGGCAGGGTCAGGCGCAGCCGCAGATGATCGCCCTGGAACAGCATGTCCACGAGTGTCGCGGGCAGGGCGCCGTCGACGCCGAGTTCGCTGGGCGAAACCGGGGCCACGGCGATGCGCTCCGGGCGGACCATCACGGTGCAGGCGGCGCCGGAGGCAAGGGTCTCGGCGGGGGTCGCCTGCACGACCAGCCCGCCCTCCAGCCGCACATCCGCCACCCCGTCCAGGACCGCCAGCACCGTGCCGGAAAGCGCGTTGTTCTCGCCGACGAAGCCGCTGACGAAGGCATCGGCCGGGTTCTCGTACAGGGCGCGCGGGCTGGCCACCTGGCGGAGGCGCCCTTCATGGAACACGCCGATGCGGTCGGCGAGCGTCAGCGCCTCCGCCTGGTCATGCGTGACATACAGCATGGTCAGGCCGAGCCTGCGTTGCAGGGCGCGGATTTCGTGCTGCATCTCCTCCCGCAGGGCCTTGTCGAGGGCGCCGAGGGGTTCGTCCAGCAGCACGATGGGGGGTTCGAACACCATGGCGCGGGCCAGCGCCACGCGCTGCTGCTGGCCGCCCGAAAGCTGCGCGGGCTTGCGCTCCGCCATGCCCGTCAGCCGCACGCGGTCCAGCGCGGCGGCGACGCGCGCGGTGCGCTCGGGCTTCGGCACGCGCCGGGCTTCGAGCGGGAAGGCGATGTTCTCGGCCACCGTCATGTGCGGGAACAGGGCATAGGATTGGAACACCACGCCGATGCCCCGCTTGTGCGGCGGCATGCGCGCGATGTCGCGGCCCTGGAGGGTGATCTGCCCGTCCTCCGGCGTCTCGAACCCCGCCAGCAGCATCAGCGTGGTGGTCTTGCCGGAGCCGGACGGGCCGAGCAGCACCAGCAATTCGCCGGGCGCGATATCGAGGTCGAGCGCCTGCACCGCCGGCCGGTCGCCGGCGGCGTAGCGCTTGGTGACGCGCTGGAAGCGCACGAGCGGTTCGGTCATCGCGGCGCACCCTTCATGGGGCTTGGCGCGCTGTCAACGCGGCGGCACGGTGGCGCGGATTTCGAGAGGCAGAGCATGACCGAGGCGACCATCATCGTCGGCCGTGAAGGCGCGGCGGGCACCGTGCTGATGAACCGGCCGCGCGCGCTGAACGCGCTCGACCTCGGCATGATCCAGGGCCTGGACCGGGCCATCGCGGCGCTGGGCCGCGACCCGGCGGTGCGGCTGGTGCTGCTGGAGGGTGCCGGCGGCCGCGCCTTCTGCGCCGGCGGCGATGTGCGCCGCATGCGGGACTTGGTGCTGGCGGGCGACACGGCCGGGGTGGAAGCCTTCTTCGCCGCCGAATACGCGGTGAATGTGGCCATCGCGGCGTTCCCGAAGCCGTGGATCAGCCTGATCGATGGCGTCTGCATGGGGGGCGGCATCGGGGTTTCGGTGCATGGCAGCCACCGCATCGTCACCGAGCACGCGATGCTGGCCATGCCGGAGACCGCCATCGCGCTGTTCCCCGATGTCGGCACCAGCTTCGTGCTGCCGCGCCTGCCCGGTGCGCTCGGTGTTTTCCTGGCGCTGACCGGCGCGCGGCTGCATGGCGCGGAGGCGGTGGAGGCCGGCCTGGCGACCCATTTCGTGCGCCGCGAGAAGCTGCCCGGCTTGCGCGCCGCGCTGCTGGCCGGCGATGCCGGCGTGGTCGCGGATTTTTGCGAGACCGTGCCGCCCGGCCCGATCGCGGCGCAGCGCGGGGCGATCGACCGGTGTTTCGGCGGCGGCTCCATCGCCGCAATCCGCGCGGCGCTGGCGGCCGAGGGGGGCGAATGGGCCGCGGCGCAGCTGGCGGTGCTCGACCGGGTTTCGCCGACCAGCCTCAACGTCACGCTGGAATTGCTGCGGCGCGGCGCGGCGATGGACCTGCCGGCCTGCCTCGCCATGGAACTCGCGCTGACCCGCAGCGTCACGCGCCACCCCGACTTCGCCGAAGGTGTGCGGGCCGTGCTTGTGGACAAGGACCAGGCGCCCCGCTGGGCACCGGCCAGCCCGGCCGCCGCGCTGTTCGCGGGGGTCTAGCAGGCTGCGTTCGGATGAACACATCTCGTGCTCCAAAGTCAAAGTTTCAAGAGCAATAAATGCGATCAGATGATTCCATCTGAACGCATATCGCTCCAGCTTTCGTTGACAAACCAGATTCACCAGTGTCGCAAGTTGTGGTTCAACACTGCCTCTTGGAAGGAGGCGTTGTTGGCCCGTTGTCTGATGAGCGACGCGGAATGGGCGATCTTCAAGCCGTTCCTGACCGAGAACCGCGCGAGGTGGGCGGCCACAACGTGACGATCGACGCACGCTGGACGGGATTTTCTGGATCGCCCGCACCGGCGCGCCGTGGCGTGACCTGCCGGAGGAGTTCGGTCTTTGGGGTTTGGTCTATCGGCAGTTCCGCCGCTGGACCCTGTCGGGCGTGTGGGAGCTGATGCTGGCGGCGCTCGCCGAAGCGGACCCGGATGCCACATCGCTGCAGATGATCGACAGCCCCACCATCCGCGCGCATCACTGTGCGGCAGGCGCAAAAGGGGGGGCCATCACCAAGGTCTTGGCCGTTCTCGTGGTGGCGACACGACCAAGCTCCATGCCGACACGAATGCGCATGGCTGGCCGCTCGGCCTGCTGATCACGCCCGGTGAAACCCACGATGCGAATGTCGCGGTCGATCTGACCGAAAGCGTGCCGCGGCGCCCGCTCGTGCGGTTGGGCGACAAGGGCCACGACACCGACGACGTCCGCTACGCTGGCTGGTCGCGCGGCACACTGGCGATGATCCCGACCAAGTCGAACCGGAAGGTCCGGTTCAGCGTTGATCGCGCCCTATGCAGCATGCGTCATTACAGCATGCGTAATCGGATCGAGCGCTCCTTCAACAAAATCAAGAATGCTCGCCGCATGGCAACCCGATACGACACGCTCGCCGCCACCTTCTTGGGCTCCGTCGAGATCGTCTCAATCCGATACTGGATTAGGTTTTTCAACGACAACCTAAACATCGAGACCGCGACGGCATCTCATCGCGTCAGCACCCGCCGCACCGCGTCCTGCCACACGGCATGGCGCGTATTCGCCTCGCTGCGCGCCATCTGCGGCAGGAAGCGGCGCTCAAGCCGCCAATGCGCAACCGTTGGGCCGGGCGGCGGCAACAGCCCGGCCTGCAAGCCGGCCAGGTAGGCCGCGCCCAGCGCCGTCGTTTCCCGCACAACCGGGCGGTCCACCGGCGCGCCCAGCACATCCGCCAGCGCCTGCATCGTCCAGTCGCTGGCCGCCATGCCGCCATCGACGCGCAACACCGTTTGGCCCGCCCCCCACTGGGCATCCCCCCAATCGGCGCGCATCGCCTCCACCAGGTCGCGGGTCTGGAAGGCCACCGCTTCCAGCGCGGCGCGCGCGATCTCGGCCGGCCCGGTTTCCCGCGTCAGGCCGAGGATCGCGCCGCGCGCCTCGGCATCCCAATAGGGCGCGCCGAGGCCCACGAAGGCGGGCACGAACACCACGCGCTGCGCCGGATCGGCGCTGGCCGCCAGCCGCCCGCTCTCGGCGGAATCGGCGAAAAGGCGCAGCCCGTCGCGCAGCCATTGCACGGCAGCGCCGGCGATGAAGATGGCACCCTCCAGCGCGTAGGTCCGGCGGCCGTCCAATTGCCAGGCCAGCGTCGTCAGCAGGCGGTTTCCCGAGTTCACCGGCGTGTCGCCGGTGTTCAGCAGCAGGAAGCAGCCCGTGCCATAGGTGGATTTCACCATGCCCGGCGCGAAGCAGGCCTGGCCGAGTGTCGCGGCATGCTGGTCGCCGGCAATGCCGCGGATGGGTACGGCGGCACCCAGTATGCCGGGCTCCGTCAGTCCGTAGTCGTGTGCGCAATCATGGATCGCCGGCAGCAGCGCGCGCGGGATGCGGAACAGCCGCAGCAGATCGTCGTCCCAATCGCCGGCACGGATGTCGTACAGCATCGTCCGGCACGCATTGGTGGCATCCGTCGCATGCACGCGCCTGCCCGTCAGGTGCCACAGGAGGAAACTGTCCACCGTGCCGAAGGCGAGGTCGCCGCGCTCGGCCGCCGCGCGCGCACCGGCGACATGGTCGAGCAGCCAAGCCAGCTTGGTCGCCGAGAAATAGGGGTCGGGCAGCAGGCCCGTGCGCGCCGTGATCAGCGTCCCGGCACCCTCCGCCACCAGCCGCGCGCATTCGGGCGCGGTGCGGCGGTCCTGCCAGACGATCGCGCGGTGCAGGGCGCGGCCGCTCGCGCGGTCCCACAGCAGCGTCGTCTCCCGCTGGTTGGTGATGCCGATGCCGGCGACCTGCCGCGCCAACACGCCCCCGCGGGACAGTGCGCCGCGCAGCACCTGGATGCTGTGCGCGACCAAATCCTCCGGCGCGTGCTCCACCCATCCCGGGGCGGGGTAGTGCTGCGGCAACGGCACCTGCTCGGCGGCAAGCGGCGTCAGCGCGGCGTCGTGCAGGATCGCGCGGGTGGAGGTGGTCCCCTGGTCAAGCGCGAGCAGCATGGGCCTCGGCCTCCGTCCGGAAGGCAAGCAGGGCAGCCGGCAGCATCGCCAGCAGCGGCGCCAGCAACAGGCCGGCCGGCCCCGCCAGCGGGGGCAGCCCCGCCCAGAGCGCCGCCAGCAGCCATAGCACCAGCGCGCCCCCTGCCTGCCCGCGCGCCAGCGCGGCACCGGCCAGGGCGCAGAAGGCGGGCAGGAAGGCCGCGCCGAGCAGGGCCCAGCGAAACGCCTCGGTCGCTTCCAGCGGCAGCAGGCCAAGCGCCGTCGGCATCGCGACAGCGGGCAGCAGCAGCCCCACGGCCATCGCCTGCACCGCCAGCAGGATGGCGGCGCGGATCGGCGCCGGCGCGGGCCAGGGCGCCATCAGCACGCACAGCCCCGGCAGCGCCGCGACCATCCCCAGCACGGCCGCCAGCGGCGCGGCATCGGTCGCCAAGAGCCCGAAGCCCGGCGCCAGCACCGCCAGCGCCAGGCCGAGGCCCGCCGCGCTGCTGGCGCCCCAGGGCGCGCGTCGCCTTGTCCCGGTCGCCCTGGCGCTGGCGCCGGCCAGGCCGAGCACCGTCGCGGCGGCCCCGATTCCGGCCAGCAGGCCGGGTGCGCCGGGCAGGGCCAGCCCCGTCACCGCCAGCGCGCCTGCCGCCGAGACCGCCAGCGCCGGCGTCACGGCGCCCGGCGATGGCGCCAGCCCTGCGGCCATGGCGGCCAGCCCCCCGGCGCAGAGCCCGGCCGCGATCGCCAGCGGCGGCGCCGCATCCAGCACCACCAGGGCGCCCCCGATGCCGAGGCCGAGGGCCAGCGCCGCGCCCAGACCGAACGGGCTCAGCGCCGGCCGGCCCGATGCGCCGAGCATCGCCGCCACGCAGGCCGCGGGCCCGCCAGCCAGCGTGGCCGCCGCCAGCACCAGCGCGGCCCAGGGCAGGGACGGCAGAAAGGGCGCGCGCCAGGCGAGCGCCGCGGCCAGCAGCCCGGCCAGCAGGGGCGGCAGCGCGAAGCCCGCGGCCAGCAGCACGGTCCAGCGGCCCATGCTCATCGGCTGGTGCTCAGCCACAGGCGCCAGGCCGGGGTCAGCACGCTGTCATTCGCCGCCACCGACTGGTCCAGCACCGGCCGCCAGCGTGTCAGCAGCGCATCGAGCGAGGCGAAGTCGCGCATGCGGAACAGGCATTCCGCCAGCCATCCGAGCACGCCGGGCGATGCCACGCCGCGCGCCAGCGCGGCTTCCAGCGCGGCGCGCGCGGCCTGCATCTCACCAAGCGCCATCAGCCCGCGGCCGAGCGCCGCCTGCGCCTCGGAATCCTCGGGCGCCGACCGGGCGATGGCGCGCCACAGCGCCACCGCTTCCATCCGGCAGGCGGTGGCGTCCGACGGGTCGAGCATGTCGCCATGCGCGGCGCGGTCGAGCAGGCGGGCCAGCGATCGCGCCTGCCCACCCGCTGCGCGCTGGGCCGCCACCTGGGCCAGCAGCCGGCCGGCGACGCGCGGGCGGGCGGCTTCGGCATCGGCGCGCAGCGCCGGGTCCGGGTCGCGCAGCGCCAGGGCCAGCACAGTATCGCCGCCCGGCCTTTCGCCGCGCGCGGCCAGTTCCACCGCGCGCGCCTTCTGCCGCGCCGTGCCCCAGCGCAGCACATCCGCCAGGGCTTCCAGCACCAGGCCGCCGGGCATGGCGGGCGTGCCGGGTGGCGGGGGCGTGGCGATCGCCGCAAGGCGCGCTTCCATCGGGTCATCCGGCCACGCCATGGCCGGCGCGGCGGCGCGGCCGGGGCCGCAGACCCAGGCCACCAGACCCGCCGCCGCCGCCAGCGGCCCCAGCGCCGGCAGCGCCGCTGCCGTCGCGCGCAGCACGGCGCCGACATGGCCGGCCGGTGGCGGGTCCATCCGCAGCATCAGGGGCAGTGTGGCGCAGGCCGCGCCATGCAGCAGCGCGGCGGCCAGCCACCATTGGCCGACCAGCGCCAACAGCACGAGCACCTGCGCCAGCGCCAGGCCGAGCAGCGCCAGCGGCGCGGGGTTGACGGCGGTCCTAGCCATGCTGTCGCGCCATCTGGCCAGATGCGGCCGGCGCGCCGCCCCCGCGATGCAGCGCCGCCACACCCACCACGACCAGCGGTGCCACCGCCGGCGCCCGTTCGGCCAGCTGCGCCCGCAGCCGCGCCGCCGCGATATCCGCGCCCTGCACCGCGGCCCCCGGCAGCAGCACCGACAGCCGCCGCTCATCGAGGCGCGATTCCAGCAACAGGTCCGACCCGCGGAACGCCTCCGCCATGGCTGCCCGCGCGGCTTCCAACGCCGCCCCCGCGCGCGGCCCGGCCGGAATTTCGGCCGAGAGCATCGCCAGGTCGAAGCCGACGCGGCGCGCCAGGCCGATCATCGCCGCGATGGCCCGGCTGGCTTCCTCGCCGGCCAGGATGCCTGGGCTGCCGCCGGCGGGCTGCGCATCCGTGGCCCGCGCCTCGGCCAGCGCGGCGCCGAGCCAGCCGGCGGCGGCCTCCAGCGCCGCCAGCGTGTCGAACGCCAGGTTCGGGAAGCCGATATCCTCGATCTTCACCATGCCGAGCAGCATGCCATCCCAGGGGCTGCGCACCGGCGCGGCCAGGATGCCTTCCTCGCCCAGCGCCACGCGGTCCTCGGCGCGGGTGATGACCAGGGTGGCGCCCTGCTCCATCGCGTCCGGCAGCGGGCCGCGCAGGAAGGTGTTCTGCAAGGATGCACCCCCGGGCCAGCCCTCGGCGGCCACCAGGTGCAGCGTGCGGCCCTCGGCCAGCCAGAAGGAACACGCGGTGCAGCCGGTCGCGGCGCGCACCAGGCCGGTGGCGCCGCGCACCACCCCCTCCACCCCATGGCCGAGGGCGCGGGCGGATTCGAACAGCGTCGTCTCGGCCAGCACGCGGGCCGAGAGCCGGCCTTCAAGCTCCGCGGCACGCTGCGCCAGGCGTTCATTCGATTCGGCGATGGCGGCGCGGTCCGCCTGCGCCGCGGCGGCGGCGGCCTCCGCCATTTCGGCCCGGGTGCGGGTGCGGTCGGCCTGCCATCCCACCAGCATGGCGCCGAGCGGCCAGGCCAGGGGTTCCACCCAGGCATTGGCGGTGAAGCTGTCGGTGGCGAAGGCGAAGCCCAGGCGGATGACGGCGGCAATCGCGGCCACCCCCGCGCCGGCGATCAGCCCGTGCCGGGCGGCGACATACAGCACCGGCAGGCCGAAGGGATGCACCGCCCAGCCGGCATAAAGCCGCCCGCCCAGCGGCAGGTCGAGCAGGACCAGCGCCAGCAGCATGCCGAGCCCGATCAGGATGGGCGCGGCCGGGCCGATCCCGGCGCCAAGGCCCTGCGCCGGCGGCGCGGCGCCGGGTTCGACCGGCGGGGCGGCGGCATCGGGCGGGGCCGGGCCGGAAGCGAGGTCGCGCAGCCGCGCCGCCGCCTGTTCCGCCGGCCGCGCGCGACGCAGCCGCGCCAGGGGATTGGTGCGCGGCGTGCGGCTGGCGCGCGCTTTCGGGGGCGGGGCCGGGGGCGGGGCCGGGGGCGTGGCCGCGCGCAGCTTCGCTGGCTGCGGGTCCTCCGCGATGCTGGCCGGTGGCGTGGCGGGCAGGGCAACAGGGGCGGGGGTGGGCGGCGCGGCGGCGTGTGCGGGCGGCACCGTCGCGGCCGAACCCTGGCGGCGGCGGCTTTCCGGCGGCCGTGGGACCCTCATCCGCGCATCATCCCGAGCAACCCCCACCGCATCGCGCCACGCACCCCGAAACGCCCTGTCACGGCGGACCTTGGCGCAGCCGGCCGGATACCGCTACCCATGCCGCGTGATCCCCGCCACCGCCCGCCTCGATGCGTCGCACCCGCCCGGCCCTCCCGGTCGGTCGCCGATTGGCCTTGGCTGGTTCGCGGCCGGCTTCGCGCTGGCGGCGGCGGCGGCGCTGGCGGCGGGCAGCCTGTTGCCGGTGCCCATGCCCGGGCGGCCGATTCGCCTGAACGAGGCGCTGCGCCCCCTTCTGCCGGCGCTCGCCACGCCACCGCTCTCGCCCGGAAGCGGCGCACGCCCGGCGGAAATCGCCGCGCTGCGCCGGTTGGTCGACCAGCTGCGCGAGGATTACCGCCCGCTGCCGCTGGCCGAGGCGCTGGAACGGTTGCACGCCGTGACCGGCGAAGCGGCACCCTTGCGGGAGGCCATGGGGCTGCGGCGGGAACTCGGCGATGCGGCGGCGGCGCGCACCGCGCTGGAGCGCCTGGCCCTGCGCGGCGCCGCGACCGAGGCGGAATCGCTGCAATTGGCGGAGCTGCGGCTGGAGGCGGGCGACGCCGCAGCCGCCACGGCCTTCCTGCTGCGCGCCCTCCCCAGCCAGCCGACCGAGGCGATCGCCTATGGCGTGCTGCGGGCCGCCATGCGCCTGCCGGACCCCGGCCCGCCGCTGCGGCTGCTCGGCGCCCGGCTGGCCGAGCTGGCGCCTGGCCTGCTGGAGCCGCTGCGCCAGGCGACGCTGGCCGAGGCCCGGCCCGATTTGGCGCTGTCCCTGATGGAGGGGCTGCCGCCCGCCCTTCAGGAAGACCCGGCCACCATCTTCCGCATGGCCGAGGCCGAGGCGCGCGCCGGCTTCCCCGGCGCGGCCCTGGCCCGGCTGCTGGCGCTGCGCGCGCTGGAGGGACTGCCGCAGGGGGCCGGCGCGCTGCTGGTGGACCTGGCACTGCGGGAGGGGCGGCTCGACGAGGGCTTCGCCGTGGCGGCCCAATTGCCGCCCGATTCCTGGCCGGACACGCTGCCGCTGCGCCTGCACGAGGCCGCCCGCGCCGCCGGCCGGCCGGAGCTGTTCCGCGCCATCGACCCCGCGGCGCTCGCCGGCCGGCCGGCGGCGGCCGCGGTGGTGGCGCTGGCGCGTGGCGATCGCGCCCTGGCGCGCCGCCAGGCCGACGCCGCGCTGGCCCGCCCGCCGGATGATTTCGCGGGGGCCCGCGGCGTGGCCGCCGTGCTGCGGGAGCTCGGCCAGGACCAGGCGGCCTGGGCGCGGCTGCGGGCGCAGCTCGACCGCGTGCAGAACGACGGAGCCCCGGCGGACCCCGCCGCAATCCGCCTGTTCGCCGAATTGTCGGCGTTGCCGGCCCGCGCCGCCCTGGCGCTGCCGCTGCTCGAGCGCCTGCGCAACGAGGGTCCGCTCGCCGGTGAGGCCTGGCTGCGCGTGGCGCTGGCGGAAGGGCGGGCCGCCGCCGCCGCCGCCTTCCTGCGCGCCGGCGGCCCGGCCACCCCCGCCGTGCTGGCCGAGACGCTGGAACTGGCGGCCGCCATGCGTGACCCGGGACTGGCGCAAGCGGCGGCGCAGGCCCTGCTGCGCGGCCCGCTGCCGCAGGGCTGGACCGCGGCGGAGGCGGTGGTGCTGGCCGATCTGGCACGGCCGCTGACGCCCGCCGCGCTGTCCGGCGCGCTCGATTTCCTCGGCTGGGCCAGCGAGGCGGAGGCCCGCGCGCGTGTCGCCACCCGCCTCGCCGCCACGCCCGAGATCGGCGGCGCGGCAGCCAGCCTGCCGGATATCGCCTCCCACCCCGCCATCGCCCGGCTGCGCGCCGAGGCGACCGCGCCGGGTGAGGGCGGGATCGCGCGCCTCGCGCTGCTGGCGGTGCTCGCCCCGGGGGAGGCGGTGCCGCTGCTAGACCGCCGCGCCGCCGCGGCACCCGCCCGCTTCGGCCCGGCCGCCGTGCTGGCGCGGCTGCGCGCCGGCGACACCAATGGCGGCTCGGCGGCGCTGGCGGCGCTGCTGCCGCAATTGTCGCGCGCGGCGCAGGAACAGGCGCTGTTCCTGCTGCTGGCCTCCGCCCCCGCCGCCGCGCGGACGATGCTCGATCAGGCGGCGGCGGCGACGCTCGGGGCAGGGTGGCGGCGCGCCTATGAGGCGGCGCTGGAGCGCAGCGGCCGGAGGGGGGAGCTGATCGCGGCCCTGCAGGCCCGCGCCGCCCTGCCGGAAACCACCGCCGGCGAACGGACGGAGATCGAGGCCCGGCTGCTGGCCCTGAGGGGAGGCGGATAGGGCATTTCTGGCCTTGCGGCTTCGCCAGGCAGACCGGAACCTGCGGGTGCGGCGCGCCGGGCGGACGGCCGCCGTGACCAAGGTGCCGCGGGCGACCTCGCGGTGCTGGCGCGTCCATGTCATGCGCAGCGCCACGGCACACGCCGGCCCATCCCGTTGTTCCGCAGGCTGCTGGAGCAATATGCGTTCGGTGGAACGCAGCGTGCCCTAGAAGTCATTGTTTTTAGGGCAAGAAATGCGCTCAGATGTTTCCATCTGAACGCATATCGCTCTGGCTGGCATTGCCAGGGACATTGTCCCTGTTGATGCGGCTGAGGAGTGGCATTCCCTTGGGTGCGGAGTGTGGTCTGGCGGTGTTGTCGGTGTGCAGCCAGGGATGCATGGCGCGGGATCGATCGGCGGAGGAGGAGAAGGGCGCGGCGTAGGCCCATTCGCGGATGCTGGTCTGGGGTCGAGTGCGCAGCCGGCCGAGGCCGAGCCAGCGCAGTTCCAACCCGACGGTGGAGGCCGGGCTGACGGGCATTGGCCGGGCCGGATCGGCGCTGCCGGCGCAGCGCCCCGATCTGCGCGGTTGTCTCTGGTGGCAGGCGGGTGGGGCATCGAAGTGGCCTGGCGGATCGGTCACGCAGCGCTTGGGCGCCCCGGCGGCAAAGCGGCCGCGCCAGTCGCGGACCGCGACCGGCTCGACGAAGCTCAGGACGCTCACCTTGGCGGCTGCGGGCGGCCACGCGGCAAGAATGGTCGATCCTGTTGAAGTCACGCGCGATCCGATGACGCAAGCCGTACAGCGCATGATCGGCAGCGACCTCGACCTTCCGGGGCGACCCGGGTGGGATCATCGCCAGCGCGCCGCGCGACCAGGCGGCGTCGCGGAAACCGTCGGTGTCGCCGCCCTTGTCGCCCGATCGGATCGGTGGGCGCTGCGGCGCGCTTTCGGTCAAGGCGGTGGCGACCTTCGCGTCCCGGTTTCGCCCGGCGTGATCAGCGGGCCGACCGGCCGGCGATTCGCATCCGGCTCGGCATGGAGCCTGGTCGTGACGCCGCCGCACGAACGGCCAGGACCTTGGAACTGGCCCCACCTTTTGCGCCTGCCATACAGTGAGGCGCGCCGGTGGTGGCGCTTTCGACCACCGTGGAGCCGCGGCAGAGGGGCCGCGGCAGAGGGGCCGCGGCAGACCCGTCAAGGGGGAATCGGCTTGCCCAGGTGATCGAAGAACCCGCCGGATTCGGCCGGCGTCAGCCCCGCGATCACCGCCAGCAGCCGCGCTGCCGCCAGCGCCGGCGCCTGCACCTCCAGCCCCGGTTTGGCGAAGGGCTGCGACAGGCCGGTAGCGACGGTGCCCGGGTGCAGCGCCACGCAGATGGCGGCGGGCCGTGTCCGCGCCAGTTCGATCGCGGCGGTGCGCACGAGTTGGTTCAGCGCCGCCTTGCTGGCGCGGTAGCTGTACCAGCCGCCCAGGCGGTTGTCGGCGATGCTGCCGACCCGCGCCGACAGCGTGGCGAAGACGGCCCGCCGGTTCGCCGCCAGAAGCGGCAGGAAATGTTTCATCAGCAGCGCCGGCCCGATCGCGTTGATGGCGAAGCTGTGTGCCATCCGGGCAGGGTCGATCTGCCGCAGCGCGCGTTCCGGCTGCAGGCCCGGCGCGTGCAGCAGGCCGGTCGCGTCCAGCACCAGATCAAGATCGCCGCCAAGCCCGGCCGCCGCCGCCGCGATGCTGGCCTCCTCCAGCAGGTCGAGCCTGGGCCGGCCGAGCCGTGCCACCCGCGCGCCCTGCGCCTCCAGCGCCTCGGCCAGGGCGGTGCCGATCCCGCCGAGGCCGATGACCACGCAGGTCAACGCCACAGCCGCCGCACGCGCAGGAAGCCGCGATAGCCGAGCTCCGCCACCGCGCCGAAGGGCGGCACCGCCAGCAGCTGGCCGAGCCATCGCAGCCCGGGCATATGCCGCCACATCTCGGCGAAGGCGGCCGCACCCGTGGCGAGCGACCCGTCGGCGCGCCGCACATGCATGCGCGCCAGCGCGTCCTCCCGCGTCAGGTCCGGGCCGAGTGCCGCGTCGGCGGCGCTGGCATCGACGAAGCGGAACGCCTCGGCGCCGGGGCGACCGCGGTAGAAGCCGATCTCGCGGGAGCAGACCGGGCAGGCGCCGTCGAAATAGACCTCGACCTGGCCGGTCCGGGGCGTGTTGGTTTCTGGCATGGGGCGCACTGTGTCCGGCAGATCATCCGTCAGCAAGCGGCGCCAGCGAAGCCGCAGGATCGGCCGTGCAGAGACCTGGCAGACCGCAACCGCCATGGACAGGCCGGCGACCACGACGAAGACCGGGACCGCATGCGGAAGGCAGCCATGATGGCGCGGAAGCCGGGGCCGGGGGCGGCTTCGCGATATCCGCGGGCGTCTCGGCCGGTCGATCCCGATGGGTGGCGATGCAACCCTCAGAAGCCGTAGCCGCGACCGCTCAGCAGGGACAGGGCGAACAGGACCAGGAAAATGACGAACAGGATCTTGGCGATGCCCGAGGCCGCGCTGGCGATGCCGCTGAAGCCGAGCACGCCGGCAACCAGCGCGACGACCAGGAAGATGACGGTCCAGGTGAGCATGTTCTCTCTCCGGCAGGGGTGGCGCCGACCCGGCCGGGCAGCGTCCATGCGCCAACAACGCGGCGTGCCGGCACGGGTTGCGAAGCCGGCACGACGCGTGCTGGATGCGCCGATGCGACCCTCACCCCTGATCCGCACCGTGCTGGGCGATATCGCGCCCGGATCGCTCGGCGTCACGCTGATGCATGAGCATCTGCTGTGCGATATCACGCCGCCCGCCCTGCGCGACCGCGCCGAGCTTGCCGTGACGATCACGCCGCAGAACCGCTACGATATCGACTATGGCCGCCGGCCGAATACGGAAAAGACCAAGCTGCTGGACCGCGCGCTGGCCACCGCGGAAGCGGCGGCGTTCCGGGCGGATGGCGGTGCCGCGATCGTCGAGCTCACCATCGGCGGCTTGGCGCCGGACCCGATCGGGCTGCAACAGGTGGCGCGCGAATCGGGCGTCCATGTGGTGATGGGCTGCGGGCATTATGTGCACGCCTTCCACGCGCCGGATTGTGCGGCGCGCAGCGTCGAGGATTTCGCCGCCGAGATGGTCGCGGCGGTCCGCACCGGCGCCTTCGGCACCGATGTCCGTGCCGGGATCATCGGCGAGATCGGCTGTTCGGAGACGTGGACCGAACAGGAAAAGCGCGTGATGGCCGGCGCCGTACTGGCGCAGCGGGAAACGGGCGCGGCGCTGACCATCCATCCCGGCGCGGTGCCCGACCAGCCCTTCGAGGTGGTGGATTTCCTGCGCGCCCACAACGCGGATATCGGGCGCACGATCATGGGCCATGTGGACCGCACCATCTTCGACCAGGACCGCCTGTTCCGCCTGGCCGATACCGGCTGCGTGCTGGAATTCGACCTGTTCGGCTACGAACACGGCTACTGGTCCTTCATGCCGATCAACATGCCGAACGACGCGACACGCATCGACACGATCCGCACGCTGTTCGACCGCGGCCATGGCGCGCAGGTGACGATCTCCCAGGATATCTGCCGGCTCACGCGGCTGCTGCATTACGGTGGCCATGGCTACGGCCACATTCTCCGAAACGTGCTGCCCTTCATGCGGGAGAAGGCATTCTCCCGAGATGAACTCCACCTTCTGATGGTGGAGACGCCGAAGCGCCTGCTCGCCTTCAGGTAGCTTCTACCACAAACATCAAGGGCCTCGCGGATCGCTCCGCGAGGCCCTCCATGGAGTTCCCTCCAGGTAGTCTGGGGCCGTGCCCCGCTCAGATCTGGTGCCTCGTCAGGCGCTGACCGTGGCGATGATCCAGAGCGGCGAAGCCTCGGCTTGGGTTCCATGAGACACTGGATCACCTCCTTTCATCTGTTGCTGACGCTCAGATGATGGGTGGCGAATCGCCGCGCCGCAAGGGCTTTCATGCGCCTTCCCGCGCACGCGCCCGCAGCACGTGCTTCTGGATCTTCCCCGTGCTCGTCTTCGGCAACTCGGAAAAAACCACATGCCGCGGCGCCTTGAAGCCGGCCATGTGGTTGCGGCACCAGGCGATCAGCTCCTCGGCCGTCGCTTCCATCCCCGGGCGAAGCTCCACGAAGGCGCAGGGCGTCTCGCCCCATTTCTCGTCCGGCCGCGCGACCACGGCGGCAACGGCGACGGCGGGGTGCTTGTAGAGAACATCCTCGACCTCGATTGAGGAGATGTTCTCCCCGCCCGAGATGATGATGTCCTTCGAGCGATCCTTGAGCTGGATGTAGCCATCCGGGTAGGTCACCGCGAGGTCGCCCGTGTGGAACCAGCCGCCGGCGAACGCCTTCGCCGTGGCCTCGGCGTCCTTGAGGTAGCCCTTCATCACGACATTGCCGCGCATCATCACCTCTCCCATCGAAGCGCCATCGGCGGGCAGCGGCGCCATGGTCTCGGGGTCCATCACGGCGAGGTCTTCCAGCGCCAGATACCGCACGCCCTGGCGCGCCATCAGCGCGGCCTGTTCGGCAGCGGGGCGCGCATCCCAGTCGCTGTTCCACTCGTTCACCACCGACGGCCCGTAGCATTCCGTCAGGCCATACACATGGCACACGGCGAAGCCCGCATGCCGCATGGCGCCGAGCACGGCAGCGGGCGGCGGCGCACCGGCGACCACGAATTGCACCTGGTGCTTCAGGTGCTTCTTCTCATGCTCCGGCGTGGCCAGCAGCGTCGCCATAACGATCGGCGCGCCGCACATATGCGTCACGTGCTCGCCCGCCATCGCCGCCCACATCGCGGGGCCACGCACGGCGCGCAGGCACACATGCGTGCCGGCCTGTGCGGTGACGGTCCAGGGGAAGCACCAGCCATTGCAATGGAACATCGGCAGTGTCCACAGATACACCGGGTGCTTGCCCATGCCCGCGCTGAGCACATTGCCGATGGCCAGCAGATGCGCGCCGCGATGGTGATACACGACGCCCTTCGGCCGGCCCGTCGTGCCGCTGGTGTAGTTCAGCGTGATCGCATCCCATTCATCGCCGGGCATCGACCAGGCGTAATCCGCATGCCCCTTCGCGATGAAGGCCTCATAGCCCGTGGCACCTTCCAGATGGTTGGCGCGCGCGGCCTCCCCGGACTCCGGATCATCCACCTCGATCAGCAGCGGCTTCGCCTGCGCCTGCATCAGCGCCATCCGCGCAAGTGGGGCGAATTCGCGATCGACGATCAGCACCCGCGCCTCCCCATGGTCGAGGCAATAGGCGATCGTCGCGGCATCGAGGCGCGTGTTCAGCGTGTTGAGAACGGCCTGCGCCATCGGCACGCCGTAATGGCATTCCAGCATTTCGGGGATGTTCGGCAGCAGCGCGGCCACCGTATCGCCGCGGCCGATGCCGGCCTGCGCCAGCGCATGCGCGAGCTTGACGCAGCGCGCGCGGAGCTCGGCATAGGTGCGGCGCGCACCGCCATGCACCACGGCCGCGTGGTGCGGGAATACGCGCGCCGCGCGTTCCAGGAACAGCAGCGGCGTCAGCGGCTGGTGGTTGGCGGCATCGCGCGGCAGCGCGTCGTAAGCGGAAGCGGGCATGCTGGTCTCTCCTACCGGTCGCGCCAGACCGGCATGCGTTTCGCGAGGAAGGCGCCGATTCCCTCCGCCGCATCCTCGGCCATCAGGTTTTCGGTCATCACGGCGGCACAATGCGCATAGGCGGCATCGAGCGGCAGCCCAGTCTGCGCGTGAAACGCGGCCTTGCCCATGCGCACCGCGAGGGCGCTGCGCGACGCGATCCGCGCGGCCAGCGCCATGGTGGTCTCGGTCAGCAGCGCCGGCGCCACGACGCGATTGACCAGGCCGATCCGCTGCGCTTCCGCCGCTTCCACCATCTCGCCCGTCAGCAGCATGTGCAGCGCGGGTTTCCGCGCGACGGCCCGAGACAAGGCGACGGCGGGTGTCGAGCAGAACAGCCCGATATCCACGCCCGGCGTACAGAATTTTGCCGCGGTGCTCGCCACGGCCAGGTCGCAGGTCGCGACGAGCTGGCAGCCGGCGGCGGTCGCAACGCCTTGCACTTCCGCGATCACCGGCTGCGGCAGGGCGACGACCGCCTGCATCATCCGCGCGCAATCCTGCATGGCGCGCGCGAAGAAGGCGCGCCCGCCATCCGCATCGGCGCGATGCGCGCTGATTTCCCGCAGGTCGTGGCCGGCGCAGAACACCGGGCCGGCCGCCGCGATCACCACCACGCGCACGCTGTCGTCGCCAGCGATATCATCCAGCGCCGCCTGCATCGCCGCCATCATCGCGACCGACAGGCCGTTGCGGGACTCCGGGCGGTTCAGCGTGAGGCGCACAACGCCCCCGCCATCCTCGCGCAGTATCAGGGCCGTCACGCCTCCACCTCCCGCATCACCGCTTCAATCTCCTCCAGGATCAGCGGATCGTCGATGGTGGGCGGCACGGCGTAGGTGTCGCCATCCGCGATCTTGCGGATTGTGGCCCGCAGGATCTTGCCAGAGCGAGTCTTCGGCAGGCGCGGCACCACGCGGGCCTGCTTGAAGGCGGCGACGGGGCCGATGCGGTCACGCACCATCGCCACCAGCTCGCCCGCGATCTCCGCCTCCGGCCGGTTCACGCCGGATTTCAGCACCACAAGGCCCAGCGGCACCTGGCCCTTCAGCGAATCCTTCACGCCGACCACCGCGCATTCCGCCACGTCGCGATGCGCACTCAGCACTTCCTCCATGGCACCGGTGGACAGGCGGTGGCCCGCGACATTGATGATGTCGTCGGTGCGGCTCATCACCGAGACATTGCCGGCTTCGTCGATCATCCCCGCATCGGCGGTGTTGTAGAAACCTGGAAAGGTTTCGAGATAGGCGGCCCGGAACCGGTCATCTGCGTGCCACAGCGTCGGCAGGCAGGATGGCGGCAGCGGGAGCTTCAGCGCCAGCGTGCCGATCTGCCCGCGCGGCACCTCCACGCCGGCTTCATCCAGCACCCGCAGATCGTAGCCGGGAACGGCGCGGCCGCCCGAGCCCGGCGGTTGCTCGAACAGGCCAAGCCCTCGGAAATTCGCGGTGATCGGCCAGCCCGTCTCGGTCTGCCACCAATGGTCCACCACCGGCCGGCCGAGCATGCGTGCGGCCCACACCGCCGTATCCGGGTCGCAGCGCTCCCCCGCCAGGTACAGCGCGGCGAACCGCGTGAGATCGTAGCCGGCGAGCTTCGCGCCGCCCGCATCCTCCTTCTTGATCGCGCGGATCGCGGTGGGTGCCGTGAACAGCACCTTCACCCCGTATTGCGCGCACACCCGCCAGAAGGCGCCGGCATCGGGCGTGCCGACGGGCTTGCCCTCGAACATCAGGGTCGTGCAGCCGGCGAGCAGCGGCGCGTAGACGATGTAGGAATGACCGACCACCCAGCCGACATCGCTCGCCGCCCAGAACACATCGCCTGCGCCGCAGCCATAGATCAGGCCCATCGAATGCAGCAGCGCGACGGCATGTCCGCCATTATCCCGCAAAATGCCCTTCGGCGATCCGGTCGTGCCGCTGGTGTAGAGGATATACAGCGGGTCGGTCGCCGCCACGCTCACACACGGATGCGGCGCGGCATGCGCTTCCGCCAGCAGCAGATCCTGGTCGCGCCCCGGCGTCAGCGCGCAGGGGTGTTCGGGGCGTTGCAGGATGAACACTGCGGTGGGCTTGTGCGGCGACATGGCGATGGCGGCGTCGATCATGGGCTTGTAGGCAATGACGCGCCCCGGCTCCAACCCGCAGCTTGCCGTCACGATCGCGCGCGGGCGGGCATCGGCGATGCGGGCCGCAAGCTCAGCCGCCGCGAAGCCACCGAACACCACGGAATGCACGGCCCCCAGCCGCGCGCAGGCCAGCATGGCGATGGCGGCTTCCGGCACCATCGGCATGTAGATGATCACGCGGTCGCCATGGCCCACACCGGCCGCCGCCAGCGCCCCCGCGATGCGCGCCGTGCGGTCCAGCAATTCGGCATAGGTGAAGCGCGCGGTGCGGCCGGTGATCGGGCTGTCCCAGACCAGCGCATCCTGCCGGCCGCGCCCGGCCAGCACATGCCGGTCCAGCGCATTGAAGCAGGTGTTCAGCCGCCCGTCCGGAAACCAGCGCCCATAGACGCCGGCCTCGGCCGCGAAGGCGCGCTGCGGCGCCACATCCCAGGCGATCGCGGCGGCCGCGCGCGCCCAGTACCGTTCCGGATCTGCCTGCCATTCCTGATAGGTTTCGGCGTAGCGATCGGCCGCCATCGGTGTTTCTCCCTTGCGTCCCAGCCTGCGACGCTGGCACCCCTTCGCGCAACTGTGCCCCTATGGACCCGCACGCGCGCCGCCGTTAAGGGCTTGGGACCGGAGGACCCGCATGATCAACAAGATCGTCCAATCCATTGCCGATGCGCTGGAAGGCGTGCCGCATGGCGCCACCGTGCTGGTCGGCGGCTTCGGCGCCGTGGGCCAGCCGGATGAGCTGATCGAGGGGCTGATCGAGCAGGGTGCCAGCGACCTGACCGTGGTCGCCAACAATGCCGGCGCCGGGCGCGTCGGCCTGGCCAAGCTGATGGAAGCGGGGCGCGTCCGGAAGATCATCTGTTCCTTCCCCCGCTCCGCCGGCTCGGTCGTGTTCGAGGCGCTGTATCGCGCCGGCAAGCTGGAGCTCGAGATCGTGCCGCAGGGCACGCTGGCCGAGCGCATGCGCGCCGCCGGCGCCGGCATCCCCGCGTTTTTCACCCCGACCGCCGCCGGCACGAAGCTGGCCGCCGGCAAGGAGGTTCGGGAGTTCAACGGCCGCCCGCATGTGATGGAGCTGGCGCTGCATGGCGACCTCGCCCTGGTCGAGGCCTGGGCCGGTGACCGCTGGGGCAATCTTGCCTATCGGGAAAGCGGCCGGAACTTCAATCCGGTGATGGCGATGGCGGCGAAGATGACCGTCGCGCAGGTGACGCACCTGGCCGAACTCGGCGACATCGCGCCGGACAATGTCCACACACCGGGTATCTTCGTGACGCGCCTGGTACAAATTCCCCGCACCGGCATCTGGGCCTGAGGAGCACACCCCCATGTGGAACCGAACGCAGATGGCCGCCCGGGTCGCGCACGACATTCCGGAAGGCTGGTTCGTCAATCTCGGCATCGGCATCCCGACCATGGTCGCCGACCATGTGCCGATGGACCGGGAAGTGATCCTGCACAGCGAGAACGGCATTCTGGGCATGGGCCCCGCACCCGCCGCCGATGCGGTGAATCCGTGGCTGATCAATGCCGGCAAGCAGCCGGTCACGCTGCGGCCGGGCGGCAGCTTCTTCCACCATGCCGACAGCTTCGCGATGATCCGCGGCGGGCATATCGATCTGTGCGTGCTCGGCGCCTTCGAGGTCGCGCAGAATGGCGACATCGCCAATTGGGCGACCAGCGAGAATGACATGGCCCCCGCCGTCGGAGGTGCGATGGACCTCGCCGCCGGCGCCAAGCGGCTCTGGGTGGTGATGGAACACACCACCAAGGATGGCCGCCCGAAGCTGGTCGAGGCGTGCGGCTATCCGCTGACCGCCATGGGCGCGGTGCAGCGCATCTACACGAACCTCGCCGTGGTGGATGTGGTGCCGGGCCTCGGGTTTCGCGTGGCGGAGATCGTGCCGGGACTGTCGCTGGCGGACCTCCAGGCGCAGACCGGCGCCACGCTGCAGGCTGCGTCGTGAGTGCCGCCGACCCCCGCGTGCTGGAGCATCGCGGAGCAGGCGTGCTGACGCTCACGCTGAACTACCCGGCGCGCCGGAACGCGCTGGCCATCGCGATTCGCGAGCAGTTGTTCACGACGCTGGAAGCCGCGCAGGGCGACTCGAATATTCGCTCGGTCGTGATCACCGGCACGGCCCAAAACTTCTGCTCGGGCGGCGACATCTCCGGCATGGATGTGGCGGATGCCGAGGAAGGGCGCGAACGCATGCGCCGCTCGCATCGCCTGATCCGCGTGATGGTCGGCGGCCGCCTGCCGATCGTGGCGGCGGTGGAGGGGTGGTGTGTGGGAGCGGGCCTGTCGCTCGCCTGCGCCTGCGACACCATCGTGGCGGGGGCGGGGGCAAAATTCATGGCGGGCTTCGGCAAGGTCGGGCTGATGCCCGATCTCGGCCTGCCCTTCACCCTGCCGGCGCGCATCGGCGCCGCGCGTGCCCGCCAGATCTTCTTCTATGGCGATCCGATCGACACGGCGGAGGCGCAGCGCATCGGCCTGGTGGACCAGGCGGTGGAGGCCGGCGGCGCGCTGGCCGCGGCCACCGCCCGCGCCACCTTCCTGGCCGCGCAGGCGCCGCTGCCCATCGCGCTGACCAAGCGCATGCTGGCCGAGGGGCTGCCAGGGGGGCTGGACGCGGCGCTGGAACGCGAGCGGGATTGGCAGACGATGTGTTTCCTGACCCGCGACCATGAGGAAGGGCGCACCGCCTTCCTGGACAAACGCGAGCCGCGCTTCCACCGCCAGTAAAACCGGAGACGCCCGCATGCAGTTCTTGGAGCCACGCGCCAAACTGCGGCCCGCAGGGCCGAGCGCCCGAATGGGCGCCGCCGCTGGTGCGGCGAAGCCAAGCCGCGCGGATGCGCGGCGCCCGGCGTCTGAGGGGCGCGAAGGTGAATCCTTCGCGCTGTCGTTGTGACCGAATTCTGGCGTCTGCCCGCCACCGCGATCGCGGCCCTGGTGCGCGCCCGAAAGGCCAGCGCAGTGGAGGTGGCGCGGGATGCGCTGGCGCGGCTGGATGCGGTGAACCCCGCCATCCATGCGGTGGTGGACCATCGGCCAGAGGCGGTGCTGGACCAGGCCGCTGCCCTCGACAGGCAGATCGCCGCCGGCGAGGATCCGGGGCCGCTGGCGGGCGTGCCGACCACCATCAAGGTCAATGTGGACCAGCAGGGTTTCGCCACCACCAACGGCCTGCGCATCCAGCGGGACCTGATCGCCGCGCAGGACAACCCGGTGGTGGCGAACCTCCGCCGCGCCGGCGCGCTGCTGCTTGGCCGCACCAACACGCCGGCCTTCAGCCTGCGCTGGTTCACCCGCAATTCGCTGCACGGCCACACCCGCAACCCGCATGACCCCGGCATCACGCCGGGCGGCAGCTCAGGCGGGGCGGCGGCCGGCGTCGCGGCGGGCATCGGCGCGATCGGGCATGGCACGGATATCGGCGGCTCGGTCCGCTATCCGGCCTATGCCTGCGGGCTGCATGGGCTGCGGCCCACCCTCGGACGCATCCCGGCCTGGAACGCGTCGGGTGCCGAGCGCCATATCGGCGGGCAGGTGATGGCGGTCAGCGGGCCCATCGCGCGGACCATCGCGGATGTGAAACTCGCTTACCACGCCATGGCGGCGGCCGATCTGCGCGACCCCTGGTGGGTCGGTGTGCCGCATGAGGGCCCGGCCGCGCCGAAGCGCGCCGCGCTGTGCCTCAACCCCGATGGCATGGCCGTGGTGCCGGAGGTGATCGCCGCCATGCGCGACGCCGCCGCGCGCCTGACCGATGCCGGCTGGATTGTGGAGGAGGCCGAGGCGCCCCCCTTGCGCGAACCCGCGGCGCTGCAGGCCATGCTGTGGCTTGCGGAAAGCCGCCGCGGCTTCAACACGGCCTTGCAGCAGGAGAACGATTCCGACGCCACCTTCATCTTCACCGAGATGGAGGCGCTGTGCCCGACACCGGACCTCAACGCTTTCATGGACGGTCTGCAGAAGCGCAGCCATTTCGTGCGCCTCTGGATGGAATTCTTCGCGAAGTATCCTGTGGCGATCACGCCGGTGTCGGGAGAACTTCCCTTCAAGGACCAGGAGGATGTCTCCGGCCGCGATGCCTTCCGCCGCATCATGGGGGCGCAGCTCACGCAGGTCGGCCTGCCGCTGATGGGCCTGCCCGGCCTGACCGTCACCACCGGCCTGGTCGGCCGCGTGCCGGTCGGCGTGCAGTTGCTGGCGGGCCGCTACCGGGAGGATCTGCTGCTGGAAGCGGGTGCCGCGATCGAGGCGCGCGGCGTGCCCATCGCCCCGATCGATCCCGTCACCGCGTAAGTTCGGAGGGGGCGCGAACGCCCCCTCCGCTGTCGCAGGTCTCAGCCAAACGAGAATTCGTCGCTGCCGAGGCTGCTGGCCGACACGTTGAACAGCACCACGCTGGCCGCGGCCGCGCCGCTGCCCCAGCTCACCACCGCATCGTCATGCGCATTCTCGACGATGCGCAGATCGCTGAACTCATCCACGCCCGCCACGCCGCGGAACTCGACCTTGTCGTTCGACACCGAGAAGTCGCGAATCTGGTCGCGGCCCGACCCCGCGGAGAAATAGAAGGTGTCGTCGCCTTCGCCGCCCCACATGATGTCATTGCCGCTGCCGCCGGTGATCTCATCGGCACTCGCGCCGCCATCCAGCCGGTCGGCGCCCGCGCCGCCGATCAGCGTGTCGTCATCGGCCCCGCCGAAAGCGCGGTCATTGCCGTCGCCGCCCTCGACCAGGTCGTGGCCCGCCTCGCCATACAGCGTGTCGGCGCCGGCGCCGCCCTCGACCGTGTCATTGTCGGCGCCGGCGAAGGCGGCGTCATCGCCATCGCCGCCGAGCAGCGAATCATTCTCGCGGCCGCTGCGCAGCACGTCATCGCCGCTGCCGCCATCCAGCGTGTCATTCCCGATGTCGTCGAACAGCGCATCCGCGCCGTCGCCGCCCAGCAGCGTGTCATTGCCGAGGTTGCCGATGAGCCGGTCATCGCCGAGCCCGCCGATCACCTGGTCATTGCCGTCGCCGGCATCGACCGTGTCGGCGCCGTCGCCAGCGTCGATCGTGTCGTTGCCGGCCTCGGCGAACAGGCGGTCATTGCCGCCGCGGCCGAGGATGCGGTCATCGCCCGAACGGCCGAACACCTGGTCGGCCGCGTGGGTGCCGATGAGCGTATCGCCGTCTTCGGTGCCGAAAAGATTGGCCATGGTGGTTCTCTCCGATGGGCGCCCGGGCCGGGCGCGGCGCCGCGGTTGCAATGTCGCGGCGCACCACAACGGCGCCGTGTGGCGCTTCTTCCCCTGCCGCGCGTCACGACGGCGCGAGCCTTGCCGAACGCCGCCGCAGCCGCGACGCTGGCCTCGCATGGGGAGGGAAGCCGATGTCCGAACAGGCCGATGTCATCCTGGTGGGCGGCGGCTCCGCCGGCTGCATCCTGGCCGCGCGCCTCTCGGAAAACCCCGCCACGCGCGTGCTGCTGCTGGAAGCCGGCCCGCCGGATGCCGACCCCTGGATTCGCCTGCCCGCCGGCTATGCCAAGCTGTTCGGCAGCCGCCGCTACGACCCCGGCTTCGCGACCGAGGCCGAGCCCGCGCTGGGCGGCCGGCACATCCCCTGGCCGCGCGGCCGCGTGCTGGGCGGCTCGGGCAGCGTCAACGGCCTGGTGTTCCTGCGCGGCGCACCGACCGATTACGACCGCTGGGCGCAGGCCGGGGCGCGCGGCTGGTCCTATGAGGATTGCCTGCCCGCCTTCCGCCGGATCGAGACCTTTCGCGGCACGGCGCACCCGAACCGCGGCGCCGATGGCCCGGTGCAGGTGGGGGAGCCGCGGCGCCTGGCCCCCGCCGCCCAGGCCTTCGTGGACAGCGCGGTCGCCGCCGGCCTGCCGCGCTTCGGGGATGTGAATGCCGGCGGCCCGATCGAGGGTGCGGGGCCGGTGCAGCTCAATGTCGATGGCCGCTGGCGATCCTCCTCCGCCCGCACCGCGCTGCGCCCGGCGATGGCGCGGCCGAATCTTCGGGTCCGCACCGGTGTGTTCGCCCATCGCGTGATCTTCGAGGGGCAGCGCGCCGTGGGTGTGGCGACCTCCGCCGGCGAATTTCGGGCGGCGCGGGAGGTGGTGCTGTGCGCCGGCGCCCTCGAAACCCCGAAGCTGCTGATGCTGTCCGGCATCGGCGATGGCGCGGCCTTGCAGGGCCTCGGCATTCCGACCGTGGCGCACAGCCCCGATGTCGGCCGCAATTTGCAGGACCATCTGATCGCCCGCTTCGTCTGGCGGATGAAGCCCTGCGGCACGCTGAACGAAATTCTTGGGAACCCCTTCCGCCGCGCGGCCATGGGGCTCGACTGGCTGCTGCGCAAATCCGGCGCGCTGGCGATCGGCGCGGGGGAGGCGACGGCCTTCGCCCGCATCACGCCGGGCGCGGAGGAGGCCGAGGCGCAGCTGCTGTTCGTGAATTTTTCGACCTTCGACTACAGCAAGGGGCTGCACGATTTCCCCGGCGTGATGCTGAACTTCAACCAGTGCCGGCCGGACAGCCGGGGCAGCGTGACGCTGGCCTCGCCCGATCCGGCGGCGAAGCCGGTGATCCAGGCCAACTACCTGGATCATCCCAACGACATGCGGGTGATGCTGGGTGCGGCCGCGCTGTGCCGGCGGATCGCGGCCGAGCCGCCCTTCCGGAATTTGATCGAGACGCAGCTTCGCCCCGAAGCCGATGACGGCACGGATGCGGCCGTCGAACGCAATATCCGCGCCACAGCCAGCACCGTGTTCCATCCCTGCGGCACGGCGCGCATGGGCAGCGATTCCCGCGCCGTGCTCGACCCGGAATTGCGCGTGAACGGCGTGGCGGGGCTGCGCGTGGCGGATGCCAGCGTGTTCCCGATCATCCCCTCGCCCAATATCCAGCCGGCGGCGCTGATGGTGGGCGAACGCTGCGCCGAGTTCATGCGCCGCGCTCAGTAATCCGGGGATAGCGCCGCGATCCCGGCGGGATCGGCGTTCGACCCGCAGACCAGCACGCCGATGCGCGCGCCAGGTGGTGGGGCGAAACTGCCCGCGATCAGCGCGGCGAGGGCGGCGGCGCCGCCTGGCTCCAGCACCAGGCGCCGCGCCTGCCAAGCCCGGGCCTGCGCCGCGCGGATCGCGGCATCCGGCACCAGCACCGCCTGCGCCACATGCGCCCGCGCCACCGCGAAGCCGTGGGCGCCGATCTGCCGCGCGCCGAGGCTGTCCGCCGCCAGGCCGCCGACCTCCACCGGCACCGGCCTTCCGGCGTGCAGCGCGGTGACGAGTGTCGGGCAGCCCTCGCTTTCCACGCTGACCACCTGTGTGTCGCTGCCGGCGAACCAGGCGGCGATGCCGCCGATCAGGCCGCCGCCGCCGGTCGCCACCAGCCAATGCGTCACCTCCGGCGCATCCTGCGCCATCTCCCGCCCCAGGCTGCCCTGGCCGGCGAGGATTTCGGGCTGGTCATAGGCGTGCACCAGCAGCGCGCCGGACTCCGCCGCCCGCGCTTCGCTCGCTTGCCGCGCCTCGTCATAGGCGGCGCCGATGCGATGGAGCGTGGCGCCGAGAGCCGTGATCCGGTCCGCCTTGGCGGCCGGCGTCGGCACCGGGCAGAACACCTCCGCGCGATGGCCGAGGGCGCGCGCCGCATAGGCCACCGCCGCCCCGTGATTGCCGCCCGAGGCCGTGACCACGCCGGCGGCGGGCACATCGGCGGTCAGCATCCGGTTGAAGGCGCCGCGCGGCTTGAAGCTGCCGGTGGCCTGGAGGCATTCCAGCTTGAGGGTCAGGGGCCGGTCCACCCCAAGCTCCCCGGCCGCGAGGCGCAGCACCGGCGTGCGGCGGATATGCGGGGCGATGCGGGCGGCGGCGTCTTCGATCTCGGCGCGGGTCGGGTGCATCCGCCGTCTTTCGCAGGGGCGCCGACCAGGGGCAACCAGCGCGTTTTTCGCTTCTTCCCTTGGCCCTTCCCTTGGCGCCTTTCCCTGCCCCCTTTCTGCCCCAATCCCTTTCTGCCATGGTCCGCCGCGTTCGAAGGGGCCCGAAGGATGCCGCTGCATGCGTCCTGCGCCGCGCACCAGGGTGACGGCGTGCTGATCCTGGGTCCTTCGGGGGCCGGGAAATCGGATCTGGTGCTGCGCCTGATGGGACGCGGTTGGGATCTCGTGGCCGACGACCAGGTGGAGCTTGCGGTGGAAGGCAGCGCCCTGATGGCGCGCACCCCGCCGGCCCTGGCCGGCATGCTGGAGGTGCGCGGTCTCGGCCTTTTCCGGGATCTGCCGCATAGCCTTGCCGCCCCCGTCCGCCTTGTGGTGGCGCTGCTGGCGGCCGGCGAACGGCCGCACCGCCTGCCGGACCCGGCGCGCTGGGCCGTGCTCGGCCTGTCGCTGCCGCGCATCGCGCTGGCCGGGCTGGAGGCTTCGGCACCCGACAAGCTTGCCATGGCGCTGGAGGTTGTCTGCGGCCGCCGCCGCCTGGCCGCCGGCGCCTTTGCCGACCCGGCGCAGGCCCGGTGATGGACCACCTGCCGCCACCCCGCATGGTGCTGCTGGTCACCGGCCTGTCCGGCGCGGGCAAGGCCAGCATCCTGCGCACGCTCGAGGATCTCGGGTTCGAGACGGTGGACAACCCGCCCCTGACCATCCTGGACGATGTGGTGCGGGACGGCACCGGGCCGCTCGCGATCGGCATCGACGCCCGGTCCCGCGGGTTTCGCGCGGCCGAGGCCCTGTCCGCGCTGGAGGCGCTGCGCCACCGCCCCGGCATCACGGCGCGCCTTGTGTTCGCCACCGCCGAGGAAGCGGTGCTGCTGCGCCGCTATTCGGAGACCCGCCGCCGCCACCCCCTGGCCCCGGGCGGGCCGATGGGGTCGCGCGTGCAGGAAGGCATCGCGCGGGAAGCCGCCATGCTGGCGCCCTTGCAGCAGGCGGCCGACCTCGTGATCGACACATCCGACCTGCCGCTGCCGGCGCTCCGCCGCCTTGTGGAGCGGCATTTCCGCCCCGATGGCGCGCAAGGAATGGCCATCGGCGTCGTCAGCTTCGGCTTCCCGAAGGGCCTGCCGCGCGACGCCGATTTGGTGTTCGATGTGCGCTTCCTGCAGAATCCGCATTACGATCAGGCGCTGCGGCCGATGACCGGGCGCGATGCGCCCGTCGCGGCCTTTGTCGAGTCTGATCCGGACTTCCCCGCATTCTGGCGCCGCATGACGGACCTGCTGGACCTGCTGTTGCCCCGCCATGCGGCAGACGCCAAGAAATACCTGACCATCGCCATCGGCTGCACCGGCGGCCGCCACCGATCGGTCCTTGTGGCCGAACGCCTGGCGGCCCATTTCGGAACGGCCGGGTGGCGCGTGGATTGCATGCACCGCGAGCTGGATGGACTCCACCGCGAGATTGGGCACCAAGTAGGGGCCGGGGCGAAACAGGAGCCCCCCGGCCCATCCGCCACCGGTTCCACAGACGATTATTCTTCGACTGCGGGGCAGGGGGCCCTGTCGCACACATCATGATTGGTCTCGTGCTCGTCACCCATGGCCGCCTCGCCGAGGAATTGCGGCTTGCCATGGAACATGTGGTCGGCCCGCAATCCGGGGTCGCGACCGTGTGCATCTATCCCGAGGACAAGATGGAGGCCCGGAAGGAAGACATCCGGACCTCGATCTCCCGCGTCGATCAGGGCGATGGGGTGGTGGTGCTGACCGATATCCTCGGCGGCACGCCGTCCAACCTGGCCTTCCAGCTTTGCGACCACCGCCGGGTGGAAGTGATCGCCGGCGTGAACCTGCCGCTGCTGGTCAAGCTGGCCAAGCTGCGCGGCACCGAGCCTTTGGCGGAGGCCGTGGCGCATGCCACCGCCGCCGGCCGCAAATACCTGGCCAGCGCCGCAGACTTCCCGGACGCGCCGCGCCCGAACGGCACGCCGCAGCCCACCAAGGGGGAGAACACCTAAGAATGTCCGCACATAGGCGGCCCGCAGGGCCGAGCGGCCGAAAGGGGCACCCATCGAAGCAATCGCTTCGATGGGAACCCGGGGCCGCCGCGGCCAGTGCCGCGAAGCCAAGCCGCGCGGATGCGCGGCGCGTCACGCGAGGAGCGTGCGTTCCGCACGACGCGTTTGAGGGACACGAAGGCATCGCCTTCGTGTGCGCACGATGAACGAATGGCCCGATGAAGGCGGCGAAAGTCGCGTCTCGCCGCTGCTTTCCGCAGACAAGGGCGATTGCGGCTGCGAGACTTCCGGCATGGCCCTGACCCGCACCCTGCTGATTCGCAACAGCCGCGGCCTGCACGCCCGCGCCGCCGCCAAGCTGGTGACGGTGGCCGAGCGGTTCTCCGCCTGCGTCAATGTCTCCCGCCACGGACAGACGGTGCCCGCCTGCTCGATCATGGGGCTGATGATGCTCGGCGCCGGCCGCGGCAGCGAAATCACGGTGGAAGCGGATGGCTGGGACGCCAAGGAAGCCATGGATGCGATCGCCGGCCTGATCGAGGCCGGATTCCATGAAGACTGAGAAGCCGGAGGCCAAGCCCAGCGAACGCCGCGGCGGCGCGCGCCGCGTCGCACGCGAAGTGCTGGTACGCGGCATCCCGGTTTCGCCAGGTGTCGCCATCGGCCCCTGTTTCGACACCACCGACCCCCCCGCCGAGGCGCCGCGCCGCAGCATCGCGCTGACCGCGGTGGAGGCCGAGAAGCAGCGCCTGGCCGCCGCCGTGGTCGCCAGCCGCAAGCAGGTGGCGAAGCTCAAGACCCGCCTCGGCGTGCTGCCCGAGGAAGCGCAGGACGAACTCGAACCCCTGCTCGACGCCTATGCGCTGATGCTGGGGGACAGCCGCCTGATTCGCGGCGCGCGCAAGCGGATCGAGCAGGAATTGCTGGCCGCCGAGACCGCCGTCAGCGACGAGGCCGCCGCGATCGGCGAGCTGATCCTGGCCGCGCGGGACGACGACAAGGCGGGCTTGCGCCGCCGCGCCGGCGAAGTGCGGGAGATCGCGCGGCGCCTGACGCGCAACCTGACCTCCGCCCCCTTCCGCAGCTTCAAGGACGTGCCCGAAGGCGCGATCCTGGTCGCCGAGGAACTGACCCCCGCCGATGCCGCGCTGCTCGACCCCGGCCGCATCGCCGGTGTCGCCACCGAGGAAGGCGGCGCCGATGGCCACACCGCCATCATGCTGCGGGCGCTGGGCATCCCCGCCGTGCTCGGCGCGCCGGGGCTGACGGAAGCGGTTCGCCGCGGCGATCCGATCGTGCTGGATGGCGGGCAGGGCGTGGTGGCCGTGTTCCCGACCGCCGCCACCACCACCGCCGCGCGCGAACAGATCGCGGCCTATGCCAAGGAACGCACGCGCCTCGGCAAGCTGCGCCGACTGCCTTCCGTGACCACCGATGGCGAGCAGGTCGAGCTGCTGGCGAATATGGAAATCCCGGCCGAGCTGCCGCTGATCGCGCAGGCCGGCGCGCAGGGAATCGGGCTGCTGCGCACCGAATTCCTGTTCATGAACCGGGAGGATTTGCCCGACGAGGATGCGCAGATCGCCGTCTATGCGCCGATCGTGGAAGCGATGGGCGGCGACCCGATCACCATCCGCGTGCTGGATTGGGGCGGCGAGAAGGACATGGAGGCGCTGGCCGCCGGTGTCGCTCCGGCGCATGTCGGCCCGAACCCCGCGCTCGGCCTGCGCGGGATCCGCATGCTGTTGAAGCGCCCCGAATTGCTGGAAGTGCAGTTCGCCGCGATCCTCCGCGTGGCCGGCGCCGCGCCCGAAGGCGTGGTGCGCGTCATGCTGCCCATGGTCACCATCCCGGAGGAGGTGAAGACCGCGCGGGAGATCTATGAGCGCGTGGCCAGGCGGCTGCGCCGCCGGGGCGAGAAACTGCCCGAGAAACTGCCCGAATTGGGCGCCATGATCGAAACGCCGGGGGCCGCGCTGGCCGCTGACGCGATCGCGCTAGAGGCGGATTTCTTCGCCATCGGCACCAACGACCTGGCTATGTACACGCTGGCCGTGGATCGCGGCGATGCCGAGGTGGCGCATCTGTACGACCCGCTGCACCCCGCCGTGCTGCGCCTGATGCAATTCGCGACCGAGGCCGCGCTGCGGCTGCGCATGCCGGTCAGCGTCTGCGGCGAGATGGGCGGCAACCCGCGCCTGGTGCCGCTGCTGCTGGGCTTGGGGATCCGCTGCCTGTCGATGAATGCCAGCGCCATCCCGCGCGTGAAGCAGGCGGTGCGTGCCCTCGACATCGGCGATTGCGCCCGCTTCGCCCGCCGCGTGATGGAGCAATCGGACCCTGCCCGCATCCACGAATTGGTGGACGGTTTTGCGAGTGGCGTGACGGAACGCGGCTAGAGCACGATCCGTCCTCTCGGACGGATTTCGTGCTCTAAAGCCACCTATATCTACAGCAAGAAATCCGCTCACACTGAATCAGTGTGAGCGGATATTGCTGTAGGAGCATGCTGCATTCGGATGAACGCAACGTGCTCTAGGCGGTTGCCTGGCCATGGCTGGCGGGCCATGTCCCCAAAATGTCATCCTTCCCCACCCGCCGCGGGCTGCTTGGCCTGCTGGCCTCCATCCCCATCCTCGGCGCCTGTATCGGGCCACGGGCCGGCGTGACCGGTGCCGCGGTGAGCGACCATTTCGACGGCACGCGGTTCTTCAACCCCGGCGGCGAACCCCCCCGCAGCCTGATCCAGGTGCTGCAATGGCGCCTGGCGGAGCCCGACTCCGGCTGGCCCGACCTGGTCCCGAGCCCCTTCGCGCCAGACCGTCCGCCCGCGCGCGTCGAAGGCCCCGCGCTGCGCGTGAGTTTCGTCGGCCACGCCACTTTCCTGTTGCAGGGCCAGGGCGTGAATGTGCTGACCGACCCGGTCTGGGCCGCACGCGTCAGCCCCTTCCGCTTCGCGGGCCCGCAGCGCCGCAACCCGCCCGGCATCGCCTTCGCCGACCTGCCGAAGATCGATGCCGTGCTGCTGAGCCACGGCCACTACGATCACCTGGATGTGGCGGCGATGGCGCGGCTCTGGCACCGCGACCAGCCGCGCATCCTGGCGCCGCTGGGCCATGCGGCGACGCTGGCCGAGCACGACCCCGCCATCCGCGTCATCAGCGCCGATTGGGGCGATGTGGTGGAGATCGCACCCAGCGTGACCGCCACGCTGGAACCAGTGCACCATTGGACCGCGCGCGGCGTCACGGACCGCAACCGCGCGCTGTGGACCGGCTTCGTGGTGAAGGGGCTCGGGCCCACCGTGTTCTTTGCGGGCGATACGGGCTTCGATGGCGGCCGGCCCTTCCGCAACGTGGCGGCGAAGCATGGCGCGGTGGATTTGGCCCTGTTGCCTATCGGCGCCTATGCGCCGCGCTGGTTCATGGCGGCGCAGCACATGGACCCGGCCGATGCGGTGCGCGGTTTTGGGTTGCTCGGCGCAAGGCAGGCGCTGGGCTACCATTGGGGAACCTACAAGCTGACCAATGAAGGCGCGGAGGACCCGGCGCGGGAATTGACCGAGGCGCTGGGGGCGCAGGGCGTTGACACAGCGCGCTTCCTCGCGATGCGCCCGGGTCAGGTCTGGACGGCCAGCGCCGCTTCCTGACGCAGCGCGACACCCTGCTTGAGCAGCACGGCTTGCAGCGCCGGCACCGGCACCGCCCGCGGCGGCACGCCGCCCGCCACGGCCAGCGCGGCCGCGACACCGGCGGCCTGGCCGGTCAGCCAGCATTGCGGGATTTCGCGCAGGAAGGAATGGCTGGTGGCGTCGCAGGACAAATGCCGCCCCGGCGCCAGAAGCCCATCCAGCCGCGCCGGCACGATCGCGCCATAGGGCACTGAAACGTTCGGGAATTTTGGGGACAGGCTGGGCGAGATGCCGATCTCGTCCGCCCGCACCCGCCCATCCCAATCGGCGCGAACCACCGCCGCCACCCCATGCAGCCGCCGGCTGTGCCGCACGCCAAGCTGCGGCGCGCTCAGCATCGGATAGGCGCGCGCGAAACCGGGCGCCTCCGCCCGGTACTGCTCCAGGTGCCGCAGCATGAGGCGGTGGGAGGCGATTTCCACCTCCGTCAGATCATCCACCAGCACGGCGGAATAGCCGGCCAGCCGCGGCCCCATGAACAGGGCCACATCGTCGCGCCAGCTCGCAAACGCCTTGTCGAAGAAGCCGACCGCTTCCCGCCCGCGCTGCAGGAAGGCCGAGAAGGCGTCCGGTTCCGCGGCGCGCCAGGCCAGGTAGCGCGGCATGTCGACGCCGCCCCAGACCCAGCTCGTGTTCATGCAATGGTGGATGTCGCGCTGATCGGCGTCGCTGTCGAAGCCGGCGCCGGCGGCGGCGAACAGGTCGCCATCGCCCGTCGCGTCCACCGTCACGGTCGCCAGCACGGCGCGGCGGCCCTGCTTCGATTCGAAGATCACGCCCGTCACCGCATCACCGTCCAGCACCGGGGCGGCACCCCAGGCGTGGAACAGGAACTCGACGCCGGCTTCGGCGCAGAGTTCGAGCGAGGCGGCTTTCAGATATTCCGGGCAGACCGTCGGGCTGTGCGTCACGATCCCGTGGAAGGCGGCGGTGCGCAGCCCCCACCAGGCGGCGGTCGCGGCGTCCCGCGTGCCCCAGAGCTCGGGCGGCGGGCCGGCCACGGAATCGCGCGGGATGCGGGCCAGAAGTTCCTCGGCCAGGCCGCGGATCACCAGCCTGCCGTCCCAATCCGTCATCCGGTCGATCCACACGACCAGGCCGCCGGTGGACAGCCCGCCGAGATGGTTGTGGCGCTCCAGCAGGATCACCCGCGCGCCCATCCGCGCCGCGGCGATGGCGGCGGTGGTGCCGGCGGGGCCGCCGCCCACCACCAGCACGTCGCACACCGCATGCACCGGCACATCCCGCGCGTCCTCCCGCAGGACGCGGCCGGTCGGCGGGCGGGGCGCACGGCGTTGCGCCGAGAACACCTCGGAGCGGAAGAACAGGCGGCCGCCATCCTGCGGCGTCGAAGGCTCGGACATGCGCCAAGCCTAGCCCACTTCCCGCCCGGCGTCGCGCCGCCCTATACCCGTGGCAGTCGCTGCCGGAGACGCCATGCGCCCGCTTCTGTCGCCCCAGGACCGCGACCGGTTGGTGGCGCCGCTCCGCCGCCGCATGCGCCGCCAGGCGATGCTTGGGGGCCGCGCCTACCCCGCCCTGGCCGAGGATGCCGGCGCGCAGGTGGTGGAGCTCGGCGCCCATGCGCTGGGTGCCACCCTGTTCGCCGACCCGGCGCTGCGCGACCAGGATGCCAGCTTCGCCGATGGCATGCTGGACGGCATCATGGCCCTGGACCGCGCGGCCCTGCCCGGCCGGAGGCTGGCGCTGCGCGGGCTGGAGGTGCGGCAGGACGACCCGCGCGGCTTCGAGATCGCTTCCCCCTTCCACATCTTCCGCGGCGACCTTTCGGCCGGGATGGTGCTGCAATGGATCCACGGCCGCGTCGGCGGCCGCCCTGGCGAGGTGCTGGGGCCGGCCATCCATTCGGGCAACATGGTGGAGTTCCGCATCGACCGGCACCCCGCCCATGTCGATGCCGAGGCCGGGATTTCCGCCTTCGGCGTGGAGCGCATCGGTGGCACAGACCTGGCACCCGACCTGGCGCCGGAATCCGTGCTGCTGTGGCATGAAACGCCCGTGACCGCGAAGGCGGGCTGGCTGCGGGCGCGGCGCGTGGCGGCGGGGGTGCTGCGCTACGCCTACACGATCTCGGCCAACACGCCGGTGCTGCGGCTGGCCGTCAGCTTCCGCGCAACCCATCCGATCGGCCAGCTCCGCCTGACCACCGCGCTCGACGCGCTGGGGCGGGAGGGACTGGATCTCGCCGAGGGGCGCGTGCAGACCGCGGAGGGGTGGGGCGATATCGCACCTTCGCCCAAGCCCGCCCTCCAGACCTGGGCTGCGGACACCGCGGTCCGCCATGTGGCGATCGGCCAGGCGGGCTGGCCGGCGCAGGGGCCGACGCTGCATCTGCGCCCCGGCGCGCCCGCGGGGGTGCTGAATGTCAAGGCGGTCACCCGCCGCCCGCCGGCCCTGCATTGGCTGGTGGCGCGGCACGGGCCGATCGATGTGGCCGCCGGCAGCGAGACCCTGGTGACCGAGGACCGCCTGCTGGCGGCGGGCCTTTCCCTGGAGGAGGCGGTGCAGGCCATGCAGGCCCCGCCCGGCACGCCGCCGCCCGCCCCGAACCCCTGCGGCGCGGCCCTGGCAGCGATGGCCACGCATCTGCTGTATGCCCGCGCCGGCGCCTACCGGCAGCCGCCCTCCGGCCAGGCGCTGGCCGCGCGGGAGGCGTGGCTCGACGAGCGTCTGGCCGCGCTGGCGGAAGCGGGCGGCGCGGTCGAGGATGTGGCGTTCGGCCTGCTCGCCGCCGATCTGCTGCGGCGCGCCGGCGGCGGCGCGGCGACACTGGATGCGCTGGCGCGGCGCGTGCTGGCGGCGCAGGGCAGCGCGGGCGGGATCGGCGCGACGGGGCTGGTCGGCCATGCCGCCGCCATGCTGGCGCTGGCCCAGGCGGGGCCCGCCATTGCCGGCGGGGCGCCCGATATCGCGCTGGGCCGCGCGCTGGCGGCGCTGCGGCTGGAGGATGGCGCGATCCTCGCCACCGGCACCGGCCCCAGCGATCCGGGCCGGGTGGCGGAGGCGCTGGCCCTGCTGCTGCGGGCGCTGGATGCGCTGGCGGAAGTCGCCCCCGTACCGGCGGTGGAGGGCTGGCGCCAGCAGGCGATCAGCCTGTTGCGCGCGCTGGTCCGCACCAGCCCCGATGCGCTGGAGGTCTGGCCCAGCGCCGCCGGCAGCGGCGCCACCACGGCGGCGCAGGCGGGGGCCGGCCTCGCGCTGCTCAGGCGTGACGCCTTCCTGCGCGGCCTGCCGGTGCCCGAGACCGCCTGATGCGCATCTGCGTCATCGGGCTCGGCCATGTCGGGCTGCCGACCGCGCTGCTGTTCGCGCAGGCCGGCATCACCGTGCTGGGCTGCGACACCGATGCGGCGCGTCTGGCGGCGCTGGCGGCGGGGCGCGTGCCGATCCGCGAACCGGGGCTCGATCCCTTGCTGCACGCCGCGCTGGATGCGGGACGGCTGCTGCTGTCCGCGACACCCGGCCCGGCGGACGCCCATCTGGTCGCGGTGCCCACCCCCATCACGCCCGCAAGGCAGCCGGACCTGACCCTGGTCGCGGCCGCGATCGACGCGCTGGCGCCCGCCCTGGCGCCGGGCGCGCTGGTGGTGCTGGAATCCACCTGCCCGGTCGGCACCACCGAAGCCATGGCGGCGCGGCTTCGCGCGCTGCGGCCGGACCTGGCCGGCGGCATCGACCTCGCCTATTGCCCGGAACGCGTGCTGCCCGGTGCCGCGCTGGCGGAAATCGTGGCGAATGACCGGGTGGTGGGCGGGCTGACGCCGGCGGCCGGGGTGCGCGCCGCCGCCCTGTATGCGCGCGTGGTGCGCGGCGCCTGCCATGTGACGGATGCGCGCGCCGCCGAATTCGTGAAGCTGCTGGAGAACGCGTTCCGCGACGTCAACATCGCCTTCGCCAATGAAGCCGCGGGGCTGGCCAGGCACCTCGGCGTGGATGCCAGGGCCGCGATCGCACTCGCCAACCGGCATCCGCGCGTGGCGATCCTGAACCCCGGCCCCGGTGTCGGCGGTCATTGCATCCCGGTCGATCCCTGGTTCCTGGCCGCCGCTTCGCCGGACGCCACGCCCCTGATCCAGGCCGCGCGCGCCGTGAACGATGCAAGACCGGGCGCCGTCCTGGCCGAGATCCTGGCGGCGGCACCTCCCGGCGCGCCCATCGCCGTGCTCGGCCTGGCCTACAAGCCCGGGGTCGGCGATCTGCGCGAAAGCCCGGCACTGGCCATCGCGCGCGGCCTCGCGGAACGCGCCTATCCCTTGCTGGTGGCCGAGCCCTATCTGGCGGCGCTGCCCGATGGCCTGCCCGGCGCGGTGCTGTGCGGGGCCGAGGCAGCCGTGGCAGGCGCGGGGGTGGTCGCGGTGCTGGTCGCCCACACAGGCTTCCGGGGGATCGGCCCCGCGCTGGCCGGCAAGCGGGTGATCGACGCGGTGGGCCTGTTCGGATGACGCAAGCGTGTGCCACGGGCGCTGTGCAACGAGCGGTGCCACAGCGCGCCGGTCCGGGGTAGAAGGGCGCGGTGACAGACGCCCCAAGCCGAGATTCCCCCCCCGCCGCGCCCAGCTTTCGCCAGGATGGCGCGGTGCTGGTGCTGGCCGGGCGGATCGATACGCCGGTCGCGGCCGACCTCTGGTCGCCTGTCATGCGCGCGGCGAAGGCGGCCGGCGCGGCCGGGCGCATCGACCTGTCGGGCGTGGCGGGCGTGGATACCACCGGTGCGACGCTGCTGCTGACCGCGGAAGCCGCCGGGCCGCGCCTTGACGGCGCCAACCAACAGGTGGCCACCGTGCTCGACCGGGTGCGGGCCGCGCTGGCCGCACCCCGGCCGAAGCCCGGCCCGCGCCTGCCCTCTCTCGCGGTGCTTGGCCAGGGTGTCGTGCAGGGGCTGCGCGGCCTGGTCGAGGGCATCGGCTTCCTCGGCGAGGTCACGGTCGCGGTCCTGCGGTCGCTGCTGCGCCCCCGCACAATCCGCTGGCGGGAGGTGCTGCGCTTCCTGGATGAAGCCGGCACCCGCGCCTTTCCGCTGACCATCCTGCTCGGCTCGCTGCTCGGCGTGATCCTGGCCTTCCAATCGGCGATCCCGCTGCGCCGCTTCGGCGCCGAGATCTTCGTGCCGAACCTGGTCGGCATCTCGCTCATGCGCGAACTCGGCCCGCTGATGGCCGGGGTGATTCTTTCGGGCCGTACCGGCAGCGCCTATGCCGCGGAACTCGGCACCATGACGGTGAATGAGGAAGTGGCGGCGCTGCGCGTGATGGGCATGGACCCGATGGCGCTGCTGGTGCTGCCGCGCGTGCTGGCAGGGCTGCTGGTGATGCCGGTGCTGTCGCTTCTGCTGACGCTGGCGGGGCTGGTCGGCATGGCGCTCATCATGGGTTTGCTGGGTTTTCCGCTGCGCACCGTGACCGGGCAATTGGCGGATTGGCTGACGCTGACCGACCTGTTCGGCGGCCTGTTCAAGGCGGCGGTGTTCGGTGCGGCGATCGCCATCATCGGCTGCCGCGCAGGGCTTGGCGCCGGGCGCGGGCCGCGCGCGGTGGGCGATGCCGCGACCGCCGCCGTGGTGGGCGGGATCGTAGCCATCGTGGTGCTGGACGGGCTGTTCGCCGTGGCCTTCGAGCGGTTGGGCCTGTGAGCGCGCTTCCCGGAGTTGTCCTCTCCCCCCTCACCCAACCCTCTCCCCCCGGTGGGGGGAGAGGGCTTTTTGGCGGATCGGCGCGATGACCGAGACCGTCATCGTGGCCGAGGCGCTGACCGCGCGCTTCGGCACGAACACGCTGTTCCGCGACGTATCCTTCACCGTGGCGCGCGGCGAGGTGTTCGTGATCCTCGGCGGGTCGGGCTGCGGCAAGTCCACGCTGCTCAAGCTGATGATCGGGCTCGTGCGGCCGGCGGCGGGGCGCGTCGCCATCCTGGGCACCGATCTCTGGGTGGCAGATGACGCGGCGCGGCTTTCGCTGCTGCGGCGCATCGGCGTGATGTGGCAGCAGGGCGCGCTGTTCGGCAGCCTGACGCTGCAACAGAATGTGGAGATGGTGCTGGAGGAACATACCAGCCTGCCGCGCGATGCGCGCGCCGAGGTGGCGCGCGCCAAGCTCGGCCTGGTCGGCCTGTCGGAAGCGGCGTCGCGGCTGCCCTCGGAGGTGTCTGGCGGCATGCTGAAGCGTGCCGGCATCGCGCGCGCGCTGGCGCTCGACCCCGGCATCCTGTTCCTGGACGAGCCCTCGGCCGGGCTCGATCCGATCACCTCGGCGGGGCTCGATGCGCTGATCCGCGAATTGTCGCGCACGCTGGGCTCCACCTTCGTGGTGGTGACGCATGAGCTCGCCTCGATCCTGGCGATCGGGGATCGCTGCATCATGCTGGACAAGGCGGCGCAGGGCATGATTGCCGAGGGCGACCCCCGCGCGCTCCGCGACCACGCAACGCATCCGACGGTGCGGGCGTTCTTCTTGAGGGAGGCTGCATGACATCCACGAGCCTGTATGTCCGCGTGGGCGCGCTGGTGGTCGCCGCGATCGCGCTGGGCTTCGGCTTCGTGCTGTTCCTGGCCGGCCGCGATTCGGACGGCGCGCAGCTGCTGCTGGAGACCTATACCGGCGAAAGCGTGCAGGGCCTGGATGTGGGGGCGCCGGTGCGCTACCGCGGCGTGCGCATCGGGCGCGTGACCGAGATCGGCCTGGTTTCCGCCGAATATCGCCGGGCGGAGGGCGCCCGCTTCACCGAGGCCTTCCAGCTCGTCGTAGTGCGCTTCACCGTGAACCCCTCGGCGCTGGGGGAGACACCGTCGCTGGATGAGGCGATCCGGCTTGGGATGCGGGCGCGCATCACCGCGCAGGGCATCACCGGCGTGAACTATGTGGAGATCGACTTCCTGCGCGCCCAGGCCGGCATCGTGCCGCCACCGCCGCCCTGGACGCCGCGCAACCCGGTGCTGCCTTCCATCCCCTCCACCATCAGCCAGGCCCGCGCCGCCGCCGAGACGCTCTTCGAACGCCTGTCCACCGTGCCGATCGAGCAGATGGCGAACGACATCGCGACCGTGCTGGCGAACATCAGCAGGCAGACCAGCGATGGCGACCTTGCGATCACCCTGCGGGAAGTCTCGACCGCGATGACCCTGCTGCGCACCGCGCTGGAGGACGGCGACGTGGCCGGGACGCTGGCCGAGTTCCGCACGGCCGCCGGCGAATTGCGGCAGGTTCTGGCGGGGCCGGATCTGCGCAACGCCGTGCAGAACGCCTCCGCCGCCGCGGTGGAGCTGCGCCGCACGGCGCAGCGCCTGCCGGGTGCGGTGGAAGGGTTCGAGCGCACGATGCGCAGTGCGCGCGAAACCACGGTGGATGTGCAGGCCGAGCTGCTGCCGATCCTGATCGACCTGCGCGCCACCACCGCCAGCCTGCGCGCGACGGCCGAACAGTTGCGTGCCTCCCCGAGCCAGGCCTTGTTCGGATCGCCACCCACGCCGGATCGTCGCCGCTGATGCAGCCCCGTCGCCTTTTGCTCGCAGCCCCCGCGCTGCTTGCTGCCTGTTCGATCCTGCCCGACCGGCCCTTCGTGCCGGCCCGCCGCTACCTGCTGGAACCGCGCCGCGCCAGCCGGCTGTCGCCGCCACCCGGCGCGCCGGTGCTGCTGGTGCGCCGGCTGCGCGCCGTGCCCGGCCTGCAGGATGTCGCGCTGCGCCGGCAGCGCGCCGATGGCGCCTATGAGGTCGCGGCCTTCGAGGAGTGGATCGCGCCGCCCGCCGATCTGGCCGAGGCGGCGCTGCGCGGCTGGCTCGGTGCATCCGGGCTGTTCGCCGCCGTGGTGGCGCCGGGCAGCCGGGCGGACAGCCCGCTGGTGCTGGAAGCGCAGCTCACGACGCTGGAGACCACGCCCGCCGAGGCGCGCGCCGCGCTGGCCGGGGTGCTGCTGCGGGAGGAACGGCTTTCGTCACGCGTGCTGCGCGCCTTCGAGGTCGCCGGCAGCGTGCCGCTGGCGGCCAATGCCGATTCTCCGGCGCAGGCCGCCGGCATGGCGGCGGCCCTCGGCCGGTGTTTCGACGAGCTGGAAAGCGTCCTGGCGCCCCATCTGCGCTGACGCGTCCCGCAGTCATGCCGCTGCGGGGCGGTTGCGGCGCCGCTCGGCTGACGTTCGCTTGACAATCCTCCGAAAAAGATACGCGCTTGCGGTCCGCACTGTGGTAGTCCGGGGCATGGACATCGGATTTTCATCGAGCGATTTGCTGGTCCGGCTCGATGCGCTCGCGGATGCCGAGCTGGATGTTCTCCCCTTCGGCGTCATCGGAATGAACCCGCAGGGCAATGTTGTTGTCTACAACTCGGCGGAAGCTGCGCTGTCTGGCCTCACGCCCGCGCGGGTCATCGGGCGGCATTTCTTCACGGCGGTCGCCCCCTGCACCAACAACACCCTCGTCGCGCATCCGTTCGAGGCCGAGGCCGTGCTGGATCGCACCCTCGACTACGTCTTCACCCTGCGCATGGCGCCCACCGCCGTGCAGCTTCGGATGTTGAAGCAGCCGGGGGCGGCGCGCATGTACCTGCTGGTGCGGCGCCGGCCTTCGCATGTCGGCTGAACCCGGGACGGACGCGCTCGAGGCGCTGACCGAGTTCCTCTATGTGGCGCCGGTCGGGCTGATGCAGTTCCGCATGGATGGCGCCGTCCAGCTTGCCAATCCGCTCGCCGCGCAATTGCTGATGCCGCTGGCGCCGGCCGGCGATCTTTCCGATGCCTTCTCGGCGCTGTCGCCGCTGGTGCCGGATCTCGCGCGGCATGTGCGGGACTTCACCGGATCATCCGGCATCATCCTCGACCATCTGCGCTGCGAAGTGACGGTCGGCACGCGATCCTCCGTGCTGTCGGTCACCGTGCATCGCATGCACGGCGACACCAATCTGGTGGTGCTGGACGACGTGACCGCGCTGGTCGCACAGGAACGGCAGATCTACGCCGATCGCCAGCGGTTCCGCGCCATCTTCGACAATGTCCGCGACTACGCCATCTACACGGTGGACCCGGAAGGGCGCATCGACGAATGGAACCAGTCGCTGCAGCGCTTCGGCGGCTGGCTGCCGGAGGATGTGACGCAGCGCCCCTTCGACATCTTCTTTGCCGCGGAGGATCGCGGCGCCGGCCGCATGGAAAGCCTGCTGGCCCGCGCCCGCGCCACTGGATCGGTGGAGATCGAGGGGTGGCGCCTGCGCCGCGATGGCAGCCGGCTTTACGCGAACACCGTGCTGACCGCCCTGCCGGATGTGGCGGGCGCGGTGCGCGGCTTCGTCGTGGTGTCGCGCGACATGACCGAACGCAAGCGGATGGAAGATGAGCTCCGCCGCCTGGCCACCACCGATCCGCTGACCGGCGCGCTCAACCGCCGATCCGGCCAGGCATTGCTGACGGAGGCGCTGGCCGCGCCACGGGACGATGGGACGGAGCCGGCGGTGTTGATGCTGGACCTCGACCATTTCAAGGCGATCAACGACCGCCACGGCCATGAGGCCGGGGACCGGGCGCTGTGCCGCCTGGTGGATATCTGCCGGCAGGTGCTGGGCCCGCTTGGCGCCGTGACGCGCTGGGGCGGCGAGGAATTCCTGGTCGTGCTGGCCGCAACGCGGGAGCCTGATGCCCTCGCGCTGGCGGAGACCCTTCGGGAGGAGGTCGCGATGGCGCGGGTCGAGAATCCCGGCGGCAGCATCGTCATGACGGCCAGCATCGGCGTCGCGGTCGGCGGCGCCACGCCGGATGCGCTGGTGCGGCGCGCCGACGCCGCGCTCTATGCCGCCAAGCGCGGCGGGCGGAACCGGGTGGTGCTCGACGCGCGGATTGCGGGGGCCGAGGCGGGCTGAGCCGAAGTCTCACGCGTCCCAGAAAAACGACTCACTTCCATGTGCCGTTAACGAAGTTCCCATTCCTTGGGCTGCATTCTCGCGCCGGGACACGGACCCCCCGGTTCGTCTCGAAACTGATGCAGCCAGGACGGCCGCGCCCCCGCAAGGACGGAGCGCATGGTGCGGGCTCATCCAATTCAGGCTCTCGACAATGGCGAATGGGACCGCGTCTGGGAGGCGTATGATCGCCGACAGGCGGTGCTGGCGCCGCCCGCCGCGACGCTGCCAAAGCGGCCGAACCCCGCCGCGCAGGCGCCGGCAGGCGGCAGGCGACGCGGCCGCAGCATGGCGGGCGCGGTGCTGCTGACGCTGGCACCGTTGCTGGCCGCCCTGTCCTGGGGGTCACCGCCGGTGCTGGCGGCGCTCGAGGTGCATGCCGCGCTGATGGCGCGCGACCCGGCCGCGCTGGCGCCGCATCTCGATGGCGAGCGGGTGCGGCAGGCGGCCGGCGCCGCGCTGGCGGCCGAATTGCAGGCGGCCGAGGCGAAGGTGCCCGGCCGCGCCGCCGGGGCATTCCTCGACCGCATGGCGACCGGCATGCAGGAAAGCTGGGCACAGCCCAGCGCCCTGGCCGAGGTAGCGCGGGCGCGCGGCACCCTGGCCGAGGCCGCGCCGCGCCTGCAGCCGGATGCACTCAACCGCCTGTCGGTTCCCCTGGCCGGACCGCGGCCCATCACCCTGCATCTCAGCCCGACCGAGGGCGGTCTGGTGCCGCGCTGGCAGGTGACGGCCGTGAGCCTGCCTGTCGCCGTGCAGCGCGCCGCGCCGGCGCCGCTGCGGCTCAGCGTGGTGCGGTAGCGGCCGCCAGCCGGATCGCCGCAAGCAGGACCGGCATGTCGCCGATATGGTTGGCCAGGATCAGCACCAGCCGCGCATCGAGCCGGCGCGACGCCGCGGGATCGAGGTCGCGATGCGCCGCCATGAGGGCGGCGAACAGCGCGTCTGGGTCGGCCAGGCGCGGGGTGGTGTCGAGGGTCATGCGGCCCCCGCTTGCACATGGCCCAGGCAGCGCGCCATCGCGGCGGCGATCCCGGCCGGGTCCGGCCGCGTGAAGCGGGCGGCAATGTGCTGATCCGGCCGCACCAGCACCGCACCGCCGCGCGGCACGCCGAAGCGGGCGGCGGCAAGCCCGGCGTGGTCGTGCAGGGCGCCAGGCGCATCCTCCGGGCTGACGAACAGCGTCGGCAGGCCGGGTACGGGCGGGGGGCTCGGCGCATCGAAGACCAGCAGCCGGACATCGCCCGTCAGGTGCCGCAGCAGCCAATCCGGCGCGCCGTCCCGCGCCACCGGCGCATCCGGCGCCGGCGCGCCGGGGGTGGCGGGGCCGGTGCCTTCATCGGGGCCGTTCAGCGGGCTTTCATGCAGCGTCGCCGGGCGTGACAGCCGCCCGGAATTGACCAGACCGCGCGCGAAGGCGTGGTCGCGCGCCAAGTCCAGCACCGCATCGCGATAGGAAGCCGCGGCCGGGCTTTTGGGCGTGATGAAATCGGTGCTGCGGGTGGAGTTCAGGATGTTCTCCTCCGCCGCCGCGATGCGTTCGGCATCGTAGCTGTCGAGCAGCGCGTCCGGCGCCTGCCCGTGCAGCACGGCCGCGAGTTTCCAGGCGAGGTTGTCGGCATCCTGCACCCCGCCATTGCCGCCGCGCGCGCCGAAGGGGCTGACCTGGTGGGCACTGTCGCCCACGAAGATCACGCGCCCATGCCGGAAGCGTTCCAGGCGGCGGCAGCGGAAGGTGTAGACGCTGACCCATTCGAGGTCGAAGGGCAGATCGGGCCCGAGCATCGCCCGCACGCGGGGGATGACGCGATCGGGGTGTTTCTCGGCCTCCGGATCGGCGTCCCAGCCGAGCTGGAAATCGATGCGCCAGACATCATCCGGCTGCTTGTGCAGCAGCACGGATTGGCCGGGGTGGAAGGGCGGGTCGAACCAGAACCAGCGTTCCGTGGGGAACGCGACCTCACCCTTGATGACGACATCGGCGATCAGGAAGCGATCCCGGAACACCTGGCCGAGGAAGGGCAGGCCCAGGCTTTCGCGCACGAAGCTGCGCGCGCCGTCGCAGGCGAGCAGCCAATCGGCGTGCAGCGTGTAGTCGCCCCCTGGCGTGGTCACATGCAGCGTGGCGCCATCGCCCCGCGTCTCGACACCCGTCACCGTGTGGCGCCAGCGCAGATCGACGCCCGCTTCCATGCAGGCCTCCACCAGCCATTGCTCGGCATAATACTGCTGGAGGTTCACGAAGGCCGGGTATTCGTGCCCCTGCTCCGGCAGCAGGTCGAAGCTGTAGGCTTCCTGGTCGCGGTGGAAGACACGCCCGCGCTGCCAGGTGATGCCCTTGGCGAGCATCTTCGGGCCGAGGCCGAGCCGGCCATAGATTTCCAGCGTGCGCTTCGCGAAACAGATGGCGCGCGAGCCGGTGGAGACCGTGTCGTCATCATCCAGCAGCGTCACGCCGATGCCGCGCTGCGAGAGGTCGAGTGCCAGCGTCAGCCCGACCAGACCACCGCCGACCACGACCACGCGGCGGTGCTCGGTGCCGGAGGCGGGGGGTGGGGGGGCGGCGTAGCGCGGGGCGGCGTCGGGGACAGGCATGGCCGGAATGCTATCGCGCACCGGGCGGGGCGGGAGCAAGCGCGGCGCGCCGCCACGATGTGGTTCATCATGGCCGGGCCGTGTCACGGCCACGTGGCACGTCGCCTGACGCGTCTTTCGCGGACACGTGCCGCGCATCCTCAACCACCGGTTTTTCCGCAGCCTGCTGGAGCCGCTTCACCGCGAGCGAAGCTGGTGGAACGGCTCCAACCATTTGTTTTTACGCATTTTCCGAGTCGCCTTGCGAAGCCGTAAGGCTTGAAAATGCTTGAGCCGGCGGTCGGTCTGTGCGCGGGGCCGGCTGTTGGCTGGGTTCGGTCTGTCCACTTGCGCCCACCCTCCCCCTCGGGCATCCCCGCCCCATGCTCGAAGCCATCCACCGCTTCCATGAAGGCGCGGCACTGCCGGACAAGGCAGCGCTCAATATCCATGACGCCGCGGTGCAAGCGCAGATCCGCAAGCTCTATCAGGCCGGCACGCCCTATCACGCCTGGCTCGGCATCTGGCGGCACTTCGCGGGGTGGGAGGGGCTGTTCCTCGATATCGGGGCGAATATGGGCCAGTCCGTCACCAGCTTCGCCCTCGCCAACCCGCGCATGCGCATCTGGACCTTCGAGCCCAACCCGCTTTGCGCCGAGAACATCGCCTTCGCCGCCAGCCTGGTGCCCAACCCCGTCACCATCTTCCTGTGCGGCATCGCCGACACCGACGCCGCCATGCCGCTGCACGTGCCCTGCATCGCCAGCACCCGCAGCTATGGGCCAAGCTCCAACGCCTCGCTGCGCCGGACCGAGCTCGACAAGGCCCATGTGATCAAGCGCCTGCTGAGGGACGAGGCGAACCCCGCCGCGCTGACGGTGGTGGAGGTGCCCGCCATGGTCCGCCGCCTCGACAGCCTGGCCGAGCCGGAAGGGCTCAGCATCGTCAAGATCGACGTCGAGGGCTTCGAACGCCGCGTGCTGGAGGGCATCACCCCCGCGATCCGCCGCCACCGCCCGGTGCTGACGGTGGAGCGCAACAACTGGCCCGAGGTGATGGAGTGGATGCGGCGCGAGGACTACGCCGGCTTCGACTATGACGGCGCCACCGGCACCCTGACGCCGGACCCGCCGAACCGCTCCGGCAAGGTGGTGGACGCCGTGCTGCTCCCGCGGGAGGGCATACCCGGGATTCTGGCCCGCGCGGAGGGCCTGCTCCTTCCTGGCTGGAGCAATAGGCGTTCGGATGGAATCGTCTGACCGCATCCTGCTCCAGGGCGTGCTGTGCTCAATCGGAATGAGCTGCAAAAAAACCGTGCGGCCCGCCGCGCAGCCGACCCATCCCGTGCTTCCACAGCCTGGCAGAGCACGATCCATCCAATCCGGCGGATGCCTGGCTCCACAAGCTTTTGATTATACTGCAACGATTCAGACATGATGATGTCTGCCGATCGGACATCGCGCTCGCCCGATCGAATTCGGAGCCTACCGCGTCGCGGCGTCCAGGAAGCGCAGCAGCGCGGCCAGATCCTCGGCATTGCCGACCGTCTGGACCGGCATCCTGGTGCCGGGTGTCACCAGGTCCGGGCCGCGGGTGAACAAATCCGCCACCGTCTCCGGCGTCCAGGTGATGTCGCCCTGCGCCAACCGGTCGGAATAGGCATAGCCGGGCACGCTGCCCATGCGGCGGCCGAACAGCCGGTGCAGATGCGGCCCGGCCATGTTGCCGCCTTCCTCGGTCAGCGCGTGGCAGGCGCCGCAGGCCCGGAACACCCGCGCGCCATGCGGGTCGAGCCCGGCGGCGGCCGGTGCCTCCGCCTCATGCCCCATGGGTCCTATCGGGCGGCCGGTCGCGGCATCCCACCGCCGCACGCGGCGATCCGCCCCGCCGGTCCAGAGGCTGCCATCGGCGGCGAACACCGCCGACCAGACCGGCAGGCCCGGCCCTTCCAGCCGGTGCCGCGGCCGCAGCGTCGCCGCATCCCACAGCGTGACGGTCCCGCCGAGCGAGCCTGACGCCACCAGCGCGCCATCCGGGCTGGCGGCCAGCGCGATGATCGGCCGGGGGCCGGCCGCAACCTCCCGCACCGTGCCGTCCGCGGCGACCAGCCGGAGGATTCCCTCGGCGCCGCCGGTGGCCAGGCCGCCATCGGGCAGCGCGGCCAGCGTGTTCAGTGGCAGCCCGACGTCCAGCGCCGCGCCACCTTCCGGCCAGAGGCGCAGCGTGCCGTCGAAGCCGACACTGGCCAGGGTGCCGTCCGGCCGGAAGGCGACGGCGTTGACCGGGCCGCGATGGCCTTCCAGCACGCGGGTCGCGCCGGTCGCCAGATCCCACAGCCGCACCGTGCCGTCCCAGCCGGCCGAGGCGAGGTGCCGCCCATCGGGCGAAACCGCGAGGCCGGCAACCGGGGCGGCATGGTCCTCCAGCACGCGGCGCGGGGCGTTGCCCGGCTGCGCGGGCCAGAGGGCCACGCGCCCATCCTCCCCGCTGCTGGCGAAGCCGCCATCCGGCAGGGCGGCCAGCGCGTTCACCGCCCCGGCATGCCAGCGCACCACGGCGCGGGCGCGGCCGGTGCCGATCTGCCACAGGATCATCGACTGGTCGAAGCCGGCGCTGGCCAGCGTGCCGTCGCGCCCGACCGCCAGCGCCCGCACCGGCCCGCCATGCGCGGCGTCCTGCGCGGCAGCCGGGGCGATCAGCAGCAGGAGCAGAAGCAGGGCGCGGGGAAGGGCGCGGGGCAGGGTCATGTCAGCGCGGGCGCAGCACCACCACGGCCGTCACCATGGCCGGCACCACCACATCCTCGGCAACGGCCACCGGCGGCGCCGGCCGGGCGGAATCGCTGCGCGCCATCGCCATCGCCATCGGTCGGGGGGAGGGGCGGTCCCCCGCATCGATCCGCACTTCGCGCAGGCCAACCACCTCCAGGCCGAGTTGCGCGGCGACCGCGCGGGCGCGGCGTTGCAGCGCATCCAGCGCCAGGCGGCTCGCTTCCTCCCGCGCGGTGCGGGCGGCGTCCCGTGTCAGGCCGAAGGCGATGCCGGCGGTGACCAGGCCCTGCTGCTGCAATTGGCCGACCAGCTCCAGCAGGCGGGCGGGGTCGGGGCCGCGCAGGGTCAGGCCCTGGCTGGCCTGCCAGGCGCGGTTCTCATCGGTGCGGCCGGTCCAGTAGCCGCCGGTGGCCACCTCGATGCCCGGCACCGCCTGGGCGCGCGCCACGGCAGCGCCGATCGCGCGGTTCACCGCGTCCTGCGCGCCGGCGGCGCTGCCGGCGCGGGCCTCGGCGCGGAGATTGGCGACGATCTCATCAGGGGCGCGGGTGATCTCGGCGGTTTCGCCGAGATGCAGGATGGTCTCGGCGAGGCCAGGGGGTGGGGCATGCGGCGGCGTCTGCGCCGCCGCAGGCAGGGCAAGCATGGCGAGCGGCAGCATCAGCAAAGCGCGGCGCATCGGCGTTCTCCTCGGTTGCCGCCATCCTACCAGAAGCTGGGGGGCGGAAATTATGGCAGGCGAAAATCCGCAGGGCGGTTGACGTGTGCGCGCTGCGGACAGCACGCTGCCCGGGTCAGAGCCCCCCGGAGATCCTCATGCGCCGCGTCCCGCTCGCCCTCGCCACGCTGCTTGGCGCAACCCTGGCCGCGGCCGCGCCGCTGCACGCCAAAAGCTTCACCTGGGCCTACAATGCCGATGTGGTGACGCTGGACCCGCACAGCTCCAACAACACCTTCACCAACACCTTCCTCGGCAACGTGTATGAGGCGCTGGTCCGCCACAACGACAAGATCGAGCTGGAGCCCGCCCTGGCCGAGCGCTGGGAACGCACCAGCCCGACCGTCTGGCGCTTCCACCTCCGCCGCGGCGTGACCTTCCACAATGGCGAGGCCTTCGACGCCGACGACGTGCTGTTCACCCTGGCGCGGGTGACCGCGCCGACGTCGATGACACGCGGGCAGGTCGCGGCGGTGAAGGAGATGCGGAAGGTCGACAGCCACACGATCGACATCGAGACGCACCGCCCCTTCCCGATCCTGCTGGCCAGCCTGACGCAGTTCTTCATCATGGACGAAGGTTGGAGCCGCGCGAACAACGCGGCCCAGCCGGCCAATCTCTCGCAGCAGGTGGAAAGCGGTGCCACGCGCGTCGCCAACGGCACCGGCCCGTTCCGCATCACGGCGCGCAGCCCCGATGAGCGCACCGTGATGGAGCCCTTCGCCAACTGGTGGGACCGGCCGGTCCACAACCTGACGCGGGTGACCTTCCAGCCGATCCGCAGCCCGGCGACGCGCACCGCCAGCCTGCTGTCGGGTGCCATCGACGCCAATGTGGAAGTGCCGCTGCAGGACATTCCCCGCCTGTTGCAGGACAACCGCGTGCAGATCGTCGAGGGGCCGGAACTGCGCACCATCTATCTCGGCTTCGACCATGAACGCGACCAGTTGCTGTATTCCGACGTGCAGGGCCGCAACCCGCTGAAGGACCGCCGCGTGCGGGAGGCGATCTACCGCGCGATCGACGTGAATTCGCTGGTGCGCAACGTGATGCGCGGCAAGGCCTGGCCCGCCGGCATGATGGTCAGCCCCTTCCTGACCGGCGCGCCGCAGGACCTGAATGACCGCCTGCCCTACGACCCGGACAGCGCGCGCCGCCTGCTGGCCGAGGCCGGCTACCCCAACGGGTTCAGCGTCGGCATCGTCTGCCCGAACGACCGCTACGTGAACGATGAACGCACCTGCCAGGCCGTCGCCGCCATGTTGTCTCGAGTTGGCATCCGGCTCCAGCTGCAGTCTGAGCCAACAGCTGTGTGGTCGCGGCGGACGGCCAACCGCGATTTCTCGATGTTCATGCTGGGCCATGCCGGCCTGCCGCTGGCGGATTCCTACGCCACGCTGCACCAGGCGCTGCGCAGCCAGGTCGGACCCAATGGCGGCCTGAACTATGGCCGCTGGAGCAATGCGGCCTTCGATGCGCTGGTGGTGCGGATCGAGGAAGCGGCGGATGAGACGCAGCGCCGCGCGCTGATCCGCGAGGCGCTGGCGATCGAGCGCGCCGAGATCGCGCATGTGCCGCTGTTCCAGCAGCCGATCGCCTGGGCGTCCCGCCGTGGCATCGACATGCGCCAGGGCCCGGACAACCGGCTGCGCCTGTGGCTGGTGAAAGTAGATTGAGTCTGTTGATGCCCTCAAACGCCGGGCGGCCGCATCCGCGGCCTTGGCTTCGTCACGCGCATGCGTGCTATCGCACGACGCACCGGCCGCGGACCGCATTCCGGGACCCCATACACGTTGCGCTGCAACGTGTATGGGAACCCGTCGCGGCCTCGGCGTGCGCGAAATGGCGCACGCCGCCTTCCTGACAGGAATACGGAATGACCGACCTCATCATCCAGCACGGCGTCGTCATCACCATGGACGAGACGCGGCGCGTGCTGCCGGATGGCGCTGTCGCCGTCCAGGACGGCCGCATCGTCGCGGTGGGTCCGAGCGACGAAGTGCTGGCCGCGCATCCGAATCCCACGCAGGTGATCGATGCGCGCGGCAAGGCCGTGCTGCCCGGGCTGATCGACGGCCACGCCCATGCCGGGCACGGGCTGGTCAAGACCATGGGCAACAATGACAGCGCCGCCTGGTCGGAAGCCTGCCGGATCATCTACACCCTGGCCTCACCGCCGAGCTTCTGGCGGGCGGAAGCGGCACTGGCGGCGTTCGAGCGGCTGCGCTTCGGCGTCACCACCGGCGTGTCGCTGCTGGGCGGCGGCGACAGTATCGGCCGCGTCGATCACCCGGCCTTCACCGACGCGCATTGCGAAGCCGTGCGCGATGTCGGCACGCGCAGCATCGTGGTTCTCGGCCCGACGCGCCCGCCCTTCCCGCGCCCCTATGTCGGGCCGGATGGCGTGGAACGCCCGGTCAGCTTCGAACAGCAGCTCGAGACGATCGAGGCTGGCCTCGCGAACTGGCACGGCCGCGATGGCATCCGCATCGCCACCCTGATGCCGGTCTACCGGGACGCGAAGCACGACCCGCTCCGCGTCAAGCAGATCGAGCAGCAGGGCACCGCCGTGCGCGATGTCGGGCGCAAATACGGCGCGGCGTTCCACCAGGACGGCCATCGCGGCGGCAGCATCGAGATGGCGGACCGCATGTTCGGCCTGCTCGGCCCCGATGCCTGGCTCAGCCACTGCACGGAGCTGACGGATGCCGATATCGACACGCTGGTCCGCACCGGCGCCAGCGTGGTGCACAACCCCTCCGCCATCGCCGCCGTGCGCGGCTATTGCCCGGCGCCGCGCATGATGGAAGCCGGCATCACCGTGATGATCGGCTCGGACGCGACGGCGCCCGATCGCAGCGGCGACATGTTCCGCCACATGTTCCAGTGCATCCGCTACCACCAGCGCCATTTCCGCGACGAGGGCGTGATGCCGCCGGGCAAGGCGCTGGAGATGGTGACGATCGACGCGGCGCGCGGCCTCGGCCTCGCGCAGGAGATCGGCAGCCTGGAAGTCGGCAAGCTGGCCGATGTCATCACGGTGGATCTCAGCGCGCCGCACATGGTGCCGGCGAACATGCCGGTGGCACGGATCGTTTACTTCGCGAACGGCCATGACGTGAAGGAGGTCGTCGTCGGCGGCCGCGTGCTGCTGCAGGGCGGCAATGCGCCGCATCTGGATGCGACCGCCATCGCGACGGCGGCGTGGCGGGAAGCGGATGCGATGCTGGATCGCGCCAAGCTTCGGCACATGATCGCCGAGGATCCAGGCTGGGGCCTGACGCGGCGCTGAACGCCGCGCAACACGAGGGAGGAAGAAACATGCAAAGAAGGTCATTCCTGTTGGCGGGCGGCGCCGCCGCGTTCCCCATCGCAGCACTCGGGCAAGGCTGGCCGACGCGCCCCGTGCGCCTCGTGGTCCCGGATGCGCCGGGTGGCGGCAACGACATTACCGCCCGCGTCTTCGCGCATCATCTGGAAGCCGCCCTCGGCCAGCCCGTGCCGGTGGAGAACCGTGCCGGCGCCGGCGGGCGCATCGGCGTGGAGAACGCCTTCCGCTCGCCGGGCGACGGCGCCACGCTGCTGCTCGGCAATGCGGGGTCGAACGGGATCAACGCGGCGCTGTATCGCGACCTTCCCTATGACCTCGAGACCAGCTTCGTCCCGATCTCCCTGCTGGTCACCGGCCCCAACGCGCTGGTGGTCAATCCGCGCGCCTTCCCCGTGACCAGCGTGGCTGAGCTGATCGCCGCGATCCGCGCCAAGCCGCCGGGCCACTACAACTACGCGACCGCCGGCGCCGGCAGCTCCGCGCATTTCTCGGCCGAGCTGTTCAAATCCATGACCGGCACCGATCTGATCCACGTGCCCTATCGCGGCGCGGCGGGCATGGCGCAGGCGGTGGTGGGCGGCGACGCGCCCTTCCTGATCGCCAACATGGTCAATGTGCTGCCCTTCGTGCGCCGCGGCGAATTGCGCATGCTGGCGGTGACCAGCCTGGAACGCTGGCCCGACACGCCCGATGTGCCGACCCTGCACGAAAGCGGCCTGGCTGGGTATGAGACCATCGCCTGGAACGGCCTGTTCGGCCCACCAGGCCTGCCGGATGCGGTGGTGGCGCGGCTCGTGCCGGAATTGCAGCGCATCGGCCGCCTGCCGGATGTGATCGACCGCATCAAGCTGCTCGGCGGCCGTATCGTCACCAGCGAACCGGCGGTGCTGGCGGCGCGGGTGCGCGCCGATATCGCCAAGTGGCGCGACCTGGCGGCGCGGGCGGGCATCCGGATCGATTCGTGATCATCCAGTCGGTCGCCTATCGCGGCATCGCCGTTACCCCCAAGACCAATTGGGGCTTCCTGGAAGTGCGCACCGAGGACGGGCGCACGGGGCTCGGCGAATGCACCCTGGCCAACCAGGAAGCGCTGATGGCGGCCGAGGTCGCGCGGCTGGATGGTGCCTTGAGGGGGCAGGATGCGCGCAACCGCAACCGCGCCGCACGGCTGCTGCCGCATGCGCCGGGGGGGCTTGTCGCCGCCACGGCGCTGTCCGCGCTGGAACAGGCGCTGTGCGACCTGGCCGGGCAGGCGCAGGGCATTGCCCTGCACGCGCTGCTGGGCGGCGCGCTGCACGACCCCGTGCGGCTCTACGCCAACATCAACCGCGGCACCGATCCGCGCACGCCGGACGGCTTTGCCGACGCCGCCGGCCGTGCCGTCGCGGCCGGATTCCAGGCGGTGAAACTCGCCCCCTTCGAGCCGCTGATGTGGGAGGACGGCGCCAGCCCCGCCAACCGCGCCGCCTATGCCGAGGGGCTTGCGCGCATCGAGGCGGTGCGGCACGCGGTCGGCCCCGATGTCGCGCTGATGGTGGATGCGCATTGGCGTTTCTCCCCAGGCGGCGCCGCCGCGCTGGTGCGCGATGTGGCGCGGCTCGACCTGTTCTGGCTGGAATGCCCGGTGGCCGAGGCGAACCGGCGCGAGATCGCACGCATCCGCGGGCTGGCGAATGACCGGGGCATGCGCCTCGCGGGCGCGGAATCGCTGGTGGGCCTCGGCGCCTACGCCCGGGTGATCGAGGCCGGCTGCTACGATGTGCTGATGCCGGACGTGAAGCACGCAGGCGGCCTCGTGGAAATCCAGCGCATCGCGGCCCTGGCCCAGACGGCGGGGATCGAGGTGGCGCCGCACAACCCGACCGGCCCGGTCTGCCACGCGCATTCCGTGCATCTGTGCGCGACGCTGCCCAATTTCCTCTGGCTGGAGGTGCAATTCGGGGAGACCGAGGCGTTCTTCACCCTGGTGGAAGGCGCCAGCCTGCGTTTTCGGGACGGCGTGGCGTCGCTGCCGCAGCGGCCGGGGCTCGGTGTCCGGCTGGCCCCCGGCCCGCACACGCCCTGGATCGCGCAGCCGAAGCCCTGGCTGGACCCCCGGTTGGGATGATCCCGGGCTGGATTTCCTTCACCCTGGTCGCCGCGCTGTTCCAGACCTGGCGCACGGCGCAGCAGCAGAAGCTGCGCGGCCAGCTTTCGGTGAATGCCGCCGGCGTGGTGCGCTACCTCTATGGCGTGCCAGTCGGGCTCGCGCTGGTCGGGCTGTATCTCGCGGCCTTCGGCGGGGATTTGCCGGCGCTGTCGCCCGGTGTGCTCGGCCTGTGCCTCGCCGGCGGCCTCGCGCAGATTCTCGGCACCAACCTGCTGATCATGGCCTTCGGCTACCGCAACTTCGCGGTCGGCACCGCCTATTCCAAGACCGAGGCCCTGCAGGCCGCCATCGTCGGCACGCTGCTGCTCGGTGAGCATCTGAGCCTGCTGTCCTGGGCCGGCATCGCGATCGGCGTGGCGGGCTTGCTGTACCTGTCGCTGGCCGGCCGCGTGGGCGAGACACCGGCGGCGTTGCTGCGGGGCCTTGCCCAGCCGGCGGCGCTGTGCGGCATCGGCTCGGGCTTCTGCTTCGGCGCATCCGGCAATTTCTTCCGCGCGGCCAACCACGCGACGCCGGGCGACGACCCGGTGTTCAAGGCGCTGGTGATCCTGGTGGTGGTCAACATGATGCAGACCCTGGTGCAGGGCGCCTGGGTGGCCTGGCGGGAACCGGCGCAAATCCGCGCCGTCTTCGCCACCTGGCGGTCCTCGGCGCAGGTCGGCGCGCTGTCGGCCTGCGGCTCGGCCTGCTGGTTCTCGGCCTTCGCGCTGTCCCCCGTGGCCATGGTGCGCGCGGTGGGGCAGGTGGAAATCCTGTTCACGCTCGGCTTCAGCCGGTTCTACCTGAAGGAACGCGCGAAACGATCCGATGTGGTGGGGGCGCTGGTGCTGGTTGCGGGCGTGGTGCTGGTCCTGGCGGGGGCCTGACGCGCGGCCCCCGGTTCCGCTATAGCCCCGCCCATGGACACCCACGCCCCCGCGGGCCCACCCGCGCCCGATGCGCGCTATGCCTATGACGCCGCCCGCCCGGAACACCTGAAGCGGGCGCTGGGCGACCTTGCGCTTGGCTTCTCGCGCTGGCGGCTCGCCTGGGCGCTGGCCTGGCTCGATATCCGCAACCGCTACCGCGGCAGCGTGCTCGGCCCGTTCTGGCTGACGCTGTCCACCGGCACCATGCTGCTCGGCCTCGGCCTGCTGTATTCCACGCTGTTCCGCTTCAATCTGCGCGAATACCTGCCGCACCTCGCGGTGTCGCTGGTGATGTGGAATTTGATTGCGCAGATCATCAACGAAGCCACCACCAGCCTGATCACCAGCGAGGGCATCATCAGGCAGATGCCGCTGCCCTACACGGTGCATGCGCTGCGCTGCGTGATGCGCAACACGCTGGTCGCCGCGCACAACCTGCCGCTGATCATCCTGGTGTTCCTGGCCACGGGGTGGCTGCCGGGGCCGGAGGCGGCGCTGCTGGCGGCGGGCCTGCTGATCCTGGCGGTGAACGCCTTTGCCGCCACGCTGCTGCTCGGCATGATTTGCGCCCGCTTCCGCGATATCGGGCCGATCGTCGCCTCCGTCATGCAGCTGGCCTTCTTCATGACCCCGGTGCTGTGGAAGCCCGCGCTTCTGCCCGCGAACCTACAGCCGCTGCTGCTGCTCAACCCCTTCTACTGCATGCTGGAGACGGTGCGCGGCCCGCTGGTGGAGGGTGGCGGCAGCCTCGGCGTATGGGCGGCGGCGCTCGGCTACACGGCGGTGCTGCTCGGCCTCGCCTTCGCCTTCTTCGTCCGCTTCCGCGGGCGCGTGGCCTATTGGGTGTAGCGGTGGCGCAGATCCTGGCCGAGCGGCTGACCCTCGAGTTTCCCTTCTACCACATGGGCGCGCGGTCGCTGAAGAAGCGGCTGCTGGGCAATGCGAGGCTGCACACGGATGCGTCGAACCGCGTGGTGGTGACGGCGCTGCGCGACATGAGCTTCCGCGTGGGCAGCGGCGAACGCGTGGCGCTGGTCGGGCCCAACGGCGCCGGCAAAACGACGCTGCTGCGCACGCTGGCCGGCGTCTATGAACCGGCCGGCGGCAAGCTGACGCTGGAGGGGCGCGTGGGCTCGCTGATCGACGTGATGGCGGGCATGGACCCCGACAGCACGGGGCGGGAGAACATCAAGCTGCGCGGCCTCTATCGCGGCATGAGCGATGCCGAGTGCGAGACGCTGGCCGACCAGGTCGGCGAATTCTCCGCACTCGGCGAATTCCTCGATGTGCCGATCCGCGCCTATTCCGCCGGCATGGGCGTGCGCCTCGCCTTCGCGATGGCCACCGCGATCCAGCCCGACGTGCTGCTGATGGATGAATGGTTCCTCGCCGGCGACGCGAATTTCATCCAGCGGGCGGAGGAACGGCTGTCCCGCCTGGTCGGGCAGGCGGACATCCTGGTGATCGCGACGCACGACATGGGCGTGGTGCGGCGCTGGTGCACCCGCGCCATTCGCCTGGAGAACGGCGCCATCACCGCCGATGGCCCGGTGGCCGAGGTGCTGGGCCCGGCCTGACCCGCCGCGAAATCCATCGACAGGTCCGGCGCGGCTTGCCATCCTGGGTTGTGAGAGCCCCTCGCCGGGGCTGAGACTCCTGCACCCCGGAGACCCGCCATGGTCGAGCTCAGCGTGAACGGTGTCGTGCGGCGCGTGGAGGTGGAGGCGGACACGCCCCTGCTCTGGGTGCTGCGGGACACGCTCGACATGGTCGGCACGAAGTATGGCTGCGGCATCGCGCAATGCGGCGCCTGCACCGTGCTGGTCGATGGCGTCGCGACGCGCGCCTGCCAGACGCCGGTGGAGAGCATCGCCGGCCGGCAGGTGACCACGATCGAGGCGATCGAGGCCGACCCGGTGGGCGCCAGGCTGGTTGCCGCCTGGGTGGCGCTGGATGTGCCGCAATGCGGCTATTGCCAGTCCGGCCAGTTGATGGCCGCGACCGCGCTGCTCAAGGACACGCCGCGCCCGACCGAGGCCGACATCCAGGCCGCGATGTCGAATCTGTGCCGCTGCGGCACCTACAACGCGATCGCCGCCGGCATTCGCCAGGCGGCGGGCCTGGCCTGAGGGGGACGCCGCCATGACCCAGCTCGACCAGGCCCTCGCCGCCGCGCTCGACGCCGGCGCCACCGTCAACCTCTCGCGCCGCGGCGCGCTGCTGGCCGGTTTCGCCGGCGGATTGGCTCTGGCGGTCGGCATCCCGACGCGGGCACCGCGCGCGCAATCCATGGGCGGTGTCGCCCATGCGCGGAAGGTGGCCTCCTACCTGACCATCCGGCCCGATGGCCGCATCCAGCTGCAAAACCCCTTCGCGGAGGGCGGGCAGGGCATCCACACCGCCGTCGCGCAGATCGTGGCGGAGGAGCTGGACGCCGACCTCGCCAGTTTCGACGTGATGGTCGCCCCGGCGGGGGCCGACTACCAGGTGTTGTTCAACGGCACGCGGCGCGTGACCGGCGGCAGCTTCTCGATCCGCAACACCTACGACCATTTCCGGCTGCTGGGCGCCACCGCGCGAGCCATGCTGGTGCAGGCGGCGGCCGAGCGGCTCGCGCTGCCGGCCGCCGACCTCACCACCGAGCCCGGCTTCGTGGTGCATGCGGCGAGTGGCCGCCGCATCCCCTATGGCGAATTGGCGCTGGCCGCCGCGGCGCTGCCGGTACCGGCCGATGCCCAGGTCAAGACCGGCCCGATGCGGCTGATCGGGAAAGCGGCCAAGCGGCTCGATGCTCGGGACAAATCGACCGGCCGCGCGCGCTACGGCATCGACATGCGCGTGGAGGGCATGTTGCAGGCCGCCGTGGTGCATGCGCCCCGCAGCGGCGCCGAACCGGCCGCCGTGCTGAACGAAGCCGCGCTGCGCGCCATGCCCGGCGTGCATTCCGTGCACCTGTTGCCCGGCGCTGTCGCGGTGGTCGCCGACAGTTTCTGGCGCGCCCGCCGCGCCGTGGAAGCCGCGCAGGTATCCTGGCAGGCGCTCGGCGACCGGCCCGTGGTGGCGGAGGATTTTTCGTCCGCCGGCATGCTGGCGACGCTGCGTGCGCAGGGTGATGCGCTGGGCAACCCTTCGGCCGATTCGCGCGGCGACGCCATCGCCGCGCTGCGCCGCGCCGCGAAGGTGGTGACGGCCGATTTCGATGCGCCCTACCTGGCCCACGCGCAGCTCGAACCGCCCTCGGCCACGGTGCAGTTCCACGCCGATGGCACGCTGGATGTCTGGACGCCGAACCAGGCGCCGGAAGCCTTCCAGGGCATCGCCGCGCGGGAAGCCGGGATCGAACCCGCGCGCGTGCGCATCCACACGCCGCTGCTTGGCGGCTTCTTCGGGCGCCACTTCACCTATGGCGCCTACCACCCGATGAACCAGGCCATCCGCCTGGCGCGCGCGGTGGAGCGCCCGGTGAAGGTGATCTGGACGCGGGAGGAGGAATTCGCCCGTGACGCCTATCGCCCGCTGGCCTTCGCGCGGCTGCGCGCAGGGCTCGATGCCGAGGGCCGGATCATGGCCTTCCAGGCGACGGTGCCGGGCGAAGGCCCCGTTGCCAAGCATTTCGGCACCGCCCGCATGGGCACGCCGCCCGTGGATACCAGTGCGATCGAGGGCATCGCCGGCAAGCCATACGATATCGCGGACCGCTTCGTGGACTGGGTGCATGTGCCGCATCCGGTCAATATCGGCTTCTGGCGGTCCGTCGGCCATTCGATGAACGACTTCTTCTACGAGGCCTTCCTGGACGAGGTGGCGGAGGCCGCCGGCGCCGATCCGCTGGAGTTCCGCCGCAAGCATTTGGCGCACAGCCCGCGGCATCTCGCGTTGCTGGATGCCGTGATGGATTTGTCCGGTGGCTGGCGGCGCGGCCCCTATGCGGCGCCGGACGGCACGCGCCGCGCCCGCGGCCTCGCCATGGCCTCCCCCTTCGGCAGCGAGGTCGCGACAGTGGCCGAGGTCTCGCTGAACGCGGGCGAGGTCGTGGTGCACGATCTGTTCGTGGCGATCGACCCGGGCCGCATCGTGAACCCGGCGATCATCGCCGCACAGGTGGAAAGTGCCGCCTGCATCGGTCTGTCCTCGGCGGCGTTCGAGGAGGTGGTGTTCGAAGGCGGGCGCGCGGTGCAGCGCAACTACGACACCTACCGCATCCTGGCGCGTGCCGAGATGCCGCGCGTGCATGTGCGCATCGTGGAAAGCGGCGCGCCGATGGGCGGCGTGGGCGAGCCCGGCACGCCGGGCGTGCCGCCGGCCGTCGCCAATGCCGTGGCCGCCCTGACCGGCCGCCGCGTCCGCAGCCTGCCCTTCGCGAAGCAGCGCTTCGAGAGCTGAGCGGGGGCTTCACCCGCTTCATCGGCAAGCACCGGCACGCCCTGTTGCTTGCGCATATCCGGCCGCCACGCGCCGGGGCCGGATGGTCGCGACGGGCTTCCCTATGCGGGGCCCCGGCTGGTGGATCTGGCGGTCGCCTGCCGCGGTGCTCGTGCTGGTCAGCCTGCTGGTCGCGCTGGCGGCGCCGGCGCGCGATGGCGATGCGCGCTGATCCCGGCGCCACCGAACCGTCATCCCAGCGTCACAGGTTGCGTTTATTGTCGCGGCGTTGCGGAGAGCCGATGGAATGCCCGATCAGATCACGGACGACACCGAACGCTCATGGCTCGAGCTCGAGCTCGAGGATGATTTCGACGAGGAACTGGAGCAGGAGATCGACGATGCGCGCATCCCTGCGGCCCTGCGGGCGCTGCGGGATACGCGCAAGAAGACCGCGCTCGACCGGGGCCTGTATTTTCGCGAATTGCTGCGCTTGCAGAGCGAACTGGTGAAGCTGCAGGACTGGGTCGGCCACAAGGGGCTGAAACTGGTCGTGCTGTTCGAAGGCCGCGACAGCGCCGGCAAGGGCGGCGTGATCAAGCGCATCACGCAGCGCGTCAACCCGCGCACCTGCCGCGTGGTCGCGCTGCCCGCGCCATCCGATCGCGAACGCACGCAATGGTATTTCCAGCGCTACGTGCCGCATCTGCCCGCCGCCGGCGAGATCGTGCTGTTCGACCGCAGCTGGTACAACCGCGCCGGCGTCGAGCGCGTGATGGGCTTCGCCGACGACCGCCAGGTGGAGGATTTCTTTCGCGACGTGCCGGAGTTCGAACGCATGCTCGTGCGCTCCGGCATCCTGCTGGTGAAATACTGGTTCTCGATCACCGACCAGGAACAGCAGCTGCGCTTCCTGATGCGCATCCACGACCCGATCAAGCAGTGGAAGCTCTCGCCGATGGACCTGCAATCGCGCGTGCGCTGGGAACAATACACCAAGGCGAAGGAGGAGATGTTCGAACGCACGAACATCCCCGAGGCGCCCTGGAACATCGTGGAAGGCAACGACAAGAAGCGCGCGCGGCTGAACTGCATCGCGCATCTGCTGGCGCAGGTGCCCTATCAGGAGATCCCGCACGAGCCGATCGCCCTGCCCGATCGCGTGTTCGACCCGAACTACGAACGCCGCACCCTGCCGCCTGAGCTCTACGTGCCGGAACGGTACTGAGCCGCCTCCCCCGGGCCGCGGAGGCGCGGGAAGGGGCCAAGGGAATGGGCCACGCTGCGCGGAGGTGGCGCGTGAGGCCCGGGGCAGCGGGGCGTTTCAGCCGCCGGCGGAGCGACCCTGCCGAAGCCGCCGCACGACAAGCAGCCGTGCGGCAACCCACCCGGCCAGCGCGGTTCCCGGCAGGATGGCGGCGAGGGGCAGGCCGGTGGCCGAGGCGGCGGCCCAGGCGATGCCCCCGCCCGCGGCCGCGCCGGCAAGGCCCGTGATCGCGGCAACCCGGCCGTGCCGGGCGAGGTGGCGCGCGATGGCGCGGCGATGCGCCGCCCACACCGCTTGCCGTTCCTTGACGGATGCGGCCAGCAACCAGCCCCGGTCCACCACCAGCAGCACATCGCCGATCGGCAGCAGCGTCGTACGCAGCACCACCGCGCCCGCCGGGTCATCCTGCGCCCGCGTCTCCACCTGCCAGGCGTCGGGCGGCATGGCGCTCAGCGCAGGCCGAAGGGCCGGATCAGCCGCAATGCCGCATCCACCAGGTAGCGCCAGGAGGAGAGCGAGACATCCACGGCCGCACGATGCGCCTCCAGCACCGATACGCCCTGGCCCGACGCGTCAAGGCCGCTGCGGAAGCGGGTGACGACATCGCCATCGAGCTGCACCACGGTCTGCGCCACCACCTCCTCGATCCCGATCTCCCACATCTTGCGCAGCTTGGACGTATCGCGGATGTCGAGCGCGGCCATGATCCGGTCCGCCTCCGTCGCATCGTCGAGCAGGTCGATCAGGTCGGCGCGGGAGCACCCTTTTTCCGCCTTGCCGTCCTTCAGTTCGTCCTCCGTCGCGGCCAGGGCCTTGATGAGGCTGCGGAGCTTGTCGCTGCCACCCCCGCTGTCCTCGAGGGTCTTGCTGGCGCGGCGCAGGATGTTCTTCAACGCATCGCAATTGCCGACGATGCGGTCTGCGATCACCGCCTGCGGGCCGCGCCCGCCGGCGCGCTGCATCGCAACGGACGCGCCGCGCGCCGCCCAGCGGATGCGGTCCACCGTGCGCAAGCCGAGCAGCACGGCATCACGCTGGAAGTCGGCCGGGCTGTCCGACAGACTGCGCGCGAGCGGTGCCTTGGCTTCGCTTTCGCGCAGTACGGGCCATGTCGTGTCGGAGCACTCGATATAGGCGTTCACAGGCCAGCCATGGCCGGCAAGGAAGCCGGCATATTCGCGCAACAATTCCAGCGCCGCATGCGGCCAGGGCGGCGTCGGCTCGGCCGTCATCGTGTTCTTCACGATGGTGTTGATCTCGAGCGTCATCAGATCGCGGCCGATGGATTCGAGTCCGCCCGCGACGCTTCGCTTGGTTCGTCGCCAGAAGGCCAGGGCCATGCGCCCGATCCGCCGCCCCGCCCTACGCGCCGCGCGTCTGGTCGCTGCCGCGCGCCGCGACGGTGCGATCGAGCATGCCGTCGCCAAGCTGCTTCACCAGCGCGACCAGCGCCGTGAGGTTCGCGGCGACCGCGGCCTGCGCCGCCGTGACGGTCGCCCCGTGGTCTGCACGAAGCCTGGCCAGCGCAGCATCCTCCTGCAGGAAACCTGGGCTCACCACCACGGTCACGTCGCCGGCGACCAGGTTGACATTGGTCACGATGCAATGGTCGGGCTGCGGAGGCAGCGCCACGTTCGGGGCGTCGAGCGCACCGGTCAGCGTCGGCGCCCCAACTGCCGTCACCACCTGCAAGTTGGCCGCGCTGCGCGCGACCGCGAGCATCATTTCACCAAGCGTCATCGTCCGCCGCTCCTTCGCCCACCACGGGACGGTGCCACATCGGGTCGATGCACGACACGGAAAACCGAACCCTTGCGGAACTGTCACGCCGCTGTTCCAGCGGCAGCCATTTCCAGGCTAAGGTATTTCAGGACTGACCGGCAGGCCGGATTTCGCACGCATGGACGCAACGCCACCCCCCGCCACACACGACATGGGTGGCGCCCCGCGCTTCCGCTGCACGCCGGTGGAGCCGGATGACGACGCACCGCCGGACGCCTTCGGCCAGCGCGTGGACGCGCTGCGGCAATTGCTCGCGCAGCGTGGGCTGATGACGGTGGATGAGCTGCGCCGCGGCATCGAAGCCCTGCCGGAGGCCGAGTATCATGCGCTGAGCTATTATGAACGCTGGCTGCGCGCGATCAGCGGCATCATGGTCGCGAAGGGCGTGGTGGATCCCCACGAGATCGCGCCATGACGCCCGGCGCCGCCGTCCGGGTGAAGGCGGACTACCCCGAGACGCGCTTCCCCTGCCACATCCGCACGCCGCATTACCTGCGTGGCCGGGTGGGCGTGGTGGAACGCCACCTCGGCGACTTCCCGAACCCCGAGGACCTCGCTTTCGCTCGCGCCGCCCCGCGCCGCGCGCTGTTCCATGTGCGCTTCGACCAGCCCACCCTGTGGAACGAGGGCGCGCCCGGCGATGCGGTGGTGGTGGAGATCTTTGAACACTGGCTGGAGCCGGTCTGATGGCATCACCCCCGAGCGCCGAACACCAGGCGTTGCTCGCGCGCTTCGTCGCGGCGCTGGTGGCCCGTGGCGTGGTGACGGAGGCCGAGATCGAGACGCAGATCGCCCGTACCAACCGCGCCAGCCCGGAGATCGGCGCGCGCATGGTCGCCCGCGCCTGGGTGGATCCTGGCTACCGCGCGCTGATGCTGCGCGATGGATCCGCCGCGGCGGAGGCGATGGGCGTGTCCATGGCCGGCATGCCGCCGCTCGGCGTGCTGCCGGACAGCGCCGGCGTGCACCATGTTGTCGTCTGCACGCTGTGTTCCTGCTATCCGCGTGCCGTGCTCGGCTATCCGCCGGGCTGGTTCAAATCCTCGGCCTACCGCGCGCGCATGGTGCGGGAGCCGCGCGCCGTGCTGGCCGAATGGGGCACGGTGCTGCCGGAGGGCGTGGCGCTGCGCGTGGTGGACAGCACGGCCGACTATCGCTGGATGGTGCTGCCCGAACGCCCTGACGGAACGGAAGGTTGGGAGGAGGCGCGGCTGGCTTCCATCGTCACGCGCGACGCGCTGGTGGGCGTCACGCTTCCGCGCGTGTAAGGCCGCGCACCGTGTCGCCATGCGGCACGAGCTCATCGAGGATTTTCGCACTCGACACCACGCCGGGCACGCCGGCGCCGGGATGCGTGCCGGCGCCCACCAGGAACAGGCCGGGCAGATCCTCGCTGCGGTTGTGCGGGCGGAACCAGGCGGATTGGAACAGCTGCGGCTCCAGCGAGAAGGCGGCGCCGTTCATGCTCAGCAACCGGTCGCGGAAATCCTGCGGCGTCAGGATGCGGGAGGTCACCAGCGCCTCGCCGAGGCCCGGCAGCAGCGTGTCTTCCAGGCGCTTCTGGATGGCGGCGCGATAGGGCTCGGCCTCGGTCGCCCAGTCGGTCCCGCTGCCCAGATGCGGCACCGGCGACAGCACGTAGAAACTGTCGCAGCCGGGCGGCGCGAGGTCCGGGTCGGTGGCGCTCGGCCGATGCAGATACAGCGAGAAATCCTTGGCAAGCGTCTTCCGGGTGAAGATGTCGGTCAGCAGTTCGCGATAGCGCGGCCCCAGCACCATCGTGTGGTGATAGACATCCTCGTAGCGTCGGTTTGTGCCAAAGTACCAGACGAACAGCGACATGGAGTAACGCGCGCGCTTCACCTTCGCGTCCGTCCAGCGGCGGCGCTTATGCTCCGACAGCAGCTTCGCATAGGTCCAGCCGACATCGGCGTTGGACACCACGATATCGGCGGCGATCGTCTCGCCGGATGCGAGGCGCACACCGGAGGCCCGGCCCTTCGCGACCGTGATCTGCGCAACCTCCGCATTGCAGCGAATGCTGCCACCAGTATGCGCGATCAGCTTGCCAAAACCCTGCACCAGCGCGCCCATGCCGCCCATGGCGTAGTGCACGCCATGCAGTCGTTCGAGATGCGCGATCAGGCAGTAATAGGCCGTGGTGGTCAGCGGATTGCCGCCGATCAGCAGCGGATGGAAGCTGAAGGCGATGCGCAGCTTGTCGTTGCGGAAATAGTCGCCGACCTTGCCGAACACCGTGCGGTAGCCTTGCAGCCGGATCATGTCCGGCACCGCGGCCAGCAAGGTGCCCAGGCTGTGGAAGGGCTGGTCCGCCAGCTTCTTGAAGGCGATGTCGAAGATGCTTTCGCTGTCGCGGATGAAGCGGTCGAAGCCGGCCACGTCTTCCGGCGCGATGCGCGCCACTTCCGCGCGCATGGCGTCCAGATCGGCGGAGCAGGACATGGTCGTGCCGTCGTCGAAGCGGATGCGATAGAACGGGTCCATGCGCCGCAGATCGATGTCATCCGCCATGCGGCGGCCGCACAGCGTCCAGAGGTCTTGCAGCAGATAGGGCGCGGTGATGATGGTGGGGCCGGCATCGAAGGTGAAGCCGTCCTGCCGATACACATAGGCGCGGCCACCCGGCGCATCCAGCTTCTCGACCACCGTCACGCGCCAGCCGCGCGCGCCCAGCCGGATGGCGGCGGCAAGCCCGCCGAAGCCGGAGCCGATGACCACGGCGTGCGGGCGAGGGTCGGGCGCGGGCTGGTTCATGTCCATGTCAGAAAAGCCCCAGGGTCAGCAGCGTCAGCGCGACATAGCGCGACGTCTTGGCGATCGCGACAAGCGCCACGAACACCCAAAGTTTTTCGCGCAGCACGCCAGCCATCACCGTCAGCGCATCGCCGAAGACCGGCGCCCAGGACAGCAGCAGCGACCAGCGGCCGAAGCGCGCATGCCAGCGCGTGGCGCGCGCCATCTGTGCGGATGTGGCGGGAAACCAGCGTCGGTCCTGGAAGCGCAGCAGCTGCCGGCCGAGCCACCAATTCACCACGCTGCCCGCGGTGTTCGCGACGGAGGCGACCAGCACCAGCAGCCAGGCCGGCGTCTCGCCCAGCAGCAACAGCCCGATGAACAGCGGCTCCGACGGCACGGGCAAAAGCGTGGCCGCGCCGAAGGCGGTCGCCGCCAATCCGCCGAGTTCCAGGATGCTCGCCACCGGCAGAGGCATAGCGACAAAAAGCAAAGGCCGGAACGCCCCCTTCAGGGTGTCCGGCCATCGCGTTCTGCGGCGCGCGCACCCCGCCCGACGGTATCCGTCGGGCGGGCCAGCGCGTCACCGCGGCTGCAGCTCCGCGCGGCGGGCCACCGGTGTCGCGGCGATCAGGCCGAGCTCCGGATAGTCCCGCAGCATCTGCGCGCCATAGAGCGGCTTGTTGGCGCCCTGGTGGCAGGTGGTGCAGTTGGTCTTGAGCGCGTCACCAGCAGCGCCGAGGCGCGGCATGTCCGGGCCCTCCGCCGGGCCACGCGGGTTGGCAACCCACAGCGGCGTCAGCGGCACGATGTAGTCGTTGTTGATCTGCCGCACCATGCGGATCCCGTGCCAGGCCGGCAGGCGCGGCGGCGGGCTTTGCGCCCAGGAGGAGAAGGCGCGGCTGTTGTGGCAGTAGGTGCAGTTCACGCCGAGGCTGTCCGACATGTGCATCATTAGCGCGTAGGTCCATTCGGCCCGCGGCGTGTCATGCGTGGTGGTGCCCGGCATGGAGCGCGTGCCGAGGTTGCGGATCTCATGGTCGTTCAGCAGGAACGGCGTAAAGGGATCGCGCGGCAGCGACGACAGCGCCGTCACTTCGGACGCCAGGTTCTGCCCGGTATGACCGGCCATGCCCGTGCGGTTCTCGACCAGCGTGCCCCAGACATTGCCCGGAACCGGCTGGCCGCGGTGGCAGGTATAGCAGGTGACGCCCGTCGCCTGGACGTGCGAGGTCCATTCGACGTTGATGGTGCGCGTCATCGACAGCATCCGCCGCGCCACGACCTTCGTGTAGACCTCGTCGGAGGCCATGTTCTCGGGGTTGTGGCAGTAGTTGCAGCCCTGGTCGGGCGACACCCAGGCGGTCATCGCCTGCATGATCCGGCCGAACTGCTCGATCGAGAGGTCGCCGAGAAGCTGCACATTCTCGTAGATCTCGGAGGCCTTCTCGCCGCTCGGGTCGGCGGCCTCGGGGGCCTCCGGCACCTGGTTGGCGGCGAGGCTGACGCGGCGCAGGCGGGGGTTCACCACCTGCTGCATCGCCGTGCCGCGGAAGCCCTGCTGGCTGGTCACCACCGGGGGCCGTTCGAAGGTGAACAGCACCACGGCCAGCGCGAGGGCCCCTGCGAAGGCCAGACCCAGTTTCGCGGTCAGGCTCATCGGGTTGCTCCTTGCGTCAGGGCGGGATCAGCGAGCGGCGCCCAGAGTTGCGGGTAGGCAGGCGCGAAGTTGCGGTCCACCGCCCAGAGGTACCAATTGTCCACGACCGTGCCTGTCAGAAGGATGCCGATTCCGCCCGTGATTGGCGTGAGAATGGCGAACCACCAGGCCCAGCGATGGATGCTCTCGAAGCTGGCATTGAAGCCCATGCACCAACGCCAGTACAGGCCACCACGTTCGGCCGCCGTGCCGCGATCGAGCACCAGCTCGATCTCACGCTCACCGCCATAGCGGCCGAGTGCCAGGATGGTGGCACCATGCATGGCGAACAGCAGGGTGGAGCCATAGAGGAACACGATCGAAAGCGCGTGGAACGGGTTGTAGAACAGATTGCCGTAGCGGATGGAGAAGGCGGCGGTCCAATCCAGGTGCGGGAAGATGCCGAAAGGCACCGCCTCACTCCAGGAGCCCATGAAGATCGGGCGGATGAAGCCGAGCACCAGGTACAGCCAGATGGCGGCGGCGAAGGCCCAGGCGACATGCGTGCCCATGCCGAGCTGCCGTGCGCGGCGATAGGTGCGCACCCACCAGAGCAGGATCGAGAGCGTAAGGCAGAAGCCGGCCGCGACCCACCAGCCGCCTTCACGCAGCGGCGGCACGCGCAGCCCGTATTCGGCACGCGGCGGCTCCAGCGCCAGCCAGAACAGCTGGCGGACGAATTCCGCGACGTTCCAGTTCACCTGGGCCAGCATGTTGAAGCCGATGATCTCGAAGGCGAGGACGCCGAAGATGATCGACAGGATGCCAAGCTGGCCGAGATAGATCGGGCCGACCTGCGCGTCGCCGAAGCGGCCGAACAGGTGGACGAAGCGGGTGCCGCCTTCGCGGGCCAGATCGCCGGCGGGAAGCGGGACACCGGGGTAGGCAGGTCCGCGGACCTGCACCCTGGTGAAGATATTCTGGTATTCGATCATCGTGCCGTTCCCCTCTCGCTCAATTCGCCCAGATCGGCAGGTTGAGCCACCAGCCCCACCATTCGGGCCAGCCGCGCGTCCAGAAGGGCCCGCTGATCACGATGCACACCGCGCTCCAAAACCCGGCGGACAAGGCCAGGAACAGGCCGAGGCGATGGATGCCGAGCGTGCCGATCGAATAGCCGATGAAGTCGCGGAAGAAGGTGTTCTCGTGCTCCGCGGTCTTGACCGGCTCGCCCTTCGGCGGATTCAACGCAGACAGCACCAGGCCGCCATGCATCGACAGCGCCAGCACCGTGGTGAAGAAGAACGTCACCGCCAGCATGTGCGCCGGATTGTAATGGAAGTGCAGGTGCTGGTAGCCGACATTCGACACCCAATCGAGGTGCGACCAGATGCCATAGGGGAAGCCGTGCCCCCAGGCGCCCATCAGCACGGGCCGGATGACCACCAGCGTGATGTAGGCGAAGACGGCGACGCTGTAGGCGATGGGGATGTGATAGCCCATGCCGAGCTTGCGCGCGATTTCCGCCTGGCGCAGCGCCCAACTCACGAAGGCGCCGATGGCGCAGACCGTGATCACCTGCCACAGCCCGCCTTCGCGCATCGGCGCAAGGCGTAGCCCGTAGGAGAGATCAGGCGGCGCGATGTTGATGAGCCAGGGGTTGAAGGTTCCCTGGATCGCGGCGCCGGCGAAGATCATCGCCGTGCCGAGCAGCGTGAAGAACGCCGTCGTTACCCCGAAGAAGCCGATCCAGAATGGCCCGATCCAGAAGTCAAACAGGTCGCCGCCAACCAGCGTGCCCCCCTTGACCCTGTACTTGCCTTCGAAAGTCAGCATCGCCATCTGTTGATGCTCCTGTCCATGCGGGGCGTACTGCCCGCTGCCCGTGCCGTCGTCCTCGACAGCGAGCGAGGCTCGCTGTGCCGCAGCAGCCCCGCATCCATGGGATGCGGAAGCTGCACTGCGGGATCAGTTATCCTCGCCCGCCATCGCGGAGCGACGCCCACTCCGTTTCGTGGAGCGACGCCCGCTTTATGTCGCGGAGCGACACTGGCGCGTTGCCGCCTATCGACCGACGGGCTGACCCGGCGTGAAGGTCGGCGTCGCGGCGCACCAGCCCCAATGGTCGCAGTAGCGCGGGGAGCTCAGCACCACGAGGTGCAGGATCGCCGCGATCAGGACCACGCCGACCATCGCCAGGAACAGCGACCGGCGGGGATCAACCACCATCCAAATCTTATGCATTTTTCTTCTCCTCAGATTGTCATCGGATCCAGGCCGCGCGCCGTGGCAACGCGGCCCGGCATCGGCTCAGAAGAAGCGCCAATCCGGCGGGACCACGGAGTTGCCGTACACCAACGGCCTCCAGAGCCACGTCAGGATGTGCGCGCCCATCGAAGCGAACACGGAGAACGCCCAGCCCTGAATCAACAGGCTGTGGATCTCGCGAGCCTCGCCTTCGGTCAGGCCGGTCTTGGAACCTTCGGCCATGTCATGACCTCCAACTGGCGGCAGGGCTTGAAGCCGAGCTGCCGTTACCGCGCTGAGCCCGCGCGGCAGGGTGCGGCATGGCGGGAAACCGCCAGGGCCGACTCGTCACCCGACGCGGTGCGGCAAAAGCCACACCCCGGCGGGAGGCGAGATCGGAAGGGAGCGAAGGGGTCGTCACGCGACGCCCTCCGCGACTTGAACAACCAGCGGACCCAGCGTGGCCTCGACCCTGGCTGCAGTGATGCGCGGCTCCCCAGCCCCGCGTGCCGAGTGTTCCACGCGTTCCCGCAGGCGCTTGGCCGCGGAAATGCGCAGGATGAAAGGTTCGCCCTCGACATGGCGATCGAGCAGCGCGACCGCGTCATCGTCCCACGGCTCCGCGACGCGCACCGGCGTCGGGTCCACCTGGTCGAGATCGGTGCCGAGCGGCAGGATGAAGAACAACGCGTCGAACAGCGCGTTGCAGTATTCCTGCACGATGTAGGTCGCACCGGCATAGCCCATGAAGGGCGTGCCGGTGGCGCGGCGGATGATGGCACCCGGGAAGCTCGCCGGGATGTACATGGCGCGGGACTTCAGCTCGGCCGCATACATGCGTTCGTTGTAGCTGCCGAACAGCACCAGCGGCGGCGAGGTTTTCATGGCGTTCCGCACGGCGGCGTTGTCGGGCTTCTCGCCCGCCAGGCGGCTGAAGGCGAAGGCGCAGGGCACGCCCATTTCCTCGCCGAGGAAACGCTGCAGGCCGCGCGCATAGGTGTCGGTCGCGACCACCGCGAAGGACGCACTCGCGAAGAAATCCTGCGTGACGCTGCGCCAGAGGTCCCAGATCGGCTTGATCGTGGTGTGCTTCTCACGCTCGATGAAGGGCTCGGGATCGAGGCCCGTGAGCTCGCCGAGCTTGCGCAGGAAATTCGTGGTGGCGAACAGGCCGATCGGCGCGCGCAGCCAGGGGCGTTCCAGCTCCTCGCATAGCTTGCGGCCGAATTCGCGATACATGCAGATGTTCACATCCGCATCCGGCAGCTTGGCGATCTCCTCGACATGGCTGCCGAGCGGGAAGACCAGGTTGATCTCGCAGCCGATGCCCTCGACCAGGCGCCGGACCTCGGCAAGGTCGGACGGCATGTTGAAGGTGCCGTAGATGGGGCCGATGATGTTGACGCGCGGCTTCTCGCCGAGCTTCGGGTTGCGCGCGCGCACTTTCTTGCCGCGGGCGCCGAATTCGGTCCACAGCCACATGATGGCGCGGTCCGCGGCCTGCCACTGGTCTTCGTCGATGGTGCGGCAGATGAAGCGCTGGAGGTTGCTGCCCTGCGGTGTCACGCCACCACCGATCATCTCGGCGATGCTGCCGGTGACGACCACGGCGGGCAGGTCGGCGTCCTGCGTCGATGCGGCGCGGCGCATTGAATCCTCGGTGCCGTTCTTGCTGAGCGAATCCTCATCGAGGCCGGTCACGCAGACGGGCAGCTCATGCGGCGGCAGCGCATCGGTGTAGTGCAGCACGGCGGTGACGGGCAGGTTCTCGCAGCCCACCGGGCCGTCGATCACCACGCGCAATCCGCGCACGGCGGAGAAGGCGTAGATCGCACCCCAATAGCCGCCGGCCCGGTCGTGATCGAGGACGAGCATCGTCAGACCGTGCCCCCGGCTTGCACGGCGATGAGCCGGCGACGGATTTTTCGCGCTGGCCAGCAGGCTGGCGCAGCCGATGCTGGTTGCATCGGCAAGCCAGCCGACGCCGCCAGGGCGGAAAAAATGAGCCGGATCGCGCCGATGCTGGCCGGGGGCATGGTCATGTCCCCACCGCTTCTTCGGACTTCGCCTTGGCGGCACGCAGCTTGCGCTGGCGGTCGCGGAAGCCCGGCGGATCGACCGGCTTTTCCCGAAAACCGTAGCCCGCGCCATCCGGCGTGCCCACGCCTTCGAAGAAGCTGACCATGCGGCCGAACCGCTCGCGCCCCTTGGTCTGCGCGGCGACAATCGCGGCCATCGAGCCTGCGCCGGCGGGGCCGAACAGCGGGCGGGCGGAGATCATGTTGGTGAAATACAGCGCGGGGATGCCGAGCTCCTTCGCCTTCTGCACCAGCGGCGTGGTGCCGAGGGCGAGGTCGGGCTTCACCTCCCGCATCGCCGCCATGTCCTGCTCGAGGCTCGCGCGATACTGCACATGCGTGCCGCGCGCTTCCAGCCATTCACGATCGGCATCCGACCATTCGGTGCGCGGGCAGGCCGTGCCAACGTAAGGCACTTCAGCACCGGCCTCGCTCAGCAGACGCGCCACCAGAAGCTCGCTCCCTTCGTAGCCGGAGACGGTGATGCGCGCATTGATGGGTGCCGCCGCCATCGCGGCCTTGATCGCCGGCAGGGCGCGTTGCTTGGCCGCTTCCACCTGGCTGTCGGCAATGCCCGCCGCGCGGCCCACGGATTCCAGCCAGGCGGCCGTGCCGTCATGCCCGACCGGGCCGGAGCCCACCACAGGCCGGCCGGCGGCGCGGAATTCGCGGATGCTGGCGGTGTAGAAGGGATGCACCGCGGCCGCGACTTCGCAGTCGAGAGCGGCGTAGAGGTCGCGCCATTCGCGCGCCGGCGTCTGCGGGGCGACGGTCAGGCCCATCGGGGCGAGCATCGCGCCGACACCCATCGGATCGGCCGGGAACAATTCGCCGATCAGCGCCACGCTGCGCGCGCCATCCACCATGTTGCGCGGACGCGCGACGGGGCCCGACTCGGCCTCATTGCGGGCGTAGCGCAGCATGGCACCGGCCAGCACATCCTTCGCTTCCGCATGCGTCGGCACGCCGAAGCCGGGCACGTCGATGCCGATGATGCGCACGCCATCGATCTGCTTCGGCAGAAGGTCGAGCGGAACGCCGGAGGCTGTCGGCACACAGAGGTTGATGATGACGACCGCGTCGTAGTCTTCCGGCTTGGCGGTGGCGTGCACCGCGTCCCGGATATCCTCGAACAGCTTGCCGGTGACCAGCGTCTCGGAGTTGAAGGGCACATAGCCCACCGTCCGCCGCGCGCCATAGAAATGGCTGGTGAAGGTCAACCCGTACACGCAGCAGGCGCTGCCCGACAGGATCGTCGCCGTGCGCCGCATGCGCAGGCCCACGCGCAGGGACCCGAAGGCCGGGCACATGGATTGTGGCTGGTCATGCGGGCCGCGCGGATAATTCTTCGTCAGCTCATCCATCACGAGGGACTTGCCGGCGGCGCGCGCGGCGGCCTCCAACGTCTCGCGGCCTCCGTGGCAGCCGGGTGCGTCGCTCATCGCTCAGGCGCCCTCATAGACCACTTCGAGGGACGGCTTGTTGAGCACCTCGGCGCCGCACATGTCTTCCATCGTCGCGGGGTCGAGCACGACGCCGCGGCCGACCGCATCGCCCTTGAACAGGTTCAGCAGGTTTTCGTGCGTCAGCGGATAGGGACGCATCGGCGGGGCGCCGGCGACTTGCAGGGCAAGTTCCTCGAAGACGCTGGCCCATTGGCCGCCGGGGATCCCGACGATCTCGTAGTTCGCGGACTTCCGGCGAATGTCGTCATCGGCGGGAATGGCGGCCAGCACCGGGATACCGACGGCCTTCGCAAAGGCATGCGCCTCGCCGGTGCCGTCATCCTTGTTGATGACCATGCCGGCCACGCCGACATTGCCGCCGAGCTTCTTGAAGTACTCGACCGCCGAGCAGACGTTGTTCGCCACATACAGCGATTGCAGGTCGTTCGATCCGACCACGATCACCTTCTGGCACATGTCGCGGGCGATCGGCAGGCCGAAGCCGCCGCAGACCACGTCGCCCAGGAAGTCGAGCAGGACGTAGTCGAAATCCCACTGGTGGAAGCCGAGCTTCTCCAGCAATTCGAAGCCGTGGATGATGCCGCGCCCGCCGCAGCCGCGGCCGACTTCCGGGCCGCCGAGCTCCATCGCGAACACGCCGTCGCGCTTGAAGCAGACATCGCCGATCTTCACCGCCTCACCGGCCGCCTTCTTCTTGGAAGACGTCTCGATGATCGTCGGCACGGACCGGCCGCCGAACAGCAGGCTGGTGGTGTCGGATTTCGGATCGCAGCCGATCAGCAGCACGCGCTTGCCCTGCTGCGCCATCATGTAGGACAGGTTCGCCAGCGTGAACGACTTGCCGATGCCGCCCTTGCCGTAGATGGCGATGATCTGCGTCTCTTTCTTCACCGGCTCCGTGCTCACCGCATCCGGCTCCTGCGCGGCTTCGGCGCGCAGCGCGTCCGCCATGCTGGCTTGGGCGGAGTTGGACGCCTGGATCGCGGTCACTTCGTTCACTGCGCTGTTCCCCAGTCGATGACCATTTTCAGGCACGCCGCATCCGAGAAGGCGGTGCGGTAGGCGTCTTCGGCCGCGTCCGGCGCACGGTGGTGCGTCACCAGGCCATCGAGCGCGAGGCGCCCGGCGGCCAGATGCTCGCGCACCGCGATCAGATCCGGTTCCTTGAATTCGGTTGCGATGCGCAGCCGCGCCTCGCGCATGAAGGCCGGCGGAAAGGCGAAGGACAGCGGCGCGGCGTAGAAGCCGGCGAGGATGATCTCGCCCGCCGGCGCCAGCCGCGCGATCAGCGCATCCAGCATGCCGCCATCGCCGCTGACTTCGCAGATGCTGCGGTAGTCGCGGCGCGGATCGTCTTCCGCACGGATCACTTGGTAGCCGCGCGCACCGCCGAAGCGGTCGGGGTTCCTCTCCCACACGGTGGGGGCGGGCGCGCCGGCGGCGATGACCAGGCGGGCGATCAGCCGGCCAAGCACACCGTGCCCCACGATCAACTCGGGCGGCGCATGATGGGCTGCGCCCGGCGGGGCAATCGCGTGCTGCGCCGTCGCGGCCAGCGCCACCAGCACGCCATCCACGCCGAGGTCGCGGTCGATCGGCAGGACGCGGGCGGCGGGCACGACCAGGCGCGACGCGGCGCCGCCGAACAGGCCACGCACCGGCACGCCGGCGCGGTCGCCGAAGCAGCGGGCGCCAGGGACGAAGACGTGGTCGCCGATGCTGCGCCCCGAACGCGCACCGGCCTGCGTTACGGTGCCGATGGATTCGTAGCCGGGCACCAAGGGGTAGCCCATGCCCGGGAAGGGCGGCATGCGACCGGTGAACAACAGGCGCTCGGTCCCGGTGCTGATGCCCGAGAAGGCCACGTCCACGACCACGTCCTCATCCCCGGCGGGGATCAGGTCGAGTCGGCAGAGTGCCAAGGTCCCGGGCGCTTCCAGAACGACAGCGACAGTGTCCACGTGGCCTCCCCTCATCTTCTTCGATCGTCAGCCTAGCCTGACAGTAAAATCTGTCAAGCTGAATTGACACGCGGTCAGCAGATGATTGTCAGGCTCACGCGACATCGGCGACCACCACCCGTGTCAGCAGCGGCGTGCCGGTCGGCAGCAGGCGCGGCCGGGCGAAGCCGGCATCGGTCAGCATGGCCGAAAGCTCGTCGGGCCGGCGCGGGCGGCCGCTGCCCATGGCGAGCAGGTAGAAGCCGAAATAGGCCTCGCCCATCGGCTCGGCGCCCGCCGTGCCTGCCATCGGTTCGGCGATCAGCACGCGGCCGCCCGGCGGCAGCGCGGCGCGGGCGGCGCGCAGCAGGCCGGCCACCACGGAATCGTCGTGGTCGTGCAGCACCCGCACAAAGGTGACGAGGTCGGCGCCCCTGGGCAGCGGATCGGCGGCGAAATCGCCGCCCGTCGCCACGGCCCGGGCAGCCAGGCCCAGGCGGGCGAAACGGGCGCGCGCGCGCTCCGCCACGGCCGGCAGGTCGAACAGCATCAGCTGCAGCGCCGGCGCGCGGGGTGCCACGGCCGCCAGGAACGCGCCCTCACCACCGCCGACGTCCAGCACGGCGCGATGGCGCCGAAAATCATAGGCGGCCAGCACTTCCTCGGCGACCATCGGCTGGCTGGCGGCCATCAGCGCCGAGTAGTCGGCAACGCGCTCGGCCGCGACTTCGGCCGGCATCTCGGCGCCCGCATAGGCCCAATAGCCGGACAGCGCATTGCCGCCGCGGTCGCGCCGCAGCAGGCCCACGGGGTCGGCCAGATCCGCGTAGAGCAAACGGTGGTGCTCCACCATCGCCGCGATGCCGGGGTTGCCGACCATCGCCGCGCCAAGCTGCCCGAGCGCCCAGCGCCCATCATCCCGCCGCGCCAGCAGATCGAGCGAGGCGGCGGCGCCCAGCAGCCGCTCGGCGGCCTCCACCGGCAGGTCGAGCCGCGCGGCCAGCGCCGCGGTCGGAAGCGGGCCCGCCTCATGCAGCAGATCGAAAAGGCGCAGCCGCACGCAGGCGAACAGCACCTGGGAATAGACGAAGCCGGCGCAGAGATCGAACAGCGCGCGGGCGCGTTTGCGCGCCATCGGCCGCGTCAAGGGGAAGCGCGCGGCCCAGGCGCGGAAGGCCGGGCGGGCGGTGATCCCTTCCCGCCACGCCCGCAGCCGATCACGGAGCGAGGCGCCGGGCAGCGGCAAGGCGGCGGGGGCGGCCATGCGCCTAGAGCGCGAGCTTGGCAGGCAACAGCCGGCCAGCCTCGGCCAGGATCAACCCGCGCAGCAAGGCCTGCCCCCGGCATTCCGGAATCGACGCCACGGCGGCTTCCGCCAGCATCTTCAGGCGCGCCACGGCGCCATCGAGGCCCAATTGCAGCACGGCGCTCGGCCGGCCCAGCGCCTTGTCGACGCCGACCGGCTTGCCGAGCGTCGCCTCATCATCGACAGCGTCGCGAAGGTCGTCCGCCACCTGGTATGCCTCGCCGAGCGTCTCGCCCAGCGCCCGCCAGAGTTCGGGCTCGGCATGGCCGGCAGCGGCGGCGCCGGAAATCGTCGCGGCGGCGAACAGCGCGCCGGTCTTCTGGCGGTGGTATTCCGAGAGGTCGGCGCGGGGCTCGCACTCCCAGGCCTGGCCGGCGACGATGCCGAAGGGCACGCCCACGCCATCGCCCACCGCGATGATCACCTGGCCGAGGCGGTCCGGCGCGCAGGGCGCGGCGCGCGCCAGGGTCTGGAAAGCCAGCACGATCAGCGCATCGCCGGACAGCACGGCCAGCGGCTCGCCATAGGCGCGGTGGACGCTGGGCTTGCCGCGGCGCGTCTCGGCATTGTCGAAGGCCGGCATGTCGTCATGCACCAGGCTCGCGCAGTGCAGCAGTTCGATCGCGGCGGCGGCGGCGGAAGACAGCGCCGGCTTGTCATCGCCGCAGGCGGCTGCGACGGCGAGGGTCAGGCGCGGGCGGATGCGCCCGCCCTTCGGGAACACTGCATGCCGCATCGCTTCGGCCAGGCGCGGCGGCGCGCCGGTCGCTTCCGCGCAGAGCACGGCATCGGCGAGCGTGCTCTCGATCCGGGTCGAGGTATCCATGGAGCCTCCCGCAGACGCCGGAAGCGTCAGTGTTTGTTGTCACTCCATATGTCAGGCTGAATTGACAGTCGCGTCAATGGGAAATTGCGGACCGCGCGGCGCGACCGGCGGCGCGCTCTTGGTCGGGCCAGCGGGCAGACGGGTCCCACCGCGCCGTCGTTCAGTGATCTTTTGATGAAGTCAGGCGCCGTAAACCTTCCGCTGACCCGAGCCACTTGTGGTTGCCAGCTTGTGGCGCGATGGTTTCATTCCGACTTCAGCGAATTAGGGTTCCGGGGGGCGAAGGCAGGGATGGAGACGGTGCGTGTTGTTGCTCGCATTGCGGGCGGAAGCCTTGGCAGCGTCGCAGAGGCAGAAGCGGCTGTCGCACCTCTCGCGGCATTGTTTTTGGCTCCAGCGGTCCCCTTTGCCGCCCGTCACATTGCGCGGCGGGCGCGGCGCAACCCGCCTCCGGCCTATCGCGTCTTCCCGCGGCTTGGCCTGGTGCTCGGAACGGTGCCTGGCGACAACCTCGCCGTGCTGCATCAAAGCCCCCTCGTCGCCGCCGTGGAAAGCATTGCGGATGGAGGCCCGTCGCTGATCCAGCCCGTCGAGACCCATCGGACGCACTACCCCGTGGCGTCCGGCTGGGGCGCCGAGGCACTCAACGTCCCGCCCCTCTGGAGAAAGGGGCTGAGCGGCAAGGGTGTCGTCGTCGGGCACCTCGATACCGGGATCGACGCCACACATCAGGCGCTCCGTCGTCGGCTCGCCGGCTTCGCGCGCTACGATCTCGATGGCCGGCACGATCGTCGCGCTGAGCCGCGCGACAGCGATGGCGATGGCCACGGCACCCATACGGCAGGCATCATCGTGGGCGAGGTCACGAGCAAGGGAATCATCGGCATCGCGCCCGGAGCCCTATTGGCCAGCGCCGAGGTCATCGAGGGCGGCGACGTGGTGACGCGCGTCCTTCAGGGGCTGGAATGGATGCTCGGGCAGCGCGTATCCATCATCAACATGTCGCTCGGCCTTGCCGGCTTCCGCGGCGCCTTCCTGGCTGCCATCCAGGCCTTGGACGACGCAGGCATTCTCACTGTCGCCGCGATCGGCAATGAGGGCCCGGGGAAAAGCAGAAGCCCCGGAAACTACCGCGGCGTCATTTCCGTTGGCGCCATCGACCAGGCACGGCAGGTTGCCGATTTTTCGGGCCACGCGAGTATCGCCCATGATCCGCCGGCATGGGATGTGCCGACGCTCGTCGCGCCTGGCGTCGATATTGTGTCCGCTGTGCAGAATGGCGGCTATGCCAGCATGAACGGCACGTCCATGGCGGCGCCGCACATTGCCGGTCTCGCCGCATTGCTCAAGGAGGCAGTCCCGACTGCAACGGCGGCCCAGCTGCGCGACGCGATCATCGCATCCTGCCGCCCCGTCGCCGCAGCGCCGCCCGCAAGGTATGGGGCGGGACTTCCGGATGCGGACAACGCGCTTGCGCATCTTCAGGCGACCGGCCTTGCCCCAAAGCCCTGAGTTGCCGGGACTCATGCAGCTACACCGAATTGTCATTGGATTCAGGCGGTCTATCCAGCATGATAGAGATTCTTCGATGTGATTTCGTCCCCACCCCGGGCGATTCGGTCGGAGCCAGCATCACCATGGAGCGGTCATCATGCGCGGTGTGACATCGAGGCCCGGGCACGGCGGGTCAGCGCCGGCAGAGGCAACCAGGCCCGGAGCCCCCAAGGCATCCGCCCGCCTGCACGTTTTCCTGGATGCCTCCGTCAGCCGCGACGACCTCACTGACGCTGCAGCCCGGATCATCGCCGACATCGCGCATCACCTTCCGGAAGGCACCGTGCTCCCGAAGCTGGTCTCGGTGTCCCAGCTGGGGCGGTCGCTCCTGCTCGAAGGGGAGCCCGAAGCACTGGCGTTGGCCGCAGCACTGCCGCATGTGGTGGATACTGCTGGCACCGACCTCCAGGATGTGATGCCGAAGCCGACCTCCCGGCGCATGGCCGGCTGATCTGCACGCCCGCGCTGCCGCCTGAGGCGGGCGCCATGGCATCCGCGGTCAGCGACTGATCGCCGCGCCCTCATCCTGCTGCGCAAGGCGGTCAAACACCGCGACAGCCCAGGCGATACGGTCCGCAAGGCGCCTCGATTCGCCGGGATGGTCGCGAAAGGCGGGGGAAGCGGCCACCGCCTCCACCAGGAAGGCCGTCGCCGGCAGCGGGGGCGCGGCACGGCGGGGCCGGCGCGCGGCCACCATTGTGACGCTCTGCGCCATCAGCCAGGCCTTGCGCCGCAGCGGCACCACGGCACGGTGCGACACGCTGTCGAGCCCCTGGCGTTCCACCGCGCGGCCGATTTCGGCATAGACGCGCCGCGCGGCGGCGATGCCGGCGCGGCAATCCATCGGCAGCAGGGCGATGCCTGCCTCGCCACGCAGATAATGCGCATCGGCCACGCGCAGCAGCCGCGCGACGACGCGGCCGAGCGCCGGGGTGAAGGCGGGCGCGGCAAGGAAGGCATCGGCGTCGATCCCTTCCTCCGCTAGCCAATCCAGCGGCAGATAGAGCCGCCCCATCCGCGCATCGGCGCCGACATCGCGCGCGATGTTGGTGAGCTGCATCGCAACCCCAAGGTCGCAGGCGCGCGCATGCGCGGCCGGATCGCGCACGCCCATCAGCAGCGTCATCATCGCGCCGACGGTCGCGGCCACGCGCGCGGCGTAATCCTCCAGCGCGGCGATATCCTGGTAGCGCCGCCCCTCGCCATCCCAGGCGAAGCCTTCCAGCAGCGCGGCGGGCAAGGCGCGCGGGATGGCATAGAGGCGCACCACCTGCGCGAAAGCGCGGTCCGCCACATGCTCCTGCGGGCGCCCGGCGTAGATGTCGTCCAGGCGCCGCAGCAGGCGGCGCAGCGGTTCCGGCCCGCCCTCGCCCTCATCGATTTCGTCATCGGCGACGCGGCAGAAGGCATAGAGCGCCGCCGCGGGCTCCGCGACACGGCGCGGCAGCAGCATCGATGCGGCACGGAAGGTCTTGGACCCGCCCGCCAGCATGCGGCGGCAGGTGGCAAGATCGGCAGCCGCAAGGGTGGGTATCACGAGGCCACATCCGGTCGGTTTACATTCGGAGCGTAAACCAGACTGGACACATCTGGCGAGGCCGAAAGCATGCTGCGGCGCGGCAAGTGCGCTCAGCCGGCTTCCTCGCGCAGCAGCGCGGCGATCCGCGCAGGGTCTTCCTCATGCGCCAGGTGGCCGAGCAAATTGAGCTTCTGGATGCGCGCCTTCGGCAGGCGGGCCCGCACGCGCTCTGCCTGCGCCGGCGGCACCGCGCGGTCATTCGCGCCGACCACCAGCAGCAATTCGGGCGCGAGGCGCGGCAGGTCGCGCAGCAGCGGCATCAAATCCCAATTCGCCATCATGTTCAGCGCCGCGCCGAGATGCCCGCTGTGGCGGAACAGCCGCGCGTAGAAATCCACGCCGCGCGCATCGATGCGGCTGCCGGTGTCGGTCAGCAGGCGTTCCGCGACGTTGCGATTCTGCGCGCGCCAGGCGAACAGGCTCGGCACGAAGGGGAGGCCGACCAGCAGCTTCGCCGTCTTGCTGAAGAACGCCGCGTTGCGTTCGCCGAGCGGCTGCAGCGCGCCGTTCAAACTCACGATGCTGCGCGGCGCGATGCGGCCATCCAGCGCCATGCGCAGCAGCACCGCCGCACCCGCCGAATGCCCGGCGGCGAGCACCGGCTGCAGGCCCAGCACATCGAGCAGGTCGCCCACCGCTTCCGCCATGGCGGGCAGCGAAAGGCGGGATGCGGGCGGTGCGCTGGTAAATGCGTGGCCGGGCAGGTCGGGCACCACCACCGTGAAGTCGGGCGCCAGCAGCGGCGCGAGGTCGCGGAAGGAATGCGTGCCGGCGGCGGTGCCATGCAGCAGCAGCAGCACCGGCCCCGCACCCATCACCTGCACATGCCAGCGCAGCCCGCCGGCGGCCACGAACCGGCTGGCGGCGCGGTTCGGCCAGTCGCGGCCATCGGTGTCCCAGTTCGGGCGTTCGGCCATCTAGCCTGTCCGCGTCTCGGCAACCGCAGCGGACAGGCGCTGGCTGTCGGCGGAGGGCAGCGGCAGGTAGCGCGCGCCCATCGCCTGCGCGAGTGCGCGCCCGAAGGCGGTGGCGCGCGGCGCGGTATCCACCAGCAGCGCGGGCACGCCGGAAAGGCGCAGCGCCGCGCCGGCGGCCATCGCATCCGCCTCAGCGCGCGGCCGCCCCTGCGCACCATCCCGGGCGATGTTGGCGCGGCCATCGGTCAGCAGCACCACCAGCGGCGTGCGGCCACGGCGGCGCTGTTCCTCGGCCAGCGTCAGCGCGGCGTCGATCCCCGAGGCCAGCGGCGTGGCGCCACCGCCGGGAAGGCCAGCGAGGCTGCGCTTCGCACGCACCAGCGAATTGGTCGGCGGCAGCAGGATTTCCGCGGCACTGCCGCGGAACGCCACCACCGCCACCTGGTCGCGCCGCACATAGCAATCGGCCAGCAGCAGCTCCACCGCGCCCTTCGCCTCGGCCAGGCGGTTCAGCGCGGCGGAGCCGGAGGCATCGACGGCGAAGATCGCGGTGGTCTCGGTGTGCTGCTGGAACCGCTTCACGCGGATATCGTCGCGCTGCACATGGATCAGCGGCCCCTTGGCACCGGGCTTCGCCGCGCGCCGCAGCCTTTGCCAGGGCGCCGCCGCGCGCAGCGTATCGACCAGCGCCAGCCGCGCCGCCCCGCGCAGCACGCCGGGCCGCGTCCCGATCGGCCGGCCGCGATTGACCGAGCGCCGCAGTTCACCGGCGCGGCCCGCCGTCGTGGCGCTGCGGCGCGCGGCCTCTCGCGCTTCGGCGCCAAGGGCCGCCAGCACACCCGCCGGCATGGTCGCGCGCGCGGCCTCCAGGATCAAATCCTGCAACTGGCCGGCATCGGGCGCCGCCTGGGGCGTATCGTCCGGCGGCGCTTCGTCGGGCGGCGGGGGTTCGGGCGGCGGCGGCTCCGGCTCCTGCTGTTCCGGCAGGCGCGTGGCGCGGGGGCCGAGCACGAGGCGCGCGGCCAGCGCCGCGTCGTTGTTGTCCGCGAGGTCGCGCCCGGCCAGCGCGGCCGAAGCGCGCGCCGCCCGCAACGCCATCAGCGGTGGCCGCAGCGACCAGATGCCGAGCGCGAGTGCGGCGCCGCACAGCGCCTCCACCAACGCATCCGGGACCGCGACATGCGGGAGCCGCGCGCGCGCTGCGGCCACCGGCTCCGGCCCCAACGCGCAGGGCGTATCCAGGGTCAGCAGGAAGGCCAGGCGTTCGCGCAGCGGCAGCGGCGTCGCTTCCTCCGGCAGGCCTTCATCGAGGGCCACCATCGCCAGACGCGTCGGCAAGGTCAGCGAAAGCCCATCGCGCTGCACCGACACCATCTGCTGGTCCAGCACGGCGGCGAGCTTCGCGGCAGTATGGGATTCGATGCGCTCCGCCATGGGCAGCAGCACGACGCCGCCATCGGCCTCGGCCAGCACGCCGCGTTCGGCGATCGGGCGGCCCGCGGCCAGTGTGGCGGCGAGGTCGAGCCCGCCGAGCAGCCGGCTGTCGGGCGCGTTCAACGGCAGGCGGCGCCAGGGCGTGCCCGCCGGCAGGGCGGTGCGCAACGCCGCCAGCCAGGCATCGCGCCAAGGGCCGGGGGAGGCGCGCAGAACCGCGCCGCCAAGGCCGACCGGATCCACCGCCAGCAGCGCGACGGCGCGCGCCGCATCTGCGCTCACGGTGTCGCGGGCTCCGGCCCGAACACCTCGTTCACGGCGCGATCGACGCGCGTGGTGGCGACGGCCTCATCGAGGGGGTTGCGGCGCAGCCGGTGGCGCAGCGCGGGCGCCGCGATAGCCCGCAGATGCACGCGCGTGGCCTCCGCATCGCCGCGCAGCGCGGCTTCCGCACGCGCGGCGCGCATCAGCGTGAGCTCGCCGCGCAGCCCATCCGTGCCGAGCGTCATGCACAGGCGCGCCGAATCCTCGAGCATCGCTTCCGGCACCACGATCTTCGGCAACAGGCGGCGCGCAGCCAGAATCTGCCTGCGGATAGCCTGCGCCGCCTTTTCCCAGGCGCGCACGAAGCCGGCCGGGTCACGCTCGAAGGCATCGCGCCGGCGCACCACCTCGATCCGCGTCGGCAAATCGGTCGGCGTGCGGACCTCGACCGACAGGCCGAAGCGATCCAGCAATTGCGGCCGCAATTCGCCTTCTTCCGGATTGCCGGAGCCGATCAGCACGAAGCGCGCAGGGTGGCGGATGGAGATGCCCTCGCGCTCCACCACATTCTCCCCGCTGGCGGCGACATCCAGCAGAAGGTCCACCAGGTGGTCCTCCAGCAGGTTGACCTCATCGATGTAGAGGAAGCCGCGATGCGCACGGGCCAGCAGGCCGGGCTCGAACGCCTTCTCGCCATTCGCCAGCGCGCGTTCGATATCGAGCGCGCCGGCCACGCGATCCTCCGTGGCGCCGAGCGGCAAATCCACCACCGGCACCGGCACGCTGGCGACCTCGACCTTGCCGTCGCGCGGCGGAAAAGGGCTTCGCGGGTCGGAATTGTAGGCGCAGCCGGCCACCACCTTCATCGGCGGCAGCAGCGCCGCAAGGGCGCGCACCGCGGTGGATTTGCCCGTGCCGCGATCGCCGAATACCAGCACGCCGCCCACACTGGGATCGACGGCGGCGATCAGCAGCGCGCGCTTCATCTCATCCTGCGCGACGATCGCCGCGAAGGGAAACACCGGACGCGCGGCCCGCTTTGTCGCGGCGGCCTTCACGCCGGCCGGCGCCGCGTCATCCATGCGCAGCGGCCCGACCGGCAGATCCATCAGGCGGCGCGGCGCAGTTCGAAGCGCGCCCAGATCTGCGCGAGGCTATCGACCAGGTGATCCATATCGGCATCGCTGTGCACGGGGCTCGGCGTGATGCGCAGGCGTTCCGTGCCGCGCGGCACGGTCGGGTAGTTGATCGGCTGGACATAGATTCCGTGTTCATCGAGCAGAAGGTCACTGATCTGTTTGCAGACCACCGGATCATAGACCATCACCGGGACGATGTGGCTGGTGTTGTCGAGATGCGGCACGCCGACCTGGTTGAGGCGCTGGCGGAGCGTCGCGGCGCGCTCATGCAGCCTGTCGCGCTCGACGGTGCTTTCCATCAGATGTTCGATGCTGGCCCGCGCGCCGGCGGCAACGGCCGGGGGCAGCGCGGTGGAGAAGATGAAGCCGCTCGCGAAGCTGCGCACGAAATCGCACATGGCGGCGGTGCCGGCGATATAGCCGCCGATGACGCCGAAAGCCTTGGCGAGCGTGCCTTCGATGACGGTCAGCCGGTGGGATACGCCATCGCGGTCGGTGATGCCGCCGCCGCGGGCGCCATACAGGCCGACGCCATGCACCTCATCGCAATAGGTCATCGCGCCATATTTTTCGGCGATGTCGCAGATGGCGGCGATGGGGGCGATGTCGCCATCCATCGAGTAGACGCTTTCGAAGGCCACGAGCTTCGGGGCGGAGGGGTCGATCTCCGACAGCACGCGTTCCAGATCGGCCAAATCATTGTGGCGGAACATCCGGCGTTCGGCGCGCGAATGGCGCATGCCCTCGATCATCGAGGCGTGGTTCATCTCGTCGGAGACAATGACGCAGCCGGGCATGCGACCCGCGAGCGTGGACAGCGACGCCCAGTTCGACATGTAGCCCGAATTGAACAGCAGCGCGTCCTCGGTCCCGTGCAGCTTGGCCAGCGCGCGTTCCAGCAGGACATGTTCGTGGTTGGTGCCGGAGATGTTGCGCGTGCCGCCGGCGCCGGCGCCGTAGCGATCGAGCGCGGTGTGCATGGCCGTCAGCACCTTCGGATGCTGCCCCATGCCCAGATAGTCGTTGGAGCACCACACGGTCACTTCGCTGGTGCGGCCGTTGCGGTGGCGCGTGGCCTTCGGGAAGGACCCGGCCTGGCGTTCGATATCGGCGAAGACGCGGTATCGGCCTTCACGGCGCAGGCCATCGAGCTGCGACCGGAAAAAGCTTTCGTAGTTCATCGCGATCTCCCCAGGCGTGTTCTTGTCCCGGCGCGAGGGCGGCGCCGGTGGGTGGTTGGCAGGCCAGTCATGCGCCGGACGCGGCGCGTGCCGCTTCGGCAGGCTTGGTGGTGCGCGACGCCAGGCCCCAGCGCCACAGCGCATCGGCCGGCACGGGCATCACCATGAACACGTGCTCCACAACGCCGAGGCACACCAGCGCCGCCAACAGCGTGAAGCCCGTGGCCTCATGCGGCGTGGCCCCGGGTGCCGTCGCCTGCTCGACCAACAGCCAGGTCGCGACGCCGCCCGTCAGCAGGGAGACAGGCAGCAGCGCATTCATGCGGCGCCGGCGGAAGAAACTTTCCAGATAGCGGAGGTGATCCGGCAGGAACGCCTCTGCCAGATTGCGCACACCAAGGTAAACGTTGAGTTTCGCCGATTGCCGCATCGCCCAGAAGGCGATGAAGGTCCAGAAGCCGACCTGGTTCGCGCCATCCCAGGTTGCTGCCGCAACCAGCAGCGCGCCGGCGATGATCGCGAACTCATGCCACAGGATCGCAGCCAGCGCCGCCCGCAGCCGCACCCAGCCGGTGGCACCCTCCGGGCAGGGCGCGCGGCTCGGCCCGGTGATGAGGCCGGTGAGGAAGGCAGTTTCGATCCACGCCCAGACCATCAGGCCGAACATGAAAGCGAGGTAGGCACCCTGCACGGATCGGGCGTCGGCGGTGGCGTGCAGACCTGCGAGCGAGACAACCGCCAGCGCGCTGGCGCCGAGCATGGTCCACCGAAAAGTCTCCCGCCGGAGACCGTCGAGATACATGATCACGCCGGTGCTGAACCACCAGACGATCAGCACGAACAGCGCGGGGATTCCATGCTCGGCCATGATTCTACCAGACCGGCGACAGGCGGGCGTCGTCGGGCAGCGTGTTGCGTCGCGGCGGCAGCAGATACAGCCGCACGAAGGTCGCGGCCGCGGCGGCCGACAGGCCGAGCTGCTTCACGCGGCCCATCACGCCCCCCTGCGCCTTGGCACGCCCCAGCCCTTCCGAGATGCGCAGCATGCGCTGCAGCCCCGGCAGGAAGGCGGGGTGGTCGACATCGAGGGTCGCGGGGAAGACCTGGCGGCAGATTTCCTCGGTGATGCGGAACACCTTCATGTCGTAGTCGGTCGGCGTCATGCCGAGCGCCTTGTGGAATTCCGGCCGCGCATGGTCGCGCACGAACATCGTGGCGAAGACCGCCAGCTGGAAGAAGCGCACCCAATAGACATTGCCGCCCGAGAGCAGCTTCGGGTTCGCGCGCATCATCAGCGCGAAGGCCTCGCCATGGCGGAACTCATCGTTGCACCAATTCTCGAACCACTTGAAGATCGGGTGGAAGCGAAGCTCCGGGTGGCGTTCGAACTGGCGGAAGATGGTGATGTAGCGGGCATAGCCGATCTTCTCGCTGAGGTAGGTCGCGTAGAAGATGAACTTCGGCTGGAAGTAATGGTATTTCTTGGCCTTCGTCAGGAAGCCGAGATCGACGCCGACGCCCACATCCTTCAGCGCGTCGTTGATGAAGCCGGCATGGCGGCTTTCATCGCGCGCCATGACACTGAAGATGTCCTTCATGTCCGGGTTGGTGACGCGCTTCTTGATCTCGGCATACAGCACGCAGCCGCTGAATTCCGCCGTGACGGAGCTGACCAGGAACTCCAGAAGTTCCTTCTGCAGCGGCTCCGGCAGGGCCTTGATGTCGAAGGTGTCGAAATCGGCGTTGCGGGTGAAATGCCCCTTGTTCGGGTCGGCGTTGAACTCCGCCATCATCGCGTCCCACTGCTTGCGCACGGGCTCGATGCTGATCCTGTCCATCGCGTCGAAATCGGTGGTGTAGAAGCGCGGGCTGAGCACTGTCTCGGTCAGCGCCATGCGTGTCGCTTCGCCATCCGCATCCGGCCTTCCGCCGGGGGTCAGGCTGCGCGGCGGGACGGTGGCCTCGTCCAGGATCAACGGTTCCATGCGGCGGCCTCCTTCGGCTCGAAACCCACATGGTACAGTTCGGCGAGTTCGAAGATCGCCACCCATTGTGTCCACATGCGAGTCAGCGCGTTGGCGCGATAGACGGTCGCATGCGTCTCGAAGCTGTAGCGTTCGCCGAAGGCGACGCGGCCGGTCGTGTTGTGCACCAGCACCTCATCGCCGGGGTTGAGATACACACCCTCCGGCACGGCATAGGCGTGGAAGCTGTCCGCCGTCCGCTCGATCTCCACTGTGCACGGCACATCCTCGGTCGCTGTCGTCCCGAAGATGCTCCGGCCCACTCCCCAGTGGCCGTTCATCTCTGATCCTCCGTTGGTGACAGGAAGCGCAGGAAGACCTCGGCATTGGTCTGCCCGAACGCTGCCAACTCCATCTTCGCGCCGGTCGCCGGATCTTCCAAGGTCAACCGCCCATCGGACCAACCCGCGAGGCGAAAAGGCTGCTCCCGCCCGACGCCGGCCATCAGCCGTGTGCGCGCCAGGCCGCGCAGGGCGCCGCGTACGAAGCCGCCCTCACCGGGCGAAACCACGGCGACCTGCCCGCCGGTGCGCGCATCCGTAACCACCACGGCGCCATCGGCACGGTCCGCGAACAGCAATTGCCGCTCGGCCATCGGGGTCAGCGTCTCCCGCGGCATGGTGCCGAAGGGCGACCAGATGGTCAGCGCGAGCGTGGCGCAGATGACAATCGCCGCGGCGGTCATCGGGCCGCGCACGGTGCCCGGGCGGAAGGGAATCCTCGGTGATGACATGGCCTGAGACATGGGTTCTCCCCTCCCCTTGCCTAGGCGATCGCCGGTGCGCCGGCTTGCGCGACCGCCACCCGATCCGGCATTGCCACGGTGGCAACCGGCGCGTCGGCCGCCGCGGCCAGGGCCCGCGCCAGGACCTGCGCCGCCACATCCACATCGGCCAGGGCGCGCAAGGTCGGCTCCGGCCGGCTGATGCGGAAGCTGCGGGTATGCGGCCACACCGCCAGCCAGGCCACGCGGCTCGGCTTGGCCAGCGTCACCGTGATGTCGCCCGTGCCGTCCCGATGCCGCGCCACGCCGGCGCTTTCGATCTGCGTGAAGGGCAGGTTGATCGTCATCGGCAACGCCACCCCGACCCGCAGCACGATGCGGCGGTTGGTGATGGTGTAGATCGAGGTCCGGGCCGACAGCACGGCGAAGCCCGCCAGCAGCCCAATCGGCACCGCGCCGACCAGCAGCATCAGCGCGCCGCCCATCACCGCATCCGCCATCGGCGCGCCATCGGCCGCCAGCGCCGCGCCGCGCAGCACGCCGAGCAGCGCGAAATACACCGCCATGCCGCGCAGATGCAGCGCGCGCCGCGCGATGCCCGCCCAGCCCGGCGTCCCCTGCCACAGGATATGCTCCCCCGGCGGCAGGTGGCCGGGCAGGCCACGCACCGGCTCGCCGTCGTGTTCGTTGATGCCCGGCGGGACGTGACGATGGTTGCTCATGCAAAGGGCTCGCTGCGATCAGGGGTGGCGTAGTAGTGGCCGCCGCCGAAATAGGCCTGGATCTTGTCTTCCTCGAGCAGCGTGATCGTCTCGGGGTGCTTGAGGCCAGGTGCCCCGGCCAGTTGCTCAGCGGTGACGCTGCGCAGCTTGACACGGCCGCTGCCGGAGATGGTGAGGGTGAACATCGGCACCAGCACGCGGCGCCCGCTGCCCATCACCTCGACTTCGAGGTAGCGGAACAGCGCCTCGCTCTTGTCGACCCAGAGATCGACACCCGTGCCGGCGATCTTGCCGTCCAGCGTCACCACCGGCTTGCCGCGCGGATCGGGGTCTTCCTCGGCCTGGTCGTAGCCGGGGGCGGCGCGCAGCGGCACGATCTTCGGCACATTGTCGTCGAAGGTCATGTCCGGCACATCCGCGCGCTCGGCCCAGGCGGCCGCGCCGAGGCCATCCACCATCGGGTTGCCCAGTGGCACGATCGGCGAGCCCGGCTGGCCATCGACACCAACCGCGATGCCCGTCAGGTCGCGCTCCGGCCGATCCTCGCCATGGCCCGGGATCGGGTGTGCCAGCAGGAAGTGCTTCTTCGGCGGCACGCCGGGGAAGCCCTGGATCGGCACGCGCAGCGTGCGGCCCCAGCGGTCGGAGACCAGCGGGTAGCCTTCGCGCTTGCCTTCGCGATGCAGCCACAGCACCAGGACGAAGAAGAGCGCCCAGAACAGATAGAGTGCCCCCAGGGCCAGATCGAATACGGGTGTGCCATTCGCGCCCATGCGTACCTCCACTCGGCCTTCAGTAGCGGCCATTGCCGGCGATGCCGGCCGGGGAAGGACCGGCGATGCCGGCCCCCAGATGCAGCCGCGCCACCCCGGCCGTGCGACGCACGAGCGGGCCGACAACGGCCAAGGTGATGAAAAGCAGGATGATCTCGATCAGATACACGGCGAAGTAGCCGGTTGCGGGATTGCTCAGCGGATCGTCGATCGCGGCGTTCGCACCCAGCACCGTCACGACATCGCGGAAGAAGCCGCCCAGCGCGATCGCCACGCCGGCGGACGTGGCCGTCACCGCGCCCCACACGCCGAGCGCGAGACCGACCTGTTCCGGCGGCGCGGCAGCCATGCACGCGGTCAGCGTCGCATGCCCGAACAGGCCGGCGCCGAACCCCAGCGCGGCGACGCCGCCCATGAAAATCCAGGGCTGCTCCGCCACGCCGGAGAACAGCACGCAGGAAAAGCCGACGATGCCGAACAGCGCGCCATGCGCGGCCACCAGATGCGCGTCGGCGCCGCCTTGCAGGCTTCGCGCCGCGCGCAGAAAGCCGATGACCGCGCCAGCCGCGAGCAGCGCGGACAGGGCCGTCGTTGCGCCGACCGAGAGGCCGAGCACCTGGCCACCGAAGGGCTCCAGCAGCACTTCCTGCATGGCAAAGCCCGCCGTGCCGATGCCCGCGCCGAGCAGGCGCCGCGTCCAGGGGCCGGTGCTGCGCAGGCTGCGGAAGGCTTCGCGGAAGCCGGGTTCCGGCTCATCCCGGCGCGCGGTGCGGCTCGGGTCGCGCGCCTCCTGCTGCCAGACGGCGATGAAGTTCAACACCAGCGTGAGCGCGGCCGCGCCCTGCACCACTTGGATGAGGCGGAGCTGGCTGAAATCCGCCAGCAGCGCGCCGAACACCAGGCCCGCCAGCACCATGCCGACAAGCTGCATGGCCGAGAGCATGGCGACGACATTCGGCTGCTGGTCGCGCGGCGTGAGGTCGGTGGCCAGCGCCAGCCCGACCGTCTGCACCATGTGCATGCCCGCACCCGTCATCAGGAAGGCGATCGCGGCGGCAAGCTGACCCGCCCAGGGATCGGCCCAGGTATCGCCCGACAGCACGAGCAGCGCGAAGGGCATCATCGCCAGGCCGCCGAACTGGATGGTGGTGCCGAGCCAAAGATACGGCACGCGCTTCCAGCCGAGCACGGATTTGTAGGTGTCCGACTTGTAGCCGATCAATGCCCGAAGCGGCGCGAACACCAGCGGCAGCGCCACCATCAGCGCCACCAGCCAGGCCGGCACCTTGAGCTCGACGATCATCACCCGGTTCAGCGTGCCGACCAGCAGGATGGCGGCCATGCCGCAGCTGATCTGGAACAGCGACAGCCGCAGCAGCCGCTTCATCGGCAGGCGTCCGCTGGTCGCGTTGGCGAAGGGCAGCATGTGCGGCCCGACACCCTGCCAAAGGCGGATGATGCGGCCGCTCATCGCGGCAGAACCTCCAGCGCCTGGGAGGTGTAGAAGCCCGAGGAAACGCGTTGGGTGCGGCCCGATTGCCAGCCGGCCAGCGCCGTGTCGGCGGCGATCAGCCGGCGCAGCTTGGCCTCCGCCACCGGCACAATGGCGGGCGAGCGATCGCCGCGCGGCACCAGCCGGCCCACCGCGAGGAAGGCATGCAGGAAGGCCGAGGCGGGGGCGAAGGTGAACAGGATGGAGTTTCGGGTGCGTGCCGCAAAGCCGCCAAGAACCCGCACCACATCGGCAGCGCCGTAGTGGATCAGGCAATCCATGCCGACGACATGGTCGAAATGGCCCAGCGCGGGGTCGAACATGTCGCCCACTCGGAAATCGATGGAACCCGTACCATGCAGGCCCGCCGCGCGCTCGGCGGCCAGGCCCACCAGCGTCGGCGAGATGTCGATCGCCACCACCTGCGCCCCGCGCTTCGCCGCTTCCAGCGCCAGCGCACCGGTGCCGCAGCCGGCATCCAGCAACCGTGCACCGCGCATGTCAGCCGGCAGCCAGCCAAGCAGTTGCGCGCGCATCGCATCGCGCCCGGCACGCACCGTCGCGCGGATGCCGCTGACCGGCGCGTCGGAGGTCAGCCTCTCCCACGCCTTGACGGCGGTGCGGTCGAAATAGGTCTCCAGCTCGCCGCGTCGCGTTGCGTAGGTGGTGCTGGGCATCTCAGTCATATCCCAGCAGGTCGAAGATCTCGCGATCCTTGAGCGGCGTCGCATCCAGTGGCGGCACACCGGCCAGCAGGGTCGCCGCCACGCGCAGATACTCGTTCTGCACGGCGATCACTTCCGGCGTCGCCTCCATATCGAACAGCGTCGCCTTCTTGAGGCGCGAGCGGCGGATGATGTCGAGGTCAGGCTGGTGCGCCAGCATCTTCATGCCGGTCGCCGCGTTGTATTTCTCGATCTGGTCGGTGTCCTTCGACCGGTTGACGATCACGCCACCCAGCCGGACGCCGTAATTCTGCGACTTCGCCTTGATGGCGGCGACGATGCGGTTCATCGCGAAGATGCTGTCGAAATCATTGGCGGCCACGATCACGCCGCGATCGGCATGCAGCAGGGGGGCCGCGAAGCCGCCGCAGACCACGTCGCCGAGCACGTCGAAGATCACGATGTCGGTGTCTTCCAGCAGGTGATGCTCCTTGAGCAGCTTCACCGTCTGGCCCACCACATAGCCGCCGCAGCCCGTGCCCGCCGGCGGTCCGCCCGCTTCGACGCACAGCACGCCGTGGCGGCCTTCGACCACGAAATCCTCGGGGCGCAATTCCTCGGCGTGAAAGCCCACGCCATCCAGCACGTCGATCACCGTTGGGATCATGCGCCCGGTCAGGGTGAAGGTGCTGTCATGCTTCGGATCGCAGCCGATCTGCAGCACGCGCTTGCCAAGCTTGGCGAAGGCAACGCTGAGGTTGGAGCTGGTCGTGCTCTTGCCGATGCCGCCCTTGCCGTAGATGGCGAAGACCTTGGCGCCTTCGATCTTCAAGGGATCGTCCATGTGCACCTGGACGCTGCCCGCGCCATCCCCGCGCGAGGTCAGGCTCTCGCCCGGCGGCGGCCTCATGATCACGGTCATACTGCCATCTCCACGGAGATACCTTCGAGCCGGTCTTCGAGCTCCTCGCCGGCGCGCTTCAGCGCCTCGAGCATCGCGTCATCCGGCTTCCAATAGCTGCGTTCATGTGCCTCGATCAGGCGGTTCGCAATCTGCATCGAGGCGGTTGGATTGAGCTTCGCCATGCGATTGCGCATCTCGGCGTCGAGCACATAGGTCTCGGCCAGTTTCTCATAGACCCAGGGCGCCACCGAACCGGTGGTGGCCGACCAACCCATGGTGTTGGTCACATGCGCCTCGATCTCGCGCACGCCTTCGAAGCCGTGCTTCAGCAGGCCCTCATACCATTTCGGGTTGAGGGCGCGCGTCCGCGTCTCCAGCGTTACCTGTTCGCCGATGGTCCGAACCTGGCCATCGCCGCGCGTCTGGTCGCCGATATAGACGGCGGAGGCGATGCCGCCCCGCGCCCGCCGCACCGCCCGGCTGATGCCGCCGAGCGTGTCGAAGTAGTGGTCCACCGTGGTGACGCCGACTTCGATGCTGTCGAGGTTCTGGTAGGTGACATCCACCGTCGCCAGCACATCGCCCAGCACCGTGTCGGCACGGGCCGGCTTTCCGTCGAGGCCATAGGCGAAGCCCTTGCGCTTCACGAAGGCCTCGGCGAGTTCGTCCTCATCGTTCCAGCCGCCATTGCCGACCAGCGCGTTGACGTTGGCGCCGTAGGTGCCGTCGGAATTGCCGAACACACGCAGCGCCGCGTTCTCGATCGTGCCGCCATGCCTGGCCATATGCGCCAGCACATGCTTGCGGATGAAATTCTGCTCCAGCGGCTCCTCGGCCTTGGCGGCCAGCAGCGCGGCTTCAGCGAGCAGCTTCATCTGCAAGGGCAGCAGGTCGCGGAAGATACCGGACAGCGTGATCACCACATCGATCCGCGGACGGTCGAGTTCGGCGGCGGGGATCAGTTGCGCCCCCGCGAGGCGCCCGTAGCTGTCGAAGCGCGGGCGGGCGCCCATCAGCGCGAGGGCCTGGGCGATCGGCCCGCCCTCGGTCTTCAGATTGTCGGTGCCCCACAGCACCATGGCGACGCTCTCCGGCAGGCCATGGCCGTCCGCCGCGTGGCGTTCCAGAAGGCGCGTCGCCTGGCGCGCGCCATCCTGCACGGCGAAGGCGCTGGGCAGCTTGAAGGGGTCGAAGCCGTGCAGGTTCCGCCCGGTCGGCAGCACATCCATGGTGCGCAGCAGATCGCCGCCCGGCGCCGGCCGCACGAAGCGGCCATCCAGCGCATGCAGAATGCCGGGGATTTCGGAGTCGGTCGCCAGCAGCAGGTCATACTTGGCCCGCGCTTCGGGGTCCGTCACGCCAGCAGCGTCCAGCAACTCCGCGCGCTGTTCGGCATTCGGCGGCTCACCCACCACATGCAGGCCATGCGGGATCAGCGTGTATTCCAGTTCCAGCAGGGTGTGACCGAGCTTCACGATGATGGCGCCGACATCCGCACCCCACACCGGCTCCGCCTCGGCGAGATTCACTGCCGTCGCCTGCGCCTGGATGAGGCCGGCCAGCGCCGCGCGCTGCCCGATATCCGCATCGGGTTCCAGCGTGCGCCACCGATCGATCGAGGATTTCAGGTCGAGCAGGCCGCGATACAGACCCGCCGACGAAATCGGCGGCGTCAGGTAGCTGATCAGCGTGGCCCCCGCGCGGCGCTTGGCCAGCATGCCCTCGGAGGGATTGTTGGAGGCATACAGATAAAAATTCGGAAGGTCGCCGATCAACCGGTCCGGCCAGCAGGTGGCGGACATGCCGGCCTGCTTGCCGGGCATGAATTCCAGCGCCCCATGCGTGCCGAAATGCAGCACGGCATGCGCGCCGAAATCCTCGCGCAGCCAGCGATAGAAGGCGCTGAAGGCGTGCGTGGGGGCGAAGCCGTGCTCGAACAGCAGGCGCATCGGGTCGCCCTCATAGCCGAAGCCCGGCTGCACGCCGACGAAGACATTGCCCAGCTGCACGCCGAGCACGAAGATTTCGCGCCCATTGCTCTGCGCGCGGCCCGGCGCCGGACCCCAGCAGGCCTCGATTTCGGCCAGCCATGGCGTGCGGCGGATATGCGTGTCCACGTCGATCAGCGCGCCGACATTGGCCGTGCTGCCATAACGCTCGCGATTGCCGTTGATGACCATCTCGCGCAGCGCATCGGCGGATTCGGGAATCTCGACCGTGTAGCCCGCCGCCCGCATCGCATGCAGCGTGTTGAACAGGGAGGCGAAGACGCCGAGATAGGCGGCCGTGCCGGTCGTGCCGGCGTTCGGCGGAAAGTTGAATAGCACGGTCGCGATCTTGCGCTGCGCGCGTTCGGTGCGTCGTAGCGCGACCATCTTCGCCACCCGGTCCGCCAGCGTCGCCGCGCGTTCGGGGTGGGAGACGACATCGCGCGCGCAATTCACACCATCGCAGCCGGCGCAACGCTCGGCCGGAATTTCGGAGGCGCCGCAGCGGCCGCCGAAGGTCATCGGCCAGATGCCGCCATCGAGCTCGGGGATCGCGACCATCATGGTCGCTTCCACCGGCAGCAGGCCGCGCTGGTCCGTCTTCCACTGGCGCATGGTCTGGAATTCCAGCGGATGCGCCGTGATGTAGGGAACATCGAGCTTGGTCAGCGCTTCCTCGGCCGCGCGGCTGTCGTTGTAGGCAGGGCCGCCCACCAGCGAGAAGCCAGTCAACGAGATCACCGCATCCACCGTCGGCACAGTGTCGCGCATGAAGAACGCGTCCATCGCCGGGCGCGCATCCAGGCCGGAGGCGAATACCGGCACCACGTTCAGGCCACGCGCCTCAAGCGCGTTGATCATGCCGTCATAGTGCTTGGCATTGTTCGCCAGCACATAGGACCGCAGCAGCACGAGGCCGACCGTGCCCTTGGTGCCGGCGCGCGGCAGCTGGTCCAGGCGCTCCGTGATTCGGCCCGGCGTCCGCGGATGGTAGAGGCCCACATCCGGATAGTGCACCGGCGGCGCCACCTTCAGGCTTCCGGCGAGGCCGCGGCGCGCACCGGTTGCGTAGCGGTTGACCAGCAGCGCCACCATGCTCGCGAGATTGTCGGCCGAGCCGGCCAGCCAATATTGCAGCGTGAGGAAATAGGCGCGCACATCCTGCGCCGTGCCGGGGATGAAGCGGAGCAGCTTCGGCAGTTCCCGCAGCATTTTCATCTGGCCGCGGCCGGACGCGCCGGCACCATTCGGCTTGCCGCGCAGCTTCTTCAGCAGGCCGACGATGCCCTTGGCCTCGCCCTGCATGCTGAACTTGCCGATCTTCGTCAGCCGCATCACGTCCGGTGCCGAAAGGCAGCACACCAGCGCATCACACGCGTCGCGCCGCGCCGTCAGGGCGGGCAGCACGAGGCGAATGTGGTCTTCCAGGAACAGCATGCCGGCGATGATGATGTCGGCACGGGCGATGTCGGCGAGGCAGGCATCGAGGGCATGGTCGTCGGAGGCGAATTCGTCGGCGGCGTGCAGCACCAGGTGCAGGCCCGGCATGTTCTGCTGCAAGGCCTTGCGCGCGGTGGTGAAGGACGCGCCGAAATGGCTGTCCATGGTGACCACGACAACACGGATCGTGGTGGCCGCGACCCAACTGGTTCCCTCAGGCATGCTGCCCTCCGGCTCGAGAATGAGAGGAATGCCTCATCGCGCGTAGTGTGCCTTGGCGTCGTAGAGAGTCTCGACCGTGATGGTGGCGATGCCGCGCTCGGCGGCGTAGCGCTCGGTGTTGCGGCGCGCCTTGCCGCGCACGAAGAAGGGAATCTTCTTCAGCTCGCGCTCGGCATCGTCGTGCCAGAGGGCGGTCGCAGGCATCGGGGCCTCGACCACGGCAGAGGGGCCGCCCGCGACGGCGTGGGGAGTCACCGCCGCGGGCGTGGGCATGGGCTGCGCGGCGGGCGCTGCCTCTCTGCCCATCGGGGACGACGCCAGATGCGAAGGCGAGGCGTCGCCGTGAAACTCGAAATCCTCGCGGAACATGCCGAGCAGATGTTCCTCGAGCCCCATCATCAGGGGATGCACCCAGGTGTCGAACAGCACGTTCGCACCCTCGATCCCCATCTGCGGCGAATGCCGGGCGGGGAAATCCTGCACATGCACGGGCGCCGAGATGACCGCGCAAGGGATGCCGAGGCGCTTGGCCACATGGCGTTCCATCTGCGTGCCCAGGACCAGTTCGGGCCGCAGCGCCGCGATCTGTTCCTCGACGGCAAGGTAGTCGTCGGTGATCAGCGCTTCGATGCCATGCGCCTTCGCCGCCTCCCGCACATCGCGCGCGAATTCGCGGGAATAGGTGCCGAGGCCGACGACGACGAAGCCGAGTTCCTTGGACGCGACCCGCGCTGCGGCGATCGCATGCGTCGCATCGCCGAAGATGAAGACGCGCTTGCCGGTCAGGTAGGTGCTGTCAACCGAACGCGCATACCAGGGGAAGCGCAGCGCGGCTTCCGTCACACTGGCGTCGAGACCCGCAAGCGTGGCGACTTCCGCCACGAAATCCCGCGTGGCGCCAACGCCGATCGGCACGATGGTCGTGGCCGGCTGGCCAAAGCTGCGCTTGAGCCAGCTTGCCGCAACGCCGGCGATTTCGGGATAGAGCACGACGTTGAAATCGGCGTTGCCGAGCCGCGCCAGATCGGAAGGGGTCGCGCCTTCCGGCGCCACCACATTCACCACCACGCCAAGCTCGGCCAGCAGCCGCTTCACCTCGGTCACGTCATCGCGGTGCCGGAAGCCCAGCGCGCAGGGGCCAAGGATATTGCAGCGCGGCGGCACACCTTTGGCGCGAGCCGCTCGCGGCGTGCCGGGTGCGGGCACAAGCGGCCCTGCTGCGGCCCGGACGAGCTGGTAGAGGGTCTCCGCCGCGCCCCAATTTTCCTTGCGCTGATACGACGGAAGTTCGAGCGCCACGACGGGAATGGGAAGTCCGAGCGTCTTGGCCAGGCCACCGGGATCATCCTGGATCAGCTCTGCCGTGCAGGAGGCGCCGACCAGCATCATCTGCGGCCGAAAGCGCTCATAAGCCTCACGCGCTGCCGTCATGAACAGGGTCGCGGTGTCGCCGCCGAGGTCACGCGCCTGGAAGGTTGTGTAGGTCACGGGCGGGCGCGTCTGGCGCCGCTCGATCATGGTGAAAAGCAAATCGGCATAGGTGTCGCCCTGCGGCGCGTGCAGCACGTAGTGCACGCCCTGCATCGCGGTGGCGATGCGCATGGCGCCCACATGCGGCGGGCCCTCATAGGTCCAGACGGCGAGCTCCATGCCGCTAGACCTCCAGCCGGGCGCGGCGTACGAGCGGGCGCGCGAACAATTCGGCAAGGTCGGCGGCCTGGTCGTAGCCCTGGATGGGCGTGAAGACGAGTTCGATCGACCACTTCGTCGTCAGGCCCTGCGCCTCCAGCGGATTCGCGAGGCCAAGGCCGCAGACGGTGATGTCCGGCTGCGCGGCGCGGCAGCGGTCAAGCTGGTTCTCGACATGCTGGCCTTCGCTGAGGCGCACGCCCTCCGGCAGCAGCGCCAATTCCTCGGCGAGGTGCGCACGGTGCAGATAGGGCGTGCCGATTTCCGTCAGCACCATGTCGAGTTCCCGCGAGAGGAACCGCGCCAGCGGGATTTCGAGCTGGCTGTCGGGGAAGAAGAACACCGACTTGCCGGCGAGGCGTTCGCGGATTCGCCCCAGTGCTGCGGTGGCGCGTGCCGCGGCCGGCGCGGTCGCCTCATCGAAGCGCGCAGCAGGCACGCCCCACACATCGGCAGCTGCGCGGAGCCAGGCAGTGGTGCCCTCCACGCCAAGCGGAAAGGGTGCTGCGATACGTGTGGCGCCACGCGCTTCCAGCGCACGCGCCGTATCGCCCAGGAAGGGCTGCGCCAGGATGTAGCGCGTGCCCGGGCCGATCGCCGGAAGCTCAGACGCGCGCCGGCTTGGCAGGAAGCGGACCGGCCCGACGCCGAGTGCCGCGAAGATGCGCAGGAACTGGTCTTCCACCACCTCGGCCAGCGCGCCGACCACCAGCAGCGAACGCGCCGTGCCCGGCTCGGCCGGCATTTCCGGCACAAGCGAGGTGAGGCAGGCATCCTCGCCCTGGGTGAAGGTCGTCTCGATGCCGGAGCCCGAATAGTTCAGCACGCGCACCGCCGGCGCGAGGCGCGTGGACAGGCGCTGCGCCGCCTTCGAGAGATCGAGCTTGATGACTTCCGACGGGCAGGAGCCCACCAGGAACAGCAGCTTGATGTCGGGGCGCCGCTCCACCAGCCGCGTCACGACGCGATCGAGCTCCGTGTTGCAATCGGCGAGGCCGGCAAGGTCGCGCTCGTCGATGATGGCGGTGGCGAAGCGGGGCTCCGCGAAGATCATCACGCCGGCGGCGGATTGCAGCAGATGCGCGCAAGTGCGGCTGCCGACCACGAGGAAGAAGGCGTCCTGGATCTTGCGGTGCAGCCACACGATGCCGGTCAGGCCGCAGAACACCTCATGCTGGCCACGCTCGCGCAGGACGGGCGCATCCGCGCGGACGGCCTTGGCCGGCACGGCGGGGGCACCCATCACGCTCACTGCGCCAACACCCGGGCGCGGGGGGCTTCGAGGCGGGCGGCGCGCAGCTTCAGCACGAACTGCGCGGCGTTGACGACATAGGCGGCATAGGCCGCGAGCGCCAGGAACAGCTGCGCTTCCGGTGTGCCGATGCCGGCCAGCACGACCAGCAGGTAGAGGCTGTGCAGCGCCAGCACCAGCATGCTGAACACGTCTTCCCAGTAGAAGGCCGGGGCGAACAGATAGCGGCCGAACACCACCTTCTCCCACACCGCGCCGGTAACCATGATGGTGTAGAGAACCAGGGTCTTGATCACGACCGAGGCGGTGGCCATCGCCAGGCCGTCGCCGGTGGCAAGATAGTTGAGCACGAGGCCCAGGCTGACCAGGAACACCACGAACTGCACCGGTGCCAGGATGCCCTGCACCATCGTCCAGGGCGTGGCGTCGCGGCGAATGCGTTCCTCGGCGGTGTAAAGGGGCCGCGGGCCGGTCGGCAGCGCGTGGTAGCGGGCCGGCCGGCCGGCCGTGGCACCCCAGGGCGCGCTGTCGAGCGCTTCGAGCATCCGGTTCACTGTAAGCATGGCTTGACAACCCTCCGACAAAGGCGGTCCGCTGCGCGTTCCAGACCGTAAAGGGCGCCAGAGACGCCCGGGCATGAGGAAGGACGCATCGGTTGGCGCAGCGTATACCCAAGGGAAATCAACGGCATCGTGTGGCTGTTGTCTTGGTTGTACCGCATCGCTCCCTGATCCGCTCCGACCTCGTTGGAAGGAAGGCTAGAGGGCGGCGGCGGGAAGTGTCAAGCGCGATTGACGTAAATCGGGATTGACAGCGCCCCCTCGTCGGCATGACAGTGTGAGCACAGGAGAGGGCGATGGTCGCGAAGCCGATGGACGCCGAAGCACGATACGAACCGGAATACGCCGGCACCCAGCCTGACCTCGAGACCGGTCTCGGTTCCGCTGCCGGGATCGACGTCCGGGGGGGCTTTCTCCCGGTCGAAACCACTCGGCATGGCCCCCGCGTGCCTCACGGCGGTCTTCGGGGCGGTCTTCGGGGCGGGCAACAGCGGCAGGTGTCGCTGCTGGCGCATACGCTGGAACATGACGTGATCCCGCGGCTGGTGCTGGCGCGGCGGGAAGCGCCGGCACCGGCCTATATCGACAGCATCGGCGCGCTCGCGCCGACCGCCGAGGATGTCTCCGTGCTGACGGCGCTCGCCCAGCATGGCGACCTCGCCGGCGCGCTTTCCTATGTCGCAGCACTCGCCGATCGCGGCATGAAGCTGGAGCGCATCTATCTCGGCCTGCTGGCGCCCGTCGCGCGGCGGCTGGGCACGATGTGGGAACAGGATGAATGCGATTTCACGGCGGTGACCGTGGGTCTTTGCTGCCTCCAGCAGGTGGTGCTGGAACATGGCGCCGGCTTCCGCCCGCGCTTCGGCAAGCAGGATGTGGCGCGCCGCGTGCTGCTGGCGCAAGCGCCGGGCGAACAGCACAGTTTCGGACTTCTGATGGTGGGCGAATTCTTTCGCCGCCAGGGCTGGGACGTGACCAGCGGCACCGGCGCGACCCCTCGCGAAGTGGTGGCGCTCGCGCGCAAGGAATGGTTCGGGATCGTCGGCTTCTCGATGTCCGACGAGACGCATCTGGAGGCTCTGGCGGCGGTGATCCGCGATGTGCGCCGGGCGTCCCGCAACCCGCTGATCGGCGTGATGGTCGGCGGGCGTGTGTTCAATGAACAGCCAGAGCTTGCGGTGCTGGTCGGCGCGGATGCGACCGCGACCGATGGGCAGCAGGCCGCGCTGAAGGCGGAAACGCTGCTGGCGCTGTTGGCGCGCGAGCATGCTGGCTGACAAGGAGTATGGGCCGCGGCGGCGGCTCTTGGCGTGGCGTGACAGGTCGGGAGGTTTGCTTGGGCAGGGGTCCCACGCGATGAAGGACGGGATACCTCGTGAAAGCTTTCAAGGCGCCCAGGAAATCGCTCGGCAACCTCGATGCGGATGCCACCGCCGGGTTGATTGCCGCGGCCGCGGACATCGCCCTGGTGCTCGAGGAGGGCGGTCTCATTCGTGACATCGCTTTCAGCAATGAGGAACTCGCGCGGGAATTCGACGGCCATGAAGGCTGGCTCGGCCGCGCCTGGATCGACACCGTCGCGCGCGACAGCCGCCCCAAGGTTGAAGCCATGCTGGCCGATGTGCCCGGGCCGCTTTCCACCACGCCGCGCTGGCGCCACGTGAACCAGCTTTCCGCCAAGGGCGCCTCCATCCCCATCCTGTGCTCCGTCGCGCAGATCGGCACCCAGGGACGCCGCGTGGTGTTCGGGCGCGATCTGCGCGCGCTGTCGCAGCTGCAGCAGCGCCTGGTCGAGGTGCAGCAATCGATGGAGCGCGACTATTCGCGCCTGCGCCAGGCGGAAACCCGCTACCGCCTGCTGTTCCAGATGTCGGTGGACCCGGTGCTGATCCTGGATGCCGAGACGCTGCGCATCATGGAGGCGAACCCCGCCGCGCAGCGCCTGTTCGGCCGCGGCGCCAAGCGCATGCCGGGCCGCACGCTGTCGGAAATCTTCATGCCCGAGGATCGCGGGCCGGTGCAGGCGCTGCTCAATTCGGTGCGCAGCGCCGGCCGTGCCGAGGATGTGCGCGCCCGCCTGTCCGAAGGCCCCGGCGAGGGTGGGCAGGAGGTTCTGGTCTCCGCCAGCACCTTCCGCCAGGAAGGGGGCATGCTCTATCTCGTGCGGCTCAGCCTCACGCAGGGCAACGAAGCCGCGATCGCGCTGCCGGAGGCCAAGACCCGCCTGCTGAAGGTGGTCGAGGTGGTGCCGGACGCCTTCGTCGTCACCGACAGCGCCGCCAATGTGCTGACCGCCAACACCGCTTTCCTCGATATGGCGCAGCTCACGCATGAGGACCAGGCGCGCGGCGAGCCGCTGGACCGCTGGCTCGGCCGGCAGGGCGTGGAGCTTGAGGTGCTGCTGTCCAATTTGCGGACGCGCGGCGCGGTGCGGCTCTACACCACGATGATGCGCGGCGATCTCGGCGCGCAGTCGGAGGTGGAGGTCTCGGCCGTTGCCGTGCTGAGCGGCGGCGAGACCTGCTTCGGCTTCGACATCCGCGACATCGGCGCGCGGCTGCGCACGCCGGCGCGCCCGATCACCGGCGCCACGCGATCCGTCGAGCAGCTCACGGAACTCATCGGCCGCGTGCCGCTGAAGGATCTGGTGCGCGAAGCGACGGATGCGATCGAGCGTCTGTGCATCGAGGCCGCGCTGGAACTCACCGGCGACAATCGTGCCTCCGCGGCCGAGATGCTCGGCCTGTCGCGCCAGAGCCTTTACGTCAAGCTGCGCCGCTACGGCCTCGGCGATCTCGGTGCCGATGATGCACCGGGCTGAGCGCGCGATGTCGGGACAGGCGGACAGCATCGGTGGTGTGGTCGCGGCAAGGTTGCAGCCCTCGGCCTTGCTCGAACTGCTCAAGCCGGTCACCTGGTTCCCGCCGATGTGGGCCTTCGGCTGTGGTGTCGTCGCCTCCGGCGCGGCGTCCTGGTCGAATGCGCCGCTGATCGCGCTCGGTATCCTGCTGACCGGCCCGCTGGTGTGCGGGATGAGCCAGGCGGTGAACGATTGGTTCGACCGGCATGTGGACGCCATCAACGAGCCGCACCGCCCGATCCCCTCGGGCCGCATGCCGGGCCGTTCAGGCCTGTATGTGGCCATTGGCTGGAGCGCGCTGTCGCTGGCGGTGGGTTCCGTGCTCGGCGCCTGGGGCTTTGCGGCCACCGTGCTGGCGGTGGTGATGGCGTGGATCTATTCGGCGCCGCCGCTGCGCCTCAAGCAGAATGGCTGGTGGGGCAACCTCGCCTGCGGCCTCTCCTATGAGACGCTGCCCTGGATCACCGCGACCGCCGTGCTGGCGCAGGCGGCACCCGATCCGCGCGTGGTGCTGGTCGCCGTCCTGTATGGCCTCGGCGCGCATGGCATCATGACGCTGAACGATTTCAAGTCGATCGAGGGCGATACGCGCTTCGGCCTGCGGTCGCTGCCCGTGATCCTGGGCGCGCCGCGCGCGGCCAAGCTTGCCTGCGTGTTCATGGCAATCCCGCAGGCGGTGGTGGTGGCGCTGCTGCTGGCCTGGGGCGCGCCGCTGCAGGCCGCGATGGTCGCCGGCGTGCTGGCTGCCCAGCTCCTGCTGATGCGCCGCCTGCTGACCGATCCGCGCAAGCTGGCGCCCTGGTACAACGGCACGGGCATCACGCTCTATGTCAGCGGCATGATGGTCAGCGCGGTGGCGCTGGCAAATATGGGCGGCACGCCATGAATGCCGCGCTTCCACCGCTGGGCTGGCTCGGCATCATCCGGCTCGGCCTGGTGCAGACGGCGCTGGGTGCCATTGTCGTGCTGACCACCGCGGCGCTGAACCGCGTGATGGTTGTGGAACACGCGCTTCCCGCCTCCCTGCCCGGTTTGCTGGTGGCGTTGCACTATGCGGTGCAGCTGATGCGGCCGCTGCTTGGCCATGGGTCGGACAAGGGTGGGCGGCGCACGCCCTGGATCATCGGCGGCATGGCCGTGCTGGCGGCGGGTGGCGTGCTGGCGGCCTTCGCGACCGCGCTGATGGGCACCGCCTTGATCCCCGGTATCGCGCTTGCGGTCCTGGCCTTTCTGCTGGTGGGCGTGGGTGTGGGCGCGGCCGGCACCTCGCTGCTGGTGCTGTTGGCGGCGCGAGTCGCACCGGCGCGCAAGCCCGCGGCGGCGAGCCTGGTGTGGATCATGATGATCGCCGGCTTCGTGCTGACCACCGCCTTCGCCGGCCGCCTTCTGGACCCCTATTCCGGTGAGCGCCTGGTCGCGGTTTCCGCCGGCGTCTCCGCCATCGCCTTCCTGCTGGCCGTGCTGGCGGTGGCCGGCATCGAGGGCCCCTCACCCGCCCGCCGCGAACCCAAGACCGCCGCGCCCTTCATGGTCGCGCTGCGCGAAGTCTGGGCCGAGCGTGAGGCACGGCACTTCACCATCTTCGTCTTCGTCTCGATGCTGGCCTACAGCGCGCAGGATTTGATCCTGGAGCCCTTCGCCGGCACCGTTTTCGGCATGACCCTGGGCGAGACGACGCAGCTGTCCTCCATGCAGCATGGCGGCGTGCTGGCGGGCATGATCCTGATCGCCATCGCGGGCAGCCTTTCGGGTGGGCGCATCGCGGCGCTGCGCGGCTGGATCCTGGGCGGCTGCCTGATGGCGGCGGCGTTGCTGGCCACCCTGGCTGCCTCCACCATCGCCGGTCGCGGCTTCCCGCTGGCCGCAAGCTTCTTCGCGCTTGGCCTCGCCAATGGCGCCTTCGCCGCGGCCGCCATCGCCAGCATGATGCAGCTGGTCTCGCGCGGCCGGGATGGGCGGCAGGGCGTGCGGATGGGCATGTTCGGCGCGGCGCAGGCCATCGCCTTCGGCCTCGGCGGCCTTGCCGGCACGGTCGTGCTCGACCTCGGCCACTGGATCACGGCCAGCGACACCGGCGGCTATGTCGTCGTGTTCCTGGCGGATGCGGCGCTGTTCCTGGCCTCGGCCTGGCTGGCGCTGCGCATCGGCCGCACAGAATCGCAGCCCGCCTCCGGCTTCGGGCCGATGGCACCGGCGGCCATGTCGTGAAAAATCTTGGGGAGGACAACCAGGAATGAACAACGCATCGATCTTCGATGTCGTGGTGGTGGGCGGCGGCCCGGCCGGTGCCACGGCCGCGCATGACCTCGCCCGGCAGGGCGCCCGCGTGGCGCTGCTGGACAAGGCCGGCCGCATCAAGCCCTGCGGCGGCGCCATTCCGCCCCGCGCCATGCGCGACTTCGACATCCCCCAGCACATGCTGGTGGCCCGGGTGAACTGCGCGCGGATGATTTCGCCGGCCGCGCAGGAAGTGGATATGCCGATCGACGGCGGCTATGTCGGCATGGTCGAGCGCGACAGTTTTGACGAGTTCCTCCGGGTTCGTGCCGCAGAGTCCGGCGCGGAACGGCTGACGGGCAGCTTCGAGAAGCTGGACCGCGATGCCGATGGCGTGACGGTCGTGACCTACACGCCAAAGGGCGCGCCGGACGGCAGCGCGCCCACACGGCTGCGCACACGCTGCGTGATCGGCGCCGATGGCGCGCGCAGCCAGGTGGCGCGGCAGAGCGTGAAGGGTGCCGACAAGATTCCCTGCGTCTTCGCCTACCATGAGATCGTCGCTGTTCCCGCCGGTGGCGAAGCGCCCAAGTACGATCCGCTGCGCTGCGACGTGTTCTACCAAGGCAAGCTCTCGCCGGATTTCTACGCCTGGATCTTCCCGCATGGCGACAAGGTCAGCATCGGCACCGGCAGCGCCCAGAAAGGCTTCTCGCTGCGCGGGTCGGTCGGCGATCTGCGTGCCTCGACAGGCCTCGACAAGGCCGAGACCATTCGCCGCGAAGGCGCGCCCATCCCTCTCAAGCCCCTGAAGAAGTGGGACAATGGGCGCGACGTGGTGCTGGCCGGCGACGCCGCCGGCGTGGTGGCGCCCGCCAGCGGTGAGGGCATCTACTACGCCATGCTCTGCGGCCGCCTCGCCGCCGACAGCGCCGCGGAATTCGTGCGCACCGGCGATGCCCGTGCCCTGACCACGGCCCGCAAGCGCTTCATGAAGACGCATGGCCGCGTCTTCTGGATCCTCGGGATCATGCAGTACTTCTGGTACTCCTCCGACAAGCGTCGGGAAGCCTTCGTCAAGATCTGCCGTGACAAGGATGTCCAGCGACTGACCTGGGAAGCCTACATGAACAAGGAACTCGTGCGCCGCGACCCGATGGCGCATGTGCGGATTTTCTTCAAGGACATCGCGCATCTGCTCGGCTTCGCCCGCGCATGAGCCCGCATGCCCCACAAAAACGCGGAGACGCCTGAGCATGCTGCTTTCGAACCTTGATTCCAGCGGCGAAGGCATGCGGAGCCGCGGCGCCATCCATGGCAACCCGCACCGCAACACCGCCTCCCGCAGCCTGCCGCTGCGCGTCGGCACGCGCGGCAGCCCGTTGGCACTCTGGCAGACGCGGCATTTCCTGTCGCTGATCACGCGCATCTGCCCGGTGCTGCGCGACGTGAACGCCTTCGAGGAACACATCATCGCCACCTCCGGTGACATGGTGCTCGACAAGCGCCTGGCCGACATCGGCGGCAAGGGCCTGTTCGCCAAGGAAATCCACGAAGCCCTGCTGGATGGCCGCATCGACTTCGCGGTGCATTCCATGAAGGACCTCGAAACGGAACTGCCGCCCGGCATCTTGCTGGCCTGCGCGCTCAAGCGCGAAGACAGCCGCGACGCCATCGTGCTCGGCCCCACCTGCCGCAACGCCAGCCCGGACGATCCCTACGCCTGCCTGCCACAGGGCGCGCTGATCGGCACGGCCAGCGTCCGCCGGCAATCGCAGCTTCTCCACGCGCGCCCCGACCTGCAGGTCGAGATCATCCGCGGCAACGTCCAGATGCGCCTGTCCAAGGTGCGCCGCGACGATGGGCCGCACGCCTCGCTGCTGGCCCTCGCCGGCCTGCGCCGCCTCGAACTGGAACACGAAGCCGCGGTCGTGCTCGACCCTGAAATCATGGTGCCGGCCGCCTGCCAGGGAATCGTCGGCGTCACCGTCCGCGCCGACGATGTCGAACTCCGCGAACTTCTCTCCGCCATCGAATGCCGCGACGCCGCCTTCGTCAGCGCCGCCGAACGCGCCCTGCTCGGCTCGCTCGACGGCTCCTGCCGCACACCGATCGGCGGCCACGCCGAACTCATGCCGGACGGCTCACTCCGCCTGACCGGCCTGGTGGCCCGCGCGGATGGCAGCTTCCTGCTGAAACAACGCCTGTCCGGCAACCCGCGCGACGCAGCCCGCATCGGCGTGGAACTGGGCGCACAACTGCGCGCGGATAGCCCGTCGGATATCTTTGGGTGAGGTGGGCTGTTGAGGGAGGCGTTGCCTCCCTCAAACTCCCTCCACCAAGGGCCTGTGGGCCCTTGGAACCCTTTTGTTATTGGCTTGGGGAGGGAGGGGCGTGGCGCGCCCTTCGTCCGGGCGATCGCTGACGACGCCCCTCCCTCCCCAAGCCAAGCACCAACAGATGGTGGTCCAGGAGCCTCAGGCTCCTGGTGATGGGGGTCTGGGGGAAGCAACGCTTCCCCCAGCGCCACCCACCCCAAAGCTATTCCCGTCCGGCAGCCCGTCGCAGTCGTGGTTTCTCCGGCGGTGCGTCGCGGTCCAGCAGGGCGTGCATGGCTGCGATGGTTTGCGGGCTCAGGCGGCGGATGGAATCCGCCAGGCGGTTTGCCAGCGCGGTCGCTTCCGGGGTCAGGCCGCCGGTGTCCAGGCTGACTTTCGGTTGTGAGAGTTTCGCGAGGTCCGCCAGGATTTGCGCCTCGTCCCAGATCAGCCCGAAGAATTCGTTGACCTGGTGGACGAGCCCCGCCGAGGGCCGGCCGCGGTGGCCGTGTTCCAGCGCGGAGAGGTAGGCGGATGAGACTTGCAGATGTGTCGCCAGCGCCTTCAGCGTGACCTTGCGCTGGCGTCGCAGGCTGCGGAGGCGCGCGCCGAAGGGTGTCACCGGTGGCGTTTCCGGCGCAGCAGCAGGTTCACCGCGCCGGCATTGCCGGGCAGCGGGTGTGCCGCGCCGAGCACCAGCGGCCGCAGGTCCGGCGCGTTGAGCCAATGTGGCAATTCGCGGCGCAGGATGCCGCCTTCGGGTTGCGGCCCCTTGCCCGTCACCACCGTCACGCTGCGCACGCCATCGGCAGCGGCGCCCAGCAGGAAGGATCGCAGCGCCGCGTGGGCGTCCTGCACGCGGCGGCCGTGCAGGTCGAGCGTGCGTTCCGCGCGCATGTCGCCGCGGCGCAGTGCGGCCCAGCGCTTGCGGTCGAGGCCGCCCGGCGCCTCGCCGACGCGCAGTTCCGCCTGCGTCTGGCGCGGCGGCGGCTTGAGCAGCGCGACGGGCGCGGCTTCGGGTGGTGGTGGTGGCGCGGACGGCAGGTCGGGCGCCGGCGGGCGCTGATGGCCGAACATGGGCGTGATCTGCTCGGTGAAGGCGTGCCACAGCGCCAGGTCGGCCTTGGTCAGGCCCTTCGGCCGGCGCTGTCGCATCGGCCTGCCCTCAGCCCATCGCGGCCGGGTCGTCCTCGACCAGCAGCACATGCAGGCGGCGGGGACCATGCGCGCCGAGTTCCAGCGTCTGCTCGATATCGGCGGAGCGGGACGGGCCGGTGACCAGCATGAGGTTGCGCGGCATGAACCCCTGCGTGAGGGGGTCCTGCCGTTCGGCGCGCAGCATGTCCCACGCTTCCTCATAGGCGCCGACGATGCGCGACGCCCGCAGCAGCACGATCTCCGTCTCCGGCAGCAGATTGAGCGTCGTGGGACGTACAGCGTCGGAGGGGAAGAACAGCGTGCCCGTCTCCGCGACGCCGGCCCAGGCGTGTTGCAGGGAAACCAGGTCACCATCCTGCGCGCGGCGCGCTTCGTGTTCCAGCATCGGGCGTGACGCCCAGTCGATGCCTTGCAGCTCGGGGTGCGGCGCCATGACGATGCGGGACGGCATGTTTTGGGCGGCCAGGTAGTCGGTGATGGCGGCGGGCACGGCCGCGAGGTCCGGCAGGCGTTCGACCGTGCCGAATTCCTTCTCCAGATTGCGCACGAACAGCGCCACCTGCTCGGGCCGCGGCAGGCGCGATCGCGCGGGGATCAGGTGGCGCGGATGCGTGGCCAGGCGGCCGGCGAGCATGGCGCCCTGGTCCGCCGGCAGAGGGCCGCGCTTCAGGCCGCGGCGGATGGCGCCGAGGATCGCGTCCTTGCTCATCGGGCGTCCTCCTCCAGCGCGTCGCGCACGGCCTGTTCCAGGCGCGCGAGGGCGGTTTCGATGCGCCGAAAATCCTCGTCGATGCGGCGGTCGAGCGGTGTCGCGTCGAGGTTGTTCAGGATTTCCTCCAGCGTGCCGCCGGGCCGCGGCGGCGTGCGCGCGGGGGTGGCGCCGGGGAAGCGGTAGCCATGGACGCGCTCGGCTTCGTCGCTCATGCGCGGCCCGCCGGTTCGACGAGGTCGAGGCGCCGCTCGATGCGGTCCAGGCGGGTTTCGAGGCGATCAATGCGCGACGAAAGCACCGCATAGTGGCTGGCCTGCGTCGCCGCCAGATTGGCGACCTGCTGTTCAACGAGCGTCATGCGCTGCTTGAGGTCGCGCACTTCCTCGGTCAGGCGGTCCATCTTCTCGTCGAGCCGCCGGAGATAGACCAGGATGAGGTTGTCGGGCTGGTCGCTCATGCGCCACCGCCGCGCTGCTGACGCGCATAGCGCTGCATGAAGGTGCCGCCGGGCTCAGGCGCCGGCAGGTCGCGCCCCGCGGTCCAGCCGCCTGCCAAGGGCAGCGATGTGAAGGCACCCTTGCCGCGCGCCAGCAGCGACAGCGCGCCGATCGCCGCGCGCGTGGCCAGGCGGTACATCGCCGGCCGCTTCGCGAACCACGCCCAGATCGCGAGGTTGGTGCGGATGGAAGCCGGCGAGAGGTGGCGTTCGAATTCGCGTTCGCGCCAATGCCGCATCAGCTTCGGCAGGGGAATTTTCACCGGGCAGACGCTCTCGCATTTCCCGCAGAAGGTGCTGGCGTTCGGCAGGTGGCCGGCCTTGTCCACGCCGACCAGGGTCGGCGTCAGCACGCTGCCCATCGGCCCGGGATAGACCCAGCCATAAGCATGCCCGCCGGTCACGCCATAGACCGGGCAATGGTTCATGCAGGCGGCGCAGCGGATGCAGCGCAGCATCTCCTGGAACTCGGTGCCCATCATGTTGGACCGGCCATTGTCGATCAGCACCACATGATATTCCTCCGGCCCGTCGAGGTCGGCTTCGCGCCGGACGCCGGTGGAGAAGGTGGTGTAGACCGAGAAATCCTGTCCGGTGGCGGACCGCGCGAGCAGGCGCAGCAGGCTGGTCGCGTCTTCCAGTGTCGGCACCATCTTTTCGATGCTGGCCAGCACGACATGCACGCGCGGCAGCGTCTGCGTCAGGTCGCCATTGCCCTCATTGGTGACGATCACCGACGAACCTGTCTCGGCGATCAGGAAATTGGCACCCGTGATGCCGACATCGGCGGCGAGGAATTTCGCGCGCAGCCTGGTGCGCGCTTCCGTCATGATGTCGCGCCGCTCGGCAAACACGCGGTCCTTGGGCAGGTCCGTGTGCATCTCCCGGAAGGAGTGTTCCCAATCCTCGCGGTTCAGGTGGAAGGCCGGCCCGATGATGTGGCTCGGCGGCTCCTTCCGCAGTTGCAGGATGTATTCGCCGAGGTCGGTTTCCACCGGCATGATGCCATGCGTCTCGAGATGCTCGTTGATGCCGAGTTCCTCGGAGATCATCGACTTGCCCTTGGTCACGGTGCGCGCGCCGGCCTTGCGGCAGATGTCGAGCACGGTGGCGCGGGCGTCATCGGCGGTGGAGCACCAATGCACCACGCCGCCGGCGCGTTCGACATTCGCGGCGTAGGTTTCGAGATACCAGTCGAGATTCGCCAGCGTGTGGTTCTTGATGTCGCGGCCGATGTCGCGCAGGCGCTCGAACTCCGGCAGCGCCGCGACGGCGGCGGTGCGCTTGCCGGGGAATTGCGCGTTGCTGCGGGCCAGCGCCTTCTGCAGGCCGGGATCGGCCATGGCGCGGGTGGCGTTGGCCTTGAAGGCGGGAGACGTCAGGTGGACCATCGTTTCAGCCTTTCATCTCACCAATCGGCGCCACATCGCCCGTCACGCCCGCCAGCACTTCCGCCACATGCCGCACATGCACCTTCACGCCTTCGCGCCGCAGCTTGCCCGCCATGTTCAGCAGGCAGCCCATGTCGCCCGCCAACAGCGTATCGGCGCCCGTCGCCTGGATGTTGCGCACCTTGTCGCCCACCATCCGCGTCGAGATCTCGGGATACTTCACGCAGAAGGTGCCGCCGAAGCCGCAGCAGGTCTCGCTCTCCGGCAGTTCGCGCAGCGCCACGCCCGCCACGCTGCCCAGCAGCTTGCGCGGCTGCGTCTTGACGCCGAGCTCCCGCAGGCCCGAGCAGGAATCGTGATAGGTGACAATGCCGTCATAGCGCGCCGCCACGCCCTCCATCCCCATCACATCGGTCAGGAAGGAGATCAGCTCATGCGTCTTGGCGGCGAGTGCCTCGGCGCGGCCGCGGTAATGCGGGTCCTGGTCGTCGAACAGGCCGGGGAAATGGTGGCTGATCATGCCGCCGCAGGACCCGCTCGGCACCACCGTATAGTCATAGGGCAGGAAGGCATCGATGATCGGCCGCGCCAGGTCGCGCGCCGTCGCGCGGTCCCCGGAATTGTAGGCGGGCTGGCCGCAGCAGGTCTGCAATTGCGGCACCTCCACCTGGCAGCCGGCGGCTTCCAGCAGCTTGATCGCTGCGAAGCCGACCGAGGGCCGGTAGAGGTCCACCAGGCAGGTGACGAACAGCGCGACGCGCGGGCGGGATTGGAGCATACCCCAACATAGGGGAGCCCGCCCGATCCGGGGAGGGCCGGATTTACACCGTGTAAGGCGGCTGCAACCAGAGCGCGTCCTTCAGCTTGCCCGCAACGAAGGCCGCATGCGCCGCCGCCTCCGCCTCTGTCACCAGGATCGGCCGCGGCACCCAGGCCACCCGCACGGCCGCGGCGGCTGCCAGCGCCGGGCGGCTGGGCGCGGCAGCGAGGTCGAGCCCCGGCTGCTTGCCGCCCATGAGCTGGAGGAACACCTCCGCCAGCAGCTTCACATCCAGCAGCGCGTTGTGGCTGGTGCGCATGGAGTTATCGACGCCGAGCCGCCGGCACAGCGCATCCAGGCTGTTCGGCAGGCCGGGGTAGCGGCGCTTGGCGATCTCCAGGCTGTCCACCATCCGCGCGCGGTCCAGCTTCGGCAGCCCGGCCAGCACCAGTTCCGCGTCCAGGAAGCCGAAATCGAACGGGGCGTTGTGGGCGATGATCTCGTCCTCGCCCAGGAAATCCAGCATCTCCTCGGCGATGTCGGCGAAGCGGGGCTTGCCGCGCAGCATCTCGGCGGTGAAGCCGTGTACGCGCGTCGCTTCCTCCGGCACGTCGCGCTCCGGGTCGATGACGCGGTGGAAGGTGGCGCCGGTCGGCATGAAGTTGAACAGCTCGATCGCCGCCACCTCGATGACGCGGTCGCCGGAACGCGGGTCGAGGCCCGTCGTCTCGGTGTCCAGAACCACCTGCCTCATCCCCGGATCTCCCGCACCAGGCGCCGGATTCGCGCCTGCGCTGTATGCCGCGACAGGCCGGTTCGCACCACCACATCCGCGTGGCGGCGTTTCTCGGCGTCGGGCATCTGGCGGGCGCGGATGGCGGCGAGGCGCGCGGTGGTCATGCCGCGGCGGCGTAGCACGCGGGCGGCCTGCACGGCGGCGGGGGCGGACACGACGACGACCAGGTCAACCCGCGCCTCGCCGCCGGTTTCCAGCAGCAGCGGGATGTCCAGCACCGCGATGCGGCAGGCGCGGCGGCGGCAGGCGGAGAGGAATCGGCACTCGGCGGCGCGGACCAGCGGGTGGATGATGGCTTCCAGCCGGCGCAGCGCGGCGGGGTCGCCGAGCACGCGAGCGCGCAGCGCTTCCCGATCGACGCGCCCGTCGCGCGTGGTGCCGGGAAAGGCTGCTTCGATGGGGGCAACGGCTGGACCGCCCTTCGCCTGGAGCGCGTGAACGGCGGCATCGGCGTCGAACACCGGCACGCGCAGCCGCCGGAAGCTGGCCGAGGCGGTGGACTTCCCCATGCCGATCCCGCCGGTGAGGCCGACCACCTTCATCGCTTTGGGATGTCGTGGGCGACAAAGGCCCGAAGCTCCGCGTCCACGCTGGGCGCCACCCCGAACCACTCGAAAAAACCCGGCCGCGCCTGGTGCAGCAACATCCCGAGACCATCCACGCCCCGCAGCCCGCGCGCCCGCGCGCCCGCCAGCAGGGGCGTCTCCAACGGCACATAGACCATGTCCGCCACCACGGCGTTCGGCGGCAGGGGCGCGAGGTCGATTTCCAGCGCCGGCTGGCCCTGCATGCCGAGCGAGGTGCCGTTCACCAGCAGCGCCACCCCCGCGAGGTCGGGCGTGGCCGCCACCTCGACCGGGCCGCCGAGGTCCCGCGCCAGCGCCTCCGCCCGCGCCACCGTGCGGTTCACCAGGACGAGGCGCGGGCAGCCGGCATCCAGCAGCGCCGCCGCCACCGCCCGCACCGCGCCACCAGCCCCCAGGATCACGGCCGGGCCAGACGCGACGCTGAACCCCGGCGCCTGCTCGGCCAGCGATTCCCGAAAGCCGAACCCATCCGTGCTGGTGCCGCGGATGCGGCCATCGGCCTCGAAGATCAGCGTGTTCACCGACCCCGCGCGATGCGCCACCGCATCCACCGTATCGCAGATCGCGAAGGCCGCTTCCTTGTGCGGCAGCGTCACATTGGCGCCCGCGAAGCCGAGATCCCGCAGCGCCCGCACTGCGGCCGGAAAATGCTCGGGCGCCACGGGCAGCGGCAGGTAGGCGCCATCCACCCCATGCCGCTCCAGCCAGAAGCCGTGCAGGCGGGGCGAGCGCGAATGGGCGACGGGCCAGCCCAGCACGCCGGCGCGGCGCGCCTTTCCGGTGAGTATCGGCATGCCGCTTCCATGGCGCCGCGCGCCCGGGCCGGTCAAGAACCCGCCCCCCTTTCCCGCGCCCGCCCGCCGTGCCACCCAACGGCCAACCCCCGGGAGAGCCCGCACCATGCCCAAGACCCTCAAGGTCGCGGTCCAGATGGACCCGATCGGCAGCATCAACATCGATGGCGACAGCACCTTCGCGATGATGCTGGAAGCCCAATCCCGCGGCCATGCGCTGTGGCACTACCATGTGCGCGACCTGTCGCTGGCCGGCGGCCGCGTGCTGGCGCAGGCGCAACCCGTGCAGGTGCGCCGCGCCAAGGGCGACCACTACACGCTCGGCGCCACCGAGGAGCTGGACCTGGCGACGATGGACGTGGTGCTGATGCGCCAGGACCCGCCCTTCGACATGGCCTACATCACGGCCACCCATATTTTGGAACACATCCACCCGAAGACGCTGGTGGTGAACGACCCGGCCAGTGTGCGCAACGCGCCGGAAAAGCTGTTCGTGACGCATTTCCCCGATTTGATGCCGGACACGCTGATCACCGCCGACATCCGCCAGATCCGGAAATTCCGCGAAAAGCATGGCGACATCATCCTGAAGCCGCTGTTCGGCAATGGCGGCGCCGGCGTGTTTCATGTCCGCCCGGACGACCCGAACCTGAACTCCCTGCTGGAGATGTTCACCGAGCGCTCGCGCGAGCCGATCGTGGTGCAGCGCTACCTTCCGGATGTGCGCGCCGGCGACAAGCGCATCATCCTGGTGGATGGCATCGCCATGGGCGGCATCAACCGCGTGCCGGCGGCGGGCGAGGCGCGCAGCAACATGCATGTCGGCGGCCGCCCGGAACCCACGCAGCTGACCGACCGCGAACGGGAAATCTGCGCCGCCATCGGCCCGGAATTGAAGGCGCGCGGCATGATCTTCGTCGGCATCGACGTGATCGGCGGCTACCTGACCGAGATCAACGTGACCTCCCCCACCGGCCTGCAGGAGCTGGCGCGCTTCGACGGCGTGCACCTGGAACGCGCCATCTGGGACGCGATCGAGGCGCGGCGCTGAGGTTCTTTGTGATGCACGAAGGCTTCACCTTCGTGCCCCTCAGGCGCCGGGCGCCGGCTTGGCTCGCCGCATAAGCGGCGGCGCCCATTCGGGCGCTCGGCCCTGCGGGCCGCAGGCCAGGAGCAAAACCGCAACCTTATCGCCCTGCGACCCAGAGCCCGCCGAGCAGCACCAGCCACGCCTCCCACGCCATGAAGGCGACCGGCGCCGCTTCCAGCGCCGGCAGGAAGGGCAGGCCGGCCGCCAGCGGCTCCGTCAGGCCGAGCAGCCAGAGCGGCAAGGTGGCGAAGCCGGCCAGCGCCAGCCAGGGATGGCGGGGCCGCAACGCGCGGGCGAAGCCCAGCGTCCAGGCGGCCAGCAGGATCGGCCCGAGCACCTCCCCGATGCCCGCCCCGGCGAAAAGATGCAGGCCGAGGAAGGCCATCTCGGCGGCCTGTCGCGTGGCCTCGCCGGCCAGAGGGTCCTGGTGCGCGGCGGCGAGGCCGGGCACGGCGACCACCCAGCGCAGCAGCCCCGCGGCCATCGCCAGCGCGGCCGCCGGCGCCAGCCAGGATGGAAGGGTGGCGCCGACACGCCGCTCCGCCATCGGGCCTACCCACAGGAAGGACAGTGCGCCGGCCGTGAAGGCGGCCCAGGCCAGCACCAGCGGTGTGCCCGCCGCATGGAACCGGCGGAGGATTTCGGCGGCGGGCTCGCGCAGCACATCGTCATAGCCGAACAGGATCGTCAGCGCGGTGAAGGCCGCGTTGAGCAGCAGCACGAAGCCGATCAGCGCCGCACCGGGCCAGCGCGCGCTCATGGCTTCGGCGCCGCGGCATAGGCGCGGTCCAGCAGCAGGCGCAGCGCGGCATCGATCCGCGCCCTGCCCTCCGGCGAGGCGACTTCGACGCCGGCGAAGCTGCCGAGCGTGCCGCCGATCAGCGTCAGGTAGTGCAGCGCGGCGAGCAGCACGGCGTTGATGGCGGGCGCGTCCACCCCCTCCGGCGGGGCGCTGCCGGCGACCATCTGGCCGATCCAGGCGCCAAACGCCCTGTTGCGGGCCGCGTCGATCTGCCGCAGCGCCGGCGCATCCGCCACCAGCTCCGCCGCCAGAAGCTTTTGCAGCGCGGCGTCCTGCCGCAGGCCGGCCGCATAGGCGAACAGCAGCGCGCCGATCCTGGTGCCGTATTCGGCGCTGTCGGGTGCCGTGGGCGGCGGGCCAGCGAGCCACAGGGAAAGATCGGCGCCCAGCGCCTCCAGCAGCCCATCGAGGCCCCCGAAATAGCGGTAGATCAGCTTCTTGTCGCAGCCGGCCTCGGCCGCGATCGCGTTCGGGCCAAGGGCGGAAAAACCGTCCCGCGCCAGGATGCGGAGTGCGGCGTCCTGCAGGCTGCGCGCCGTCATGTCGCGGTCGCGGCGACGGGGTCCGGGCTGCGGTGGGGTTCCGGGCGGGGAGGGGGGCGCGGATTTGGCCATCCACCCTTCTAGCATGGCGTGCATCAACGCGACGCCCAGTTGGTCGCCGCCGGTGGCATGCGCGCGGCCAGGTCGCGGGCGTGGCGGTCCAGCGCGGCGCGGGCATGGCCGTGTTCGCGGTAGTAGTTGTGCGGCCCGCCCAGCAGCGGCGTGCCGTTGCTGTGGGTGGCCTGCGCCACCAGGCGGGTGCCGGTCGCCTCGTCCAGCACCTCGGTTTCGCTGGCGGCGCCGCCGGCGGTGACCGGCGCGCCGAGCACGGTGGTGGCCAGGTTCAGCGCGACATTGGCGCGCTCATAGCCGGTGACGGCCGCCCGCAGCCGCAGCGTGCCGCCTTCCGAAACCGGCGTGGCCACCAGCCGGTAGCCCCGCGCCGCGAAGGCCGCCGACAGCGACTGCCGGAAGCTGGTGCGCAGGTCATCGACCACAGCCTGGTCGATGACCGCGGGCACGGCGGGGCCGGGGCGGAAGGCCACGTCCTCGATCATCACGGCGCGGAAGCCGCGCAGCGCGGCGGCGTCCGCGACGAACAGGCGGGTCTCCGGGTCCTCCGCGGTGGCGGCCAGCGGGGCTTCCTGGGGCGCCTGCGCGAGGAAGCCGGTCGCGGTGGTCTGCTGCGCGGCGCAGCCGGGCAGGATCGCGCCACCGAGAAGCAGGAGAAGGCCGAGAGGGCGGCCGAGGGCGTTGGTCATCGGGCAGGTGTCCGGGCGGTGCGGGCTGCATCGCCCTTTGTCACTGCACGGGGACTAATAAGTCTCCTTAAGGGGACATGCAACAGGAATCTTCGCGCGTCCCCCACCGGTGGGGGGTCCGCGCGCGCGCCCGCCGGGCTAGGCTGCGGGGAACACAGAGGAGCAGACCCATGGCCGATACCGCCCAGCAGGTGCATGTCGATCGCAACCTCGCCCTGGAACTGGTCCGCGTGACCGAGGCCGCGGCTTTGGCCGCCAGCCGCTGGATGGGCCGCGGCGACAAGAACGCCGCCGATGGCGCCGCCGTGGAAGCCATGCGCCGCGCCTTCGACACCGTCGCCATCACCGGCACCGTGGTGATCGGCGAAGGCGAAATGGATGAGGCGCCGATGCTCTATATCGGCGAGAAGGTCGGCCTGTATGCGCGCGCCGGCGGCGGGACCGAGGTGGATATCGCCGTCGATCCGCTGGAGGGCACGACCATCACCGCCAAGGGCGGCCCCAACGCCATGGCCTGCGTGGCGCTGGCCAGCCGCGGCGGCTTCCTCCACGCGCCCGATGTCTACATGGACAAGATCGCGGTCGGCCCCGGCCTGCCCGATGGCGTCGTGCATATCGAGGCGAGCGTGGAGGAGAACCTCAAGAACCTCGCGCGCGCGAAGGGCCGCGAGGTCAGCGACCTTGTGGTCTGTCTGCTCGACCGCGACCGCCACAAGGACATCGTGAAGCGCGCCCGCGCCGCCGGTGCCCGCATCATGATGATCCCGGACGGCGATGTCTCCGGCGTGGTCGCCGTGTCGCAGCCCGATACCGGCGTCGATATCTATCTCGGCAGCGGCGGCGCGCCGGAGGGCGTGTTGGCGGCGGCCGCGCTGCGCTGCATCGGCGGCCAGATGCAGGGCAAGCTGCTGTTCGAGAATGACGAACAGGTGGCCCGCGCGCGGGAAATGGGTGTCACCGACCCCAACCGCATCTACTCCATGATGGACATGGCCAAGGGCGACGTGATGTTCGCCGCCACCGGCGTCACCACCGGCCCGATGCTGCGCGGCGTGCGGCATTTCGGCAGCGGCGCCATCACCCATTCCATCGTCATGCGCAGCAAGTCCGGCACGGTGCGCTACGTGGAGGGCCACCACAATTTCGCGCTGAAGCCCGACGCCTTCAAGGCGTGATCCTTTGGGCGTGAGCGCTACCCTCAGCGAAACCCCGCTGGCGCTGGATATCGCGGCTTCCCTCACCGGGCGGCGCTGGATCTGGCGGCAGGCGGAAGCGCGCACGGGCCTTGCCATCGCGCAGCGCCTGGCCCTGCCGGAGCTGGTCGGGCGGCTGCTGGCGGCGCGCGGCATCGGCGTCGATGCGGCGGCGGATTTCCTCGAACCCACCTTGCGCGCGCTGCTGCCCGACCCCTCGACGCTGACCGACATGGACGAAGCGGCCGCGCGCCTCGCGGATGCCGTGCAGCGCGGCGAATGCGTGGCGGTGTTCGGCGATTACGATGTGGACGGCGCCTGTTCCGGCGCGCTGATGGTGCGCCTGCTGCGCGACCTCGGCTGCGCCGTCATCCCCTATGTGCCGGACCGGCTGGCGGAAGGGTATGGCCCCAACGCGCCGGCCATCGCGGCGCTGTGCGACCGCGGTGCGACGCTGATCGTCACCGTCGATTGCGGCATCGCCGCCGGCGCCGCGCTGGCAGCGGCGGCCGGCCGCGCCGATGTGGTGATCCTGGACCATCATAAGGCCGAAGGCCCGGTGCCGCCGGTGCGCGCCGCGGTGAACCCGAACCGGCTGGACGACTGTTCGGGCCTCAATACCCTGTGCGCCGCCGGTGTCGCCTTCCTCGCCGCCGTCGCCACGCTGCGCACGCTTCGCCGCCGCGGGCATTTTGCGCAGGGCGCCGAGCCAGATCTGAAGGGGCTGCTCGACCTCGTGGCGCTCGCCACCGTCTGCGACGTCATGCCGCTGACCGGCGTGAACCGCGCCCTGGTGGCGCAGGGCCTCAAGGTGATGGCACGGCGGGAGCGCCCGGGCATCGCGGCGCTGCTGGACGTCGCGCAGGCGCGCGATGCCCCCAGCGCCCACACGCTGGGCTACCTGCTCGGGCCCCGCATCAATGCGTCGGGCCGCATCCATGAAAGCGACCTCGGCCTGCGCCTGCTGGTGGAGGACGACCCGGTCGAGGCGCGCGCCATGGCCGAGATGCTGGATTCCACCAACAAGCGCCGGCAGGAGGTGGAGGCCGACGTCCTCACCGCCGCCTTCGCCGCCGCCGCCATCCAGGCCGATCGCGGCCATCCGGTGATCCTGGTCACCGGAGAGGGCTGGCACCCCGGCGTGGTCGGCATCGTCGCCGGCCGCATCAAGGAGAAGTTCAACCGCCCGGCCCTGGTCGCCGGCCTGTCGGGCGGGCTGGCCAAGGGGTCCGGCCGGTCGGTGCCGGGGATCGACCTCGGCTCCGCCATCATCGCCGCGCGGCAGATGGGCCTGTTGCAGACCGGCGGCGGCCACCCGATGGCGGCCGGCTTCAGCTTTTTCGCGGGCCGCGAGGGGGAGTTTCATGCGTTCCTCGATGAACGCCTCGCCGCGGCCTCAGACCTGCCGGGTGCGGCCGACCTGGCGGTGGAAGGCGCGCTGACCGTGCAGGGTGCGACGGTCGAGGTCGCCGGCCATGTCGCGCGCCTTGCCCCGTTCGGCGCTGGCAATGAGGAACCGATCTTCGTCCTGCCCCGCGCCCGCGTGGTCCGCGCCGATCGCGTCGGCAAGGAAGGGGCCACCATCCGCGCCTATCTGGAGGGTGAGGGCGGCGGCGGACGCCTCAAGGCCGTGTGCTTCCGCGCGAAGGAAGGCCCCCTGGCCGAGGCCCTGCTGCGCGGCGGCATGCTGCACCTGGCCGGGCATCTGCGCGCCGAGGCATGGAACGACAACGTCACCGCCGGCTTCCACGTCGTGGATGCGGCGGCGGTTTAGGTGTTTAGTCCCGGCATTTGGTGGTGCGGGTTTGCAATGAAGTGTTCGGGTGTTTCTGCCGATGCTTTGCAGATGAATTCGTAGGGTGTGAGTCCGCGGAGCCGCTTGAGGCGACGGGCGAAGTTGTAGGCGGCGACGAAGTCGTCGAGGTGCCGCCGAAGTCGGTCGTGGCTGTCGTC